>Ga0265292_1001419_pt1 | contig 21156 bp, 15 predicted proteins | sample Munlanlewell296A_FD_189080 | JGI IMG/M metagenome (GOLD analysis project Ga0265292, IMG submission 189080) | Leachate microbial communities from a municipal landfill in Southern Ontario, Canada - Leachate well 296A | ecosystem: Engineered > Solid waste > Landfill > Unclassified | place: Canada... | reverse complement strand
CTGTATGTGTCCTGGAGGGACAATTGTAACAGCTTCTACAGGTCAGGAAGAACTTGTTCTTAACGGGATGTCCAATTCACAACGAAACCTTCCCTTTGCTAATTCGGGAATAGTGGTTGCTGTAAATGAAAAGGATTTAGCTGAATCCCCCCGAGTGCTCGGGGGGATGAATTTCGGTCCGCTGGCAGGTTTAAAATTTCAGGAAAAAATAGAGAAAGCCGCATTTATAGCCGGGGGTTCTAACCTAAGTGCGCCTGCACAGAGAATGATTGATTTTACTGAAAAAAAATTATCCGCTAACTTGAATAAAACATCCTATCATCCCGGAATTATAAGTTTTCCACTGCATGAATTTCTTCCTTCTTTTATTTGTGAGTGTATGCAGGAAGCATTCAAGATGTTTAACAAAAAAATGAAAGGATACCTTACAAATGAAGCAACATTGCTTGGAGTAGAAACACGCACTTCATCCCCTGTTAGAATTCTTCGTAATCCTGTGTCCCTTGAACATATACAAATCAAAAGCCTTTATCCATGCGGTGAAGGAGCCGGATATGCAGGAGGCATTGTTTCTTCGGCTATCGACGGTGAGCGTTGTGCGGAATCCGCAGTAAAAAAATGTCTTTCATAAAACCTGTCGTTTGTAAATTATACTAAAAACGGGATAAAATTTATGCTGAGCTTGCCGAAGTACAATACATTTTTTTAAGTCCCAAATTCCAAATTTCAAGCCCCAAACCCACCTACCGGCAGGCAGGTTCAAAGGGGACTTGTAGCGTAGGTCTTGGTTCTTGAAACTTGGGACTTGGGGTTTGGAGCTTTTAAAGAATGTACAAATTCCTGCCTGCCGGTAGGCAAGGTACCCCGTGCAAAGTATAACATATATGGAATTTGATTAATGATCGTTGACAATATATCACGCAATATTTATTTTAGAAAATTATTCCGGATTATAATGATTTTCCTTATATATTTGTTTTCTCAAAATCGAAACTTATATGACCAACGAAGAAATGAAAAAACTGCCTCTTATTGAAAAGATCATTGAAAAAGGCGGAATGAAATTAGACGTTTACAACAACACTTTTGAATCGTTTCAGGACTTGAAAACTGTCGCAAAAGAAATGATAGACTCTCTTAAAAAAAAGGTGACAAAAGCCGATAAACGAATTCTATTCAACTTCACCGACAATGGAGAATTTGAAGCAGAATTAAAGTTTGGCGGTGATATGCTCGTTTTGAGCATGCACACCAATGTATTCGAGTTTCCCCGCGAACACGATATCATGAACCTTTCGTACATCAAACAGGACATCACCCGCTCATACTGTGGCATAATTAACATGTACAACTTCCTCGCCGATTCATACAAATATAACCGGGCAAATGACGTGGGTTACCTGGTAGCACGTATCTTCATTAACCGCGAATATCATTATTTTGTAGAAGGTAAACGGCAGATCGGGTTGATGTATAACAATTTTGCCAAAGCGAAGATTGATCGAAACTCGCTAAAGAATATACTCGAAACAGCTATCAGTTACTGCGTTGATTTCGACTTATTGACGCCTGTTTACGACAGCATCAAGGTAGTTAGTGTTTCCGAAATGCTTGAAGATTCGATAAGCCTTAACCTTCGCACAGGTAAACGCCTCGGCTTCCGTTTCCAGGTAGATCAGGATGATGCTGAATAACTTAATGTATAGTTACGAAATATATTTTTAAATAATTTTTGCCGGAATAAAAAAATATTCTACCTTTGCACTCCAATTTATACTGAGCGAATGAGTTTGCTATTGAGTTTGTCGAACTTAGCGAAGCGAACTCACGAACACCTTAAAAAATAAATAATTTGTGAGTAAATATTGCAAATTCATTCAGCAGAAGTATAAGAGGCCCGTTCGTCTAGCTGGCCCAGGACACCAGGTTTTCATCCTGTAAATCAGGGGTTCGAATCCCCTACGGGCTACTAAAGTTTAATATAACAAAAACAGATTATGGCAAATCATAAATCCGCTAAGAAAAGGATAAGAAATTCAGAAGTTAAAAGAGTTCTAAACCGTTACCAGGCAAAAACAACCCGTAGCGCTGTTAAGAATCTCAGAACGTCAAAAGACAAGGAAGAAGCAAAGGAAAAACTTCCTAAAGTTATTTCTATGCTTGACAAACTTGCAAAGAAAAACATCATTCATAAAAACAAAGCTTCTAACCTGAAATCAAAACTCACTAAAACAGTAAGCAGTTTATAAACGGTTTAATGAAATTATCGGGAAAGCCTTTCTTTTGCAGGAAAGGTTTTTTTATTAATAGATAATAATAAAATTGTTCTATCGTTTTGTATTTTCGTTCCTTATTCTGCGTTTATGAAAAACAATTATTCTTCAATAAAACAGTGGGCAGAGGACGACAGACCTCGTGAAAAACTCCTGATGAAGGGGAAAAATGCTTTGAGTGATGCAGAACTTATTGCAATTCTTATCAGTTCAGGCAATAGAGAAGAAACTGCTGTTGATCTCGCCAAACGTATTTTAAAAAATTCGAATGACAGCATTGCGGAATTATCACGCCTCACCATTAAGGACATGATGAAATTTAAGGGCATTGGTGAAGCAAAAGCCATTAGTATTGCGGCAGCGCTTGAACTTGGCAGAAGAAGGCGGGAAGAAGAAGCTACCCAAAAAAAACAGATCACTTCCAGTAAAGATGTGTTCGATATTTTTCATCCTATAATGTCGGACATGACTTATGAAGAGTTCTGGATACTTCTGCTTAATAAAGCAAACAAGATCATAGGAAAATTCAGCATTAGCGAAGGAGGGCTTATCGGCACTGTGGCAGATCCTGTTAAAATATTCCGAAAGGCAATAGAATACAATGCAATAGGTATGATACTTTGCCACAATCATCCTTCAGGTAATATCAAGCCGAGTGAAGCAGACATGAATCTTACCAAAAAAATGAAAGAAGGCGGAAAACTGCTCGACATCAGCGTGCTCGATCATATAATAATTGGTGAAGAAAAATATCTTAGCTTTGCAGATGAAGGACTTTTATAGTGTTATGTTAAGGATCATATGATGCATGGATTGCTTCGGTCTTTCATCCCCTGCCTGCCGGTAGGCAAGCTCGCAATGACGTCATTGCTTCATCCCGCATATGCGGGATGAAGCAATCTCAAAACGACATATTAGGATTAACTTAACAATAGTAAGAAGTTTATATTTATTATATATTACTATTCTAAATAAAAACGTGGTAAAAATTGTAACTATAATAGGGGCAAGGCCTCAAATTATTAAGGCAGCAGCCATCAGCCGTTGCATAAGGAATTTCTTTAAAAACATAATAGAGGAAATCATTATCCACACCGGTCAGCATTACGATAAAAACATGTCGGATGTTTTTTTCAGAGAGATGGAGATTCCTTCGCCCAAATATAACTTGAATGTGGGATCATTATCACATGCTCATCAAACTGCACAGATGATGCAAGGGATCGAAGATATTTTAATAAAAGAAAAACCCGATGTTGTTATTCTATATGGTGACACCAATTCTACGCTGGCAGGCGCTGTAACAGCAGCAAAACTTCACATTCCTGTTGCTCACATAGAAGCAGGGCTCCGCTCATTTAACAAATCAATGCCCGAAGAGATCAATCGGATTGTTTGTGATCACATCTCTACATTCCTGTTTTCCCCCACCCTCACAGGTATTCTAAATCTTGAAAAAGAGGGAATCAGGGCAATAAACAAACCTCCTTTCACGATGGATCACCCTGGTGTGTTTCACTGTGGCGATGTGATGTACGACAATGCTGTTTATTTTGCTAAGAAGGTTGAGCAGGCTTCTTCTATTTTCAAAGATCTTAACCTTGAAAAAAACAATTATTTACTTGTCACCATTCATCGCGATAATAACACGGATGACCCGCAACGACTCAATGCAATTTTCCGTTCAATCAGCTGTATTTGTGAGGGAAACAAACTGAAAGCAGTAATACCTCTGCATCCCCGCACTACTAAGATCATGGAATCAACTCTTGAAAAAAACCTGTATTATTCTATAACAAATAACCCACTGATTAAAATAATTTCCCCGGTTTCTTTTTTTGACATGATTGCTCTGGAGAAGAACTCAGGCATGATATTGACTGATTCAGGCGGAGTGCAGAAAGAAGCCTTTTTTTATGAAAAGCCATGCATCATCATGCGTCCAGAAACCGAATGGGTGGAAATTGTTAAAGCAGGCGCTGCAATAGTGTGCGATGCAGATGAAGAAAAAATCATAAACGCCTTTCATCATTTTAAAACAAAAAATTTAAATAAACTCCCGTCAGTCTTTGGCGACGGCAATGCAGCTTATTTTATCTGCAATACCATTACTGATAATTTTAAAAAGGCTACCTGATGTTGTTAATTTATACACCCAGGATCAACAACAGGATTAAGTATATCTTTAATCTTTTCTTTCGTGATTTACTCTCTGTTGAGTTTAGTATTATCAATAAAATCGATGAATTCAGTGCATATGAAGGACCTAAATTGAATTACTCCTATCAACCTATCGACAACGAGTTGTTTTTATATCCTGCCAATATTCTGTTTGAAACAGGCATAAAACAACAAAATATTGAACATATAAGATTTGAAGGTATCAACTGCCCTTTCGCTGTGTATAAAAACTCATCATTTCCCTTTGATCCATTCGCAGCTGCGTTTTATTTATCCACACGATATGAAGAATATCTTCCTTACCGTAAAGACAAATACGATCGCTTTGACGCATCGGAAAGCATTGCTTTTCAGCTCGGATTCCTGAAAAAGCCGGTAGTGAATATCTGGGCGGAAAAAATAATTAAAATGCTTGCCGAAAAGTATCCCGGTTTTATCCCGCCGAAAAGAAATTACCATTTTATTCCAACCATAGATATTGACAGCGCTTACGCATATAAACAAAAAGGGTTTGTAAGAACTGTCGCTGCTTATCTGAAATCCCTTTCATCACTGGATTTTGAGGAGATTACGGACAGGACAAAAGTTCTTGCCGGAATGAAGAAGGACCCTTTCGACACTTATGACTTTCAGTTTTCGCTACTTAAAGAATATAATTTAAAACCATTGTATTTCGTGCTTTTTGCAGATTACGCACAATACGATAAAAATATTCCCGTGTTAAATAGAAAATTTCAGTCGCTGATTAAATCCATTGCCGATTATGCCGAAGTGGGCATTCATCCTTCATTTGCATCAAACAGTGAACCTAAAAAATTTTTTACAGAAATCAGCATGCTTGCCAAAGTGCTGAATAGCGAAGTGATAAGAAGCAGGCAACATTTTCTGAAACTTTCTTTTCCATCTACATTCAGAAACCTGATCGAAGCTGATGTACAGGAAGATTATTCGCTCGGTTATGCTTCAGAAACAGGATTTCGCGCAGGAATTTGTGATCCTTTCCATTTTTATGATCTCGATTTAGAAACGGAAACAAATCTTAAATTATTTCCGTTTGCCATGATGGAAAGCGCTTTACGCAACTATCAGCATGTGTCGGCGCTGGAAGCTATCCAACACATAAAACCCATTATCGATGAAGTAAAAGCTGTAAATGGAACATTCATCAGCATCTGGCATAACGAATCGCTTAGCAACCAGAAAAAATGGATCGGCTGGCATATCGTTTATGAAGAAATGATCAAACTTGCATTGTCTTAAATTTATATATAAATTTGATTCACTACCTGACATACGCAGAAATTGATAAACAAAAATGGGATAATTCCATCAGCAGTTCATTTAACGGAATAATCTATGCTTATTCATGGTATCTTGATATTGTTTGCCCCGGGTGGGAAGCTCTTGTTGAAAATGACTATGAGCGGATATTTCCACTCACTGCCGGAAAAAAAGGAGGTATTAATTATCTTTTCCAGCCTGTTTTCACCCAGCAATTAGGGGTATTTTCAAAAAACAAATTAAGCGAAGATATCATAGAGGCATTTATTGCAAAAATCCCTGCAAAGTATAAGTTTGCCGAAATAAACCTGAATACTTTCAATAAACCTGACTCATCAAAACACAATGTAACGCCTAAGCATACTTATGAATTGGATTTGATTGCCTCTTACGAAACCCTCTACCGTAATTATTCTGAAAACACAAAAAGAAATATTAAGCAAGCCTTACATTCAAACCTTTCGGTTTCAAAAAATATTACGACCGGACAGATCATTGAAATCTTCAGGAAGAACAAAGGAAAAGAAATCAGAACACTGAAAGAAAAAGATTACAACACTTTTAAAAAGCTTATCAGCATTTGTCTGTATAAAAACATCGCATATTTATGGGGTGTAAAAACAAAGGATAACAAATTATGTGCTGGTGCAATTTTCGTTGAAAGCAATAAAAAGGTAATCTTTCTTTTTTCAGCAACAAATTCGGAGGCAAAATCCAACGGGGCTATGTCATTTCTGATCGACAGCCTTATAAAAGAAAATTCGCAACACAATCTCACACTTGACTTTGAAGGCTCGAACAACCCGAATTTAGCGAGATTCTACAAAAGTTTTGGTTCAAAAGAATGCATTTATTTCCAATATAAAAAAAACGACTTGCCTTGGGTATTATCAATAAGTGTTACTTTTATAAAGTGGATTAGGAAACTATTTTTTTAGCAAATTTTTCAAAATCATTAGTTTAAAAAATTCTTTATTTCATCAAAATACTTCGATTTGTTTGAAGAGAAAGTAGTTGCTGCCGTAGCATCTTTTACCATGTATGTAGAAGAAATGTTTCCTCTGATATTACTCAGTTTCTTCACAATTTTTGGCGTAAAAACAGTTTCATTTTCTCCTGCAACAAAGAGAATACCGGCTAAAGTTCCGCCTTTGGTTTCGAGAGCGTATGTAGGTTCAAGATAGGTTTTGTTGTAGCCAAGCGGAAACAAGGCATCCGTATTATTTACTGTTTTGATGATGGTTTTCATTTCTTCAAAAGTGCTGTATGGCGAATCGGCAATGATCTTACTCACTTCAGTATGATTTGCGCCAATACCAAGCGAGAGACCTGCGCCAATGCCAAGCCCGTAAAGATTTACATTTCGCATTTTCGATTGGTATTTTTTTACATAATCCAACACAGCCTCCAGGTCTTTCTGAAACTGGGCATAAATAAAAAAATTCTTGTTGATGGCAAAATCGCTGCTCTTCCCATAGCCTCTGTAATCATAAGTGACCACGTTGTATCCGAGTGAAATGAGGTTACTTACAATCTCGATATTGTCAGCCATATTGCCATCGCCGTCATCACTGACGATTATGATCTTGTATGAATTCACATCAGTGGCTTTAAAGAACCAGCCCTTTAATGTGAGGCCATCCTCGGTAGGGATGGATATCTCTTCGTAGGTCATTCCATATTCAGCGGGAGTTATGGCATACTCTCTTGACGGGTTTAATGCAAAAGCTGCAAAACTCAGCAGAATCAATGTAAACAGGGAGCTTATCTTTTTCATGTTTTTGAAGATTTTAATATATAAACTGTGTGTAAAGATATTTATTTTGAATAATAAAATAATGCAAAATCTGGCAAAAAATAATTTCAACTAAAATATTCTATAAATTCCCGAAGATCAAGAAATGGGTATTGTTCTTTCATGACCATTGTTCGTTTCAGGCAATTCTGTTTGAAATGCTTGTAGGAGGCAGTATCAATGTTGAAAGGTTTATGATTATTTGCCTGTAATAATTTCTGGATTTCATCCATGATTTCTTGCGCATCTTCTGCAATCATCGACTGGCGCAGTTTCAGGCGAATATATTCGGTTGCTGTTCCATTCAAATGTGTCATGTCTTCCGCATAAAACCTGTAATCCCGCAAGTCATCCATTATAAGTTCATAAGCCGGAAAATAAAAACAGTTGCTGAATTTTTTGATTATTTCGTGGATGGCAACAAACAGAATGGATTTGCTCAGCTGATTTTCTACAGCGCCGTCTTTCAAATGCCTTACCGGGCTTACCGTAAAAATTATTTTAAGTCCGGGATTAATTTTAAGAAGATGATCAAAAGTGAAGGCATATTCTTCAATGATTTTTTTAGGATCCAATAATGATTTTGTAAATGTTTCCATTGGGAATTTGTGACAGTTGGCAACCACTTCATTCGTTTCTTTATGTGTATAGATGAATGCGGTTCCAAAAGTGAGGAAAAGGAAATCAGCATGCCTGATGAATTCTGAAGCTTCATGAATTGATGCATTTATTTTGTCAAGGCAATTTTTCTTATCCGTATCCGAAAACCTTCCGTGATGGTGAAAACTAAACCACAGCTCATTGTAATAACATAGATCTTTTTCTTCAAAAATCCTGCTGTTGCTAAGAAAGCGGATGCTGTTACTGATCGATAACGGATTGTATATAATTCCGAAAGGATTTATAATGGCGTTAAATCTTCGCTCTTTGAGGTAAATCCCGATATTCTCTGTAAAGCATGAACCAATGAAAATACTTTTTGAGTGATAATTCATTTTAAAGGGAAACTCAGGAAGGTCAAAGATGGTTCTAAAAATTTGCATGATTATAAAAATGCTGATTTTAACGGTCTTTCATGGTTACTCTATCATAAACGGCTGAACTTAATATTTGATAAAGCGATGAAATTATATCGGTGTCTATGCCGAACGATTTTAAAACTACTTTGTCAAAATTAAAGCGGGCTTGTTTTTTTAACTCCTCAAATACTGTCCCGATAACTTTTGCTTTTAATGGTTGAAATGCTTTTTTAATTTCTAAAATTGCTTTCTTGTCTAAGAGGTCGGGGTTTAAGATTTTTAAGTTCTTGAAATAATTTGCGTTCAAGTCTAAAGCACCTAAATTTCTTGATGTTCCTCTCATTTCAATTGTCAAAAATGTAATGATAGAATTTAGTAATGCTGCAATTAATTCTACATCATATTTTTTGTTTATTGTAATTGCAACAAGCCGTTGGTCAATTGTAAAAGCATCCTCAGAGCATGTAAAGAAAAATCTTTCGTAGGGATTAATTGCCGTTACAATGTTTGCGTTTTTCGGTCTCAATGAATACCAAAAAGGTTTGTGTCCTTCGCAAGCTTCTTGAATAGTTTTACTTCCGTTTTTATTTTTTGCGTTTTTAAATTTTTGTATCCACTTGTAAGCATTTGGGAAATCTTGTTTAAGTTTAGTCAAAGGCAAATCGCATACAAAAAGATAATAGTTGTAATTACCATCAAACTCTAAATATTCAAGTTCTGTTGGGCTTTTTACATAGGGGATTAAAAAATCATTTTCGATTTTCTCTCTCTTGGCTTCAACGCTTGAAAGAACAAACATTTCATTCCAACCAGTTCTCTCTCCTCTGAAAGCATCTATACAATCAGGGTATAATTGTGTTAAATGTTTATCAAACTTTTCAAACAACTCGGATGATATGAAATAAGTATCCCAATTTTCCTGTTCAGTAATTGAATTTTCTAAAATTTGTTTTGTAACTATACTAACTGAAACCGAACCGTCCTCTCTGTGATAAAGGTTATCAAAGGTTTTATCCTTCTTCCAATTTTTATTTTTCGTGTCTGTACAGAAATCAATATCGGAATAAAAATTCTCAATTTGTTTTAATTGATTTTCGATATTCTCTTGGTCAAAATATTCTTCTAGTTTGAAATTTAAAGTAATAAATTTTGTTGCTTCTTTTGATTGCCCGTGCTGAAACACGGAAAATATTGTGGAAACTTTTGAATCAGAAAACCAATGTTCTGAACTACTTTTTACGACATATTTGATATGGAAATTATCAAGTAAAAATTTCTTAAATTGAAAACCGTATTCTTTGCCAAGCCAAGCGTTTGAGGTGATTGCAGATAAAATCCCTTCATGTTTTAAGAAACGAACTGAATTGTAAATGCAGTAAGTGAAATAATCGGAACGCTCATTTATTTTAAACGAATTATCTTTTAAAAACGCCTTTTGTTTTGCTTCAAATTTTTCTCTGAAAAATATAGTCAAAACATCATTGGGTATATCTTCCTGCTGAATGAAAGGGAAATTGCTTGCAATAGAATCAAATATTGGAATGGGTTGCTGTATTTGTTTTTTATAATCTTTTGAATCGGGAAAAACTACTTTCATTTTCGGCTCAAGGTTGAAATAATCATCCCTTGTAACTCTCGGAAAATTTTCCGGTTGATTTACTTTTTGTTTGTAAAGATTGATAACCGATAATATTGCAGGAAAATGTGAAATATCATTGCCCCAAATTTGATTAAGCAATTGAACGTGATTTGTATTGCCGTGATATTTCAGAATTTGATAAAAAGAATTTAAAAATGTTCCCGTCCCAGAAGTTGGGTCATAAACATTGTCATTAGCTGTTTGAACTGCTGGAAAGGCAACAAGGTTTGCTAATGTTGTCGGTGTAAAGTATTGCCCAAATTTATGCTTTTCTTCTTTCGGAACAAGGTTTTCGAGTATTGTTCCGATTACATCGGTTGGTAATACTTTAAAGTCAAACTCCGTGATTGATTTGAATAATTCAAACAGTGCGTTATTAACGGTTTGGGTGAAAGAAACTTTATCAGTAAAATATGGTTTGAAAACTGCTTGGTAGTCTATTCTCTGTGCATCATCAAAATATTTTCCTAAAACATCTTTGACGTTTTTTGTTGATTTAATTTCAAGGCGGTTTAAACTTCCTGATAGGTTTTCAGATAGAGTAAGGTAGAATAAAATTTTGCCGATAAGATTGTAAAAAGTAAACTTTGCCAATACTTCTTCTTCAATTACTTTTTCTTCACGTCTTGAAGATGAAGCAAGAATTTTCAATGTTGAACTTTCATAAATTTTCCATTGGTTAAACTCCTTTCTGAAAGCTGCATTTGCTCCTTTTAGTTTTATTATTTCTTCTTTGAATTGAGGTAAAATTATTAATGCTGCATCACTAACAGCATCAATAAAATTATCAGAAACATTTATCGCTTCTTTTAAATCATCATTTAGAAAAAGTAATTCCAAATCATGAATGATTTTATTTAATCTATCATGAAGTATTTTTTCGTTTTTCTTGTAATTGACTGGATTTGCTAAATCATCACGTTTGTTTATTGTTTTCTCTTTCGGATATTCTTTTATTTTGATAATATTTTCAAGAGTATATTTGGCATTTTCAATTTTCCAAATGATTGCCTCTGTTCCGTTCCAAGTAACAAATGAATCCGATTTTATACGTTCAGCTTTTTCCAAAGCATTTACAAGCATTTCCGTATCATCAACTGCTGTGTCAGGAAATTTCAATTCCCAACCATTAAATATAATACCAGAAACTTTGTTCGTGAATAAAAGCACATCTGGGAATTTTGTTTTCCCCGATTCTAACTTTATTCCAGCATCATTTGTGGCATCTTGAAAAATTGTTCTTCCTTCGCGAATTGCTTCCTGAATCCAACTAATAAGCTGCCCTGACCAAACTCTTTCGTTTAGTTTCATAATATAATGTGTGATATTTTACAATTGGTTCTGTGAAAAGTTGCAAGGTTGATTTTTTAACTTCTTTTTTCTTTAGTGTTTCTTTAATTCTGTCTGTGCATATTTTAATATAATCAATAGTCTCTACTTTATGAAGAAGAACATCTTCATTTTTTTCTATACCAATAAACTGCCTATTTTCTATGATTGCGGAAAGCAAAAAGCTACCGCTACCACAAGCATTATCTAATATTATGTCATTGGGTTTTGTATATGTTCGTATTAGATAACGCCCTAATTCAATTGGTTTTTGTGTCGGATGAAAAACCGTCCCTTCGGATTCTGCTGTTTTGATGTAAACGTAATCATCAATGTTTTGTTCTTCGTAGAAAACAACATCATTTGGATAACGTTCTCCATTACTTTTTACGTGTCGTGGTTTGAAGTCACCGTAACTGCCTGTAAATTGGTCTTTGCGAAAACCTTTATCGTAAGGTTCTCCTGATGTCATTTGCGGGTTATAGGTTGGTTGTTTTTTATAAAAAATACAAATATCCTCGTGTTTACGAAGCGGTTGAATTTTAGCATTAAGAAAATTTGTAGGTTTAGATTTTATCCAAATAATTTTGTATTTAAAAAGTTTTACGTTGCTAAGAATAAGTTTTGCTGTAAAAAGCCCTTGTGCCGTTAGTGCAATACAACCATTATCTTCAATTATTCTTTCGTACTGTTGCCAAAGCTTTTCAAGATTAATAACGGAGTCCCATTTATTTTGAGTTGTCCCATACGGCAAGTCACAAAGAATCATATTAACAGATTTATCAGGGATTTTTTTCATAACGTCCAAGCAGTCACCCTGAATAACTTTGTTTATGTATTTTTCTATGTTCATAATTTGTCTTTCAATTGGTGCTAAGTTAATTCATTTTTTTAGAGTGCAATTTTTTTTTATCTATCGTGTCAAAGTTGCTTTACTGTTAATGTCTTTTCTCCGCTTGTGCATAACTCGCAGGCAGATTAGCGTCTTAGAGTATAATACCACATAAACAACTTCCCGATTCCGATTCCTATGACAATTCCGAGTATTGCGCCGCACAGCACGTCTAACGGATAGTGAACGCCAAGGTAAATGCGCGTGTACGACACAAGAGAAGCCCAAATAATCATACCCGTTGTAAGATATTTTACTTTTTTACCAAGCACAATTATCAGAAAAAAACTGAGAGCAAAAGTGTTTGCCGCATGTGAAGAAACAAAACTGTACAAGCCTCCGCATTCATCATTAACAAGGTGAATAAGAGGCTTCATCTCAGGATCCTGACATGGGCGTAAGCGATGAAATACTTCTTTGAAAAGGTGAACAGAACTCATATCACTGATAGTGATAAGTAATACAACAGCAATAAGCACAATAATTGTCTTCAATTTGTAATTTTGAATTACCAGGTAAATCAGAAAAAGATAGAAAGGTATCCAGATGAATTTATTGCTGATCCAGTACATCACAAAATCGAAGAAATCAGTATGCATACCGTTTAAATACAGCAGCAGCGATTTGTCCCAGTTGATAAGTTGTTCGATCAAGTGTTTTTGATTTTGATGTAAAATTAACAAAATAGTAACTACTCAGGCAATGGAATAGAACGCTGATGACGCAGATTACTCACAATATTTATTGATTTTAAAGGTGTTCGTGAGATCGCTTCGCTAAGTTGCTTATGATTAAATAAGATTTTATTTTATCTGTGGTCATCATAATCATCAGCGTCATCAGCGTTCTATTTATTTTTTCATCGGCTATGTAGTTACCAAAATACAAAGATGGATAATTTGTTAATCAGAATTTTAACTATTCAACAATCTTCATCTCATCAATAAGCCTTTTAGCGCCTGCGAATTTGTCGATTATGAATAAAGCATACCTGATATCAAGTGAAATATTTCTGCACCGATCGGGATCAAACATGATGTCGCTCATCGTACCTTCCCATACACGATCGAAGTTTATACCTATTAACTGTCCTTTTCCATTTAAAACGGGACTGCCGGAATTACCGCCTGTAGTGTGATTTGTCGCTATAAAAGCCACATGCATTATACTGTCGGTTGAATATCTGCCATAGTCTTTGTTTTTATAAAGTTCTTTGAGTTTTGCCGGCACCTGGTAATCTTCAATTGTCGGGTCTTCTTTCTGCATGATACCATCGAGGGTAGTGAAATAGTAATAATCTGCAGCATCCATTGGTTTGTAATCATCTGCCTTTCCATAAGTCAGGCGTAGCGTAGAATTGGCATCAGGATAGAATTTTTTATCCGGCATCATTTCCCTTAGCCCGGTGATGTAAATACGATAAAGGCTGTCGAATTGGTCATCGTATTGATTATACAAGGGCATGATGTTATTGAAATAATTATTGTAAATAGCCGATGCGAGTATAAATGCAGGATCTCCGGCGATTTTGCCCGCTTTCTTTCTTTTAAAGTTATCAAGCATTTTAAGAGCTTTTACTTCAGATGTGAATGAAGAATTTTTATAAAAGTAATCGGTATATTTTTCGATATCGCCCTTAAATTTATTTTTAATAACATCTGTGAATATTTCAGGCAGGTATTTTAACTCTGCATTTTCAAAATATATTTTTAAAAGAACGGTAAATATTTTTTTTTCAGTAGGCAGATCATAATTTTTAAAGAAAGATTTCGCGCCGTTTTTGAGTTGAACAACAATATTGTTAATATCCTCATCTTTCATTGATTTGTCAATACTTTTCAAGATAAGGTTGTTGTATCCCCATGCATATTTGATGATCTCAATTCCGGCGCCTGCTTCAATAAAATAATCACAGGCAAGCGCAATGGGCGCATATTGCGAATAAACCTTTTCAAAAGCGCTAATCAGCTTACCATATTTGACTTTGCGGAAGTTGTCGGCATTTGCCCATATAGTAAAATCCTGTTCGAGTTTCTTTTTCTTTTCAATTGCTTCTATATTTTTTAATCCCTTGCTTTCTCCAATCCATTTTTTCCAGTAATTGGCAATATTGACATACTTGGCTGAATATTGAAATTTAATAAGAAGGTTTTCCTTCATTGCGGTTTCCATGATCTTTAGTTTCTTGAAACGGATGCCGGTCATAACAGGATCCTCTATATTGCCAATCAGATTTACTCCATAAGATGTAAGGTATTCCTGTGTTCTTCCTGGGAATCCATATACCATGGTGAAATCGCCCTTTTTAACACCTTTTAGTGATATCGCAAGTGATTGCTTTGGTTTATATGGAACATTGTTTTCGGAATAATCGGCAGGTTCATTATTATTATCAGCATAAATCCTGAATATAGCGAAGTCGCCGGTATGGCGTGGCCACATCCAATTGTCGGTGTCGCCGCCGAATTTTCCTATTGCTGATGGCGGAGCGCCTACTAATCTTATATCTGTGAACACTTCGGTGATGAAAAGATAATATTCATTGCCGTAATAAAATGGTTTAACTTTCGCTTTGTAGTGCGTGCCTTTGACAGCTTCCTTTTCAATTTTTTCAATATTCTTTGTTATAATATCATTGCGCTGATTTTCAGTTATGGTGGCTGTTACTCCTTCGAGTGTTTTAACAGTAACATCTTCCATTTTAATAAGGAATGTTACTGAAAGCCCTGTATTGGAAAGTTCTTCCTTGAAATCTTGTGCCCAATAGCCATCAGTAAGATAATCGTTTTCCAGCGTGCTGTGCGACTTAACTGTGCTATAGCCGCAGTGATAATTTGTCAGGATCAATCCTTGTTCTGAAACGACTTCAGCAGTACAACCGCCGCCAAAAAGACAAACTGCATCTTTCAGGCTCGATTTATTAATACTGTATATATCTTCACTTGTCAGCTTCAAACCCATGTTCTGCATATCGCTTTGGTTAAGCTGTTCCAGCAATATGGGAAGCCACATACCTTCATCTGCATACGATGCATAAGATAAAACTGTTGCAGCATAAAATAAAAGAAATACTTTTTTTATCATAACATTAATTTGAGTTTTTGGAGATGCTCTGTTGTTTTAATAATCTCTGAAATCTTTCTTCTTCGTCAGCTTAAGGTCTTGCAGAACGGGTGATTTAACACGGATGGTAATATTAGCTCTTACGGAATTACAATATCATTTAGCATCGGATTTTAGTGAGAAAAATTAATACGCTATAATATTATTCTTTTGGACAATAATAAAGTCGGATTTCTTTTTTTGCTATTTCAATAATTTCAGCATCCTGTAACAAATGCCCGTTCGGAAAATGAGTAGTATGAACAGATTCAAATCCTTTCTGTTTTAGAAACGAGGAAAGTTTTGGCGGTAACTGGGTATCTACAATGAACCTAAACACTTTTATTTTGCTACGTGAATAACATTTTTAGTATTTGCTAATTGCGAAGCATACCAAAGACATGCTTCAATATCCGCCGCTTTTATATATGGATAATCCTTTAATATTTCTTCGTTGCTCATTCCTGATGCCAGCAATTCAAGCATTTGAGCAACAGTAAAGCGCATATTGCGGATGGTTGGTGTTCCTTTGCAGACTTTTGGATTTAAAGTAATTCTTATAGATAATGGACTCATAATATCCTCGTTAAATTATTTTGTAATGCCACAAATGTATATGTAATTTAATTAACACACAAAGTCAAGATGAAAAAAATACATATATTTTAAATATGTTTTATGCTATTGTAAAAGAGATTAACAAAAAACTTCCATTTTTATTTGCAGCATTGAATTTTAGTATTAAAAATATTCAAGGGCATCTCTAAAACACAAAAAATTTAATAAACTTCAAACAGGAACACTGTAAACTCATTTAATAATCTCTGAAATCTTTCTTCTTCGTCAGCTTGAGGTCTTGCAGAACGGGTGATTTAACACGGATGGTAATATTATAGCTCTTACGGAAACCCATAGGTATCCAGTTAAAAACTATTTCCCAGCAGTGCAGGTCGCGGTATATGTCAACAGAGGTATAGGAGAAATCTTTTTGTTCAAAATCGTAACCCGATCTGAATCCCACTTTCCATTTAGAGGAAAGATTCACGTCGCCGCTGAACGATAAGGTCTGGATTACTTTGTTAACCATTTTTTTTGCCCCGAGTATTCGGGGGTCAAAACTATTCATGTAATTAAGCTGATATTGTATGTTAAGGCTCCACGGCTGATCAAAATCGAGGTAAGCATCCGGATTTGCTTTGATCATGTTGAGTTCTTCTTCAGTGGCTTTTGAGCTGGTGATTTCTTTCTTTTTTTGTTTTGATCGCAAACTCCAGTTCAGGCTGAAAGCCCAATTCGTATTGGTGCGACGGAACAGTCTTTTGTTCTTTTTCAATTCAAACTCATTAAGGTTTTTCCCTGTAGAATCTACCACATAAGGATCCCAACTGCTGGCATAAGTTACATCTAAATTTTTAAATAACCTGGTTCTGCCGTTCATATTGATTTTCGACCAGTTGAGCGAATCTTTGGCAATATCGTATCCTCCTGAAATTGTAAAGTTATCAATCAATACAACTTTCTTTATTCCGGTAATGGTATCTTTTTTACTCTTCACTTTCATTTCAAGATTGTTTGCAAGGCTAAAGTTTATAAAACCTGATTTATTGCGGGGAGGAGCTCCGTATATGCCGGTTTCAAAGATAGAATAATATTTTTTCTGTACGCTTTGATCACCATCCCTTAAATACCTGTAATATCCCCATCTTTCGCTACCGAAATCAGGTGTGTAAACGAACGAAACGGTAGGTGTTAAAACATGTCGTAAAGCCACAATTTTCCCTTTTTTAAACTGGTACATCCCATACAGCCTTGTACTCAGCGATGAAGAAAAATTAAAATCACGCGCAGCTTTAAAGCCCTGAATGGTGTCGGTTTTAAAATAACCGAACATGGTATCGCCATTCACAATGTGCATATCGTTTATCCAATGTTTTTCTATACTTTGCAGGTACCAGCGTTCGGTAAAGCTGATCGTATTTGTCCATGTAAAAGTTTTCAGTACTTTAATTGAATTACTGATCGGAATAGAATGCTTTATGCCGTTCTGCATCTGTTTCAGCGTTTCTTCCCGAAACAAAAGAGAGTCGATAGTATTGATGCTGTTCTCGGCATTCATGGCATATCCTACGCTGATATTCTCGTACCAACGCATTTTACCCACCCTTTTTTCACTCCTGAAAGGATAGAAACGGTTTGCAGAAAAAGCAATTTCCGGAAGATTCAATGAAACGGTACGGTTAAGGGTATTCTGGCTATGGCTCATATTTACCGAGAAATTATATTTTCCTGCAATTGTTGTAGAATAAGATACATTCGATTGCAGTGTGTTCGTTAAATAATCGGTCGTGCTTGAGGGATTGTATTTATTGTATTTGCTGCTTCCTGCGTTCACATTGGCTGAGAAACGACTGTTGGGTCTGGCTTTTGCATCCTGGCTGTGATACCATTTAATATAAAAATCGTTCCTTTTATTATATGAGGGTGTTCCTTGGTCGCCTTCAGTATTGATCGCATAGCCGAAATTAATGTTCCCGTTAAATTTATATCGTTTGTTGTAATTTGAAAGCGCCCTTGCTGCCCAGCTTCCATGCGAATAAACATCGCCTCTTAAGGCAAGGTCAAAATGCTCACCCAAACCAACGTAATAACCGCCGTTCTCTAAGAAAAATCCACGGCTGGCAGATTCACCGTAAGAAGGAATAAGCAAGCCGGATTTCTGTCCCTTTTTATTCGGGAAGTAACCGAAAGGCAAAGCAAGAGGCATGGGTACATCTTCAACAACTAAGTAGCAAGGCCCTGTCACAATTTTGTCATCAGGTATTACGCGTGCTGTAAAAAATTTGATCTCGTAATGAGGGTGTCTAAGATCACAGGTAGTGTACATGCCTTCTCTTAAATTAATGGAGTTGTCTGAAAATTTCTTCACTAAGTTTCCATGCAGATAGCTTTCACCTTCCTTCGTGATGATTGAGGTAATCAGTCCTTTTTTCGTTTTAAAATTATATGTGAGTGTTGCTGAACTAAAGCTTTGCGAACCTTGTATAAAAACAGGCTCTCCGGTTGTTTTCCCAGTTGAATCAGCTACTCCTTTTGCGTAAAGTTGATTTTTTTTAAAACTGATTTCAATATAATTTGCTGTAAGGTTAATATCCTCGTATTTGATCTCGGATTTACCAAAAAGATAAACCTTTTGTTCTGCAATGTTGAAACGAATGGAATCATTCGCAGTGTATTCTACTTTTGATGAAAGAGCATACTCGGATTCTTTGGGAGAAGATTTCTTTATGGTATCATTTTTAGTTTTAACGGAATCGTTTTTAGAAATAATAGTATCCTGAGCCCTGATAAATCCGCAAAGCAACATGGTGAATGCCAATACAAACAAAAGAAATATAAGGTGTTTTGAATACAATGGAATAAATGCTATTTTTGTAAAATTAATTAAACTGTAACTACTCAGCAGTAAATGAAAAAAATTTGCCACAGATTCACAGATTATAATAAAACTCTTTTTGCTATTACTGAGTTTTCGCCAAAGTTTTCTATCAACCCGAAAGGGCATTTAGATATTGCTAAATAATTTGACAACTTTCTTTTTGTTACGGATATTTCTTTTCTGAATATTTCATAAGATTAATCTGTGAATCTGTGGCGATTTATTTTAGTGGTTGAGTAGTTTAAAAATTAATTTATTATTATTTAGCCAACAAAACTAATTAAAATTTAACATTCAGGTGAAACGATCATTTGGTTTTTTTGGTATTGCGTGTCTTCTGCTCTTAACTTTTTTTAACGTGTCTTTGGCACAGAGTTATAAGATCAGCAAGGTGGTGATCGATGCCGGGCATGGCGGGCGTGATCCGGGATGCTTAGGCAGCAAGACAAAAGAAAAAGATGTAACATTGTCCATCGCTTTGAAATTAGGCGGATTGATCAAAAAAAATTTTCCTGAAGTAAAAGTAGTCTATACCCGGAATACAGATGTTCTTGTGGAGTTATTTAAAAGAGCCCGGATCGCCAACGAAAGCAAAGCTGATCTTTTTATTTCTATTCATTGTAATGCCAATCCTTCTGAGAATCCTTATGGCGCCGAAACGTATGTAATGGGTTTGCATAAGTCGCAGGCAAACCTCGAAATAGCTCAAAAGGAAAATGCCTCCATCTTCATGGAAGACAGCTATTCGAATAATTACGATGGTTTCGATCCTGCTTCTACCGAGGCTTATATTATTTTTTCTCTTTACCAGAACGCCTACCTTGACCAAAGCTTAAGCCTGGCAACTAAGGTTCAGGCCCAAATGAAAGAAAAAGCAGGTATGTCCGATAGGGGAGTAAAACAGGCAGGTTTTCTGGTACTATATAAAACTGCAATGCCTTCCATTTTAATTGAAACAGGCTTTCTTAGCAATCTAAAAGATGAAAGTTTTTTAAGTTCAGCTAAAGGACAAGAATTAATTGCATTGGGTATTTACAAAGCTTTCAAAACATATAAAAATGAATTGGAAGGAAATACCACATTATCCAATCAGAATGAATTAAAGAGCAAAGATACTGACGTTACTTATCAGCAGATTGTGAACGATACTGCAGTTACAGCAAAGGACACATCAATAAAAGTAATTAAAAAAAATGAAATCGTCTTTAAAGTTCAGTTTGCAGCATCATCCGTCAAGAAACCTGTAAATTCACCTGATTTTAAAGGACTTAAAGATGTTCAGACATATTTTAATAAGGGACTATATAAATATGTAACAGGCAGTGAACCCACTCCGGATTCAGCCATGACCTTATTAGAGAAAGTTCGTGGAATGGGTTTCAAAGATGCATTTCTTGTAGCTTTTCTGAATGGCGAAAGAATTTCTCCACAGGAAGCGATGAAATTGATTAAAAAAAATTAATAGCTTTGCAAGAAAATTAAGAGAAAAAAATGAATGTAAAAATAAAACGGGAAATAAAAGTTGGAATACTGGTAGTTATCAGCCTTGCTTTTTTTTACTGGGGATTTAATTTCCTGAAGGGAAGAAATTATTTTTCGAGCAGCAGGGTTTTTTATGCTGTTTATAGCCAGGTAAACGGCTTAGTTGAAGCCAATCCAGTAGTCATAAACGGATTAAAAGTTGGTGAAGTAAGAAGTATTTCATTTATGGATAATAAAGGAAGAGTGCTTGTTACATTTTCTGTTGAAAACGATATTAAAATAGGACGTAATTCGATTGCCAGGATTTATAACTCGGATTTTTTAGGTTCCAAGGCTATTGAGATTATCTTACATGACAGCATCAGTAAGAAATACAAATATATATATGCAGAAAACGGCGATACTTTACTATCCGGCATACAAGCTTCTATTTCAGAAGAAGTGAGCGCACAGATGCTGCCCTTGAAAAAGAAGGCAGAAAGACTTATGGCATCGCTTGATTCTGTGATTTCAGTTATTCAGTATGTTTTTAATGAAAGCACGCGCGAAAACCTGATGCGTAGTTTTGAAAGCATAAAATTTACCATCAAAAATCTTGAACATGCAACGTACAATATAGATACCCTGGTAAGTACTCAACGGTTCAGGTTATCGGTGATCTTTGCAAATATTGAGTCTATCACTACCAATTTCAAAAACAACAATTCCAAGCTGACAAATGTCATCA
>Ga0265292_1001418_pt1 | contig 21159 bp, 20 predicted proteins | sample Munlanlewell296A_FD_189080 | JGI IMG/M metagenome (GOLD analysis project Ga0265292, IMG submission 189080) | Leachate microbial communities from a municipal landfill in Southern Ontario, Canada - Leachate well 296A | ecosystem: Engineered > Solid waste > Landfill > Unclassified | place: Canada... | reverse complement strand
TTCGGCTGGCAAATCAGCAAAAGGGTCAAATTTCTCCGCCGATTGGCGGATCAATTTGACACTCCACCTATTGTACAAGTGTGGCGTTAGATTCTGGAGCCAAACTCTCAATTTCTTCGTTTTTAACCATTTTCTTTACCTGCAATTCTATCCCAAAAACCCTCTCAAATCCGCCGCTTGCGCAACAGCGTTGCTCAAATCGCGGCGATCCATCGCTTTAATGGATGAAATAATTTCATCAGTTAAACACCGATGCCCGCTCTCCACCGCGGCATCAGGCAAAATTCTTTTCACGGCTGACAAAACTTCCGGCGGCAAAAATGGCGATTCAGGATTGGCAAACATATAAGCGTCGCTCAAATCTTTTTCTACGCTAGGATAAATGCTTTTAACAAAAGAAATATCATCGTCTGATAAAGCGTTCAAACCCAAAAGCTCCGGCGGCGCGCCCAAAGAATACATGGCCGCGGTGAATGTTATCGCCCTCGGCAGTGTTACTTCGTCCATACTGCGCGAATAGCCAAATAAACCGATATGCAGTTTGCGTTTCCTTCTCTTTGGCACCTGCGCGGCCATCTCATTAATCACTGGGGCAAGTTTTTTCACCTGCCTGATATATTCGGCCGAATACTTTTCTAACAGAGTAAGCGCGCGCTCTTCATCTACCGGCACCGGAGTCAGATCTCTGCTTTCTCTAAGCTTCTTTATCGCTGATTGCACCATTTCTGGCGGATTATCAAATTTAAATGATGATTGAATGGTAAAAGTATGGATGCTGGGATAACCTTTGATAATATTATCCACATTTTGCGGCCGCAAATTGCCGCGAAAAGGAGCAGAGCCAGCGCCTAAAATCGGATAAATCGGTATACCCAGCTCTTCTTTTAATTTATAAAGCCTCTGGGCGGCTATTTTTACCAAAAGCACCGCGCCTAAGTGGCCGTAATTGACCGCTGGATCGGAACGGGCCAAAAACACTCGTTGATATTCCACTTTTTTATCGCTCAAATATTCTTTCAAAATAGCGGCTCCGGCGAGCATATGTGTCTTGTCTTCAAACAAAGGAATTACATTGACCGCTTGTGGCTTAAAATCGCCAATCCACTCGCCAATTGTCATGCCATCATCGCTTAACTTTTTGTCCTGCTTGCCGGCGACAAAATCTTTATAATAATGATAAATCCGATTGATCGCTTTGGCGTTCGTGGCCATGGGAAGAATTACCTCAAAAATCGGCGTAATATCTTCGCCATAAAACAGCCTTGCCGCGTCATACGAACGCGGGATATTTTCCAGTGTTTCTAAAAGAATTTTGGCCTCGCCCCTCTCCACGTCCGGATTAGGCACACGGTAAGTTAGAAATACGTCGCGGCCCAGTTTTTTTTGCCTAAAAAACGGCTCATTTTTGGTGAGCAGTTTTTTGACCACAAAATTATCCACTTCTTTCCCTTCAAAATCCCACATCTGTTCATCACAGCCAAGATGGGAAAAAGCGTAAAACGCCTCCTGAATTTCGTCCTCTCCGCCGATTAAACTGTTTTCAACAAAAAACGGCTGATGGACATTGTCAGGATGCTGGGTGGACATGCATTTGGGGACTTGGATCATATTCTCAAACTCGCTTTAAATTCTTTTTCCAATAATTTTTCCACTTTAGAATGCACCTTATCAACCTCGCCCGCTTCCAGCGTCCGATCTCCCGCCTGATAAACAACATGATACGCCATGCTCTTTTTTCCGGCCGGAATGTTTTTTCCTTCAAACACGTCAAACAATTCCACTTCAATAATTAACGGATCCGCTTTTTTAATCGCGGCAACGACCGCGGTATGCTCCACGTTGCGGAGAACCGTGAACGCGATGTCACGCGTAACTGCCGGATACGGGGAACCCGGTTTATAACCGCTCTTTTGCGTAAATAATTCCAAAAGTTTATTCAAATTAACCGTCCCCGCTGCCGCGCGAATTTCCAATCCCAAATTTTTTTGATTAACCGGATGAATTTCACCTATCATACCGATCACATGATTATTGACCACTAAAACTGCTTGTCTGTCTGGATGCAGATAAGTCGCGGTATCATTCCGCTTTTCTAAGCTTGCGTAATTATTCATACGTGACACGATAGTAAAAAAATAAAGAGGCTGCCGCCGAATAATATTTTTTATCACTCCACCAAATTACCATCCACATCCACCGGCAAATATTTTCCTTCCGCTATGAAATGCTTCGTGAACTTAATTATTTCTAATACGCGCTTCGTATCCGCTCGGTGATTTTTTTCAGCCCTTTCTCGGCCAGTTCAAACGGGCGAGGCACCAATTCAAATGATCCATACGCTGTGCGCGCGAGCGTGTGAAGATTGGCGTCATCCTCGCGGCCAATCAAAAACATATTCGTGGCAACTCCCGCCGCTTCCAGCCGCTCTCGCGCCAGCGCCACGGCTGTCGCATCGTCCGATCCGCCGTCGGCGACAGACAACACAAACCGCCGCATCTTCCATCCGCCTTTTTTCAGCCGCGGATTCTTTTTAATATCTGCTTGTTCACGCGTGGCCGATTGCGCTATCTCGCTTTCAATGAGCGCGAGCGCCTGATGATCCGGCGTACTTCCACCCGCGCCGCTGTCCAAGGCGTCATACAAAGCGATCTGTTCTTTTATCCCCCACGCGTCAGTCGCAGGCAAGACAATCTTTATTTCTGCGCCAAATGCCGCGACGCATACGCGTACCGGCATCGGCGATTTGATATACCGATTTTTTATTCTCGCTTCACGCGCCGCGCTCATACATGACTGCACGCACAAAAATACCATGTCGCGCAAGGCCTCGCTTTTCTTCACTCCGTCAATCGTATCGTTCATACTGCCCGACATATCAGCGGCAATATAGACCTCGTATCCGCCAAAAAGCATTTCTCTCTTTTTCTTTATCTCTTCGCGCTTGCCCATTTCCGGATCGGTTTCACCTGCCGAAACCGCGAGCATTCCTGGAACCAACTCATCCTCATCAATTTCATCCGCTTCGGACAGACGCAGGGGTGTTTTTTCGGTTAGGTGTTCACGCAAATTTTTGCGCACCACGGACTCCCACAATTTCCGCGCCTGTTTGAGAACGTCGGCGTACTTATTCTTGAGCAAATTAATTTTTTCCAAAATTCGTTCAACTTTTTTCCGATGCTCCGGATTGTCCGGATCAAGCCCGGCCTCGCGGCACTGGTTGGCTACCGGGTCGCTTGCCTGTTCGCGCTTCTTTGCCTCTTTCATCTTCTTTTCAAGCTCTTCCTCGCTCATAAGTTCTGCCTCCTGTTCGCCATAATCGCCCTCGCCCAGGTCTTCATCTTGCTCCTCTTCATCCACATTCGGGTCGCCCTTTGGCGTGGCATCCTTGCGCGGCCAGGCGCCGATCTTGACCCAGGTGTGATCATCCGGGTCAAACACCTCTATCCACGCATGGCCGTTTCCCTCATGGAGTACTGCCTCTCCTCGATCATTCTTCTCGCACACGCTATGCCCGCTGATAAAACACGCCTGAAACCCAACGGATTGCAGGACGCGAGCCGCTAAGGTATTGGCCTCGTCGCATTTCGCTTTTTTGTGCTCCCAAATTTTTAAAAAGTACGCCGAGGGATCTGCCTTGTATATGGCCTCCCACTCGGGACTTTTATCGTATTCCAGATAATTACGAATGTGCGAGACAATGCGGCTGGCTTTGGCAGTGCGCGGTATTCTGCTTGCCATCACTTCTCGCGCGTATACTGTAAGATCATCCGGAAAAATGTCGGCCACCGGAGACGGTTCATTCTCGGGAATTTTTTGAGCCGGAAACCCTTCTGCCGGGGCAATCTGGAGAGTAAAGATATGCGTGCCGTCACCCTCGGCATGCATTACGGTCTCGCCTCTCTCTGTTATGGCAAAAGAGACGCCAGAGGGTGGCGTATCCGACAACCACTGGACGTTGCCGATATCCACACCCCAGCCATACGGCAGTTCAAGCAGGCGCGACTGCCCGCCGGCAATAGACGATGTGTATACGCGCTTTTTTTCTGCGTCAAGTTTTAACAATGGATACGGGAGCATCTCTCTTTGGCTCTGCGACCATTTGAGCGTGCCGGTATCAAAGACATCGTATACTGTCCCGCGATAATACCCGCCATAATATGGATAAACAAGCGCCTCAGGCGCAACCGGTTCTCCCTCGCTCTCTTCAAAAGGCGAGCGGTGAGGAGTATAACTCTCCTGCGGCGGCGCCGGCGCCATTTCCCCGATAGGCGCAGGCGCATGTTCAAGCGAACGCGCGTCTTCATCTATACACCACTGCAACCGCGGAAGCACTTTGGCCTCTACATAGTTTGTCTTGACAGCAAAATCAATACCAGTATGCGCCAGCGCGGCAAAAACATTGACCATCGCGCCATCGGGAAGCGAGACGCGCGACAAATCCGCCAGAAACCGTCTCACCGAAGGTGTGGCGATAAGCGTGTCAATGTCTTGGCTCGAATCGGACAGAAGCGCGCCAAAGCCATGTAAAAATTCGCTTATCAGCGGGGTATGGCTCTTGTCTATTTTGGGAGGCAATCCCTGCATCGCGCCTTCAACAAGCGCGCGGATATCGCGCGGGACCTTTTGCTTCCATTCTCGGTATGCTGTCAGCTGTTCCGTGGTGCGAAGGATGTAACTCGGCGCGCTTTCACGCGTTGTTGCCGACTCTCTTATTTCGCCCTCTGGCATAAAATTATTTGTGAATTACGAAACTATTTCTTTATAAAAAAATAGCTTGCGCGAGAGCACGAGACGAACCGCGATGTTGTCATTGGCATTGTCGCGAGGATTGTTGTTCACGTTCGCCGCGCCGCCGTTGTCGGTGTTGCCGCCGATGAGACCATAGCGATGGCCGTCGTCGCGCTCTTCTGTTTGCATGGCCAAACGCATCACCGGAACACGACTCAACCATTTTTTATTTATCAGCGCAGTGTCATGTCCCTGTCATTCTTCGCCACGCAAACCGCAATCTCAAAAACACATATTCGCCCAAGCGCCCGCGCCGGGGAAACCGACGCATCTCGCCGGAGCAAAAACGCGGGTTGGCGGCGGCAGAGCAGTAAAACCGCCATGCCGTTCTGTAGCCAAACCGATATTATCGTATCACATCTCTCGCCAGAGCGCCACCGCCTGTAACAGATCGCAATCTATCGTTTTCCTCGCTGTCCCCGCAAGTAATCCGTGATAACTCGCAATGCTTTTGATAGCAGTCTCCGCACTGCCGTACTGTCCGAGCGCATCTCTCACCCGACGCATCATTCTTCGGCGCGTCGCCGGGCGTAGCGCCTCGTGACCCGGTAGTATCACGTGCCCCAGCCAGTCCACGCCCCAGGTGCTTTTGCGGATAACAACCTTTTTCGGATGCAAAAAAAGGCGAAGCGTTTGAGACAAAAAAATTTCCAGCTTTTCACAAACGCGTTTCACCTCGTCCAAACTGTGGCAGAGCACGAGCATATCGTCCGCATACCGATAGTACCACCGAAGTTTTAATTCATGCTTTGCGTGCCAGTCCAGCTCGTGCATATACACATTCGCAAATAGTTGAGAGGTGAGATTGCCAATGGGCAGTCCTATCCCAGAGCTTGTTTCAAAACTGTCTATCACCCGCGAGAGCATCAGACGGAGAGGCGCGTCTTTGAGATGTAAAAACAAAAGCCGCTCTAGAATACCATGATCAACACTATCAAAAAATTTTCGTATATCACACTTCAGCGCAATGCATTCCCGTGACCAATCCTGCGTCGCCTCTCGGAGCCCCCTGCGAACGCGTTCAAGAGAACGGTGCTGGCCAAATCCCGGGCGGCAAGAAAATGAGCAATCAAGCCAGCGTGGATGAAAGACCGTGAGGAGCGCGTTGTAAAGAAGGCGGTGAACCACCCGGTCGCGTACGGTTGCCTTATGAATCATCCGGCGTTTTGGGTCGTGAACAAAAAATTTTTCATATCCGCCATGCCTATACTCTTCGGAAACAAGATCGGTGTGCAACCTCCACAACTCATCTTCAAGATGCGACTCAAACACAAGCACATCTTCCCTTTTTTTCTTGCCTTTGCTAAAATCTCTCCACGCGCGATAGAGATTTTTTATCACGCATATATCCGCCCACCGTGGCATTCTTTCTATGACACAATCTTCATTGATATCGTCTCTCCACAATTCATCCATTGAATCCCCCCCCCCAGCCCTGTCAAAAAACAGCGCCTCGTCGCTTTCCCCTCTCCCACTTCTCCACGAGCTCGGTCGCTTGTATATCGCGTTGCACAATATCATACGAGATTTTGAAAAGCTTGAGCGCTATACGCTCGGCGTAACGATAGAAAAAACCGTACTTGACTGCATCACCGCGTGCCACGCAGCCACAACGCTCCGTGAGCCAAAAGAAAAATATGAAAAAATTAACGCCGCATCTTCTCTATTTGACACAGTCAAACTCCTTGTTCGCATCGGCATTGAAATCCACCAGATAGAAGAGCGGCAGTTTGTCAACCTTATTCCTCGTTTTGGAAAGATCGGCAGGATGCTTGGCGGATGGATGCGCGTGACCGCGAAACCAACCCAAAATCAAAACCAATCCTAACACCAATTCCAATTCCCAAATCCAATCCTATTTTTGAGACTTGCGCGAGAGCACGAGACGAACCGCGATGCGGACATCGGCACTGTCGCGAGGATAGTAGTACACGAACGCCGCGCCGCCGTTGTCGGTGTTGCCGCCGATGAGACCAGAGCGATGGCCGACGTCGCGCTGATAATAATCGTCAAACCATGTCCAGAGATTTTTTTCCCCATATCCTTTATCATTTGCAGAACGCGCGTATTCGTCATACCGCAGCAGGCGAAGTTCGTATTGCTCTATACTTGGATCATTGGCTTTCACTCCCAAAAGCTTCGCGACAATTTCTTTTGCCTTGACTGATTGAACGCGCGCATCATGATCTTGCCAAAGCGCGGCGTTGAGATCATCGCGGGAGATATCGGTGAGGGTGTCATTGCTCATCAATTCTTTAAGGAGCTTGACCGAGGGATGCTGGTGCGCCTTTTCCCGGTCCGCGGGATTATCACAATCAAACTCGGGCCAGTCCATGACGAGAAGAAAGCCACTTTCGCCAAAGCGTGGAGGGGCAAAAACGCCTAGAACTGATGCCTCATTGTTATTTATAGTACTCACAATTTGTTTATTCCACAGCGCCTCAAAATACCATGGGGATTTTTTTGGAATGTCCGGGAGATCTCCGCAGTGAGCAACCCAGAAACGCTTTACCTTTTCCAAATCAACGACGGTTACATCAATGGTTTTTTTGTTGTCTTTTGGATCGGGTCGTTGTTCCACTTTGCTAAATCCTGGGTCTTGGCAAGACAAAGCATTCACGAGCTCCTGCGCTTTGGTATGGCCTTTGATATCAAGCTGCTCCATGCCATATTCCTTTGCTTTTGCTTTGTCATATTCAAACGGCTTGCCATGCTCCGGGATAAGCAGTTCGTATAGCTGTGGAATATCTATAACGCTCGTCGTACGCACTTTTCCGGAATCATCCTGTAAAACCGCTATCCCCTCTTTGGTTGACTGGCTCTCCGCATCATACAAAAGTCCCATGAGCGTGGTATTTTCAAGCGAGGCGCTGGCGGGCGCGTCTGGTTTAGGCGAGAATCGCGTTCCCGGAGCAAAACCGACGGCGCTTTTCTTCACATAGTGAAGCTCCTTGCCGTCTTGGTTAAAGAGATCATACACCTCAAACTTCGGCGGCGGTGCCTCGGTCGTCTCTTTGTTGCGCGGCACTGACGGGTCCAGATAACCAACCTCTTTGGGGGTCATACTGCGAAAAGGCGATTTGTTGTCATACATCTCATCTGGCTCATACAATGCAATATTAAAATACTGAAGATAGCTCAACACCACAACTCTATCTTCCTCGGCACAATTGGCAGCGATGTATGCCTGAAGCTTTTCCACCATATACCACCCGATATGTTTGTTTTGCATGGCAGAGAGATCTCGTTTGTAGCTATCAAGCCACGTGATGACGACGCCCGGATCCAAAATAAATTTTTGCAGATGAAAATCCTCTTTGTTCGCGGGATTGAGCCGCGTGAGCGCGGTCTCTTGTCCGGAAAAGGCGCGGTTGAGTTCATTCCACAGATTGGCAAAACGCCAGAGAAATCCGCCCGCCGCGGGATCAATATTGAGCGCGTACTCGCCGGTGGCGCGATCAAGCGTCCAGTCGGGCGCGGTCTCTGCCTCTGTAACAGCCGTAAGCCGACCGGTATCGGCGTCTAAAAGCGCCGCGAGAATAATATGGTAGAGTTCGGGATTATCAGTGGTTTGCTCCAGATAGCCGACATTGATAACATTGCCGGCAAACTCGCGCGCGGTCTCAATGCCGGTCTCCTCGCGCTCATAGCGTTCGCCGGGCGGATTGCCGGCTGCCAGATAGAGAAACCCGGAGCGTATTTCTTCCACGAGCGTGGTGCCGGGAATGGCGACTTTGCGCCCCGGACGCAATCCGGCGACAAATTTCAAAATCTCCCGTTGAACGCTCGTGGGGCGGGTGTTGAACTCATCGTCAAAAAATACGCCGGGCGTGGACGAGGGCGTTGTCTCGCGGCTATTCCGCTTGCCTGTCATGGCGCGGAGCAAAGGACCGTATTCATAATACTGGCCATCTTTGTCCGAGCGCAAATGCCCGAGCAGGCGCGAGAACGCGTCCTTTTCACCGCCAACGCTTCGCTCGGCATCATGCCCCGAGACCTCGGAGGCAAGGGCGAACGCCAGACCGGTCTTGCCCGTGCCGGTCTCGCCCATCAGCATGGCGATGGGACGGCTCGTGAGCGCGCCCGTCATGATGTCGTAAAAAAGCTTTTGGCGGCTTTTGGTCCAGATAAAGCCGTTCTCTCGCAGTTGACGCGCGTAGTCGCGAATGGTGTCATAGGCAATGCGCGCGCCGACATCCGGATTCTCCTGTTTGAAATCATTGATTTTTTTCTCAATGCCACTGGTCTCGGATTCCAGCAAATCGCGGTCAGCCAAGTCCAAAAAATCTGCCTCGCCCTTGGTCTTGAAAAGTTTCACAAACACCGCGTTCAGTTCGCGCTGTTTGCTCTCTAACTCTTTCGCGAGCGCCCGATATTCTTTATAGGTGCCATTCAACTCTTTTTCTTCGCTGTGGTGGCGGGTAAAGCCCTGTTTAAGATCATCGCTCGCCCGCGCGCAGAGCGTACGATAAAGCGCCAAACGCTCGGCAAAGCGTCTATCGCTCTCGGCTAACGCGACAACTTCTTTCTCAGTCTTGTCCTCCGTCTCGCGGATAATGCTCTCGCGCACGCGCCACCCGTACTCGGCCAGGCGCGCCGTATCGCCTGCCATGCGCTCGGCAACGCGCGCGGCATAAGACAAAGCCGTGTTGGGCAAGGCGATCGTTTCAACATCAAAAACATCTCCGTTGGAAAGCCGCACATCGGCAAAGGCGGGCTTTAATGTATCTCTTTTCAGCCGCACCTTGCGGCGGCGGTCAGTGGAAATCGGATCAACTGCCGCGCCCATTTCTGCGGGTTTAAAAATCTCTCCTTGGAGTATTTTTGACATACAAATAGTATTATGAGGCTGGTGAAGTATTTTTACCAAAGTAAAATTTTCTTGTCAAATAATTCCATTTATAAAACGCTCATTATCTCAATTTTATCTCTATTTATCTCAATCTTATCTCAATTTATTTTCTCAAACCCGCGCCAAACTTCTCCCCTAACATTTTCTCAACCTTAACGTGTACAGCATCTACGTCTCTCGCCGCCAGCGTTCGATCCCCCGCCTGATACACAATATGATACGCCAGGCTCTTTTTGCCGGCCGGAATGTTTTTTCCTTCAAACACGTCAAACAATTCCACTTCAATAATTAACGGATCCGCTTTTTTAATCGCGGCAACGGCGGCAGCGTGTTCAATATCGCGAGGAACCACAAACGCAATGTCGCGCGTAACCGCCGGATACGGCGAACCCGGTTTATACCCGCTCTTTTGTGCAAATAATTCCAAAAGTTTATTCAAATTAACCGTCCCCGCTGCCGCGCGAATTTCCAATCCCAAATTTTTTTGATTAACCGGATGAATTTCACCTATCATACCGATCACATGATCACTGATCACTAATGTGGCTTGCCGGCCCGGGTGCAGATGAGTCGCAATATCATTCCGCTTTTCTAATTTAACCTCATAACCCAACCGCTCCAACGCTCCGGTTAAACTGTGAGACACTGCGTAAAACGGATTATCATCGCCTTTACCGGCGTAAACCAACCCCAGCATGGAATCCTGCCGCGGCAAAAGCTCGCTGCCGTTTTTATCGGTCCGATCGCCCGGCTCTTCTGTCAAAAATACCTTGCCGATTTCAAACAACCGCGCTTCATCAAACCGATGCAGATTATTTTCCAAATTTTCCAAAAGACCCGGCAGTAAACTGCGCCGCAAATACGGCCGGCTTTTGTCTAATGGATTAGCGAGTTCAATATAATTGGCCGTCACACCATTGTCATTCCGACCGAGCTCGCGCGAGTGGAGGAATCCCTTTCCTTCCGATAATGAATCATTAGCGAAGCGTAAAGATGAATCAATATCCAGCTTTTGTAAAAGTTGCGGCGAAGTGAAAGAATAATTAAGCGTCTCAACAAAACCGTATTCCAAAGATAAAATATCTTTAATCTTCCTCTCTAACAAACGTAATTCATTCCGCTCCGGCGGCGCGACCGGAAAGACCGGCAGAGAAACCGCGACATTGCCGTAGCCGTAAATCCGCGCCACTTCTTCAACCAAGTCCTCGGCAATGGAAATATCTTTGGTCGCCCGCCAAGTCGGCACGCTGACCGACAAATGATCTTTTTTATCCGCAACGGAGAATCCCAAACTCTCCAATATCTCAACAACTTTTTTCTTCGGAATCTCCATACCGATTTTTTTATTCAAAAATTCCAAATCCAAATCAATCATGCCACCGCGAAATGGCGCGTGATATTCATCTGCCACGCGACTCGCCACTCTGGCCTCCGGACAAATTTCCAAAATTAACTGAACAGCGCGGCGCAAAGCCAGCTCGGCATTATTCGGGTCTAATGACTTCTCAAACCGCGCGGACGAATCGGTTCTGATACCAAGCGCCATCGCCGTCCGCCGCACCGAGGTCGCGTCAAAATTCGCCGCTTCAAAAATAATCGTCGTTGTCTTCTCGTCAACACCCGTCTCCTCGCCGCCAATCACCCCGGCAATCGCGATCGGCTTTTTCTCATCCGCAATCACCAACATCTCTTTTGTCAACTCATACTCCCTCCCGTCCAGTGCCAAAATCTTCTCCCCCTTTTCTGCTTTACGCACAGCAATCGTTGTTACATGTTTCATGTTACATGTTACATGCTTCGCGTCAAACGCGTGCATCGGCTGCGCCAAATCCATCATCAAATAATTAGTAATATCCACCACATTATTGATCGGCCGCAAACCAACCGCTAATAATTTTTTCTGTAACCATTCCGGCGACGATCCAACTTTAACATTATCAATCACCACCCCCATATACCGCGGACAAAGTTCTTTCTCTTCTACATTCACTTTTAATTTCATCTGATCTTTTGATCTTTTGATCCTTCGGCTCCGCTCAGGACAAGCCTTTTGATCTTCAATCAAAGGTGGACTATACTCCCCCAGCCCCACGCCATACAACGCCGCGATCTCCCTTGCTAATCCGTAGTGCCCCCACAAATCCGGCCGGTGGGTCATTGACTTGTTGTCTATTTCAAAAATAACATCATCCAATCCTAAAACCAAAGAAAGTGGCGCCCCTAGTTTCCAATTTCCAGTTTCCAGTTTCTTCGTCAAATCCAATATCTCAAACTCCTCTTTCTTCGGAAACATCTCCGCGAGCCCAATCTCATCCGCGGCGCAGATCATGCCGGCTGATTCCTCGCCGCGAATTTTCGTTTTTTGCAATTCAACTAACTCGCCTTTTCCGTGCCACCTCACTTTCGCGCTGACTTTGCCGAACGCGACCAACATCCCTTCCCGCAAATTCGTCCCGCCGCAGACGACGCGGACATTCTCTTTGCCAATATTGACATCAACCAATTTTAATTTATCGGCGTTCGGGTGCTTGATAATCTTTTTGATCTGGCCCACCGTGATATTTTCCAAATTTTTTCCCTGATTAACTACCCCCTCCACCTCCACCGCGCTCATGGTCAATTTCAAAGCGAGTTCTTCGGGTTTAAGGGAGACAGGAAGTTGGACGTATTGCTTTAACCAATTATAACTTACTAACATAGTTTTGACAGATTTTACAGATTTAAGACAGATTTAACAGATTACAGATTTTGATACAGATGATAAATTGAGAAAAGGTTTGCGGTCGTTGGTTTGGATTAATCTTCTTGGTTCAAAATTTTTTTCGCCAAAATTGACTAGATACAAAATTTCGTACTTGGTTATTTTTAAATACTCATTTGCTTGGCCAATATCTTCTTTGGCTAAAAATGGTTTGGCTTTATACTCAACGATTATTTTATCTTCAACCAATTTATCCGGAACAAAATACGAAATTAATCTGCCCGTAGTGAACGAAAACAGCTCTATTCTTGGTTTGTTTATAAAAACTAGCTTTGCTTCTCGCATTATTTCATCTGAAACCTCATCATAAAATTTTTCCCGCATTCCACCCCCATACAAATTCCTTATCTTAAAAAAACAACCCATCAATTTATAACTCAAATCCTTTTCTAAAAAATTTCCCTCCATAAAAATCTGTAATCTGTTAAATCTGTCATTAATCCGTCAAATCTGTAAAAAAAAGTAAATTACCACCCCAACCAAAAGATCTGCCTTAAAACTGTTGTAGGAAACTTAAGTTCCCCCCATGAAAATGCCGAATATCCTCAATCCCGTATTTCTGCATCGCCAGCCGCATTGATCCCAACCCAAAAGCAAAACCGGTCCAATCTTTTGAATCAAGCCCGCCCGCTTCAATCACTTTTGGATGAACTAAACCGCAGGGCAAGGTCTCTACCCAGCCGCTATGCTTGCAGGCCCCGCAACCAACTCCGCCGCAAACTAAACACTTCATGTCCAATTCAAATCCGGGTTCAACGAACGGAAAATAGCCGGGCCGCAGGCGCACTTCCACTTCGCGCTTCAAAACGCCTTTTAACAATTCTTTCATTGTGCCAATAAGATGAGAAATGGAAATTTCATGATCAATAACCAAACCTTCTAATTGATAGAAAGTATGTTCGTGCGCAGCATCGGTTGCTTCGTTACGGAAACATCTACCTGGAACAACCGCACGAAGTGGCGCGCCGTACTTTTGCATTGCCCGCACTTGCACCGATGAGGTGTGCGGCCGCAGGCACCAGTCAACGTGATCTTTAATATAAAAAGTATCCATGTTTTCTCTTGCTGGATGCGTCGCGGGAATGTTTAATCCTTCAAACGCGTAATAAACGCTCTCCAGCTCCGGCCCGTCCAAAATCATAAAACCCATGGAAGTAAATAAATCCTCCAGATCATTGTTGACGAGCGTCATTGGATGCAAATGCCCGCGAACTTCTTTCGGCAGTTTCGGCTGGGTAACGTCAATCGCCTCTGCTTGCGCCAAACCGTACGCGCGGCCATGTTCCAGTTCCTGCCGTTTATTCGTTATCATTTCTTGCAATTCATTTTTAACCTGGTTCGCCAATTTCCCCATTTCTTTTCTCGCCTCGCCGGTCAGTTTTTTCAAATTATTCATCGCTTCAGTAAGTTCGCCCGACCGACGGGAAAAAAAACGGTTTTCCAATTCGTCCAATTGCAAAACATCCTTGATTTCGTTAAGGCCTTTTTGGAATTCTTGTTTAATTTTAATTATTTTTTCTTTCATAAACGCAATAAATTATTTTTTGCCCGCCCTGTCAGAAACAAAAATAAAAATTTGTTAAAAATATTTTCTCCTTACATTTTATTCCTTACCATAAATTCAAAAAACGGCTTTAATAATTTACTTATCTGCTCTTCGGTAAGTTGATAATTATTCTTCATCTGTAGTCCCAATCTTTCCGCTGTGCGTTGCAACAAGGTAGTAAAATTCAGCGCTAACGATGCCGCAGGTTCTCTTATATCGTGCTTTTGACTTAATTCCGCCGTTCTCTCTGTTTCTTGTTTTACCGCCAAAAATATTTTTTTAATTTCAGTAAAAAAATCACTAATATCCAATAAACAAAATCGCCGATGCGGCTCTGGCAGTCCTTCCGGCTTTATTTCTTCTCTATCCAACGGTCCAAAAAGTTCCTTTTTTACACCAACAATGGCGGTCTGGCTATCGTTTATAAATCCTTCATCATTAAACAACCTGCCTAGTTGCGCTTTAACAAAATCAACCACTTTTTCTCCTATCAATTCTTCTCCCATAACCATGTAATAAAATTAAAAAAAACTCTCATTCATCTCCTCCGCTATTTCCCGGAAACAACGGCGTAATTTTTGTCAAGGCATCAGGGCTCTCGCTCGCTACCTTTCCTTGCAAAAACAACCTCATCCCTTCTCTAAAAACCCGGCTGATTTTTATTACCCCCTCTTCCTCAAATCCCGTTTCGCGGAGATAGTTTTGCAACCCAGCCAATGTTTCCTGCAAACGCGCCGCAAAATCTCTTCCCTTGCTCCCACAAAACAGTCCGCTTACCTTCACGACCAGGTCCGAATTACTTGGCAATTTTGAAAGCGGAACCAATCGCTGGCGCGGCAAATTGTCTTTGGCGATAGTAAACTCCTCCCCCATTCTGGAAAAAACACTATTCCCTTTCTCATCTTTTTTATAAAAAAATTCATTAAATTCTTCCGCGTTCGGGTCAATGATCTGCTCGCGGAAGGCCTTCAGCATTTCCTGAATAATTTTTCTCTCCGCGCTATTCAAAAGTATATCCCCGATTTTCACGCTTCCTCCTACCTTTACCACAAGCTCCGCAACCACTCGTTCCGCTCTTTTCTTCCATGCCTCCCCGGGGCCTTGGGCAACAAATCCAGCCAAAAGATTGCCTCGCAAATTTCGCCAAAGCTCTTCCAAAGTGAATCTCTTTTGTTTCAAAACGCTAAAAAAACTTTCTAAAAGAGGACACATTTCGGCCAAAAAACGTTCAAAGCGCTTTTCATCCAAATCCAGGACATCTCTGTTTTCTTCACTCATAAAAATTTGAAATCAAAAATCTAAAATCAGAATAATCCGACAACGTCCCTCCACGTCACGAGCACAATCAATCCCATGAGCAACACAAACCCGATCGTATGCGCCAGCTGTTCGTACTTCATTGACACCTGGCAGCATAGGCAAAATAATAAAAATATTTATTTAAATCCTCAAGCGTGGAATTGTATTCATTAAAATTATAGAAAGAATCAACTAGCGCTTCTCTTGCTCTTGTCAATTCTTTAAATCTTCCCTTCCATCTATTATCCGACAAAGTTAAATCAAAAAGCTCCAAAGCTCTTTCTTTTGCTTTTGTTTCTTTCTCAATATCCGCCTTTTTACGCCACATCACCACTCGATTTACCTCGCTACCCACATTTCCCAACTGCGAAGCAAGCGACATCTCAAACCATCTTCCCTCGGCTAAATTTTTATGCACCGCTTCTAGCATACTCTAGGTTACCAAATTATCTACTATAGCAATAATCTCTTTTCTAATTCTTTCATCTTCAACATCGCGGGAACGGTTATTTTGTTTTGGACGGATATTTATCATTGAATCAAACACAATAAAGTTTTTTCCTTCCTCGTCTGGATATAAATTTATCCCCCACAAATCTTCCTGCTTGGAGCTTCTTTCCAATAAAAAAGACTCTTCATCCGCGTGCAATTCTCCTCCTATTGCCATGACTCTTTTCTCCAGATCGACTACCGCCTTAATCATGTCGCCGAATCTTTCTTCGGCAATCTCTTTTAAATATTCACGACTAACTTTTTTTTCAATCAATTTTATATTATCCATAAAATTATCGTTCGTATTATTTTTGCTCTAGAACAACCCCGCCACATCTCTCCAGGTCACCGCCACAATCAGTCCCATCAAAAGCACAAACCCGATCGTATGCGCCATTTGCTCGTATTTCATCGGCACCGGCCGGCGCAATATTTTTTCCAAACCGATAAACAAAATTCTGCCGCCGTCTAAAGCCGGAATGGGCAGAATATTTATTACTGCCAAGCTTAATGATAACATGGCAATCGTATTTAATAAATAATTGATCCCCAATCGCGCCGAATCGCCGATAATAACCGCGATGCCCACCGGCCCGGCCACATCAAACGCCAGACCATGTCCGGTTGCCAAATTTCTGATTAAATACCAAAACGCGATCACGATATTCACGGCCGTGAACACCGCCGCGACAAAGCCCTTGTAAATCGCGATATACCACGGATAGCGAACCATCGCCGCGTCAACCAATAGCACCCCGACGCGCGCCCGATCGGTCATGCCCTCCAGCACTTTCGGCGTCATGACGAGCGTCTCCGTTTCCTCGCCGCGCGCCACGACAAAGGACAGCTCTTCGGTCTGATGATTAAAAATATATTCCCGCAATTTTTCGCCATCTGTCACTTTTTCTCCATTGATGGAAACAACGGTATCGCGCGATTTAATTCCGGCCAAATCCGCCGGCGATCCCTTTTCCACTTCCTGCACCATCACCTTTGGCTCGCCGACCAAAATCGCCTGTTTGTCTTCTAACAAAGACACATCGCTCGGCAGACCAATCATAAACCCAACCGAGAGCACCACTGCGGCCAGCAAAAAATTCATGGTAACCCCGGCCGCGAGCACCGTCGCCCTCACCCATGCTTTTTTATGTCCAAAACTGTCCGCGTCTTCCGCGTCCTCGCCGTTCTCGCCTTTGATCTTCACGAAACCGCCGAGGGGGAGGAGGTTGAGAGAGTAAAGTGTTGACGGATAGGAAGAAGATTGAAAGATTGAAAGATTAGAAGATTGACCCGATTTACTATTCGTATCGTAATCTTTTGATCTTTCAATCTTTTGATCTTTCGTACCCTTTCCCCACACCAACCTATTCTTTCCCGTTGCGGGATCGCGGTACCATCCAAACAACCGCGGCGGAAAGCCGAGAGCGAACTCGTGCACCTTTATCCCCGCTTTTCGGGCAACGACAAAATGGCCGAATTCGTGGACAAAGACGAGGAGGCCGAGGATTAAGATAAATATAATAACTGTCAGCATAAGTCAGACCCTTTACATTTGGATAGTATTATTGCATAATATATGGCGAAAGGCAAGAAAAAATAAAATTGAGCAAAATTTTGTCCAATTTTGTGAAATTTTGTTTAATTTCGTCCAATTCTATTTAATTCTTAACCATAATTCATTTTAAATAAACGAAATATGATCGCAGTCTACATCATACTCGGCATTGCCGTAGTCGTCGTCCTCTGGCTCATCGCGCTCTACAACGCTTTGGTGCGCCTGAAAAACAGAGTCAAAGAGGGCTGGAGCGACATTGACGTCCAATTAAAAAGACGCCACGATTTAATTCCCAATCTGGTGAATAGCGTCAAGGGCTATATGACGCACGAACGCGGACTATTGGAAAAAATCACCCAATTCCGCAGCAAAGCCGTGGAAGCGCAAAAAGGCGGCAATTCCGCTGAATTATCAAAAGTTGAAAGCCAGCTCGGCGGCATGTTGGGACAACTCCAAATAGCGGTGGAAGCGTATCCGGATTTGAAAGCCAATCAAAACGTGGCCCAGCTCATGGACGAACTTTCGGACACGGAAAATAAAATCCAGGCCTCGCGCCGGTTTTACAACGGCCAAGTGCGCGACTTCAACACCAAGATTGAATCCTTCCCGAATAATATGATCGCCGGCAGTTTGAAGTTTACTAAGTTTGAATTTTTTGAAGTGGAAGACGCTGCGGAAAGACAAAACGTAGAAGTAAAACTTTAAAAATAGGTTAGGGTAATGGTTAGGATGCCGGAAACACTTTCTGGCTTCTTTACCTTAACCCAAAACCCAGAAAAATTATGTACTCGCAGATTGATTCAAACAAAAGAAAAACCATAATACTAATTGCTATCTTCCTAATCTTCATAATCGCATTAGGTTGGTTTTTAGGTGTTTATTTGGACTACGGCTACGGCCTGTTTTTATTCGCCGTAATTTTTTCTATTGGAACATCCCTTGTGAGTTATTATACCGGCGACAAAATCGCTCTCATGACCACCGGCGCGAAACAAATTAAAAAAGAAGAGAATCCGTACGTTTACCGCATGGTGGAAAATCTCTGCATCACGGCCGGCATGCCCGTGCCCAAAGTGCATCTTATCAACTCCCCGGCTCTAAACGCTTTTGCCACGGGCCGCGACCCCGAACACGCGTCCATCGCCCTAACGACCGGCATCATTGAAGCGCTGGAAAATGAAGAACTGGAAGGCGTGATCGCGCACGAACTCTCACATATAAAAAATTACGACATCCGGCTCATGACTATTGTCGTCGTGCTGGTTGGCCTCATCGCCCTTATCTCCGACTTTTTCTTCCGCGCCAGATTTTTTGGCGGCGGGCGGCGGTCTGAATCCAAAGGCAATGCCGGCGGCATTATTATGATCATTGGTATTGTTCTCCTCATCCTCTCTCCAATTATTGCTGAACTCATTAAACTCGCCGTTTCCCGCAAGCGAGAATTTCTGGCCGACGCCTCGGGGGCTTTACTAACGCGCTATCCGGAGGGGCTAGCGCGGGCGCTGAAAAAGATCTCCGCGTCTCCGGCCACCCTCCCCCACGCCAGCGCGGCCACCGCGCATCTCTTTATTTCCAACCCGTTCAAAAAGAAAAGCATCTCCGGCCTGTTCTCCACCCATCCGCCGATGGAGGAAAGGGTGAGGGCGTTGCGGGGGATGTAATTTAAAAAACACCCGCGCGGGTGTTTTTTAATCAGTTTATACAGCTTGATTTCCCCTCTTATTTATGGTATACTTCCTCTGAAAAATCTGATAATCTTACACCCCTATGTACAACTGGAGCGTTGACATCAGACAGCTTAAAAAAAACAAACAGCAATTTGCCAAGTGGCGGCTGGAACAGCTGGTTAATTTCGGGTTGAATGGAGAAAAAATCCGCGCCCGTGATTTAAAAAAATACTGGGCGAATTTGCGGCTGGACCCTGAAAAAAAAACATATTTATCCTGGCTTTTATGGGGCAGACGATCTTGACTAATAATCAAAAAAATATCTTGGACGCGCTCGGCAAAGAAAAAACGATTACCGAGCGTTTTTATCTTACCGGCGGAACCGCGCTGGCCGAGTTTTATCTGCGTCACCGCTATTCCGAAGATTTGGACTTTTTTTCTGAACAGGAGGTGGATTCACAAGCGGTCTTTATCTTGCTTAAGAAGATAAAAAAACAAATCGGCATCAAGGAGATTGATTTTCAACAAAGCTTCAACCGCAATCTTTATTTTCTCCGTTTGGCCGGCGAAGTCATCAAGACGGAATTTACTTATTTCCCGTTTCCGCCGATTGAATCGGGAGAAAAAATCGGGAAATTGCGCGTTGATAGTTTGTTTGATATCGCGGTCAACAAGTTATTTACGATTTATCAAAAACCGCGAGCGCGGGACTTTATTGATCTGTATCTTATTTTAAAAAAAGAAAAATGGACTTTTGCATCGCTGATCGCCAAAGCCAAAATTAAGTTTGACTGGCACATTGACCCGCTCCAGCTCGGCGCGCGGTTTTTACTGGCCGCGGAAGTCAAGGATTATCCCAAAATGATTACTGAACTCAAGCATCAGGAATGGCAGAAGTTTTTCCTGAAAAAAGCCAAGGGGCTAAAAAAAGAAATTTTAAAATAAAAAACACCCGCGCGAGTGTTTTTTAGTTTGCTTTCCCCTCTTATTTATGCTATACTATCCGATATGAAAAACGGCAAAAAAAAATTACCACCTAGTTTTAAACCCCTGCTTTGGTCGTTGCGCTGGAGCGAGATTGATGTTGAAAAAGACAAAGCAGACATTATTCTGAACGCGATCAACGAGGGAACGCTCGCCGAATGGCGCTGGCTGATAAACGCCTACGGCAAAAAAACTATCAATCAGGTATTAAAAAAACGGCTGGCTGGAGAATTTCATCCCGAGTCGCTCAATTTGGCGACTGTAATATTTTCATTGCCAAAACTGCCATATGCACGCCGAAGCTCTTATCCCAAAAGCCGCCGCCTTGTTTCCCAAACTCGCTAAATTCAAAAACTTTTATTTAGTCGGCGGCACGGCGCTGGCTTTGCAAATCGGACACCGAATTTCGGTTGATTTTGATATGTTTTCCGCCGATCCGCTTTCCGCCCGATTATTGCCGCAAATAAAAAAGGTATTTAACGGCCTAGCGATAAAAATTACTTACGGAGCGCCCGACCAGATCAATTTGTTGATTGACGGAATCAAATACACTTTTTTTTGGTACAATTATCCGCTGATCAGCAAACTGGAGCGATATCAAGGCGTGCCGCTGGCCAGCGTACGCGAAATCGCCGCGATGAAAGCGTTCGCCATCGGCAAACGGCTGGCCTACAAGGACTACGTGGATTGGTATTTTTTATTGCTGGATAAACACGTGCGACTTACCGACGCAATTAATACCGCAAAAAAGAAATTCGGCCACGATTTCAATGACCGTCTCTTTTTGGGACAACTCGCGTCAATGGACGACATTCCGACGCAAAAGATAAATTTTTTAGGCAAAGATGTCGGGCGGCTGACGATTGAGCAGCTTATAAAAAAACAAATCCTGGCGTTAAAAATGCTAAAATAAAAAACACCCGCGCGGGTGTTTTTGGTTACGTCATTTTCTTATTCTTATTATTCTTTTTTGCCGGCCGCTTCTCCCTTAGGGCTGGCGACGTTCTTTCCTGTCAATTCCCGCAATTCAGCGCATTTTTTCGCAATTAATCTTCTCACCTTGTCGGCCTTCTCTTGCTTTATACGTTCAATTTCTTCTTTGCTTAATTTCTTATAACTTGGATTCAACTTTTTAACGCAACAATACTATCTGTAATTGTTATAAGGAGTGCCGAATTGAACGTCGCAGTGAAATTCGGCTGGCAAATCAGCAAA
>Ga0265292_1001417_pt1 | contig 21172 bp, 15 predicted proteins | sample Munlanlewell296A_FD_189080 | JGI IMG/M metagenome (GOLD analysis project Ga0265292, IMG submission 189080) | Leachate microbial communities from a municipal landfill in Southern Ontario, Canada - Leachate well 296A | ecosystem: Engineered > Solid waste > Landfill > Unclassified | place: Canada... | reverse complement strand
TGCTCCCGCTCGGCTCTCCCATGAACACGACGGGCGAGATGCTCGCACTCCTGAAGGAACATGCGCGCGCAGAGGGGTACGGGAGAATCTCCCTCCTCCGGCTTCCGCCCGTGAGCCTGCACCGTGAGTGGTCCGAGGACCAGCAGTACTGGCTCTACCAGCAGGGGTGGCGGATGACGCGATGTGAAATGGACGGGGCAGTGGATCTTCGTTGTCTCAGGGAGGAGCAGGTTCCTGCGTCACTCACCGGGAAATGCCGGAACATGGTGCGGCAGGCGGAGCGCGGAGGCGTCGTCGTCGGTTTGAGCGACGATTTCCCCGCATTCTGGGTGCTCCTCGGCGAAGTTCTCTCGAAGCGTCACGGCGCCAAGCCGACCCACACGCAGGGGGAGATCCAGTCGCTCAAGTCCCTGCTCTCGGGGCAGGTGCGACTGCTGGCGGCCAAGCGCGGGGGAGCACTCGTGGGTGGCATCATCCTGGTGACGATACACGAGCGGGCGCTCTACACGCTCTACATGGCGCAGGACTACGCTTCACAGCAGTACCATCCGATGCATCTCCTCCTCAAGGAGGCTCTCTGCCTCGCCATCCGGGAGAAGCGCAGCGTCCTGCATCTCGGCGTCTCTACGGAAGACGGCGGGACGAAAATCAACGAAGGACTCTTCTTTTTCAAGGAGAGCTTCGGATGTCGGCCAGTGAGGAGGGAGAGCTGGGAGATCGATTTTGCTGCATGAAGTTGCTTGATATACGCAAATGTTAAATTGTTATATTGTTAAATTGTTAGCAAGCAAGAACACCAGTGAATGCATGCAAACAATTTAACAATTTAGCAATATAGCAATACTTTCTATCAATGCTTCCACCAAAGTCCATTCCCTGCTCCGTCCTGATCCTCACCCGCAACAGTGCTCGGACCATCGAACGGTGCCTCAAGAACCTCTCTCCCTTCGGTGAAGTGCTGGTGCATGATGCGAACAGCGAAGACGACACCGTCGTCATCGCCAAACGGTACGGGGCCAGGGTTCTCCGGCAGTACGACACGGAGGAGAAGAGCGTCCGGGTGAAGGATTTTACGGAGATGCGCTTGCGGCAGCGCGATGCGGCGGCGTACGACTGGGTACTCTACCTCGATTCCGACGAGGAATTGAGTAGTGGCGCCGTGGCCGAGATCGGTGAGATCCTCAAGACCGTCGGTCCCAAGACCATTATCAAGATCCGCCGGGTGCCCGTTATCGCTGATGTACCGCGCATCCGCGGCGACGTCTTCCAGGAAGTGATGCCGCGCGTCCACCACCGTCGCAGCGGCGCCACCCTGCGCCAGGGCAAGACCGTCCACGAGAAGTACGAGTACGACGCCACGTTCCTCGAGATTGCGCTTCGACATCCGCTCTACGTGCCGCTCCCCTCCGTCCAGTCGCTCCGCGCGAAAGATGACCGTTACATCCTCCTCGAGATCGAGCGGCTCCGGGCGAGCGGTTACACGTGGGGGCTCTACCTCCGGTGGGTGATGTTCCGTGAACCGCTCATCATGCTCAGCATCCTCGGTCGCATACTCCTGAAACTCCCGGAACATTTCCGCCGGGATTCCGTTCCTCTTGCGCACCATCTTCGGTACGTCCGCTACCATTGGCGGCTGTTTCGCGCCATAACGGGATTCATGTTCGAACGAACATTCAGTCTGCGGTGATTTTGACCGGACGGTTCTTCTTCAGCGATTCGTCCGCGGCGGTGAGGATTTTGATCACCTCGAGGCCGTCCTCTCCGGACACGAGAGGTTTCTCTTCCCCACGGATGCACTGGAGGAAGTGCTGGGCTTCGGTTGCAAGCGCTTCGGTGAGCGGCATGGCCGGAATCAGGATGTTCCCGCTGCGGTATTTGGGGAAGAAGGGGTCCGGCCGCTCGTGGTCCCGGTCCACTCCGCGGTCGTAGATGCGGATTTTCTCGCTCGGCTGTGTGTCGTTGTACAGCACCATGGCACGCCGCCCCGCGAGGATGGTCTGGCGGATCTTCACCGGCGAGAGCCAGCTCACGTGGATGTGTGCGGCGAGGCCACCCTGGAACGTGAGGTGCAGGTGGCCGTCCTCGATTTGCTTCGTGAAGTGCCTGCTCCCCACCGCGTACACTTCCGTCACCTTCGTGAGATCCGCGACGGCCGCCAGGATCGTGAGATCATGGATCGCGAGATCCCAGAAGACGTTACAGTCCGGCTGGATGAGCCCGAGATTGATACGCGTCGAATCGAAGTACAGGAGGCCGCCGAGTGCGCCGCTACCGGCGAGCTCCGCCATCTTCCGTACCGACGGCGTGTACGCGAAAGTGTGGTCAACAAGAAGTTTGCGTCTCATCTTCTTCGCGAGCGCGACGAGCCGGGCCGCCTCCGCGGGGGAGGAAGTCATCGGCTTCTCGATGAGGACGTGTTTACCGGCTTTCAGCGCGCGTTTCGCAAGGTCGAAGTGCGTGGAGGTGGGGGAGGCAATGACGATGGCGTCAAGCGACCGGTCGTTCAGTAGATCCTGGACCCGCTGCGTGAATTTCGTCGCCGGGTACAGGCGCGCGAATTTCAAAGTCCGTTCCTTCCTGAGATCACAGCCGTAGGCGAGCGTACAGTCCTCGAGGGCGGAGAAATTCCGGAGCCAATTGGGTCCCCAGTACCCGAGACCGATGATGCCAACGGAGAGACGTTTCATGGGGTGATGATAGCAGGGTAGAACGATGAGCGGATAGCGGTCTGCTTCGTTCTTTTCTTTGTCCGAGCCACAAAGAAAAGAACCAAAAGAAAATGCGTGTGCGCCAACGTCCGCCCTCATGCCCCCGCCGTGGCGCACGCCACCCATTTGGTGCCGAGTTATTAACGCCAACGAAGATTGCTACCCGCTGATTGCTACCCGCTAAGCCTTCCTCCCCGTGATGATCGCCGTCATCCCGACGGAGCGGCAGATGGCTTCTTTCATCGGTGCGGGGAGGAGTTTCCCGAGCGGCAGGAGCGGGTGTGGCAGCTGACTCACCATGCCGTGGTTGTCGTGGACTTCGACCTTCACGTCTTCGAACGCGGAGAAGAGCCCCCGGAATTCCCTGCGCGAGTAGAACCTGGCGAGCATGTTGCCTCCTACCCTCGCGCCGTCCGTGTACCGGTTGATGAGTGACTGGTTGTCGTACCGGAGGTACTTAAGCCGCAGGATGCCACGGCCAAGCTGGATGCAGTACCGGAGATGCACGGAGTTTGCGTGGTACATCATGGCGATGAACGAACCGCCGGGTTTCAGGACGCGATGAATTTCCGCGATTGCCTTCGGCGTATCCGGCATGTGCATCAGACAGCCCCACGCGCAGACGAAATCGAACGATCCATCCGGGAAGGGGAGTCTCTGTGCGTCGGCTTCCAGGACGTTCGCGGCGAGGTGGTAGAGGGCGAGGCGCTTCTTCGTGAGTTCCACGGCTTTGGGCGTGATGTCGATCGCCGTCGCGTCCGCCCCCATGCGCACGAATTGCTCCGTGAGGACGCCGGTACCGCAGGCGATGTCCAGCAGCCGCTTTCCCCGGAGCCCCGCCATGTCGACGTACCGGGTGAGAAAGGGGTAGCCGCCTTCCTGCATGAAGGGAATCCACTTCAGGAACTTTCGGTCGATGTTCCGGAAGAAAGCCCACGAGCCCTCCTCGTCTCCGACGAAGTAGTTGAAGGGATGAGAGTGCCACCAATCCCGGACACGTTGGTTGAGCCCTGCGTCAGTGGCGAAGCGCTTTCGCATCGGCGACATCGTAGGGATCGCTGGTGAGGGGGGCAAGTATGCGGGTTTCAGCCCCAGTGGCGCGGCCCTCCGGGGAACCTCGCACCAGTCGCTGCGCTCGAATTTTGTTCGGCAATTACAGCCATTCTGCTTCGCAAGCTTCGCAGAATTGGCTAGTATTTGGTGTATGTACAGCGCCTATGGGGTTTCACAGGATGAATTCGCAAGAAAAGCAGATGTTCCTTATACAACACTGACGAAGATCGAGACGGGAGTAATCAAGAAGCCGTCGGTGTTTGTGGTGGCGAAGGTTGCGAAGACGCTTGGTATTTCTGTGGAGGATGTACTTTCCCGTTAGTCTATGGCCGATGCACTCACTCAAAATCCGATTCTGAACTCGCCCTACAGTGAGCCATGCAAACATTTTGATTCTAATGAGAGAGGCCTAACAGACGAAGTATTGGATAGTCGCCGCCCGAGCAGTTTTTACATTCCTGTCCCGAGGGCAAAAACAAAGCAGAAGCAACTCGACTTGAATCTTGCCGATGGTGCCTTTGGCAGCGAGCTGCAAAAAAAGAATGAATTTATTAACAAGGTCAGAGCCAAAATTAAAGAGTGGCGTGAATCCAGCAATTACTCTGGTCTTACCAAGACCTCACGCGACCTCCTTGCTTATTGGAAGGATGAAACGAGAGAAAATAAGTTGTTCTTCTGCCAAATCGAAGCATTGGAAACGTTGATGTATATCAACGAAGTCGCGGAAAAGTCAGGGGAAAATTGGATAATCAACGAGCTCAAAAAGGCAAACATGGAGGCCAACCCGGGCCTGTATCGGCTTGCACTGAAAATGGCCACCGGATCCGGGAAGACGGTCGTGATGGCGATGATCATTGCTTATCACACTCTGAATAAAATCCGCTACCCACAGGACACACGGTTTACGGATGCGTTTGTGATTATAACTCCTGGCATCACTATTCGTGATCGTCTCAATGTTCTCCTTCCAAACGATCCGCATAATTATTACCGGCAACGCGATGTCGTTTCCTATCAGGATCTCGAACTACTGCAACAGGCAACGGTTCTCATTACCAACTATCACCAATTGGAATTGCGGCAAAATCCGCGCTTTCAGGTTGGAGCAGTGATGAAGGCAGCCGGTATCCTCAAAGAGGAGGCGATGAAAGAAACGCCAAACGCCATGGTGAATCGCGCATTCAAAAGTGTTCTCAATAAGCCGCGCGTTTTGGTCATCAATGATGAAGCTCATCACTGCTACCGCGAGAAACCGAGTGTAGAGAAACTCTCCGGAGAAGAGAGAAAAGAAGCCGATGAAAACAACAAAGCGGCGCGGGTATGGATCAGTGGTTTGGAAGCACTGTCGAAAAAGATTGCCGTGAATGCCGTCGTCGACCTTTCAGCCACGCCGTATTTTCTAAGCGGCTCCGGCTATCCGGAAGGCACGCTCTTTCCATGGACGACGTTCGATTTTTCGCTTCTGGATGCTCTCGAATGCGGAGTTGTGAAAATACCGCGGCTTCCCATCGAATCCGATACCGTCTCCAAGGATGACGAGCCGGAATTTCGCAACCTCTGGCTTTACGTACGCGACGGCCTCCCCAAGAAAGGAAGGAAAACTGGAGATTATGATTTATCGAATTTCAATTTACCTACAAAGCTCGAGTTAGCCTTGCAATCTCTCTACGGAAACTACGAGAAGTACCATCGGGAATACGAAAAGCAGAGAAAGGAAAATCCCGCAGTGATGCCGCCGGTGATGATTATTGTGTGCAATAACACGACCGTCTCCGAACTGGTCTATCGCTGGATTGCGGGGTTTGAACGGGAAACTGCGAGCGGTCAGATCCAAATCGAAAAGGGCAACTTGGAAATTTTCCGCAACGAGGACGGCGTGCGCTTCCTCGATCGTCCGAATACGCTTATTATTGACAGCGCACAGATTGATAGCGGGGAAAAAATCAGCGATGAATTCAAAAGAATCTTCGCCAAAGAGATTGAAGATTTTCACAAAGACTATCGCCAGCGTTTCCGAGGACGGGATGATCCGACAGACGAACAACTCCTGCGTGAAGTGATGAATACTGTCGGAAAGCCGGACAGGCTCGGGGAAAATATAAAATGCGTCGTTTCGGTCTCGATGCTCACCGAGGGATGGGATGTGAACACCGTCACTCACATTCTCGGCATTCGCGCATTCTCGACACAGCTCCTCTGCGAACAAGTTGTGGGTCGCGCTCTCCGGCGTGTTGATTACGGAGTAGACGATGCCACAGGACTTCTCTCTCCCGAGTATGCCGAAGTCTATGGAGTGCCATTCAGTTTCCTGAAAGTAACTGGGGTCACTCCGCCGCAACCGCCGAAAGTAATCCATAGGGTCCGTTCTCTTCCTGATCGGGAGGGGCAATATGAAATAACTTTCCCACGCGTTGAGGGATATCGTTACGAACTCAATGAAACAAAGCTTTCCGCACGCTTCACGGAAGAATCGAAAACGATCATCGAGAATGAACCGACGGAGGTCACGAGCGGCGGTATCATAGGAGAGGAGACAACGGAGACACTTGAGAAAATTAAGGAGCGTCGTGAAGGGGAAGTAATCACACGACTGGCAGAGAGTTTGTTAAAACGCTACTACAAAGATGCTGATGGGGATGTGAAGTACTGGCTGTTTCCAAATTTACAAAAAATCGCAGAAGAGTATGTAAAAAAGTATATCGTCCTCAAAGACCGCATGGTGATTGGTTACCTCACCGTTGGTTCCTACTTTTCCGGTGCATTGACGAAGATTCAGCAGGCGATCGTCACGGAAAATATCAAAAGCCAGAAGGACAAAAAGTTGCTGCCTATCTTAGCCCCGTATGACACCATAGGATCAACACGCTACGTGGACTTTTTGACAACGAAAGAGGTGCGACCAACAGTGAAGAGCCACATCAACTATGTCGTGGCCGATACGGAGGAATGGGAGCAGGGAGTGGCGAAGAAGCTCGAGCAGATGCCGGAAGTACTCGCCTATGTGAAAAACCAAAATCTTGGCTTCACCATCCCTTATGAACATCAGGGCGCAGCGCACCACTACACTCCCGATTTTATCGCCGTGCTGCAAATGCCGGACGGGAAGAAATTCAATCTGCTGATTGAAGTGACAGGCAGGAAAGATGATAAGAAAGCGACGAAAGTCAAAACTGCACGCGAGCTGTGGATTCCAGCTGTCAATAACACCGGCAAATTCGGCATGTGGGCAATACTGGAAATACAGGACATTCATGAAACGCAGAATCTCATTCGTGCCGGAATAGCCAATGGCTTTATTTTTGATACCATCGGATAATTATGGAAGATAAAGACATTGTTCGGCTCTTTTTGGACACCGAGGAGTGGTCCACGTTTGAATGCAAGAGAGCTGCCATTGAACCGGCAAGACTGCTGGAGACCGTAGTCGCCTTTACAAATACCGAAGGCGGCTACATTGTTATCGGTCTGGAGGATCCGACTAAATCGGAGGGGGCGATGCGCCTGATTGGTATCAGTGAAAAACCGGATAATGTCTCTGAGTTTTTGAAACTCATTGAAAAGGAGATCGTGCCGCCGCTTATGCACTGGACATCATTTGAAGTCGGGATAGAGAACACAGTCGGCCGGCAGGATAAGCTCGTCGTTGTGAAAGTGGAAAAGAGCAACGACGTGCACTCATTGAAGAGGGGCGATACTTTTGTGAGGAAAGGAAGACAGAACGTCAAAATAGGTTCTACGGAGATCATGCGGCTCAAATACGAGAAAGGTGCCATCGAGTTTGAGAGAGAGAAATCGGGCATTGCGTCACTCGAGGATTTGGACATGTCATTACTGCGTCAGTACAAGAAGGATACCGAAGGCGAAGGACTGGATGACTGGCAATTCCTCAAGGACAACGGCCTTGCAGTCGGACAGTCTGGCAATTTTGAACTCACAAAAGCTGGCATTCTGCTATTCGGGAAGAACCCCTCCGTGACACTCAAGAGCAAATGCGGAATTAAAATTTCTCATTACTATGGCACGAAACCCAGCCATACCGGGAAACCGAATTTTGTAACCCGTCCCTTCACGGTTGAAGGACCCTTGTTGCGTCAGATTGAGCAAACTATTGAGTATTTCGGGAATATTGTGAAAACTTCACCGCCCAAATTGAGCGGCGCATCTTTCCATCCGACTTTTCTGGTTCCGGAATGGGCATTTCAAGAAGCTATTACCAACGCGGTGATCCATAGAAACTATTTTGTCCAGGATGATATACAGGTGAGGTTTTTTGACGATCGCGTCGAGATCGAAAGTCCTGGAACATATCCTGGCCATATCACGGTTGAAAACATCCGCACCGAGCGATTCGCACGGAATCCTCTGATTCCGCGAACACTCAATCGGTTCCAAACTCCTCCGAATCTGGATATTGGCGAGGGCGTGGATCGTATGTTCGAAGTAATGAGAGAGCAGAATCTCTATGAACCATTGTATTTGCCTCCTGCACTACGACCGAACACAGTCTTACTGATACTTCTAAACCTCCAGAAGATCGAATACTGGGATACGGTCAGCAAGTATCTCGATGAGCACTACCGCATTACGAATGCCGCAGCACGGGAAATTACGGGTGTGCATGATGTCCTGAAAATGTCCCGACTGCTGCGCACGTGGGTTGAGAAAGGGTTATTGGAGAAGATTGGCAAGGTGAAGAAAAATGTTTATTACAGAAAACCCGGTCAGGAAGTACCTAAAGGTTTATTATCAAGGGGGGGTGATAATGAAAACAGGAAGATGGTATTTTCCGCTTAGGATAGCCATATATCTCACATCTGTATTATCACGTCCCATTCCGTACCATCAAAATGACAAAGCAGAAGAAAACCCCACAGCCAACGACCGCCGCGCCGGTCGCATCGTACAAACACGATGCCAAACGTGCGCGGATTCCCACGCAGGAAGAGTCCGTAAAACTCTCGGCTCGGGAAAAGCAGCCGGTAAAAACTCGTTATGCCTACGATCCATCGTTTGATCCGCAACTACAATGGGTTGGCAAATATAACTCCTTATCCGCACCGGCCCCAGCGCTGAATTGGGCAGGAAAACAGGAACAAGGTGTGGAGTTCGCAGTGCCAACCGTGCCGATTTACGTGCAGGAGAAGATCGCGCCCGAGGCGATCATAGCCCGTCTCAAAGCCGGAACGAGCGAGAACGCCCAGATGCTCCTCTTCGGCGAAACCGCAGAGACACAGGTGAGCAAAGCGGTGGAGTTCTACAAGCACGAGGACAATTGGCAAAACCGGATGATTCTGGGCGATTCGCTGCTCGTGATGAATTCACTCCTCGAAAAAGAGGGCATGCGCGGCCGTATCCAGAGCATTTACATCGATCCTCCCTACGGCATCAAATTCGGCTCCAACTGGCAGGTATCCACCCGCAAGCGGAATGTGAAAGACAACAAGCTCGAGGATTTCGTCCGCCAGCCGGAGCAGGTAAAAGCATTTCGTGATACATGGGAACTCGGCATCCATTCCTATCTTTCTTACCTTCGAGATAGACTCATTACTGCGCGTGAACTCCTTACTGAAAGCGGGTCATGTTTTGTGCAGATAAATGATGAGAATGTGCATTTGGTGCGATCAATTATGGATGAAGTATTCGGAAGCGAGAATTTTGCAAGCCTGATCCAGTTTCGTACTTCCAGCACAAAACCAACGAAATATTTATCAGGCGTATGTGATTTTATTATTTGGTATGCCAGAGATTGTTCCAAATTTAAGTTCAGAGAACTATTTACTGAAAAAATAGACATTCCAGATTATGAAAAATATCAACATAATGAAACCATTATTTCAGTAGGAGCTGCTCGGAAACAAGGATTGGAGATTAATCCTGATAACGTATCCTCTCTTTTTCACATGCCAGCCAGCACACTTCAAACGAAATATGAATTTGTTTTTGAAGGGAAGAAACTTAATCCCGTTAATGGTTGGAGGGTAAGCGAAAATTCTCTAAAGACATTAGCGAAGAAAGGGAGGTTAATATTATCAGGTAGTTCATTAAAATTTATTAAGAAGCTTTCTGATTTTCCGTATGAGAGAATTAATGCAACTTGGGTTGATTTATGGGCTGAGCAAAACAAGGATTATGTAGTCCAAACATCTGCCGATGTAATTAAGCGTTGTATTTTGATGACCACCGACCCCGGCGACATCGTCCTCGATCCAACCTGTGGCTCCGGCACTACTGCATATGTTGCCGAACAATGGGGTAGGCGTTGGATTACGATTGATACTTCTCGCGTCGCACTTGCACTTGCTCGTACTCGCCTGATGACTGCCAAATTCCTGTATTACAAACTCAAAGATGAAGACAGCATCAACGCAGGATTTGAGTACAAGACCGTCCCGCATGTGACGCTCAAATCTCTTGCCAACGATGAAGAGCCAGGGCAGGAAGTGCTCTACGATCAGCCGATTGAGAACAAGAAAATCGTCCGCGTCACCGGCCCATTCACCGTGGAATCGCTTTCACCGCACCGCGTTTCCGATGCGCAGGAGATGCTTTCGAGCGAACGATTTGCGGAGACGATTGTGTCGAATCTTCTGAAAGCAGGAGTGCAAACCGGCAGGAAGGGTGCGCGGGTGGAGTTTGTGAATCTGGATATTTTGCCAAGCGGACCGGAAGTGCAGGCAATCGGAGAGTACAAAACGAATGACGGCCTCAAAAAGGTCGCTGTTTCCATCGGCCCGGAATTTGGCAGCGTTGACGATGATTTCGTTCGGGACGCAGCCAAAGTGGCGAAGAGATTCGCAGGTTTGCTCGTGGTGGCTGCGACATCATTTGAAGCATCGGCATTTGCGGAGTCATCCCAGACGGACGGCTTGCAGGTGATGAAAGTGAAGATCAACCCCGATTTGTCCATGGGAGACCTGCTCAAGAAGACCGGCTCAGGAAATCTCTTCCTTGCCTTCGGTGAACCGGAAGTGAAGGTGAAAGAAACCAAAGCAGGATTGGTGGTGGAAATTCTGGGAGTGGATGTCTACGATCCGGTAAAGAGCGAAATACGCTCCAGCGGTTCCGGGGACCCCGAGCATGACATTGCGGCATGGTTCATAGATACCAACTACAGCGGAGATGCCTTCTTCGTTCATCACGCGTACTTCCTCGGTGCCGATAAGCCGTACGAGAAATTGAAGAAGGCGCTCAAAGCCGATATCGCAGAAGATGCCTGGGAAGAACTGTACTCGACAGTTTCTCGTCCATTCCCGAAGCCGAAAACCGGCAAGATTGCTATCAAAGTCATCAACCACTATGGGGATGAGGTGATGAAAGTTTATAAGGTTGAATCTTTCTGAACTGAATTATGAGAGGTCTTCCAAGAGCTGCAAAATCGGCACTCGAAAAGGCGAGAGATTCTGCTCTTTCTGCAGTTGAAATCTACAACAAGCCCGCTATTCGATTTCGCTCTGGTAGTTATATCGTGTTAATGATCATTGCATGGACAAGTCTGCTTCATGCCGTGTTTTTTAAAAGGAAAGTGAAGCCTTTTGTAAAGAAGAGCAATGGGAGATTTGAGCGTATTGATGGTGATTACAAGTACTGGCAGCTTACCGAATGTCTTCAGCAGTACTATCAGGGCGATAGCGGAAATCCCGTACGTAAGAATCTTGAATTTTTTATTCCATTAAGGGACCGCATTGAGCATCGTTCAATGCCGGAACTAGATGCCGATATTTTCGGTGAATGCCAAGCAATGTTACTAAATTTCGATGAGTTAATTGAAAAAGAGTTTGGTCTGAAATACTGCATAAGAGAGTCTCTCTCTTTCTCACTTCAGTTATTTCCAGTGCAATACAACCTTGATCATGCATTTCGCAAGAATGCTTCGCTCAAATCAGCAATCGAGTTCATAAGAAATTATCGTTCGACCATTTCTCCAGAGATATCAACTAGCGGGAAATATGCTTTCAAGGCATTTCTTATCCAGGTGAAGAATCATCAAAGTGCAGATGCACTGCCGATTCAATTTTTTCATTATGACCAGCTCTCCGATGAAGAAAAGAAAAGACTGAGCAAGTTTGCTGTCTTCATGAAAACAAAGCACGTGTTGGTTTCAAATATGGATCGCATGAAACCAGGTGATGTTGTAAGAAAAGTCCAGGAAGCATTGGGCAATCCGAAGAAACAGCAAAAGAGAAATCGGGAATGGATTGAAGTTGATCAATTTAATTCTGATACGCATGTACGTTGCTGGAAAAAATACAAAGTAAGACCAACAACTAACAGTAGGAACCCCCGTGACACAAATCAGCGTTATTGTATTTACGATGACGCACACCACGATTATGTCTATACCCAAGAATGGATGGATTTCTTAGTATCTGAATTCAGAAGAGACAAAAACCTATTTATTTCTCTATACGAGTGATTCTCTGAGAGAGACTCTATCGTGAAATGATTCGGCGTAGAGAATTTTCTGCCAGACTGCGCTTTGCGCAGCGCGGCCTCGTAGCCGCGAGAACAATTGGAAATCGTCCCGAAACGGCCAGCCGCCGCGCCGCACGGGAATGCAAGACGCTTTCGGCATAAATTAAGGGAATGCTTTTGCAGATGGGCAAGAAAAGGGGTTCCTCCTACACGCTTTCGGGAAAGTTATGACCCAGTTATGACCCAGTTATGACCCAGTTATGACCCAGTTATGACCCATTCTTGAACGCGTACCACGGAACGCGTAACGCGTAACAAGTCGTTCACAGTGCAATCCCCATCAGCTTGCAGTCGGCTGTCAGCATGATCTCCGCGAGATCCGCGAGTGTCGTTTTTGCCTCCCAGCCGAGGAGCCGTTTCGCTTTCGAGGCGTCACCGAGGAGTGAGTCGACCTCCGCGGGACGGTAGTAGCGCCTGTCGATGGCGACGATGATTTTTCCCGTCCGCGTGTCTTTGTACGTCTCATCCTCTTCCTTTCCGTGTCGTGTCCAGGAGATCCCCGCCCGCTTGAGGCAAAGCTCGAGGAACTCGCGCACGGAGGCGCTCTTCCCCGTTGCGAGAACGTAATCCTCCGGTCCGGGCTGCTGCAGCATGCGCCACATGCCGTCCACGAACTCCTTCGCGTACCCCCAGTCGCGTTTCGCTTCCATGTTTCCGAGGAAGAGGCACTCTTGCTGCTTTCCCAGAATTTTCGCGATGCTCAGGGTGATCTTTCGCGTCACGAAATTCTCCCCGCGACGCGGGGATTCGTGGTTGAAGAGTATCCCGTTCACAGCGAAGAAGCCGTAGCTCTCGCGGTAATTCCGGGTGAGGTAGAAGGAGTAGGCCTTCGCGCAGGCGTAGGGGCTGCGTGGATAGAACGGCGTCGTTTCGTTCTGCGGGGTGGCGATTGCTTTCCCATACAGCTCGCTCGAGCTTGCCTGGTAGAACCGCGCGGGGATACTGCTGGACCGCAATGCTTCGAGGAGGCGCGTGGTTCCGAGACCGGTGATGTCACCGGTGTTCTCCGGTGTGTCGAAGCTCACGCCCACGTGGCTCTGCGCGCCGAGGTTATAGACTTCGTCCGGCCGTACCGCGAGGAGGATCCGGAGGAGGGAATTGCTGTCGCTCAAATCGCCGTAGTGCAGGACGAGCGGGAGCTTCGTGCGGTGAGGGTCGCTCAGGAGGAGGTGCTCGATGCGACCGCGATTGAATGTGGAGGCACGCCGGACGAGTCCGTGGACTTCGTACCCTTTCTCGAGGAGGAGTTCGGCGAGGTAGGAGCCGTCCTGTCCCGTGATGCCGGTAATGAATGCGCGTTTAGGAGCCATGGTGCCTGTCGTTCGAGACCCTGAGGGGTCCTCAGACCCTGAACGGGAAGAAGTCCGAGAAGACGGAGCCGACAGTGGCGATATCCGCATCCGTGATGCCCTGGTGGCAGCCAATGTAAAACCCCGAGCGGTTCACCCAGTCGGCGACGGGATAGTCCTCCTCCCGGAGGGCCATGGAAGCGTACACCGGTTGGTTGATGATGGGGAGCATGTCGCGGGTTTCGATCCTGTTCTTCTCGAGGTGCTGCACGAGTGCATTCTTCTCCACTGATACCTCTTTCCGGAGGACGAGGGGGAACATCATGAACGCATGTTCCTGCACCGAGGAGTCGAACCAGGGGAGCTGCAGCCACCGCTCGAAGGGCTGAAGAGCAGCAGCGAGTTTCCGGGCGTTTCCCTGTCGCTTTCGGAGTACCTCCGTAAGCTGCTGCAATTGTGCGACGCCGAGAGCCGCTTCCAGTTCCGTTGCCCGGAAACTATAGCCGCGCCGGACAAAGCGGAAGCGGCGCCGGATAATCTCCTCGAATGCGGCGCCGTCCACGTCGCGGTCATCGTCGATGGAGAGGTAGATGTTGTCCCGCCCATGGTTCGCCAGGCTCCTCAGGATCTCGGCGTACCCGGGGTCCTTCGTGACGGCGAGCCCTCCGACGCCGGTGACGACGAGGTGGGCGACGTACGTGGAGAAACAGGAGATGTCCCCGAAGGAGCCTGTCTTCCGGCCGCGGTACGAAACCCCCATTGTCTCGCAGCTGTCCTCGAGGAGCCGGAGATTGTGCTTCTTCACGATCTCCATGATCGGATCCATGTCCGCCATGAGGCCGAAGAGGTGCACGACGATGATTCCCTTCGTCCTCGGCGTGATCTTCTCCTCGATTTTCTTGGGGTCTACGTTATAGGTCCTCGGATCGCAGTCAACGAAGACCGGTCGCAGGTTGTGCTCGAGTACCACGTTCGCCGTCGCCACGAAGGTAAGCGCCGGGACGAGGATCTCGTCCCCGTCCCGCCATCCACATGCTTCCTTGAGGCAGGCGACGGCGATCGAGAGAGCACTCGTGCCGCTGTTCACGAAGACGGCGTACAGAGAGTCGTGTGCTTTTGCGAACTCCTGCTCGAATCTCCTGCTCCACGGTCCGTAGGAAAGCCGGTTGCTCTCCAGGACGCTCATGATGTTCCGCCGCTCCGGTTCGGTGAATTCGAACGTGCCGACGCTGATGGTGCGCGGGATCTTTTCCATCGGAGCCAGTGTAGAGGAAGCAGCGAACCTGTACACTTTCTCCGTGAGAATCGCCTACTGCACCAACGTTCGTCTCCCCAGTGAGCGCGCGCACGGTCACCAGATCGCGAAAGTGACGCAGGCGCTCCGTGCCTCGGGGCATGACGTGGAAATTTTCGCGCCGTACCGCAAGAACATCATCGACCAGAGTTTCGCGGCTTACTACGGCCTCTCCTCCTCAGTTCGGCTTCACCAGTTGGGTGCGATAGACGGCATCGCCGCGTGGTGGGCGCCGGGGGTGATGGGTCTCAAGCTCACCACCTTCCTCTTCTCCCGGATTCTCAAACGCATTCTCTCCCGCCGATGCTGTGAGTTCGACCTCCTCTACACGCGGACGCCGGAACTCCTTTCGATGCTCTCTACCCTCTCCATTCCCCTCATCCTCGAGCTTCACAGGATCCCGCGGCTCGGGCGGCGGCGCTTCCTGAAGCATGTGCGTTCCTGCAAGCTCATCGTGGCGCTCACGAGCCCCATGCGCCAGGCACTCATCGATCTCGGGATCTCCGATATTCCGGTGATCGCCGAGGGGGATGGCGTCGATCTTCATGATTTCGATGCGCTTCCGGACCCGGCGGATACGCGTGTGTCACTCGGCGTGCCGGCGGGCGTACCACTCGTCGTGTATGCGGGGCAGCTCCAGTCCATGGGGCTCTCCAAGGGGATTCCGGAGCTCCTCGGGGCTTTCGACGTTCTTCAGAAACGCGGGCTGGAATTCCGGGCAGTCATCGCCGGCGGGCCCGATGACGTGAAGCAGCGGTTCAAAGAGGAGCTTCCTGCTTCCCTCCATGCGAGCGTCCAGTTCCCGGGGCACCTGCCGCACCTCAAGATCCCCACTCTCCTCGCCGCCGCGGACGTTCTCGTGTATCCCGCTCCGAAGTCTCTGCATCCTTTCTACGTCCGCGATACGTCGCCGCTCAAGATGTTCGAGTACATGGCTGCGTGCAAGCCGATCGTCTCCGCGGATCTCCCGCCGATCCGGGATATCCTGGATGAGAGCATGGCGGCGTTCTGTCCTCCCGGCAACAGCGAGGCGCTCGCCGATGCGATTCGCGCCGTTCTCGAGGATCCCGATGGAAGCATGAAGAAAGCGCGGCTCGCGCGGGTGCGCGTGGAGCAATTCACGTGGGAGAAACGGATGGAACGTATCTTGGGGGCTGCTAGACTGCCTCTGTCATGCTGACGGTTTTGAGCAGTGTTTCGGCGCGGCCGAACTTCGTGAAGCTGGCTTCGGTGCACCATGCTCTGGCTCAGCGGAGCGGTGAATTCAAACACGTTATTGTTCATACTGGCCAGCACTACGATCCGCTTTTGTCGGGTGTTTTTTTCAAGCAGCTCGGTATTCCGGAACCGGATTTTAATCTAGGCGTGAAAGGCGGGAACGATCGGGAAGCGGTGATACAGGCGACAGCGACAGCAATGATGCCGGTAATGGAAAAAGTGAAACCGGACGTCGTTCTTGTATACGGAGATGTGAATGGCGCCGTGGGTGCCGCGCGTGCAGCCAAGGAGCTTGGTATAAAGATTGGACACGTGGAAGCAGGACTCCGTTCGGGGGATCTCGAAATGCCTGAAGAAAACAATCGTATCGAAATAGATCAATTGGCGGACCTTTTGTTCGTAACGGAGAAATCAGGCGAAGATCATTTAAAAGAGGAGGAAGTGAAGGGAAAAATTTTCTTCGTCGGGAATACGATGATCGATACATTGATGCGGATGATGCCAATTGTTGAAAAGATGCCACTGCCTTTTACGGCAATGCAGCAGCCGTTTGCCATTGCAACCATTCATCGTCCCAGCAATGTCGACGATCCTGATCAACTAGAAAAAGTCATGGGGTGCCTCAATAAAATTCCGAAGCAGAATATTTCGCTCGTTTTACCAGCACATCCACGACTTCGTCAGAGCATCGGGGCTTATTCCAGATCAAAAGGACTTGTACTTGTTGGGTTTGGAATATTTATGATTGATCCGCTTGGTTACCTCGAATTCGTTCGGATGATGAAAGATGCGGCATTTATCGTGACCGATTCCGGCGGGATTCAGGAAGAAGCCGTATTTTTAGGGAAGCGCTGCTTCACGCTGCGTAGGAATACCGAGCGGCCGAGTACCGTGGACAGCGGAAGCAATGTCCTCATCGATCCCGAGAAAGCATCGGACAGGAAACTGGTGCTGGAGTTCGCGGAGCATCCGGTGAAGATTGTTGTGAGCATTCCCCCCAAATGGGACGGCAAAACAGGCGAGAGGATTGCGGAAGCTCTGCAGCTTTACTCCGGCGGCGCCCGTTGATAGGGTGATCTTGCTATGTGGTTCTTCCGCAGAAAAACGCCTCCGTCCCCCTCCTCTCTGTACGTTTGGCTGATGGCGGGCGCAGTCTTCCTCGTGAAGTCACTCTACATTCTGCTCACGTCCATGCGCGGGCTCGCCAGCCTCACGTGGCTCATCGACGACAGCTTCATCGAGATGCGTATCGCGAGGAACATCGCGCTCGGCAGCGGGTTCTCTCTGGACGGCCTGCACCCCACCACCGGTGCGCCCTTCTTCTGGATTTATCTCACCTCCTTCAATCACCTCCTTCTGGGGAAAGAGTCCGCCATCAGGGTGACCCTCATGGAGTCGGCACTTTTCGGTGCGCTCGCGACGGTTGTCGTCTTCTTCATCGCGCTCAAGCTCACGGAGGACCGCCGCGTTGCATGGACGTCTTTCCTGCTCTCCACATTCACGGCCAACGCGTTCTTCAATGCCATGAACGGCATGGATACGGCGTTCTTCACCCTCTTCGTGCTCTTAAGTTTAGGCGCGTTTCTCGGCGTCGGAAAGCCCGCCAGGTGGTCGCCGCTTGCGTGGGGATGCGTGACCGGTCTGATGGTGGGCATCACCATGATGACGCGCGGAGACGGTCTCTTCCTCCTGATCGGTCTCGGAGCGTACAAGCTCTACGTCTGGTGGGCCGCCCCTCCGCACGAACGCAGGGAACATGGGCGCTTCCTGCTGGGGATGCTCCTGGTTTCCGGCATCTGCTTCTCCATCTTCATGGGATGGCAACTGATGCAAACCGGTTCTCCTTTCCCGGGGAACCAGGTCGGCCGCAGGGAACTGGCGCTCGCTCTCCATGGTTTCTCCTTCGATCGTTTTTCGCTGCTTCCGTATCTCAAGATCGTCGTCTGGAACATCTTCCAGCTCGAAGATTTGCTGACCATTGCCACCGGCGGCTCCCTCCTCGGGCTGGTCGCTTTCCTGAGCGGCTCCCTCCAGAGGCGTCTCCGACCGCTCGGCGTCATCAGCGGCATCTATCTGGGGATTTTCTTTCTACTCCTCGTCGGATACCAGTGGTATTTTGCCAATTTTCACGGGCTACGGTACATCAATCCCGCGGCGCATATCCTCTTCATTTTCATCGCCCAGTTTCTCTGGCAGCTTCCTCTCGAATTCTGGAAGAGGGGGACGGTGGTGTTCTTGGGTCTCTGCATCGCCGGTTTCGCGACCTATAAGCATTACCAGATGAGTTCCCGCCTCCCGTGGGCGCCCTACGTGAGCTACATCGGACGTGCTGATCCGGAGAAGAACAGAATCTTCTGGAGCACGCTCGATTGGATGAGAGACAACCTTCCCCCGGACACGGTCGTGGGTATTCGTGATTACGGCAGGGCGTCCATGTTCACCGATGTCCGGATCCAGGATCTTGCGGGCAATGTCGATCCGGAGGTCGCCTTCGCGCTCGACCGCGGCACACTGAAGGACTATCTCAAACAGCGCAACGTGCAGTATCTGCTCATCCCCAGCCTGGAACAACGGAAGGACAAGCTGTACCAGTACCTCCACAGTCAGTTGCGTCTCGAACCGGTTGCGGGCGCTCCCAAGCCGCCCCTCCTGCCGAGTCTCTACAAAATTGTCTGGGAGTAGTCTCCACATCAGCAGCGGCCCTCCGTGGCCGCGGCGCAGGATTTTTTATGTGAACACTACCTAGTACCTGACAGCTATAGCCTAACACCTGACTACGCTGATTTGCCTATGACACTCGTGATATCGATAACCGGTTGTTTGAAGTTGATGGTGCGGTAGCAGTCATGCGGCGTGCCGATGATGATGAGATCGGCTTTCTGGAGCACTTCATCCTGAGGCACGAGTTCCGAATCCGGCACATAGGGGTCGGCGCAGAGCACTTCTTTCGCTTCGAGCAGGAGCACTTTGCGGAGCTTGTACGACAGGGAACTGCGCATATCGTCGCTGTTGGGCTTGAACGCCATCCCGAGTACGCCGACGGTCATGGTGCTGATAGGGAAGGACTGCTTTATCCGCTGTACCAGGAGGTACGGGAGACCCTCGTTGATCATCATGGCTGCCTGGCCGAGGATGAAGGAACCGTGATTGAAGGCTCCCAGTTGCATCGTGTCCTTCAGGAGGCACGGACCGGCGGCAAACCCCGCTCGGGCGAAGGACTTCATCCGCGGATAGTCCTGACGGAGCGCCGAGTGGATTTTCTGAAAGTCTGCTCCAAATTCATGCGCGATGACCCAGAACTGGTTGCTGATGGCGAAGTTGATGTAGCGCCAGGCGTTGGCATAGAGCTTCGCGAGTTCCGCTTCGATGGGTTTTAAGAAGATGACCGACGGGGAGAGGTGCCGGAAGAGGGCGGCGGCGCGCTCGGCGGCATGCTCGGTATATCCTCCGATGAGCTGCGGCAGCGCCGCCAGTTCCTGGAGCGACTGGCCCTGCACGATCCGTTCCGGACAGTACGCGAGATCGGCGTCTGTGTATCCCAAGGACTTCAGCTGGCGGCCGAGACGGTCGGTGACGCCGGGGAATACCGTGCTCCTGAGTACCAGGAGCTGTCCGGGCCGTATGTGCCCGATGAATCGGTGCAGCGACTCGTCGAAAGAGCTCACGGAGGGATCGAGGTACTCGTCCACGGGCGTCCCGATGGTCACGATGACGACGTCGGCTTCTCTGAGGATGGCGGGATCCGTCGTCGCTTTCAGGAGACCCGAAGCAAGAACTTCTTTCAGGAGATTGTCCGCCCCCTCCTCGACGAATGGCATCTTGCCGCCGTTCACCATGGCCACGCTCTCCGCATTGATATCCATCAAATGCACGAGGAATCCCTTGTCCGCGAAAGCCATGCCTAGGGGAAGCCCCACATGACCGCAGCCGCCCACGATGGCGATGGAATCCTGACCGGGGGATATCTCGGAGGTGTGTGGCATGAGGAAAGGAGAAGAAAACCCGCCCAGCGGCTGGTTGCATTCTACGCATAACGCCTTGAGCCATCAAAGTCGACAGGCTTGCTCTGAGCTTATTGCCGCTTCCTCCCGGGGAGCCACGCGCGCCACAGCGCCAGCAGGTACCAGCGCAGGTACTCCGGAAGCCACGCCCACAGATGGAAGCGCGAGATCCCCACCCTCCGGTCGTGCCAGGTTGTGGGCACCTCTCGTATGGTCCAGCCGTTCCAATGGGTCTTGACCGCGAGTTCGATACCCAGGGCGAAGCTGGCTTTCGACTCGATGGGCAGGTTCATCACGCGCCGGCTATAGGCCCGGAAATTGTTGGTCGCGTCATGCGTCGGCAGGCCGGCGAGATAGTGGAGCGAAAGTCCGGCGAAGCGGGAGAGCATCTGCTTGAAGAACGGTCCTCCCACCTGTCTGCCTCCGCGCATGTAGCGCGAGCCAGCGGCGATGTCCGCTCCGCCGCGCACCAGGTTCACCAATGCCGGGATATCCTTCGGTTCGTCCGCGCGGTCTCCCGCCACGGGGACGATCACGTCCCCCTTGCATGCGGCGAACCCAGCCTTGTATGCGTTCAATACCCCCCGCCCCAGCGTGTTGTGGATGAGTCGCACGTTCGCGGGGGCGGGCTGCATCGCCGCGATGGCGGGCAGCGTATTGTCCTCCGGAAAATCGTAGACGATCAGCGTCTCGTGCGGTTCACGAACATGCGTCTCGATGTCGCCGAGGAGCGGCCCGATGTTCTCCGCCTCGTTATAGACCGGCACGACGATGGAAATGAGAGGAGCAGAAGGCATCTCGATTGGATATAGGGTATAGATGAAATTCTTGTTACGCTATCTCCGTCAGAATTCTCCGTTCCCTTGCCTAAGACTTCTCTCGGCATCGGCATCATCGGCGCCGGTTTCGGGGCGTCGGTACAGTTACCCGGTTTCTTAGGTCTTCCGGAAGCTCGTGTAATCGGCATCGCATCGAAGGATGGGAAAAAAACCGAAGAACTATCAAAGAAATTCAATCTTCCGAAAAAGTTTTCTTCACCAGATGAATTGATCGCATGCGGAGAAATTGATTTGGTAAGTGTTGCCGTGCCCCCTTTTGCGCAGCAGGAACTGATACTCAAAGCGATAAAAGCCGGAA
>Ga0265292_1001416_pt1 | contig 21172 bp, 16 predicted proteins | sample Munlanlewell296A_FD_189080 | JGI IMG/M metagenome (GOLD analysis project Ga0265292, IMG submission 189080) | Leachate microbial communities from a municipal landfill in Southern Ontario, Canada - Leachate well 296A | ecosystem: Engineered > Solid waste > Landfill > Unclassified | place: Canada... | reverse complement strand
AAAGCAACTGGAATGGCATTATTGGTAAATTTTGCCTTGAAGCATCCAACCCCACACACATTGAAACCGTCCAGGTTTATCCCGATGTTGCCGCAAAGAACATCCTTGTCAAGGTAAAGATTTTTAAACCGGAAGGGAACCCTGAAAAGGCGAAAATCTTATTTAACTCCTCTTCCTGGAATACTAAAATTAAACATAGCGTATCTGAAAAATCATTCCCTGTAACCCTGAAAACAGGAGAAAACCTTGTGGAACTAACTTACAAAATGGGCAATAAATTCCAGTTATGGAGCGAGTTTAATCCTGCTTTGTACAAGCTGAATGTAACTCTTAAAACCAAAGAAGTACTGGATAATTCCACCGCTGATTTTGGTATGCGTAAGTTTTCCACCCTGGGGACCCAGTTTACTATAAATGGTACAAAAACATTTCTCCGTGGCAAACACGATGCATGCGTTTTTCCATTAACTGGTTATCCTCCTATGGATATTGAAAGCTGGAGAAAAGTCTTCCGGATTGCAAAATCATATAACATTAATTTCTACCGTTTCCATTCATGGACACCCCCGCTTGCTGCCTTTGAAGCTGCAGATATTGAAGGGATGTACCTGCAGCCTGAATTGCCTTTCTGGGGTGGGTTCAGGAAAGACCGGAACCTGGATTTAAATACTTTTCTGCTTAAGGAAGGTGATAATATTCTGGAAACTTATGGAAATCATGCCTCTTTTGTGATGTTTGCTTTGGGAAATGAGCTTTCAGGCGACCTTGATATAATGAGAGATTTCGTATCTCATTTTAAATCGATTGACAATCGTCCTCTGATGGCTTTTGGCACAAACAATTATCTTGGTTTCAGGGGGCAGGTTGAAGGAGAGGATTATTATACCGGCTGCCGGGTAGGAGCCGATAAAGATACTACTTTCAGTACTCATATCCGTGGTTCTTTCTCATTTGCCGATGCATACGACGGAGGTTATTTAAATGGCCGTTACCCCTCAACCAATCTGAATTATTCAGGGGCTATCTCAAAATGCACCATTCCTGCTCTCGGCACGGAGGTTGGTCAGTACCAGATTTATCCTAACTATGATGAGATAGAAAAATACACAGGCGTGATGAAGCCATGGAATTTTGAAGTCTTCAGGGAACTGCACTAATAGGAATTTTGGATGCATTTATGGAAAGTAAAGGTTTGATCACCCCTGAGGAATTCAGTCAATTCTGTAACAGGGTGGTCCCATTGGTTATCATGGAAAAATATTGCCGGACCAATAAAGAGCCATTTACAGCAAAAATCCAGGTAGCAAACTATTCGGAAGCAACGCTGAAAGCACAATCCGTTAAATGGGAACTGAAAAAAGCCAATGGTGAAATAATTAACCAGAATCAGGTAACAGCAGATATTTCTCAAGGTGTATTGACTGATGTGGCTTCTTTGAATATTGACTTGTCAAAGATTTCGAAGGCCGAAAAACTTTCCCTTTCAATAGTTCTCGAAGGGACTCAATATAAAAACACTTATCCGGTCTGGGTTTATCCTGCTGATGTGGATACAAAAGTACCGGAGAATATATTGGTATCGGAGAAACTGGATAAAACCACTCTTTCAAAACTTTCAGGAGGTGCAACTATTTTGTTATTCCCTGATTTTAAGGACATAACTGATCTGTCTGTAGGTGGTTTATATATCCCTGATTACTGGAACTACCGTATGTTTAAAGGAATTTCAGAGTCAAATAAAAAACCGGTATCCCCGGGCACGATGTCAATTCTTACAAATCCTGAGCTTCCCCTGCTGAGTGATTTTCCGACTGAATTCCATACTAACTGGCAATGGTGGCCCATTGTTAAAAACAGCCGTCCGTTTATTCTGGATAATACACCAAAAGATTATCGGCCCCTGGTACAGGTCGTAGATAATATTGAAAGGAACCACAAACTTGGACTGATCTTTGAATTTGCGGTCGGGAAGGGTAAATTGCTGGTATGTATGTCAAATCTGAAGGCTATTCAGGATAAACCTGAAGGGAGACAGTTATATAATAACATTCTCCAGTATATATCGTCGGATAAATTCAACCCCGCTCAAGCGCTTACTCAAACGGAACTGGTTGAGTTATTCAGCACCAAGGTTTCAGCTAAGAAAATTACCGGGGTAAAAAATATTTCCTATCAGTAAAAGCTTAAAAAGGCAAAATCAGGATTTATTTGTTTTGTATATCTGATTTTTTATCTTTATAACTGATAAACCAGATAAAAATTGTAACTAATTCACACCTAATAACTCAGATTGATGAAAACTTCAAGAAGAACATTTGTTAAAATCAGCGCGCTGGCTGCATTAGGCACAGCGTTTTTTCCCGGATCAGTTTTTGCAGCCAAAAAGCAAAAGGGGATGGTAGGCCTTCAGTTATATTCTGTACGCACAGAAATGTCTAAAGATCCTCTCGGATCACTGACTCAACTGGCTAAAATGGGCTATGTATTTGTAGAACATGCCAGTTATATTAATCGTAAATTCTATGGTTATGCTGCACCCGAATTCAGAAAAGTTCTTGATGGGCTTGGTTTAAAAATGATCAGCGGGCATACTGTTATGGGAAGACAGCATTGGGATGAGGCTAAAAAGGATTTCAGCGACAGCTGGAAATTTACTGTAGAGGATGCTGCCGTTCTGGGGCAAAAATGGGTCATCAGTCCATCAATGGATGAGAGTATGAGAAAAACCTATGACGATTTCAAACGTTATATGGATATTTTTAACAAGAGTGGCGAATTATGTAAAAAATCGGGAATGAAATTTGGCTACCATAACCATGCTTTTGAATTCAGCGAAAAACTCAACAATGAAAAAGTTTTTGATATTATGATGAAGAGCCTCGATACAAATCTTGTGGCAATGCAATTGGATATCGGTAATCTGTACAACGGTGGAGCAGTGGCCCTTGATGTTATGAATCAATACCCTAACAGATTCGAGATAATTCATGTGAAGGATGAAATAGAATCAAGCGGTGGAAATGAGAAGTATATCAGCACTGTTCTTGGTGAAGGAATTGTTAATACCCAAAAAGTTGTAAACCTTGCCAGAAAGATCGGAGGTACAAACTGCTATATTATTGAGCAGGAATCATATGGAACCAAGACACCTATGGATTGTGTTAAGGAGGATCTGGATATAATGAAGAAATGGGGATATTAATCTGAGATATTCAGAAATGGATGTCATGTTGCCCTGACTGTGTAGGGGACGGCGGACATCTTCCTTTAACTGGCAGATATGCTTGTCTGGAAAGAGTACTTGCAGGAACAGATCTTACCTTCAGTCTTCGATGGCTGCATGATAATCCTGAAGTGACCTTACTTTATATTCCCCGTTCTGTCTCTCCCTGATGCCTTCCGTTGATGAAAGTGCGGCTGATGTGGTTGTTATATAAGGTATCTTGTATTTGATCGCATTCTTCCTTATATAAGAATCATCGTATTCGCTGAGCCGGCCGGCCGGAGTATTTACCACCAGATCTATTTCCCCGTTCTTGATTGCATCAACGATGTTGGGTCTTCCTTCATGTACTTTCAGGATCAGATTAGCCGCAATACCGTGTTTTTCAAGAAATTGCCTGGTTCCACCGGTTGATAATATTTTGAAGCCCATATCCCTGAAGTTCCGTGCGGTTTCGATGATACGATCCTTATCACGGTCAGCAATTGTTATTAATACGGTCCCATTTACAGGCAAAGGAGATTGTGTTGCCTCCTGCGCTTTAAAGAATGCCATACCGTATGAATCAGCCATACCAAGCACTTCTCCCGTTGAGCGCATTTCAGGACCAAGAAGAGGATCAATAGCCGGGAACATATTAAATGGGAATACAGCTTCTTTGACCCCGTAATACCTGATGGTCCTTTTCTTCAGATTAAAGTCGGAAAGTTTTTGTCCCAATAATATCTGTGTGGCAATCCTGGCCATTGAAATATTACAGACTTTTGAAACCAGAGGTACTGTGCGTGAAGCCCTCGGGTTGGCTTCCAGGATGTAAACCGTATCTTCATAAATGGCATACTGTATATTCATCAGGCCGACCACTTTCAGTTCAATAGCGATCTTCCGTGTATAATCATAGATTGTTTTCTTATGATCTTTGCGGATCACAACAGGAGGGATCACACAAGCCGAATCGCCGGAATGGATCCCTGCATATTCGATATGTTGCATCACTGCAGGTACATAAGCATCTACGCCATCCGATATTGCATCAGCTTCTGCTTCAATGGCATCTTCAAGAAACTTGTCCAGAAGCAGAGGTCTGTCGGGAGATACGCCAACCGCTTTTGCAACATATTCTTCAAGCATCTCCTCGTCGAGAATTATTTTCATTGCCCTTCCTCCAAGGACATATGAAGGCCTTATCATAAGTGGATAACCGATTCTTTCAGCAATTGCAAGAGCCTGTTCCAGGTTGCTTGCCATCCCTGATTCCGGCTGGGGAATTCCCAGTCTGGTAATTACATGACGGAAACGGTCGCGATCTTCTGCCAGATCGATAGTATCGGGGGTAGTGCCTAAAATTTTCACACCTGCTTCTGCAAGCTCTTTTGCAAGGTTCAATGGTGTCTGTCCGCCAAACTGAACAATTACCCCTTCAGGCTTTTCCTTGTTATAGATGCTTAAGACATCTTCGGCTGTGAGAGGCTCGAAATATAGTTTATCGGAAGTATCATAATCTGTCGATACTGTTTCGGGATTGCAGTTTACCATAATGGATTCATATCCTGCATTTCGTATTGCGAAGGCTGCATGCACACAGCAATAATCAAATTCAATACCCTGGCCGATCCTGTTGGGTCCGCCGCCCAGTACCATGATCTTTTTCCTGTTGCTGACCTTCACTTTATCCGGAGCATTATAGGTTGAAAAGTAATAGGCAGCATTCTCGACACCGCTTACTGGTACCGGCTCCCATCCCTCATTAATTCCGAGGGATATCCGTTTTGCCCTGATCTCCTTTTCCGGGATACCTAATATCTTTGACAGGTATTTATCGGCGAATCCATCTTTCTTTGCCTTAAGCAGGATATTGTCTGGTAGCATATTCCCTTTATACGCAAGTATTTTTTCTTCTTCTTCGACCAGTTCTTTCATTTGTGAAATGAACCATGACTTGATATGGGTTTTTCTGTGAAGATCCTCTATGTCAGCGCCTTTGCGTAATGCCTCGTACATTATAAACTGCCTTTCACTTGAAGGATGAGTAAGCATATTCATCAGCTCGTCGACCGGTTTTTTGTTAAAATCCTTTGCAAAACCCAGTCCGTAGCGTCCGATCTCCAGTGACCGGATAGCTTTCTGCAGAGCCTCCTTGTAAGTTTTACCGATACTCATTACCTCTCCGACAGCCAGCATTTGTGTGCCAAGCTTATCTTCGAGACCGTCAAATTTCTCAAAAGCCCAGCGAGCGAACTTCACAACCACATAATCGCCCGAGGGGGTATATTTATCTAAAGTCCCATCGCGCCAGTAAGGTATTTCATCGAGAGTTAAGCCGCCGGCAAGAAGAGAAGAGACAAATGCAATTGGGAATCCGGTTGCCTTTGAAGCAAGAGCCGATGAGCGTGATGTGCGAGGGTTTATTTCTATTACAACTACCCTGTCGCTATCAGGTTCGTGAGCAAATTGCACATTTGTCCCGCCGATAACTTCAATAGCTTCGACTATATCATAAGAATATTTCTGAAGGCGTTTCTGAAGCTCCGTATCGATTGTCAGCATAGGAGCAGTACAGAATGAATCACCAGTATGAACACCCATTGCATCGACGTTTTCTATGAAACAGACTGTGATCATCTGGTTTTTAGAATCTCTTACAACTTCAAGTTCCAGTTCTTCCCAGCCTAACACAGATTCCTCAATAAGAACCTGGTTTACAATACTTGCCGATAGTCCCCTGCTGGCGATTATCCGTAGTTCCTCCACATTATATACTAATCCGCCGCCGGTTCCTCCCATTGTATATGCAGGCCGGATGACAACCGGATATCCGAGTTCAGCTGCTGCTTTTTCAGCATCTTCAACTGTATTAACTGCTTTGCTCTTAGGCATTTCGATGCCAAGACGGTTCATGGTCTGCTTGAAGGCTATCCTGTCTTCGCCCCGTTCTATGGCATCTATATTGACACCGATCACCTCAACATTATATTTAGCAAGGATGCCTTTTTTTGCAAGAAGAGAGGAGAGATTCAAGCCTGTCTGACCGCCAAGGTTTGGAAGAAGTGCATCGGGGCGTTCCTTTTTTATTATTTCGGTAAGGGCATATTCGTTGAGGGGTTCTATATAGGTTGAATCAGCAATTTCAGGGTCAGTCATAATTGTAGCAGGGTTTGAATTAACCAGTACAATTTTATAGCCTAATGAACGCAATGCTTTGCAGGCCTGTGTTCCTGAATAATCGAATTCACAAGCTTGTCCGATGATGATCGGACCCGAGCCGATTATTAATACTTTTTTAATATCTTCCCGTCGTGGCATAATATATATGGAGATTTATTGAATAATGTGAAATATATAAAACTGATTAAGGCTTACAATGTAAAAAATCAATTTGGAAATGGAAGGATCAGAGGTATTAAATCGGTCAAAAAGATATGAACCGTCAAAAGTCACCGGTTTTTTATTACGTTCCCTAGTGCCCTTTGGTTGATAAGATAAAAGCGGTTGTAATCTTTTTTCACCCACTCTGGCACATAATGTGTCTGCCCGTTTTTCCAGGCCCCGAACCATAATAGAACAAATCTTAGTTGGTGAGTACGGGCATCTTCTATAAGATTGTCGACAATAGTAAAATCAAAATTCCCCTCTATCGGTTCTACAAGAGACCATTCTACTACAGCCAGTACTGTGTTCATTCCGGAGGCTTCAAGCTTTGGCCAGATATCTTTCATATATTCTCTGCTTGAAGAGCTCGAATTATGGAGCTCGCCTGCGAGGGCAAGATAAGGTTTGCCATCAACTATAAGATGTGTTGCTTTACCCTGCCTGCTAAGATGAGGTATCTCAGGAATGGTTTTCTCCTGGCATGATAGTAATACGGTTGCAATCAGACATGTAAGGGCAGATTTTAAAAAAAAAATATAATTTCATGGCTTGTTATTGTTAAAGTATATTCAAATGATCTATTTGCTTATAATTATGAATTTAGTCTCATATGGTTCAAAGGCAAGAGGGACGCTTATTGCATCCTTTTCATAGACAATCTTATGCAATTTATTGACTTGTCCGGTCATAGCATCCCACACCTGTGGTTTGCCCTTTCCTGAGAGCGTAACCTGCAGTGATTGTTTTTCTTTACCCTCATTAAAAAGGAAATATAGTTCAGCATTTTTCAGTTTGCGATGCAGGTACTTAATGTCGGGACAGGATTTATCAATTTTTACATCAGGTGCCGGTAGAAAATTCAATATCCCCTGTGTAATTTTCCCTGATGGTTCCTGTTTTGCCCAGCCTGGATCGTCCGGCTTAACAGCCTTAAGAAAGTTTATGTCTGTGGCAAGGGCTGGCAGATTACCAACGAAAATTACTTTACCCCCTGATGAGGCAAATTGCTGAAGTTTCAAAAGTGAAGTTTTTGAAATTACACTTACTGAAGGTACTATTATTGCCTCGTATAATTGTCCGCTCAGGTTTGTCATTGAACCTTTGCCAATATTCAATATTGATGTAAGTGATTGTTCGTCAATAAAATCGAAATCCTGTTGTTGTTCCATCAGTTGTCTGGATATTTCAAGAGTACTGGTATTTGATTCGTTATCTCCGTACATCATGCTTGATGTGGGGAAATAAACACCTATCCGGCTGGCTGGTCTTCCCTGTGACAATAAATACGTTGCCCTGTTTATATAACCGGCGATTGGAGGGAAGGTGTCGGACATGAAAAAGCTGGTTCTCCGGACAGCCAGTGCAGGAGTTCCGGCTGAAGTGTTCACAGGAGCTGCTACAGGACTTGTCCTGGCAGTTGATGCTGACATGAACATTATCTGTACAGAATTTATCCCCCGGACAAGCTGATAATCAAGTACCCACTTTGCCTGGGGAACTGATGGCCGGTGGGTAAAAGCTGCAAAGCTTTCTGTAAAAGAACGGGGACGTCCATAAAGATGTGATGCAGAAGAGGCCATCTTTGCATAATCGGCTACATGATCCATCCATATCTGGGCCCAGATGGCATCTACCCCAAGTCCCTGCATTTTCAGATCGGGACGTTCGTTACTGAATTTGCCACCGGCAAAACCACTCGGATATTTGCCTTCATCCTCAATCCATACGCGCATTCCCCGGGTTTTTGCTTCACCGACAGCGATCTTAACCAGGGCGAACCATTCAGGAGAAAGATATTTTGCTGTCATACCATATCCGGCTTCAACCATAACGCCACGAAAGCCCATTGCCTTAATCCTGTCAAGATCGCGTTTAATAACAGTATCTGTCATTGGTCCGTCCCATCCCCACCAGAGTATCATGCCATATTCAGATGGAGGCGATTTAAAATTTCCAGATATCTCTTTGGTACTGATGTCAGAGAATTGTTGCCATGGTTGCTGCGCATTTAAGAAAATATTTGCAACTATCGATACAATCAATAAAAACAATATTTTTTTCATATCTGAACAGATTTGTTTTTTCATTTCGGGAAAATCGAAAGTCAGAAATATCCTGATAAAACAAAAAATATTAATTATTCACCAAGATAATATGAAGTGACAGGCGGTTGCTGGTAACCCATTGTCTGGACAACTACTTCTGCCCTGTACAATGGATCTTGCATTAGACAAACACGACGATCCTTTGCCGGAATGGTTGTTGTATAGATACGTAATTCACCAGGAAGGACAGTGATAATTTCTTCCCTCCAATCTCCGGTAATATCGGCAGTAAAAGAGACATTACCTTTTATTTCGGTTGTCAGTTTTTCCCCGGTATATTTAATAACTGTTAATTGTGCTGAAGATCTGACCGCTACAGCAACTTCCCGAAGCAGGTCGGCATCCCAGAATACCCAGTTATTAAATCCCGGGAAGTTCGCAACAGGTTCCAGTGTCTTCCCGGTTGCTGACAACATATAAAGAGGAGGCTTCGCACTATATCCCTCACCTTTTGGATCTGCTTTAGGGGATTCCTGGGCAAAGCATTCCAATCCGGGGATTGAAGGATCAATATCAGCCACCAATCCTTCGCCTACATGAGTTGTAGGGATACCTATTGTCCAGATACTCTTGCCTGTTTTGGCATCGACAAGAGAAACACCTCTCCCGTTATCACGCGATTGTTCTAGAGAATAGAATATTTCCATGCCTGGTCTGTTTGGATCAATATCGGTAATCATTGTAACATCGGGATGTCCTAATCCTGTCGAAAACAGTGCGGTACCATCATCATCAAGAACAACAGACCCCAGTACAATTTCATCACGCCCATCACCATCAACATCGGCTGAATGCATACTATGGGATCCCTGGCTGCGGATAACAGGACTCTCTTCATCTCCATCCCAATGCCATAATTGCTTTAATTCTCCTTTATAATATTGATAGGCATCCACGACCATCAGTTTATAGGTACCACGGGCCACGAGGAGACATGGAGTTTTTCCATCCAGATAGGCCATTCCCATCTGATTACGGTTTGTCCTGTTGTAACCACCAAACCGGGGATTTCGTTTCGGCCAGTCGACACGGGCTTTTTCTTCTCCGGTCATTCCATCAAGGATTGAACACCATTCAGGTCCCGAATTGACATGTCCGTCAGCTCCACGAACATCATTTGGGCCTGTTTTAACTGCTATCTCTGCTTTCCCGTCACCATCAAAATCATAGACTATATAAGGAGTGTACCAGATCCCTGGTTCAAGCCCCATTCCCAGATCCTTTCTCCAGAGAAATGTCCCATCGCTCAGGTAGGCTTCTAACTTATATGTAAGGCTATCCAGGTTGCCTGATCTTCCTCCAGGATCAATTCCCTGATCGGGTTGCTTTATAACAAAGTCCATTATTTTGTCACCATTTAAATCGGCAACTGCAACGCGTTGAGGAGTGTAATTCCCCTGAAATTTGATGGAATTGTATAATCCTTTTTCACCTGAGTCTTTTTCAAAACTATAAATTTCTGAAGATTCAAGTTCTTTACCATCTGATACAAGCTTCACCCAATAATTATAGCGAATACCGGTTTTAACCTTTTTGTCAATGAAATCAGTTGTTTGTTTTAGTGGGTTTTCATTTAATCGGATTGTTTTCTTTCCATTCTCACTGCGATAAAGATTAAATGCAACATCGGGGGCATCTGTTTTAAGCAATCGCCAGCTTATGTAGAGTTCACCCTTTTCATTCATTGCAACGACCACTCCCCTGTTAAACGGTTCATCTACACGACTTTCGGCCCAGCCTGTTACTTTTTCCTTTTTTTCATGTATGGGATTCAGAACCTCATAATAATAATATCTTTCTCTTACGTCTCCGTCATACTGTGGTTTAAGAAGATTATTAAAAAATTCACGCTCTTTCCTGTCATTTTCTTCGGCCATCTTTTTCAGATCTGGTACTTGTGCGTTTGAAGAAACAACTATTAAAAACAGTATGACAACGCAAGAAATTAGATTAGTTATATGAGGCATGAAATTAATTTTATTCAGAGCACTAAAAACTACTTTTTTTGATGCCGTATTCTATTCAAATATATTAAATGATTTTCTAAAAACCTAATTTTACCCTACTGTAAAAGACGGACGTCTTGACCACATTTGGCCGGTTAGATAACAATTAACATACATAGATAAACAACAAGCATTTAACTCCGGCTCTTGGTAGTCAATATAATCCGGCCAACTATGGAAGGGCCACTGGCTTTTCCATTTCACCCCCAAAATTAAATGATTAGGATTGGAATGCGGATTCCATCCTGTCTTGCTCTTGCCTTGGTATGCCAATTGCGGTAGCAAAACTCCGCCAGTTTTTGATAACAGATTTGACTTGCTCTAAGATTTCTTCCATTTTGTCAGTATTTAACATAAAAAAATCTCCAACACTTTTTGCTAAATCAAAATCTAATGCATTATTATCCATATCAATATTCAGTGCCAGTCCATACTTATCTGTAGATGGGTTAATATCATAGGCAGGTGATAATCTCCACCCTTTATTAGTAAGGAGAAATCCATGATTCCGTAAATGATCATCAGTATTAGAAACTGAAATATTAAAAACTATTCGTTTCCATAATTGATGCAAATCCTCAGTATTATCAGCTCCGGAAAATTTAATAAATTCAGCTATTTCAAGGTAACTTGCTTTTTTGTCTCTTAAGGCTTCTTCACTATATCCTGTCATTGTCATGGCAGATGCGAAATGTATACGCTCCTTTTTAACACGGTCAAATCTTTTGGTTATGAAGGTATTATAATTCCCCGATATTATTGATATTTTAGAATCAGACATATTTATTCCGGCTCTCAGAGCTAGCCTATTTGCAAGAAATTCCCATGCGGCTTTATCTATTGTATCATTTTTTGATGGAAATTTTGCAATCCATAGATTGTTTTCCTTATCCAGAAAATTTGCTTTAGGACGAGCTCCACCTAATGATGATCCTGGTCCCAATAGCATTAATATCCAGTCTCTAATCGCATCGTCATTATCATCTGACTCAATATTCTTAACAGCTTTCTGTAATTCGCCCAAAGAAGTCCAGGGAGGAGTGGTTGTACTTGAATCTGTTTCTAAAAATGGGCCATTGGGATCCAATTTAAACCTCAAAGCCCCCATCCTACTTTCATCATATACTCCGAGTAAAAAATCAATATTATGTAGTTTACGCGGACCTCTGCCTTCCTCCTTTGCCCTCTGAGGTTCCCTTCTTTGCATTAAAGTCCGTCCCCATGAATCCGGCATAGAATCAAGGAATATTCCGAAATTGTCTTTCCCATTAGGGAATTGTGTTCCGGAATACCATCCCAGATCCGGATCAAGAAGTAATTGTTCTTCGGATGAAATCCATTGTGGATCGTACTCAAAACTGAATGACTTTCTCCCTTTTCCAAAATGTGCAGACAATATCCCAATACACTTTGGTTCTGGCATACCTATCCAATGTGCATAAACCCAGATATCTAATTTAGTTGTATCCATATTATTTTTTACCTAATAGTTTAAGATCCTGAAGCTTCCTTCCAAATTCATCATCAATTGCTAATTTTAGTAGATCATCTTGCAATCCAAGCACTCGTAGTACATTGAAATAAGCTCCCAAAGACACCCTTGCATTTCCTTTTTCAATCATATTCAGGGTTGAACGATTGATTCCCGCTCTCTCCGAAACTTGAATGGTAGTAAGGCCCCTTCTTCTTCGTGCCAGTTTAATGTTCTCTCCGAATTGCTCTAATAGTTTCTGATGCTTAGGAAAAAGTATTTGTTTTTTGCTTTTCATTGTTTATGTCGTATATTATCGTCAAATATAACTGTTTTGATGATAATATGCAACATTTTATATGATTAATTGCAAAAGCCGGACGTCTTAACCACATTTGGCCGGTTAGATAATAATTAACATACATAGCTAAACAACAAGCATTTGACTCCGGCTATTGGTGGTCAATATGATCCGGCCAACTATGGTCAGGGCCACTGGCTTTTCCAACTTGTCGAAGCGAAACGTAGATTCCGCAAAGCGAAAAGAGGAGAGAGAGGGTGATTTTATTAATCAGGGAATTTTTTAATAATAAAATGGATATTTAATTTGATTCATTTCAAAAATTCACTTATTTACAAGCCGATATTAACTTTTGTAACTTTTCTGATAAATCTTAAACCGGAGGAACCATTATGCTTAAAAAAATTCATGCATTAATTTTATTGACCATTATTGTCTTTGTCAGCTGTAATGTAGAAAACAGTAGAATCAAACCTTCTTTAGCAGGAATTACTGTTGAGGATATGAAAAATTGTATTTCTGTTCTTGCTTCAGATGACTTTCTTGGCAGAGCTCCTTCAACTGAAGGAGAAGAAAAAACGATAAGTTACCTGGCAGAACAGTTTAAACAAATTGGATTGAAACCGGCTAATAAGGATAGCTATTTTCAGGAAATGTCACTGATGAAACTTACTGCTAATGCTTCCATGAAACTTGATATCAGTGGAGGGGAAAGTAATATTAGCTTAAAGTTCTCAGATGATTTTATCGGTGGTACTCCCCAGATCAGCGAACTTGTTCAGATCAACAATTCCGATATTGTTTTCGTAGGTTATGGAATCAATTCCCCCGAAAACAGGTGGAACGACTATGATGGACTCGATGTAAAAGGGAAAACTGTCCTGATGCTGGTGAACGATCCCGGTTATGCCACTTCAGACACCAATCTTTTTAACGGGAAAGCTATGACTATTTATGGTCGATGGACTTATAAATTTGATGAAGCGGCGCGTCAGGGAGCAAGTGCTGCAATTATTATTCATGAAACAGGTGCAGCCGCTTATCCATGGGCTGTCGTTCAGAATAGCTGGTCCGGATCTCAATTTTATCTTCTTGATAATGACCTCTCCAGGTCGAACCTTCAACTGCAGAGTTGGGTGACAACAGAGAGTGCACAAAAAATATTTGAATCGGCCGGTTTAGATTACAACCAGACTATCACCTCTGCGGCAAAACGTGGATTTAAACCTGTTAATATGAATCTGAAGGCATCGATTCAATTTAAAAATCAGGTGGAGTATACAAAATCGAACAATGTAGCTGCTGTCTGGCCGGGAACAGACCAGTCTGACGAATACATTATTTACACATCCCACTGGGATCATTTTGGTGTCAATCCTGCTTTTGAAGGAGATTCTATTTTAAACGGTGCCGTAGATAATGCTACCGGAACAGCTGCTCTTATTGAAATTGCTGAAGCTTTTACCAAACTGCCGGAAAATCAAAATCGTTCTATCCTTTTTCTTGCTGTTACCTGCGAGGAACAGGGATTGCTTGGCAGTAAATTTTATGCCGAAAATCCACTCTTTCCATTAAATAAAACAGTGGCCGTGATAAATATGGATGCCCTGAATATTTCAGGGAAAACAAAAGATATGACTATCATCGGTTTTGGGAACTCCAAACTCGACGATTATGCTGTGGCGGTTTTAAATAAGTACAGACGATATGCAAATCCCGATCCTACTCCTGAAAAAGGAAGTTATTTCCGTTCCGATCATTTCAGCTTTGCTAAAGAGGGAGTACCGTCATTATACCTTTCAAAAGGGATTGATGATGTTGAACATGGGAAAGAATGGGCTTTGGCGGAATCAGAGAAATGGGTAATGGCTAATTATCATAAACCAACCGATAACTACGAACCCGATAAATGGAATTTCGATGGGATGATTGAAGATATTAAGGTCTATTTTGAAATTGGCTATAACCTGAGTATTATAAGAGAATTTCCGGATTGGAATCCCGGTTCTCCATTTAAATCGATTCGGAATCAGATGATGAACAAGAACGCAAACCACAATACAGTTTTCTAAAAACAAGCATTTAACTTCGACTATGGATGGTCAGTTTATTCCGGCCAGTTATTGTTAAGGCCGCTGGCTTTCCCGGTTAATACGCACTTTAAGCGATTCTTTATTAGTTTTGTAAATACACTATTATTTCAGAAATATTTATATTTAACTATGTGTTGTGGAAAATTCGTATTCAAATGAAATATAAACCATCTCGCATTAGAAAGATATATCCTATTGAGTCCCCATGTAAAAAGACCATATATAAAACATTTATTGATGCAACAGAATCAATAGATTATCTTCAGGAAAATAAAGGTGTAAAAGATTTGTCAGCATATAAATGTTTGGTGTGTGGATTTTGGCATTTAACAAGTAAATAATTAAAAAAGAAATCCAAAGCTTGCAAAAATTAGTTTTATGAATTTTTTAGTAGCGCCACTATTGTTTATCCTCATTGGACCTGCCAATGGTTCATATTTCTTACAGGCAGTCTCTGGTCACTTTCGAATAATGTGCTCCAGAGAACCTATCGAAAAGATACTTGAAACAAATCAACCGGACATTGAGACCCAAAATAAGTTTAAGCTGGTATTGAAGGTGCGTGAATACGCAACTAAAGAGTTAGGATTACCAGAGAACAAAAGCTACACACTGTTTTCAGAGATTAATGGAAAGTACCTTGGCTGGAATGTATACTGTGCTCCAAAATTCTCTGTTGAATCCAAAAAATGGTGTTTCCCCATTGCAGGTTGTGTTGTCTACCGTGGATATTTTTCAAAGAAAAAGGCTCTTGTGTTTGCAAATAAGATGGAGGAAAAAGGGTTTGATGTTTTTGTTGGTCCATTTAACGCTTACTCTACGTTAGGTTGGTATGATGATCCCCTTTTGAGCTCTCACTTACTATTGGACTCAATTCATCTTGCCGGGATAATTATTCATGAATTAGCACATCAAAAGATTTATGTATCCGGTGATTCCCGCTTTGACGAAGGTTATGCGGTTACCGTTGAGCGGGCCGGAGTCTTGAGATGGTTGAAATCAATCGGAAGAGATGACCAGATTGTTCAGGCTTTAAAAATATGGGATGAAGAAGACATCAGTGTAGCAAAAATTCTTAATTCTCGTTCCCAATTGAATGCTATATATCTTAGCGGGTTGGATTCAAAGTCTTTATCGCAAAAAAAAGACTCCATATTCCAAGATCTTAAGAAGGATCTTTGCAGCGCGGATAGTGCCGGAATAAATCTTCCAAAAACAGATGGCGAAGATTTTGAACTTAATAACGCATATCTGGTTCCTGTAAATGTTTACTATTCATTGGTCCCCTTTTTCCATACTCTGTTAGATAGTTGTGGTGGCAACTTTCTTCAATTTTTCGAAAAAGTAGAAGAACTTGGGAAATTACCATTCGAAGAACGGCAACGCAAACTTGAACCTGACTTCAAAACTCAGCGAGAATTTTAATCAGGGATTGCTGTTTCTGATATAAAAAAGCAGTACAGACAACTTTTCCTCAAGTTGTCAGGAAGTATAATGGCAATATCAAAAGAACTTCGAATAATCAGAGGAAGTATTTATGCCTACCTTTAAATTATCAATTAACTAACGAAAACTTTAAACATATGAAAGAGCAACTTATAATTTGCCCTCATTGCAACAAAAAGTTTCCATTGTCGGAAGCTATGAAATATGAGATTGAAGAAAAAGTAAAATCAGACCATCAAAAAGAGTTAGATGAACTTGTAGAAGAACATCAACTGCAAATTGAAAATGCAAAAAAGGAAGCTGCACAGCAAGCAATTGAGCAACCACAATTGCCGGAAAATGAAAGTCGAACGGGAATGAATTTTACAATTGAAGAACAAAACGAACACCAAAGCCAGATAAAAATTAATGCTGACTTGTTTTCATGTCCTATGATTTTGGTTTTCACATCAATGCAGAATGTTTATAAAGTTAATAATCAAAAATTTAATAGCCTGCCACAAATAGTCTCGGGTTTAGAATTTGAGAAAGACGAAAAACCAATATATTTCACGGGTACAGCTAATTATTCTGGCTATCTTATTGTTGCTTTTCAAAATGGGAAAGTGGGTAAGATTTCAATGACAAGTTTTCAAACTGAACATAATCGCAGAAAACTTAAAAACGCTTTCAATAATGAATCAAAGCTAATATTTGTTGAACTTATTGAGAACGATATTGACTTAGTTGCAATGAGCAGTATAAACAAAGTTGTACTATTCAATACTGACAAGATAAATCCAGTTGAAAGTCGCACTACAAAGGGCATTCAAGTTATGAAACAGAAGTCTGGGAGTGTAATGTTAAAAGTTAAAAAACTAAATCAAACAAAACTACAAGACCCTGAATACTATCGTAAGGATGAATGTTTGAATGTTATTGGCTACTATCTCAAACATGGTGATGAAATATAATAGGCAAGTGAAGTGAGATAGGTATCTTTCTGCACAAACCTTATTTAAAACAAGTACCATTCATCTCAGAATACAAGCCCGGTCAGCCATCCCCAGATCACATAACGCAAAAATTTTCCAGCCAGCATGGCAATGGCAGTGATTAAGATATTGGCGCGTAAAATGCCAAGCCCGACAGCAAAAATATCTCCTACTGCAGGAACCCAGCATAGAAACGCAAAAATTGCTCCTCTTTTATAAAGGCGGTTATGCCACTTTTCAATGGTTTCTCGTTTTATCCGCAAGTACTTTTCAATCCACTCCCATTTACCCAAATAACCAATAGCATAGCTGCTCATTCCACCGAGCCAGTTTCCTGCTGATGCAACCAAAACAGCAGTATAGGCATCTGTTCCATTGATGATTAGGAAAGTAAGCAATGCTTCGGAACTGAAAGGCACAACCGTAGCAGCCAGGAAACTAGCTAAGAATAATCCCCAAAGGCTGTAATCAAAAAGTCCTTCCATCAATTATAAAAGTCAATTTTGACTGCAAACTTATATAAAATTAGTGATCAAGTTTCGCTCCAGAAGCAACATAAGCGAAGCGTTGCAGCCAATAATCCCTTATTGGCCATACCGTCGACCGTAACAAGTACACAAGACACTTCCACTTGACAAGGACTATAATGTACCCCATTTCCAGGAGAGTGATTTAAGTCGTGAAATCACCAAAAACAACAAACGCTTAACTCCGGCTTTGGATGGTCAAATAATTCCGGCCAACTAAGGACAAGGTCTTTTACGACTTCTGCTTTAGTCATACCATCTTCTTCTTCTTGCGTAACTACCGCCACCACCGCCAAGAAGAAGAACAACACCCAAAATAAATCCCAACCAATATAAAGAACCTGTATTATGTTCAGCATAAAATCCAATATTCGCCCCCAATAATTTCGCTATCAATACGAAAGGGGAAATGAACCCGTGAACAATACCGTAAAGCAAACCATATTCCTCCTTGGTCATGCCAACAGGAGCACAGGAAGTAACAAAAAACAGAACCAGCAATAATAATAATCCAATAAATATTCTTTTTGTTTTCATCTAAATTAATTTTATAATGTTTTTAATTGTTAAGTGATTTAAATTTGAAGTATCAAAAAAATGTCAAAATATTTCCATTCAGTATTTTATCAAAATTATACAGGATAACCTTAAAGAGATCCAGGTATAATACAAAAAGAGGAAATTATTAAAAAAAACTATCTATTAATTGTTTATAAAGGTGGGCATCTTTATACTGAAAAGGGTTACACAACTTTAGAAAAAGATTGCAAAATTCACACATTTCCCGGAACAATTCGGGTCTTAACCCCCCCAAAATAGTTGGACAAATGAATAAAATCAGTTTAGTCGGATTTCACTATTTCTGATAGAAGGAAGACAGAATATTAGTTCTTTGCTTCGGATTGAGATAAGAATAGTGGTAATTCCCACCGATCTCTTTACTATTCTGAACCAATAATTGGGAAATTCACTCAAAACCTAGCAAGAACCTGGCAACAAACAAAAATAGTTACATGTTTGATTATGTAACTGTTAGATTATCAGTTGTCCCGTCAGGTTTCGAACCTGAACTCTTCTGATCCAGAATCAGACGTGTTGCCAATTACACCACGGGACAATTTTGAGGTTGCAAATATATAAAAAATCTTGTAAAAATATTTCCCGTTTAATTTTCGTTGGATAATACCCGGGTACCCCTTTTCTTTTAAATGTGGTACTAGGTTCTCGGTGCTGGTTTAATGGTAAATTTTTTTCTTAATTCCAGGAAACATCGACCGACAACCAAGGAACCAGAACCCAGAACCAAGCACCCAGGATCACCTGTTAACCTTTCCCCATGAATCTTTTAGCTGAACAGTCCGGTTAAATACAGGTTTCAGCGATGTTGAATCATAATCAACGCAGAAATAGCCGAGTCTCTGGAATTGAAACCTGTCAAGTGGCTTGGCCGATCTTAATGAAGGCTCAACCTTGCACCCTGTAAGTACTTTTAGTGAATCGGGATTAAGAAATTTCCGGTAATCATCATCTTTCTGACCGGCCGGATCTTCATGATTGAACAACCTGTCGTACAGCCTTACTTCTGCATCAACAGCATGCTGTGCCGACACCCAGTGAAGTGTCCCTTTAACCTTTTTATCCGATGTATTTCCGCCACTTCTGGTATCTGTATCGTAGGTGCAATAAACCTCTTCGATTGCACCGGTCTTTTCATTCTTTTTAAAGCTGTCACATTTAATGATATATGCGCCTTTCAGGCGAACTTCCATACCAGGTGCCAGTCGGAAAAACTTATTCGGAGGTGTCTCCATAAAATCATCTTGTTCAATGTAAACTTCGCGGCTGAATGGAACAAGCCGTTTACCCATACTTTCATCTTCAGGGTTATTGATAAGTTCAACAATCTCAACATGGTCTTCAGGATAGTTTTTTATAATGACCTTCAGTGGGTTTAATACACCAAAGACCCTTGGTGTTCTTAAATTAAGATCTTCACGAATGGTATGTTCAAGAAGTGAAACATCGTTTGTAGCTTCTACCTTAGTATACCCGATAAGATCAATGAATTTTTTTACAGATTCGGGTGTGTAACCCCTCCTTCGCAGACCACAGAGAGTAGGCATTCTCGGATCATCCCATCCTTTTACTTTTCCTTCCTGCACCAGTTCGAGCAGTTTTCTCTTGCTCATCATTGTATAGGTAAGATTGAGCCGGTTAAATTCGATCTGTCTCGGTCTGTAATCATTGGTTTTCAGTTGATCAATAAACCAGTCGTACAGAGGGCGATGCACTTCAAATTCGAGAGTGCAGAGTGAATGAGTTATCCCTTCAAAATAGTCGCTCTGCCCGTGTGCAAAATCGTACATCGGATAAACCATCCATTTGCTTCCTGTACGGTGATGAGGCGACTTTATTATTCTGTAAATGATCGGATCGCGCATATGCATGTTGGGAGAAGTCATATCAATTTTAGCCCTCAACACACGGCTTCCTTCCTCAAACTCCCCTTTATTCATTCTTTCGAACAGATCGAGATTTTCGTTAATGGGACGTTTGCGGAAAGGACTTTCTGTTCCGGGTTGGGAAGGCGTTCCTTTCTGAGAAGAGATCAGCTCTGCTGGCTGATCATCAACATAAGCAAGGCCCCTTTTTATAAGATCGGTGGCAAAATCGTACAGTTTCCCAAAATAGTCAGAGGCATAGAATTCCCTCTCTTCCCAGTCAAATCCAAGCCAATGAATATCCTCTTTTATTGAGTCGATATATTCAACCTCCTCCTTAACAGGGTTGGTATCGTCAAAGCGAAGGTTACATTTTCCACCATATTTCTTTGCCATGCCAAAATCAAAGCAGATAGCTTTTGCATGACCGATATGCAGATAACCGTTGGGTTCCGGGGGGAAACGTGTTATTACCTTTCCACCATTCTTACCATCTTTTAAATCTTCAGCAATAAACTGTTCAATAAAACTTATTGATTCACTTCTTGATACCGGTTCTTTGTTTTCATTCATCAGTAACGTTTTTTATCGGAAAGTCAGCTGCAAAAATACAAGGTTTTAGCCGATCTTTAATTATAGCCTCAAAAATTCAGAATTTATATGTAAAAATATATCTTTGGTACTTTAATAAAAAACTCAAATGGGCACTATTCACATTGATGATATGGAGTTTTACTCCTTTCACGGCCATTTCAAGGAAGAACGGATTGTAGGTAACAGGTTCCTGGTTGACCTGACTATTGAGACAGACATGCAGATGCCGCAGGCGAGTGATAATCTTAAAGATGCTGTTAATTACCAGAGGATATATGAGATAGTTAAACTGCAGATGGAGATGAAATCTCATCTGCTCGAGCATATTGCCGGTCGTATACTTGATGCAATATATTCAGAAATGGAGGGGATAAAGAAGGCTACTGTTAAGGTTTCGAAGATGAATCCGCCCATAGGAGGGAAGATAGGGTCGGTTAGTGTGATTATAAGCAGGTGACTTGTTTTTAAACAAATTTTATTATTTTTGCACTCCAAACTAATGGTCGGTTAACCGAGTGGCTAGGTAGCGGTCTGCAAAACCGTTTACGGCGGTTCGAATCCGCCACCGACCTCAATAAAATCCCTGAAGCACGAAGTGCAAGGGATTTTTTGTTTTATCCCG
>Ga0265292_1001415_pt1 | contig 21183 bp, 18 predicted proteins | sample Munlanlewell296A_FD_189080 | JGI IMG/M metagenome (GOLD analysis project Ga0265292, IMG submission 189080) | Leachate microbial communities from a municipal landfill in Southern Ontario, Canada - Leachate well 296A | ecosystem: Engineered > Solid waste > Landfill > Unclassified | place: Canada... | reverse complement strand
AGCCCGGTGGCGAACGTGAGATCGATCTTGGGATTCACCTGCATCTGATTGACGCCATGCAGCTGGTACTCCACCGGGTCCTCGACCGTGATGATCTTGACCTCGTTCGTGTTGAGCCTTGTCAGCGCGGAATAGAGCGTGGTGGTCTTTCCGGAACCCGTGGGTCCCGTGACGAGGATGATGCCGTTGTGGTGCGCGAGGAGCTCCTTGAAGAACTCCAGGTTCTTTCGCGAGAAACCCAGAGAGTCCAGGTCCAGGAGGACCGTCGACGCGTCGAGAAGTCGCATGACGACGCTCTCGCCATGCGCCGTGGGTATCGTAGAGACGCGGATGTCGATGTCCTTGCCGGCGATCTTGATGCGGATTCGGCCGTCCTGCGGGATGCGCTTCTCAGCGATGTTGAGCTGGCTCATGACCTTCACGCGCGAGATGATGGAGTTCTGAGCGCGTTTTGGAGGAATCATGATGTCGTAGAGTATTCCGTTGATGCGGAATCTTATCTTGAGCTCGCGCTCGAACGGCTCGATGTGGATATCGGAGGCCTTCTGCTTCACGGCGCGGAAGAGCAGCGAGTTCACGAGCCGTATGATCGGCGCCTCGTCGTCCGCATCGAGCAGGTCCACGGGCTCGTTGAAGTCGTCCGCGATCTCAGCGCCCTCCTCGAGCTCTCCCATCGCCTCCTCGCCGGCCCCGGTGGCGCGGTTATAGACCGCGTTGATGGCATTTACGATCTCGTAGGAGGAGGCGATGACGGGTTTGATCTCGGAGTTGTAGAGCATGCGAAGATCATCGAGCGCGTAGAAATTAGTCGGGTCGGCTATCGCTACGACCACGCTGCCCTTCTCGCGCTTGAGCGGCAGCACCTCGTTCTGCTTCGCATAGTTGATCGGCAGATTTGCGATGAGGTCCTGCGCTATGGTCTCTACATCGATCTTGTTCTCGTATGGAAATCCCAGCTGGATCGAAAGCGCCTTGAGCACGTCCTCCGTGCGCAGGAACTTGAGCTGCACCAGGGCCTCGCCCAGCTTGATGCCGCGCTCCCGCTGCACTGCCAACGCCTGCTCGAGCTGCTCCTCCGTCAGCGAGGTGGTCTCAAGCAGTATGGAACCCAGACTTCTCTCTTCCATGGCTTGTCCTGAGGCCGTGTATGAAATCCATTCGCCAAAGGATCCCGTGGCCTACATGGGATCCGGAGCGCAGCGAGGGATGACGACGTCGTCATCCCGACGACGTCGTCAATACGACAGATCGAGGTTGCCCGGCTCGGGCTGCTCCTTCGCCACCGCTGGCGCCGCCGGCTCGGGCTGCTCCTTCGCCACCGCTGGCGCCGCCGGCTTGGGCGAAGGTTTTCCTGCCGCGCCCTTGCCGTTAGCGCCCTTGCTGCTGCTGTCGGAATCCAGCGATCCTTGAGTGCCCAGCGGAGGCGCGGTGATCACAGGCCCAGTGGATTTCGGCGGCGTAGCGGCAGGAGCCGCGGCGGGCGGCGGCTGATATGAACCCGACGACGAGCTCGACGACGAGGACGGCGGCGGCGTGTACTCCAGCAGATCCGCGCGATGCATCGCAATCGAGTCGTAAATCGATTGCCGCTGCTTTTTGCCGTAGTTCTGCTCGATGAAGCGATTGCGCTGCTCGATCTTGGCCTTGTTCACCTCCGCAAAGTCAGATGGATCGCGGATCACGTGGGGCGTGATAAAGACGAGCAGGTTGTTCTTGGTCACGCTGCTGGTTTGGCTCTTGAAGAGGAAACCGATAAGAGGGATGTCGCCGAGCAGCGGCACCTTGCTCTTGTCGTGCGTGACCGTATCCTCCATGAGACCGCCCAGCACGACCGTCTGACCGTCCATGGCCATGACGGTCGTAGTGATCTCGCGCTTTGTCTGGGGTGCAGCCCCTGTCGGGCCGGGATCCCCGGTAAAGTTGGAGAGCTTGTGGTGGATCTGCAGCCGCACCGCGTCGCCCTCGCTGATCTGCGGCGTGATCTCCAGCGTGAGGCCCGCCTCCAACGGATACGGCTCCACGGTCTGGAAGCCGGTGGTGCCTGACTGCGTGGTCTTGTTTGCATACTGGATGCGCGTCACCTCGATCGAGGCCTTCTGGTTGTCGAGGGTGAGGATGTTGGGCGACGATACGATGTTGGCGTCGCGATACACCTGCAGGAAATTGAGGAACGCAGCGAATGACGGTATAGAGAGCGACGTGGTGCCAGTGCCGCCCGCGTTCGGCACATCTATAGTCACCGTATCGCGCGACAGCAGGCCGCCAAGGAGGCCGGGCGTCGCGAAGAAGCTCGTCGGGTCAAACAATCCCTTCACGGTGCTGAAATCCGAGAAGCTCGTGCTTCCAAAGCCAAGTATAGAGCCACTCCCAGCGCCGGTATAGCCGGAGGCGCCGCTCTTGTTCCTCTTGGCCACCTCGAGTTCCATGACTATCGCCTCGAGGTAGACCTGCCGTCGCGGTATATCCAGCTTGGAGATAAGCTCATCTACAACTGTTTTATAATCCTTTGAAGATGCCGTGATGATGAGCGCATTAGTAGACTCATCCGCTCCGATCGAGACGCCGCCCTCGAGCTGGGCCACGACGCTGCCGGCCGCCTCAGCCTTCTCGCCGGGCTTTGGAGCCGCCCCCGCCTTGCCGGCAGCTGCGCCCTTGCCCGCGCCGGACGTAATCGCTGAGAGCGTGGTGGCGAGATCCTTCGCGTTGGCGTATTTCAGGTAATGAACGTGGATCGTGCCGGTATCCGCCGCCTCCAACGGTTTATCGAGTTTCGCGATGATATCCCGCACCTGGTCTATGGCGCGCTTGCTGGCGAGCACGATAAGCGAATTCGTGCGCTCGTCGGCAATTATCTTGGAGACGTCCTTGATCTCTGCCAGCTCGCCTCCAGCGCCGGGGCGCTTGGCTCCCGCAGCGGCGGCTCCCTTCGCGGTTTCGAGTTCGAATAGGGAAAGCACTGTCTGCGCAAGGTTCTTCGCGTCGGCATAGTTGATCGGTATGATCTCAAGCACCTGCTGCGGGCCTTCCTGATCCAGCTCCTTTATTATCTTCATGAGCCGGTCGATGTTCGTGCCCGAATCGGTGATGATGAGGGTGTTGGTCGCAGGATATGCGAACATGTTGCCTGATTTCGAAATGAGGCCCTTGATCGCATTGGACATGTCCAGCGCGCTTATGTTCTTCAGGGAGATCAGCCGAGTCACGTAGCTGTCGGTGAACGGCGTGGAATCCACATGTATCGGGATGGGTGCAGTGGCCGCGTCCTTGAGGCTCACGATTTTGATGATGCCGCCCGGACCGACGACGGTTGTAAAGCCGGCCACCTCGAGCGCAGACAGGAAGGCCTGATATGCCTCTTCCTTTGTCATCGTCTTCTCGGACAGGATCGTGACCTTGCCGCGGACCTTATCGTCGATGATGAAGTTTTTGCCCGTAGCCTTGCTGATCTGACGGATCACGTCGCTGATATCCTGGTTCTGCACGTTGAGATAAACCATCTCCTCGCCGCCTGGCGTCGGAGCGCCTTCCTTCTGCTCGACGGGCTGCCCGCCCGGGGCGGGGGCGGCCTGTGCCGCGGGCTGGGCCGAAGGTGCTTGTGCGGCGGGCTGCACCGCCTCTGGAAGCCGCACGCTGCCGCGCGCGGGCGCAGGAACCGGCGCAGACGCCGCAGCGGCAGGACCAGCCTGTGCCGATGCAGGCCCTCGCGCAGGTGGCTGCTGGCCCACGGCCTGCGGCAGAAATGAGAGCATGAGCGCTGTCGTTAGGAGCAGCGCCAGTCTGTTAGCGTATCTCATATTCGAGTGTGGTTGGCTGTCCCTGCCTTATCAGGTCCAGCGTTATAGTCTTCTGTTCCTTGAGCTGGTTGAATATCTCGAAACCCTTCTTCACGTCCAGCTCCATGCCGTTTATTTTCTGCAGCACGTCGCCGCGCCGCAGGCCCAGCTTGGAGAATAAGGAACCGTTCTTGACGGAGAGTATCTTCATGCCCGAGACCTTGCCGCCGGAGAAGTTCGGCACCGCGCGGATCTCGGTGTAAAGCCGGTCGAGGTTTTGGAGGGCATCGTCCACCTCTTTCTGATCGACCGTGAACTTTCCAGGCGCCTCGGTCTTTACCAGCGCATCTTTCTCCGTCTTCGGCTTCGTGGCCTCCGTAGCCACGGTCTCGCGCTGCGGCGGACCGAAAATACTGGCCGCCTGCTCTCCCAGCACCTCCGCGTACTCCAGCCGTCCGTTGTTAAGGAACTCGATACGGTCCGGCTGGACGCGCGTTAGCTTCGTGTTGGGAGCAAAGCTCTCTTCGTCGCCCACGGCATATACCTTGGCCTCGCCCCCTGCAGCAGGCTTGGCGGCCTCGCCAGGTTTGGCCGGCGCCGGGGCCCCGCCGCCGCCACCTGCGATCGTCGCGGTAGACCTTGCATCCCTGCCATCGCCGACTACGAGGACGCCCATCACCTTGACGTTTAGCGAGGTCTGAACGGCCTCGCCGGCCGGAAGAGGGGCCTGCTCCGCAGCTGCACCCTCGGCAGCCGGCGCACCCTCCATTGCGATCGTCGTGGAATCAAAGATATTTCGATCCATGATAGGCTGGTATTCTGCAATATCCACGCGTTTTCTCTCTGTCGGCGCTATCTCCGAAGCCTTGAGGACTGCAACAGAACGCTGAATCTCAAACGCCCTGCCGAGATAAACGCTCGTGATCTTCGCCAATAAAAAGGCGCAGAGAAAAATCGCCACGAGGTCGATGATCCAGGAATACTGGCGGACCCCTCCCCCCATTTAAAGTATCTCCTTTGGAAATGTATTATACACGTTCAAAAAACCAGAGAAAACAGAAATATAGCAGAGTTCAAGAGGGGCGGGGCAAGACAACCGTAAAGCGAGCGCCCTCGTGGAGCTCGCTCTCGACCCAGATGCGCCCGCCGTGGAGCTCGATGAATCTCTTCGCAAGGGCGAGCCCTAGCCCTGTGCCGCCAAAGCTGCGCGTGGACGAGCTATCTGCCTGATGGAACATGTCGAATATCCGTTCCTGCTGCTCAAGCGGGATGCCGATGCCATCGTCCGCAACGACTATTTCGAGACAGCCGCTCTTAAGGGCCTCCGGGCAATCGTCAAATCTCCCGGACCAGGAAGTCCGCGCCCTGATCTCGTCCCATGATCCGAAGTTTCTTGCGGAGGCAGATATATGCCCGCCTTTCGGAGTAAATTTATTCGCGTTGGCCAGCAGGTTAAGCAGGACCTGCTGAATTTTCCTCTCATCGCCGACCACGGGCGGGATATTGCGCTCAACATCAACAGACATAACCTGCCCCTTCTTCTGGACCAGAGGCGTCAGCGTGCCGGTCACGCGGCGAAACACCTCAGATATGTCGAATGTAGTCAGGTCCAGCCGCATAGTGCCTGACTCGACCTTCGTGAGGTCCAGCAGGCTGTTGATCATCTCAAGGAGGTCGGCGGCATTGTGGAGGACTTCGCGCAGCGACTCCTTCTGCTCTTCAGTGAGCTCGCCCATCACACCTTCCGTCAAGAGCTCTGAAAAACCGATAATCGCGGTAAGGGGCGTGCGCAGCTCGTGGCTCATGGTCGCCAGAAATTCCGACTTCACACGATTGGCCTCCTGCAACTGCAGGTTAACCTTACGGAGCCTGTCGATCAGCAGGGCTGCCTCCAGCGAGAGTGCGGACTGATTTGCAAATGCCTCCATGGTGGCGACCTGGCCCTCCTCCACAAAGGGCTCACGGCTGAAACCTATCAGCGCCCCCAGGGTCTCGTGCTCGGCGATTATCGGGACCACTACGATGCGCCGGACGGCCAATATCTCCTGAATGCGGCGTCCGCGTTCCGGCGATATCACCGACTCAAGCCCGGTGAGCAGCTCTGCTATGTCGCGCCTGAAGATGATGCGATGGTTCATGATGTCGCGCAGGGCCGGGCTTGTCAGCGCATCGATCGGGAACTCTATGCCCTCGAGCGACCTTCCAATTATCTTCTCTATATCGGCCAGCCTCGGATGCCTGCCTGGTACATGCAGATGCGCCTTGCCGCTGTGCCGATCAAAATAGAGGAGCGCCGCGGTCTCCAGCCCCAGCCCTTTAAGCACGCCATCGAGCAGCTGCTCGATGACCTCCTTAAGCGCAATCGCGCTGCGGATCGTCCGGCTCATGCCGTGCAATGCCGTCAGCTCGCGGTTTCTCTTCTCCAGCGCGCGCTCCCGCCGCTGCGAGAAGAAGCTTGCGACCTTGACCGTATATACTATTCCGCCGAGCAAAATCGCGGCCAGAAGGAAGTGCGCAAATGGCGTATAAGACGGTATCGGAAGGCGGTCGCCATAATCGATGACGAGCGGCGGAATGATACCCATGCGACAGAGCAACAGGAATACGCCGTAGTAGGCGGCCGAGGCAGCCGCAATCAATGCCGCCAGATAATGATTATACAGGATGCCGGCGATGATCACGTACAGGACATATGCGGTAAAATACGGGCTGAACGGCCCATCGGTGAGATAGAGTATCGCCGTGATCGTCGTCAGGTCACAGAAGAGCTCCAGCGCGAATGAAGGTACGAGCCAAAACCCCCGCATGACATTATAGTAAGCGACCCCGGTCATCAGGAACGAGGCGAAGACCACGGCCGCGACCCACTTTGTCTGGTCGAGGACGTCGCGCATGAAGTAAAGGTAGATCGCCCAGAAGCCCAAAAACGCTACAAGGCGCAGCTTCGTCACAAATACGTGACGGCTGCGGAACTCAGGAAGGACTCTCTCGATAAAACCCAGGCTGCGATTCATTGAGGCCCCGGCAACGCGTTGCCCAAAATTTTCAACTAGTTGCACGATATCATGTATGAATATGGGCGTCAAACGTACAACCCCTTGACTTTCTGGAAAAATGCCAATAAAAACGGCTCCCTTTGGAACCTTACAGGAGAGGTGTCTATGGCTCGCGTGACAGTAGAGGATTGCCTCGACTTCGTGGAGAATCGTTTTTCTCTAGTTCATCTTGCGTCACAGAGAACAAAACAGCTCTACCGGGGCTCGAAAGCGCTCATATATTGCAAGAACCGTGAGGCAGTATGCGCGCTGCGGGAGATCGCCGACGGCAAGGTGCGGCCCGCGTCGGAAGATGAGAGGAAGAAGCAGTGACGCCGGAGTGGCGGAATGGCAGACGCAGCAGACTCAAAATCTGCCGGGCCTCACAGCTCGTGCCGGTTCAAGTCCGGCCTCCGGCACATGAAGACAACTGAAGTTAAGGCCGAGGTAGCTCAGCCAGGTAGAGCAGCTGATTCGTAATCAGCAGGTCGTCGGTTCGATTCCGATCCTCGGCTCAGTAAAAACAAAGGGTTACGGCACATCGCCGTAACCCCTGTTTTTCTAGTAAGCACATAGTAAGCACGGGAAATGAACGATTATTGCCCGGGAATGCTATAAATGATCACCCAGACAATATAGCCCAAGAATATCATCCCAACAATACGAAGCAGTCCTATGATCACACTTCCATATAAACTTCTCTCCTCCGCGCCTCCGCCGGATACCACTTTATAGCTAATGCCAATGCTTCGAAGATATCGCGATATCCACTTTTGACCGCTGGTAAAGTCCCCCGGCTTGCATGACAGAAGTAAAGATAGAACAAGCGGACAGACGATCAAAACAATCAGGAGTATATCCAGCGTTTCATATAGATTGTGACCCAGGTCTGAAATGCTCATACATGAGCCTCCTGATCACTTGATTGGTGTTCCGACCTTTTTATTCCACTTCTTGCCACATTTAGTACAACGAAGCTCAATCATTCCGTTATCATTAAGCTCATTGCTCTCATGAATCCACCCACCGCATTTGACGTGCTGATAAGGCTGATGAAGCCTGCCGGAATCCATAACTTCCATAGAAGCCGGCCAAGACGTCGGCGCATCTGTCTTGATGAGATGCACCCCAGCCGGCAGCTCTCGTTTTGCTTTCTCGGCAGCATGAGTTGCTCCAAGTAATATGGGAATATTAATGGAACAAACAGAGACGATCACCATTATCGCAAAGTGGTATTTGCTCTTCATATTCATGCCACCTTCCCCACAATGTGTGTCATCTAATCTTCTTCGTCGAATTAGTTAAGATCAATCGCACCTAATTTGCGAAATCCATTATTTACGATTTATTGCCGAAATGCACATTATTGTGATAACGGCTGAGTGTTTTTTACACTTAATTCTTGAATCCGAACACCTATTAGAGCTTCAAGCTTCTCATAAATGTCAGGGCACATCAACAAATCTGCCCCCTCGAACTCCAGCGGTTCGCCATCGTATTGCTCGGGGTCTCGCATTCGCCACGTGCGAAATACAACGATCGGCTGACCGCCCTCATCTTTCCACGCAATAGGATCGCCGTACTTAGGAGGAACTACATTAACCAATACGGCAATCTCGGCAGGGGGTATAAGTACGTGGTGATTGCCAAGCCAATCAGCAACCCACCCACAACCTGTTAGAGGCCCCAGAAGGGGCCTTTGCGATCTTCGTATAGTCCACCAATCCATAATATCGGCTTCCCGGAAAGGCGATGCATCATCTGGAGGGCTATCTCCTAAAGGCACAGCAACAGCGCCAGCATATATCGTTGCAGTCAATGTTGGTGGGCCATATCTTGAAGAATCCTCTCGTACCCACTGGCATTCATAATATGCAATGCGACGCCAATTATTATAGAGCGGGTCTTGATCTAAAACTGCCACATCCTTTAACCCTTGCGTTAGGGTATGTGGTTTTGAATAGGATGGTCGCACTACGCGACTCGCGTTAATGCCGAGATGTGCAACGATGTTTGGCATGACAATCTTAAGGAGATTGTCTTCTACACCCGCGAACCATGTGCCGGTAGCCCATAGGTGAGAGTTAATACCGCTAAGCACTTCCTGTAGCGCTACTTCAAATAGTTCTTGGTGCCAATGCAATAATGGTGTTGAAGGACGTACTTTACCATCATTTCCATATGACAATCTGAAACTTGCTTTACATCTTTCGTCGTGCATAGCGGAGCTTCGATATATGTCATCAAACCGACTTGCCAAGAGATGTGGAATATCCGGCCACATACCTTCCAGACGTTCAACTCTTCCACCACAATCAACAGTTAGTATTGCATCAACACGTTGTCTTGAAAGATTTCTATCTTCGAGCCGCATCTGTTGCGGCGCTTTCGGTAACGGCATACCCGCCCTATCAAGAAGCTTACGGGCTAAAATACTTAGGCCCCATAATTCACTTATAGCGTATCCATTAAGGACCTCGACCATTGCTTTTGATATTGAATAGGGGGATTTCTCGAATAGCACCAACGCAAATAAAACTAAAAGTGTAGATGATACGGTCGCATCTCGGGAGAGATATATGCGAAGCGGTCGAGCAAGAACATCAGGGCATGAGACTATAGCCTTACAGACTCCAGCCAAAGCAGCTATCTTGCGATTGAGAATCGGGTGATGAGTGCACCCCAGAAGTATGGCGATAATCCCTTCGTTAATAGACCATCTCTGCGACTCGTCGGGTTGTAGTCGTTCAAACCATCCGACGGAACCCGTATCTGTTGGCAGTCGATGCTGGATAACATCATAAGCGGATTGCCAACAGTCTACTGCAACATGCGGTTCTCCCCAAGCAGCAGCACATTCTATTATATGTCGTGATAGACCAGCATGATACGACAAATCACGAAGCATATATGCAATCTCAACGGCAACGCTCTCTAGTGCAGCATGACGCTCCAATTGAATGCCACGTATCAATATGGATACATGCTTCATACCTCCCATCATCAACCAACCGCCCTCCCCACGCGTCCTGACATACGCAAGCGCATAGGCAACAGCGGCAGCGCGATTATATCCATGCCGTTCTAGACCTTCGGCAACTTCCGCCAACGGGTGAATGTTTCGATATTGAGCGCCGCTTATTCGAGAATAATAGCGAATAACGCGGATTGCATCGTCTTCACGATCATTCTGAACTAAATTGAGCAGCCTGTACCCCAGCGCGTTCACAAATTTATCCCTTTGCTGCCCGCTCAATAACAAAGAATCGCCAGCGCACCGAATACCCACAAGGATGTCGGACATACTCATGCCCGCAAAACAATTAGATAAGCCAATATCGCCATTATTGGCCGCATCATCACGTGATGATCGGCTCGCAGGAGTACGCCCAGACATTGTGGTTTCGTCATGCTGATCAACGCCCTCTGGCAATTCAGGCAAGGTGAATGTGTGCTTCTTTGCAAACTCTCTTAACTGTCTGACTGCGCCCTCTTTATAGCTACGCCCATCCCCACCGACCTGAGCCACCAATCGATTGAACGCTTCCACACCTTGCGCAAGGTCACAATTCAATAGACGCTCAATAACGGCCAAGCGCTCATCGGCAAGCCTCTTAGATTCAGATTCGTGGTCGACTTCGAAAGGAAGAACTGAGTAAAGATGAGTGAGCAATTCAGGGTTGGCCGTATCTGCCGTAGCCTTAATGACGGCCCCAATCGCTGTACTAATTGGCCATCCCAAAGTCGCATCTCGAACGCATAATGTTCGCGATAATAGTTCCAGACCAGCCAAAGAGTCGCATTTAAGAAGATTGTAAAACCAGCAATTGGGAGCTTGCCTTGTTTCTTTCCCATCTGTATGACGCAATACCACATCAGTTAGCGGCTGCACCTTAGCTAGAGCATCAAGCGCAGCGTCCCGAGAAGCCTCCATCAAGGCTCGTGCGCTATCCAATAGTTCATAAATCGTAATATCTTTTCTGAATCCATACCCAGCTAAGTAGATAGCGACCTTTCTCCATATTACTTGAGCCTTCAGTGGATCTTCGGTAGATTTGTACATGCGTGCCAATAGCATGTTATGTTCAGCGTGGTACTCATAATATGTACCCGTGCTTTCCCTTTCCGCTACAAGCGTTTCCACAAAAGATCTGATTATATGCGCTGCGTCGGATCGCTCAACATGAAGCAATAGCAATTTCAATAGCCCTTCGACTTCGATGGGACCAGATGGGCTACGCTGTAGTGAGGTCGAGGTCTCGTTATGGACCTTGTTTATTATTCTTAGCGCTTCGCTCCACTCGTCGCATGTCGACAAGAGAGAAAATCCCCATGCTAGGCTTTCGAGAATTAGACCTCGCAATTGATATAGATCACAGGCTCGCGGCGTGCCGGAAAATGGACGCACATCACTTGATAATTTCTTGAAGGCATTTCGTATATCAGCTACATCATCCTCCTTTCTCTTTGAAGCCTCATATTTCGCCAACGCCAAATTGAAACGCAGCCAGCAACGGTACCACCCCTCACCATCCAGTCTGGATAATTCGCCATCAAGTTGTTCAGGAGCTGTAAACGCATATAGTCGACTCGACGAAATCCATAGCCGTATATCTTTGACCATCGCTTCATCAATATAATGTTCTCCCAGTCCCAAATTCAACGACGATAACGGTAGCGCATGAGCGGCGGCTTCCTGTATTGAGGCACCATTACAAACAAGAGCAACTGCCATATCCGGCGATGGCGCATCAACAACACACCCTGCCGCCATCAATGTCGCAGAACCAATATCTCCTTGTTGGGTAAGGAAATCTGCCAATCCCAACTTGAGAACTGAAATAACTTGTGACCGAGCTGGCCATTGCACATTAGGGGTTGCGTCGCATTGTTCTATAATTTTATTAATGGCATCCTGGCCCGCCGATTGAACGATTCTACAAGACAACGCTCGAATAAATTCAACGCGGAACGTATCGTGGCAATCGTCAGTTAGATATTTGAGTATCTTGTCGGAAACGGAATCGAAGCCATCGAGACGTATATGAGCATGCAAGCGAGCCAATGCTACTCGTTCTTGCCATGATAGCTCACTTGCCATATGTGGATACGACGTATCATCATCTGATGAGTAGCTAGGTGCCTCGTAGTATTTGCGCCACGGCGGAGTGACTCCTGCATCATCTATGAGCGAACATAAAACAAGCCCAACATCTGGCCTTTGTGTCGGATACCCATCAAATAGTAGATGCTCAACAACAGCCTGTGGACCAAACAAAGCGAGAAATGATTCCCAATATGAAATTGGATCATCAAGTCGGCCTTCGAAACAAGTGTACGCAGAACGATTTAGCTCAATGCAGCGAACAAGATCCGACCAGCGCATACTGGCTGCGACCATATCAATAGCAAGAGCTAAATTGCGTTCAATTGCTTCACGAGGATGGCCGTAAGCAATACTGTTTGAAACGAAAGCAGTATCAACCAACTCAATCGCATCATCCGTACGACCGGCTCTACGAAAGGCTGGCATAAGAAATCGGTAGGATCTAGCGTCTTTAAAAAAGCCCTTCTCACAAAGCCATATAATCACAGGTTTCAAGGCGCTCGCAATGGACCTCCCCTGACGCTCCATCTCCGCAGACATAAACCTTCGAAAACTTTCATGATATATACGGATTCCACCCTGGCCTGATACTTGTGAGATAATCGGTGTCAAGTATGTGAGGGCTCTTGAAAGCCAGTCTTTTAGCGGATCATCAAGCATTTCTAGCAGATCCTGTTCCGACACACCGAAATCAATAACACCTAAAATGTCGGCAATAGCTTGTGCTGCTTCACTCGCGCTTTCATATAAATGCGAATAATATTTCGCGATATCGCCACCAATTACCGGTAGCGTATTCAACCACTCATTTACATCAGTAACATCACCCGAACTGATGTTAGATATCAGCTCCCTAGATAAGTATGTTGCGTATAATGGATTCCCCTCTGACTTCTCGGCAATAAGTGCGAGAATACTTGCGGGTTCTGCCTCGCCTGCACGTGTCGCAGCCTCAGATGCACCAAGACTATGTGCTAAAGCAGTTGTTTCCGAGTCAGACCAACGTGGGACTTCATGTTCAACAAATTGATCGCCAAATGTCTCCCGTAACGGATCGAGATGAACGCCGGGCTGAGAACCAATGATGAGGCACGTTCCTGGTGGTAGTTTAAGCGTACAAAGTTGATCAACGATATCCGCTTCAGCTTGTGTTACCGAACTAGCCTGATGGAGAACTCGCGCAATATGATCAATCCCATCGACAATTACAACAATACTGCGATCTAAAGTTGACGCTTTTTCGAGAACGCCTTCCAGTTCCCGCAGGCCAGCTGAATACTTCGGCACAGAGGCATTACATAGTGTAGGTTCTTCATCGACTAATTCGGCTATTAAATTTCCGAATAAAACATCCGATGTAACGCGTCGCTCTACCTGTTCATCGCCAGGCTCAATATAACAGTAATGTTTTGCTACAAGCGCACCTTCAGCTTTCAATTCATCTGCCAGCGTCGTCAATTCATATGACTTCCCTGCCCCTGGGGGGCCGGTTAAGATGATATGTTTTCCGCTTTGTATCGATCCTTTCAAAAGGGGACGCAATGCTTGTCTGTCTTGAAATGTTGACTGTTCAATTGGAAACGTTTGTGGAACCCGACCATAATTAGTTTGCAGTTCAATCTTATATTCAATGTCGCTTGGTGTTAAGGTTGCCTCTTCAGTGCGTGCCCAAGCAGCTATAGCAAGTAACCGTGCAGCTGCATCTGCTGGCTGCCGACCTTCGTTCGGGTATCTTCCAATACCTATTCTATCAACCAGTGTCTTAATTAGCGCCTGCTCCAGAGGACCTGGATCAAACAACGACAATGAGGCTTGGGGCAATTCAAGTTCAATGACAAACCGTGCTGAGAACTCGATAAATTGTTCCCGCGTCAGGTTACAACTTTGAAGGCATGCCCATATTGGCTGTCCATCGGCAGGCCATATACTATCTACTTTGAGTCGAAAACAGCGTGATGGAAAATCGGAAACCGTGGAGGCAACATTTACAACTTCAAGAACTGATAGTAGGTTAGCATCATCTGGGACTAACCATGTAGCAGACAGTCGATATTCATCAGCTGCATTGTCCGCAGCTTGAATGTAACTTTGCACCAAACAATCAAAACGAAGTGAGGATCTTTCTTGAGTGAAGTCCCCAACCTGAAGCCGACGAGTGGCGTCGGTACTCAGCTTAATCTGCCGCCGAATGCGCCGACCAAGATAAATGATTTCCAAATCGTCGATGCGATCACCTTCAACCACCTTGCGGTCGACCGTAACAGCATCATAACGATGCACGAGACATTCAGCCAACACATAAGCCGTAATAAGATCCTGATATACATATCCCTTATGTGCCGGTTTAAGGTTTCCAATTTTTTTTGATGTTGAGCGCTCTGGCGGCTCGGATGATAAAGGTATATTCATTGGCATCTTTATTACTCAACTTATATATAAAAACCAATGATTTCAGAATGTTCAATTTTATTAACCCCAATCGGGTCTCGACCAGCCCAGCGTGAAAAATGGCGGAGAAACGGATTGCACTGACAATGTCAAATGATTACACGGAGATGAGTTGTCATCTGCTTTTTTCACATCGTAAATATGTCTGAAACTCTAATTGCGGCTATTCGCAATTAGATCAGCGCTTAAAAGATCGACGCCGGCGGCGCGGGCGAGCTTCCAGATGGTTTGGAGGGTGGGGTTGCCCTGCCCACTCTTGAAATTTAAGGTCAATTCAAAGTAGGCGCCTATGCTATCTTTTCTTTTTAACCACTTCTTGCATCTTCTTGTTAACAGATACACGCCCCACTTTCACATTAGCCACAGTACGCCCATAACAGTCACGCGCCTTCGGTTCTATTGCTACAGTTTTATCATGCACTAGATTTCTGAGAGCTGAAGTCGCCTTCGCCGCCCCTCTTTCTCCCCTCTCGGGGGCATCAACATTTGCAAGACGCACAGGGTTTTTTCTTGAGCCCGTCAGAAACGTATCGCCGTCAATCACTCTGGTCACTTTTTCTTTTCTCGACATATTATTAACGCCTCCTTTCCATAACTGATTAAGCACTTTCAATCGGCCACGGATATTTATTTGTTACATTGTGAATTTGCTTCCTACACTCGCCGTCACTTACAGACACCAGTCTCTTGATAAAATCTAGCGCGTCTTGAACGTGCCCTTTTCTAACCGGCTTGGCACTACTCACTGCATGAGCAATGTCGCATCTAATTTTAATCAGGCTATCAAGTTTGCGCTTCGATCCCTTAGTTGACATACCTCGCCATTTCCAACGTTGACTTAACTTTTTCAATCCAGTGGCTCTCTCCACTAATTCATCAACATTATCTGTTTTTGGAGTATTGAATGAATCAACAGAGTTGAGAATGAAGGGCTTAACAATGCTTTTCCAACCACTGCCTGCCAGCTTCCATACTTCTCTCTCGTCCCTGTTTTCTCTTAAGCTGCGAGAGGCCGCAACCTTCATAGACGCTGAAAGCAGATCCGGAATTTCCAGATTCTTCATCAAGAAATCCAATGATTCCCGACATAAATCTTCAATGTAGGCCTCCCAACATGCCGTCAAAATAACGATCGCGCTTTTATTGAGGATTTCCAACTGATATTTTCGACCTCGACCACAACCTGCAATGTGCTCATGTATTTCCAGCAGCCGTTCTACCTGCCATGTGTTCTTTACGAATTTCTTTTCTGATTCCGATGGCACGGCCTCGATCCTATGCAAGACATATATAAAAAACAACATTTTCTATGCCCCGCAATTAGGCAACGTTTGCGGGCATATGGCCTTCATAAATATCCCAAAATGAATGCACCGACTGACGGTACTGGATGAGATGCCCCTGAAATTTTTGATCGTTCCCCAAATCCTGCAAAAAAATGCCCCACGCCAAGGCGTTATCCCATTTGTTGCAACAATCCATGATGGCGGCGACCCCTTTGAGCCAGCCCCCTTGTTCTTCATCAAATTCATGCAAGGCAAGGGCAAGTGCGGCATTTCTGCCACCCTCTATATTATGGCATTTATTGACAATCGCCCATGCGGCTTGATCATTGTCTTCGATGGCATCTTCTGCCAACTGAAAGCCAACCCTCGCACCTTGTAACGTGCAGAGCTTCGACAACCAATACGCGCCGAAGAAGATCATGATCGTCTCCGCCCTGTTCATCAGGCAGCGATCGAGCAGCGACGCCGGCTCCAGGGCATCGGCCAAGGCATCGTCCCGTTTGGGGGCCGCCTTCGAGAGAAACAACCTCGCCCTCTCCTCCGGTTCCAAAAAACAATAGTTCTCCCGCAGCGTTGTAACGTTCATTTTTCACCTCTCTTTTTTCGTCTGGACAGCGCCGACTTTAAGGCCGCCAGCTCCGCCCTCAACTCCTCGATCTCCTCCACCTTCGCCGCGGCCGCCAGGACGCCGACGAGCTCGCCTGCAACCGATGGAGACAAGCTCCCGCTCGCAGCGGCATCGAAGAGCGCCCTGATACGTTCGGCATCGCTTCCGCCCTCCAGAGCCACCTCTACCTCCGTCAGCTGCGCCTTGAACCTCGGCAGACCCCGTTCCAACAAGAAACGCTGCTTATCCTCGTCACCCCTGCGCGCGGCCTCGATCCAGAGCGGCAATATCTCCGAAGCCGCCTCCTGCAGTTCCCGGCCCAGCTGCGAGACGCTCCCCTGGGGGCGTCCTTCCGGGTTTCCGCTCGTCCCCGCCGCATATCGGCCCTTCCGATCCCTCATGATCGATCCTCAACACCCTGTTCCACCTGTTATTAACAGGACCCTTTGGGGCCCGACCTCGGACTCATCTCCGAGCCGAGGCCGGGCTGTTGGCTCGTTCTCAGGTTGGCCGATCCCAAAGGTCCTGCTTGCACATCATCGACGGCGCACGCTGATCTCACGGCCCCTTCCCCAACCCTTCGTTGCTGGTTGCTTGTTTCTCTTTACTGGTTACTGGCAACTGATTGCTTCCAGCTGAGGGAAGAGAGCCGGCGCCTGCGGCAACATCCAGGAGATCAGAAACGCGGCTATACCACTCATGCGTCGGACGGGGCCTACCCTTGTAAACCCCCTCATTGAACACGGGCTTCACCGTTACAACCTCTGCAAGAAATACTTTCCCTTTGAATACTTCCGGACTCATCCGCGTTCGAGCGCGCGGACGCCGACCTGCCGCTAGGCTCCAGCATTGATAATAGTTCGATTGCGGTCCCCACTTGTAATAGTGTTTGAACGACTGAAAAAGGCGAGTTCCGAGATAGGGACCATGTGTGACAATCTCCCAGTGGAGATACAATCTGCGTTCATTCGGACCGAAGACTGCCACAGGTCCATCATATCCGACATAAACCGCCTCATAGACACCCTCGGGGATATAAGCAAAGACATCGGCCTTCGGGCATCCGAAATCCTCGGGGCCTTCCGACTTACGCATCTCTGCTCCCGACCTCGACCGTGTTGACCTTCAATTTTCCGAGCCAGGAATCGAGATCATCCCGATCGTAGAGGATCGCGCGCCCAGCCTTGATAAAGGGGATGCCAAGCAGGCGGCTCCAACGATCCTTGTTGAGAGTCGCCTCTGATAAGCGAAGGTAAGTCGCCGCTTCAGGTGTGCGCAGATACCGTTTGTCCATGATTTTCCTCCCGTGCGATTGTTTTCTATTCGGGAGAAATACCAGAGAGCGAAAGGCAATAGAAGTCTAACTTGCTGAATTGCTTTCTGTTTTGAGGTATTTCAAATCGGCGGTTTCAAATACCCTTGAGACTTGAACCTCTTAATTCTTCGAGGGTCAATCGACGCAAGGCAACCTCATCGATACACGGAAACATCTCGACGACGTTTTTGATATCGTCCTCGGTCCACACTCCGACATCCTCAAGCGGAAAGCGGTCGGCACGTCTTGCCTCTCGACAACACGCCCTCACCCATTCGTGCGTCTTGCCGAATATCTTCGAAATTCGATCGCGTGCCGCCAGACTCTTTGATCGCCTGCCTTTGATTTTCATTCGTCCATCAGCGATTGCGCTGCATATCGACTCATACATTGAGAGGACGATGCTTTGCGTCGCTGCGCGTTTGTAATCATCCATTTGAAGGAGGCCCCCTAAAGTATCTTCCCTAAGACATTTGAGCCTATATGGCTTCCCCCTGGGGGCATTGTCGTTCAGTCTGTTTGCCACTTCCTCGAAGAAATCATCAGGAAGAAAAGAGCGAAACCGCCGCAGGCATTCAGCTAAATCCTCGTTGCTGATGCGCTTCAAATTGCGGCTTACTTCATCGATGACAGCGAGCCTCCATTTTTCCCGAAGACCCGACAACGTACCGACGACATCACATGCGGCATGCTGAATTGCTTTCGACATATTCATTGCGATCATCCCGACACTTGTTTCAACCGCGTTACCCGTCCCATGCCGTTCATCGCACCCTTGATGCGTTCGCCGACGGCATCCGATGCACTCCGCACCGGGCTTTCGGCCAGGTGGCTGTAACGCGCCGTGGTCTGGGCCTGCGTGTGGCCGAGGAGGGAACCGATGATCGGGAGCGAATAGCCGGCGGATGCCGCCACGCTCGCATGCGTGTGGCGCAGGTCGTGGAGCCTGACATCCCGAAGCTCGGCCTCGTTGCAAACGCGCCGCCACACCTTCATCAGGTTGACGATTGGCTGCCCTGGATTCTTACCGCAGCAGACGTAGGGATTCCCCTCGATCCGTTTCAAATCCTCCAATACCTCCAGGGCGGGTTCGCTGAGTAGGACGGACCGCTGCCCCGTCTTGGAATCGCCAAGCGAGAGAATGTGCCGCTCGAAATCGATCTCATCCCACTTCAGATGCAGTATCTCTCGAAGACGGCAGCCGGTGATGAGCAGGAGACGAATGGCGGCCGCGGCGTGTTCCGTGATCCTCCCGGACCGCTCAAGGTCGGTGAGCGCCATCCCGAGCCCATGCAACTGCGCATCGTTGAGAAACCTCTCCCGTTTTTTCTCGCGGAATTTTTCGATCCCGATGCAGGGATTGCTCCCGTATGTGCGATAGCCGCGCTTCTCCACCCAGGACATCAGCTTACTCAGGAACGCCAATGCGCGGTTGGCGTGGTACGGAGTTTCTTTGAGCCGGTGATGAAACTTGGCAACGTCGCTGCGGCTCACCTCGTCGATCTTGAGGTTGCCCAGCACGGGGCCCACGTGGAGCCGAACAAGGCACTCATAGCTGCGCCGGGTGGAGGGCTTGAGCTTCGCCTCGACGTGGTCCTTGAGAAAGACATCGACGACCTCCGAGACCTTCGGGGCTGCATTCCTGCTCCGCTTGTCGCTGGCAACGTCTCGACCCCCCGCCACCTCTCCAGCCAACTTGACCGCGTCCCTCCGGGCCTGCTCCGTCGTGACGCTGCCGTGGACCCCGAGATATACACGCCTCACGCGCCCACGGCGGCCGCCAAGGCGATATTGATAGACATACGACTTCCACCCCTTCGGCGTCACCTTGACCCCGAATCCGGTCAAGGAATCATCCCAGTAGAAGACGTCCTTCTCCTTCGACACGATGCCCTCGACTCGCACTTTCGTGATCTTCATTCGGCCCCCCCGGTCGCTCTAGTAAGCACATAGTAAGCACGGCACGGAAAAATCCGTCCAACTCGATAGAGGTCATTATCGTTCAACATATTGATTTGTAAATGATGATCTATCTCAAGAAATGTCGATAAAAGTGGGGAGATCTGATTCGTAATCAGCAGGTCGTCGGTTCGATTCCGATCCTCGGCTCAAAAAAATGCGCCGGCATCATCGCTGATACCGGCGCACCTTTTTTCAAGCCGCAAAACTACTCAGCCTTCTTCTCCTCACCAGCCGGCGGCGGTGGCGGCGGCGGTGGCGGCGTCATGGCCGGGGCCGGCTTTGTTACTGCCGGGGCCGCGGGCATTGCGCCTTCAGGAGCGCCCTGCTTCTTCTGGCAACCGAGCCAATACAGGCCGCAAAGACCGAGTGCTACGACGACTGCTAGAACCTTTTTCATCGGAACTCCTCCTTTCCCCCTAAGGGAAATGTTTGTTTCTGTGATTGAAATTAACCGTCTTTATACCGACATTAATAAGTGCGTGCAAGAAAAAATATTGCGAAATCATGCTCGAATGAGCTCTATCAGCCTTCCGGGCGCTAACAGCGGGGCCTCTACCTCGCCCCTGCAGGTGTACCAGCACTTCGCGCAATCGACGCGTTTCAGCGCGCCCCTCCTGTATTCCGAATAATGACAGATACGCGGCAGTTCGGAGCACTGCTGAATGTATCCATCCGGCGTGACCTGGACCCAGTTGAATCCGGCGCGACAGCCGGGCACTGCGCCATCGCGAAAATACGAGGGGATCCTGCTCAGATAGAAATCGGAGTTTTTGATATGGCCGAGGGAGCGCTTCAGCTTGCGGATCTCCTGCACTATGCCGACGAGCTGGGCGTAGCGATGCTGCGCGACCATCCCGCCGCCGTTCCCGCGCTTGAGCGTGCAAAACGCGGAGAACGAGACCATGGCGCCCCACTCCTTCGCGCGATAAGCGATCGGAAGGATCTCGCCCAGGTTCGACTCCATGATGATGGTGTTGAGCGCGATGCGATATCCAGCCTTTGTGAGCGCCGGAATAGTGTTGGAGAGGTGTTCGAAGAGCCCGTCGACACGCCTCGCCTCGTCGTGTTTCTTTCCCAGGTAGTCCAGGGAGACGCAGATCTGGTCTACACCAGCCCCTACCAACTCGCGCGCGCGCTCCGCGTTCAGCATCGTGCCGTTCGTGATGAGCGCCAAGTAGTGGCAGTACGGCCTCAGCTTGCCAAGTACCTCTGCGCAGTCCTTGCGCATGAGCGGCTCGCCCCCGGATACCGACACGACCAACGGCCGAAACTTCTTGATAATGGGAGAAAAATCCGCAAGTTCTTCGCTTTGGCCCTCCTGCCAGCACGAGCAGAAGCTACAGCGCGCGTTGCACTTTTTCGTAATCTCGAGGTTTACGAGCAAGGGCATGCGCCGCAATTTGCTGCGGACGAAATAGACCACTCCCCTGGCGGGCGAAGGCGTACGATGAACGATTGGGTCAATATTTGACACTTTACGATCCTGAATCAAAAGGGTGGCATGGCTAGCACACCCAAGCCCGGATCGTCAATCATATGTCACCCTCACCCTGCCCCTGCCTGCCGCCACCCTCTCTCTTCGTGGGAGAGGGTGGCGGAGACCCCGCAGCATCATGCCGGGGGCAGATATACCTCCGGTATAGTGCTGCG
>Ga0265292_1001414_pt1 | contig 21186 bp, 19 predicted proteins | sample Munlanlewell296A_FD_189080 | JGI IMG/M metagenome (GOLD analysis project Ga0265292, IMG submission 189080) | Leachate microbial communities from a municipal landfill in Southern Ontario, Canada - Leachate well 296A | ecosystem: Engineered > Solid waste > Landfill > Unclassified | place: Canada... | reverse complement strand
TATTCCGCAAATCAATAAGGAAGCCGCTGGGATTTTTGGTCAATGCTTCTTGCGTGACACTTGCGAACAATCGCCCGCTGTCCTGGCTAAACGAGGAAACGATCACCACGGCAATCGGCCCTTTCCCCGCAGCGCCATCCGCCCAGCTGAGTGTGACACTCTTGACCTGAATTTTTGCGCGCGTGATTTCAACTGTTCGCGGCGAATCAGTGTTTGTCTGCGCAATCAGAGAGACTTTACTGCCGGCCTTGCCTCGCAGTTGGGCCACGGCTGCATCCAGAGTCATGCTCTGCGTGGTTTGACCGTTAATGGAGAGAATTGCGTCGCCAGACTTCAGCCCAGCCTTTGCTGCCGGCGAATCAGGGAGCGGTGCAATCACCACGAGGTGGTCTTTCTTCATGCCAATTTCAGCGCCAATGCCTTCAAAATCGCCTTTAATGTCGTTTTCAAATTCCTTCGCGACTTTGGGGTCAAGGTAGGCTGAATAGGGATCCCCCGTTGCTTCCACAAGCCCTTTGAGTGCGCCGTCGAGAAGTTGTTGGTCAGACACCGGGCGATTGACGTATCGTTTTTGGATTTGATCCCAGACTGTTGAAAATACCCCGAAGTCAACGGGGTGCGAGCGGTGTTGGAAGGCAGCGACCAGTCCCGGGATACTGGCGATTGAAGGCCGAAAAATTTGCGCGCGGCCAAAACCAACTTGAAAGCCAAGCGCAAAGGCGAGCACGGCAATGGCGAGCGGGCCGAGCCAGCGCCTCATGCCTTACTCCCTGGCGTCTCGCGCGTGATGTCCGCACCCAGTGCAGCGAGTCGGTGATCAAGTTGTTCATAGCCGCGGTCAAGGTGGTGAATCCCTCTCAGCGTACTTTCACCATCAGCGACTAACGCAGCAATCACGTGGGCGAACCCGGCCCGGATATCAGGCACGGTGAGCACGGCGCCATGGAGTGGAGTGATGCCCCGGATTGTCGCGCTGTGTTGCATGCCCCGGTGCTCGTAGCGACAGGCATGCGTCCCAATGCAGTCGGTTGAAATTTCCACGTCTGCGCCCATGCTTTGCAAATCTTTTAAGTACCCAAGGCGGTTGTCGTGAACTGTTTCGTGAATCGTTGATGTGCCCTCAACTTGCGTCAGCACCACACCCAGCGGTTGCTGCCAGTCGGTCATGAATCCGGGATGTGTGTCGGTTTCAATACCTGCGGGCCGATAGTGGGGTGCGCTCAGAATCGCGATTCCTTCGTCGTCGACCGTGTAGTCTGCGCCGAGCCGGCGAACAGTATTGAGAAACGTAATCAGGTCGGCCTGATTTGCGCCCCGCAAGAACACCTTGCCGTGCGTGGCTAAGGCGACACAGGCAAATGACACAGCCTCGTTGCGGTCGCGGATCACGCGGTGCCGTGCGCCGTGGAGTTTTGCAACACCCTCGATGGTGATTGACCGGTGCGAGCCCAACTCAATGATCGCTCCCATTTTTTGCAGCACAGCCACAAGGTCCATCACTTCTGGCTCAACGGCGGCGTTTGTAAGCATGGTTCGACCTGCAGCTAAAACGGCGGTCAGCAACACAGTCTCAGTCGCGCCGACGCTTGGGTATGGCAGCGTGATTTGCGCGCCGTGCAACCCGGCAGGAGCTTCTGCCTGATACTGTGTTGGCTCAACGTGCACAGTCGCGCCCATGGCTTCCAGGGCTTGAACGTGAAAATCAACGGGCCGCGGACCAATCACATCGCCGCCGACGCGAGGCAAGGAGACTTTTTTAAATCGGTGAAGCAGCGGCCCGAGCGCCAGCACTGAGGTACGGTTGCGTTGGAGGGTGTTTTGCGAAACCCCTGTCTTCATGTGCGAGGCATCGACGCGGCACGTGTGATCCTGCCAGGTGACCTGCGCCCCAAGTTCTGTGATCAACTCCTCGGTGATCTGGACATCGCCGAGTTGCGGCATGGCCAAAAATTCGCACGGCTCGTCGGTGAGCAGGGCGGCGATCATGAGTTTGGGGCCTGAATTTTTCGAGCCAGAAAGCTGAACGTCCCCGGCGACGGGTTGACCGCCGCGAATGCGGAACGTGCTACCGTTGTCCTCGGGTCGGCTTCGTGGTAGAGTCATCAACGAATCTCATTGTATCGTTGCTTAACGCTTCCGTCAATGCATCCCCTGCTCCACCGCCAAATCTACCTCGGATTCGTCATTCTGCTGTTTGTGCTGGCGACGCCGATCATCATCTTCTATGCCCGGGGCGAGCGCTTTGACCTTGACTCAAGCCGACTTATTAGCACCGGGATTGTTTCCATAGCGACAGAACCTGCGACAGTGACACTGCGCGTCGCTGGCAAGGAAGTCGCTGGCAAAACCCCGCTGCAAATCCGTGCCATCATCCCCGGCCGATACACCGCTGAGGTCACGTCGCCAGGGTTTCAAACGTGGAAAAAATCCATTCTCGTGGCTGCGGGCCAGACAACATTTCTCAATAACGTGGTCTTGATTCGTCAGCCGGTGGAAACAACCACACTTGTCGACCAGGGCGTGACGGCGGCGGCGATCTCCACTGATGGCCGGACTGTGGTGACTGCCGCGACCGCGTCTTCCGGCGTGACAATTTCCCGGCGTTCAATTGACGGCGTAGTGCTTCAAGAATTTTCCCTTCCCACGGCGCAGCGCATTGAGCGGCTGAACTTCTCACCGACCGGCCGAAAGTTGCTCGTGCAAAGTGCTGATCAGTCGTATGTCCTGCCGACAGATCTCCGCTCCCCGGCGATCGCCCTTGAATCATTGAGCGCTGGCCCACTGAGCGCAGTTGAATGGGACGCACAGAATGAAAACGAGCTTTTTGTGATCAGTCCTCGCGGGGTGGAACGGCTGGATACGTTTGATAGTCGCGCCACCGTGCTTGCTGCGGGAACGTTTTCCGACCTTGAACGGGTTGGGAGCCAAATTGTTGCCCTTGAGTCTCAGGGTTCGGGCAACCGCGCCTTGGGGTATCAGGCGTCGAGCAGCGCGTTCACCGCCATCACTTCCCTGCCTGCGGGAACCTGGAAATTTTTGGCAACGACAAGTTCGCGGTTCATGGTTCACGATCGTGCCGGGACTGTGCTGACATTTTCTCGCGACGGCCAGCAAATTGACGACCCGGCGTTTGATAATTTCCTCGTGCCCAATTCACTCGCCTGGTCGCCTGATCAGCAACGATTTGCAACAATCGTGGGCAATGAAGTCTGGTTGGGGTCGTTGCGCCAGAGCGACCACGTGCTCGTCGGGCGGTATTCCAATCCCCCCAGCGCCGTGTCTTTTCTGATGAACAATCAAACGCTGTTGCTTATTTACCCGGATCACATTGTCGCCACCGACGTTGACGGTCAGGATCCGGTCAATACCGTTGCCATCCGTCCAGCCGGTGATCCATTGACTGTCATTGGCTCAAGTGATGAGCAGCGCCTTCTCGTGCTGTTGGAATCCAAAACCGGCCGGCTCGTGCGGCTGGCATTGCAGTAGGTTCGGCGTTACGAGGCTTTTCGTTTCGCAACTGCCACGTTGGCAGCCAGCAGCGAATCAAACGTCCCGGTGTCCAGCCAGTCGCCGCTATACATGCGCACGTCGAGCTGACCGCGTTCGAGGTAGGCTTTGTGGATGTCGGTAATTTCCAGCTCGCCGCGTGGTGAGGGTTTGAGTCCGGCCGCAATATCCACAACCTGATTATCGAACACGTAGAGCCCGGTCAAGGCGTAATTGCTGCGCGGTTGTTTTGGTTTTTCTTCAATATTTACGACGCGCTGCCGGTCATCGAACGTGACCACTCCAAACCGCTCCGGGTCAGAAACTTCCTTGGCAAAAACGCGCCCGCCACGCTCAAAGCCACGGATGGCGTCGTTTGTCTCGTCGTCGCGCCCCAGGAAAATATTGTCGCCCAGGATGAGCGTCACGTTTTCATCATCAATGAAATCCTTGCCAATGAGGAAGGCCTCGGCCAATCCATTGGGCTTGTCCTGGATCTCGTAGGTGAACTTTGCGCCAAACTCCTTGCCTGAGCCTAGGACGTGCAGAAAGTCGCCAGCCCTCTCTGGAGCCACAATGATGAGAACTTCGCGAATACCGGCCTTCAGGAGCGTTTCCAGGGGGTAAAAAACCATGGGCTTGTCGTAGATGGGCAGGAGTTGCTTGCTGGTGACCAGAGTGAGGGGCCGTAAGCGTGTGCCGGCACCGCCGGCCAGGATGATACCTTTCATGGGTGTGCGAGGTAACGAGTCAGGGCGTCTCGCCACTGGGGAAGCGGCGGACGCTTGGTGTTGTTGAGAACGCTGTAGGCTGGGCGTGGCGCTGGCCGCGGGAATTCTACTGTGGTGACTTGAGTGATGTCCGCTGAAAGGCCGAGTTCATCGCGGATCGCACAGGCAAAATCATACCACGAAGCACGGCCGCTGTTGACCAGGTGGTAGATGCTGGACGGCGCATTGTTGTTTACCAGGGCAATAATTGCCTCAGCTAAATCGCCTGTGAAGGTTGGCGAACCGATTTGATCGCCCACCACTTTGAGCGTTTCGCCGGCCTTGAGTTTTTCGCGGATTGTATCAACGAAATTCTTGCCATCCGGCCCGTACAGCCAGGCCGTGCGGACAAGCAGAAAATCTGCAACCTCGTCAGCCAGCGCTCGCTCCCCTGCCAGTTTTGTGCGGCCATACGCGCCCTGTGGGTCTGGCTGTGCATCTTCGTTGTATCCATCAGCTTGTGTGCCGGAAAAAACATAGTCTGTGCTGATGTGCACGAGCCTCGCGCCGATTTGTTTTGCGGCTCGCGCCAAATTCCGTACGCCGTCGCCATTGACGTGCAGAGCAACTTCTTCGTTTGTCTCGGCGCCATCAACATTCGTATACGCAGCGCAATTCATGACCACGCTTGGTTTTCGTTCACTCAACACGAGCTGCGTCTGTTGCTCGTTCGTGATGTCCATGTCATTGAGCACAACACCCTCAACATTAATTCCGGCTGCGGTTAGACGTTCAACAATCATGCTGCCTAGCATGCCGTCGGCGCCAACCACCAGCCATTTTTTAGCTTGAGTGTCGTGCACCGTATTGCTGCTCGTAGTATTTCAAATAGTCGCCTGACTTGATGGCTTCCCACCACGGACGGTGTTCTTTGTACCAGGAAACGGTTTTCGTTAATCCATCATCGAATGCTACGGTCGGCGCCCAACCCAATTCTGTCCGCAGTCGCGTGCTATCAACTTCATAGCGGACGTCGTGCGCTGAGCGGTCGGTGACGTGTTCGATCATGCCCTCGCCTGCGCCCGCAAGTGCCAGGAGTTTTTTGGTTACCGCAATGTTCTCCAGGCGGTCGCCGGTGCCGATGTTATACACCGCACCAAGTCGGCCGCGTTCGAGAATTGCCAGCACCGCCGCGCAGTGGTCTTCCGTGTAAATCCACTCGCGAACCTGTCGCCCGTCACCGTACACAGGCACGCGTTTGCCCTCGAGTAAATTCGTGATAAACAGTGGAATCAATTTTTCCGGGTACTGATTTGGCCCGTAAAAATTGCAGCTGTGTGTGACAATCGCTGGTGTGCCAAATGTCTTTACATACGCGCTGATCAGTAAGTCCGCCCCGGCCTTTGAGGCTGAGTACGGCGACGACGGGTCAAAGCGATCGTCTTCGCGGAACGGATGCTCGTGCGCTACGCCAAACACCTCGTCAGTAGAAATTTGGACCAGGCGCGGGACGTTGTATTTTCGCACAGCCTCGAGCAGCCGGTACGTGCCAATCACGTCAGTCATGACAAATGCGCTGGGGTCGAGAATCGACCTGTCCACATGCGTTTCTGCGGCGTAGTTCAGAATGGCGTCAAACGGCCCATGCGCAAATGCCTTTTCAACATCAGCCTCAACGGCAATATCCCCTTGCACGAACGTGTAGCGCGGATCCTTTTCAATGTCGCGGAGGTTCTCGGGGTTACCGGCGTACGTCAGCTTGTCGAGGTTTACGATCTGGCACTCGGGACGTTCGCGCAACAAATAGTGGATCGCGTTTGACCCCATGAACCCCGAGCCGCCGGTAACGAGGAGGCGCATGACTACGTTCCTACCTGCCACGACGCCAAGTAGCGCTTCTGCTCCGGCGTGAGGCGGTCAATGGTGTGGCCGAGCGCCTCAAGCTTGAGCGTGGCAATACGCTGGTCAATGTCAGCCGGCAAGGTGTAGACCTTGGGCTCCATGCGCTTGTGGTTTTTCACCACGTATTCAGCGGCCAGGGCCTGGTTGGCAAAGCTCATATCCATGACTGCGGCCGGGTGACCTTCGGCGCTCGCCAAGTTGACCAAGCGCCCTTCAGCAATGACCACCACACGCTTGCCGCCGCGCAAAGTAAACTCATCCACGAGCGGCCGGAGATTTTCCACTTTCACTGCTGCGCTGCGCAGGGTCTTCAAGTCAAGCTCAACGTCAAAGTGACCGGAGTTGGCCACAATCGCGCCGTCTTTCATTTTGCGGAAGTGCTCCAAGCGGATGACGTTGATGTCGCCGGTGAGCGTTAGGAAAAGATCGCCAATCAGCGCAGCGTCAGCCATAGGCATGACTTCGTACCCGTCCAGCACAGCCTCAATGGCTTTGATGGGGTCAACTTCAGTCACCACCACGCGGGCGCCGAGTCCGCGCGCTCGTGAAGCCACGCCGCGTCCGCACCAGCCATACCCGGCAATCACCACCGTGCGGCCGGCAATCAACATATTGGTTGCGCGAATCACGCCATCCATAGTTGACTGGCCGGTGCCGTAGCGATTGTCAAAGAAGTGTTTTGTCTTGGAGTCGTTCACGGCAATGACCGGGAACTTCAAGACGCCGTGCTGTTCCATGCTCTTCAAGCGGATGACGCCGGTAGTGGTTTCCTCGGTGGAGCCCCACAAAATGTCGGCCTGGTCTTTTCGTTTGCCGTGCAGCAGTGACACTAAGTCAGCGCCGTCGTCCATGGTCATGTGCGGTTTGTGGTCGAGCGCGGCGTTGAGGTGGCGGTAGTAGGTGGCGCGGTTTTCGCCTTTAATGGCAAAGACCGGAATTTTGTGGTCCGCAACTAATGTGGCGGCAGTGTCATCTTGCGTGGAAAGCGGATTTGAGGCAGTGAGCACCACGGATGCCCCGCCGGCCTTCAAGGTTTGCATGAGCACCGCGGTTTCAGTGGTGACATGAAGACAGGCGGCAATGCGCACGCCCTTGAGCGGCTTTTCCTTGATAAACCGGGCGCGAATTTGCCGCAACACGTCCATGTGGCGCTCGGCCCAGGCCATGCGTTTTTTGCCCACAGCGGCCAGGCGGAGGTTTTTTACGTCATAGTGCATAGTCAACGTGTCCTTTCTCTTTCATGAATGAAGTGCCAAAGCTACGTCGATAGCGGGCCGCAAGTTGCGCCAGCGTGAAGCGATGGGTTTGGGTGCCGTACTGCTCTACTGTATAACAACTTACGACTGAGGCCAAACGGCCGGCCGTGGCGAGCGGCAGGCCCAGGCGCAGCCCGGTCAGAAGGCCGGCGCGAAAGGCGTCACCCGCGCCAGTGGGGTCGCTGGTATTTTTTGGTTTTGCAGCCGGGACAGTATATTTTTTATTTCCCGACTGAATAACAGAACCGCGACTGCCAAGCGTTGTGACCACATGGCGCGCCTTTTTTTCGAGTGCGGCGGCTGAAAGACCGGAGCGTTTTTGGATCGTGGACATTTCATAGTCATTGGCAATCAGCAAAAAGCAGCCGTCAATAACCTCGCGCAATTCTTTGGTTGAAAATAATGGAATAATTTGGCCAGGATCAACGACCCAGGGAATGTCGTGCGAGCGCGCCCAGCGGCACAGTTGCAGGAAATCTTCTTTGTTGCCCGGTGCGGCAATGACGAGCGAGGGCTGCGGGCCGCGACGGACTGCGGTCCAGGCCGGCGTTGCCAGCGCGCCCGGGTGGAACGCGGCGATCTGGTTGTCGTCTTGATCAGTAATCATCATCGCGGTCGCAGTTTGTGCCGTCGAAATCGTCCGCAGGGCGAGCGCCACGTGGTGTCTAAGAAGCCATGCTCGGTATGCCTGAAAATCTTTGCCAACTGATGCAATCACCAGGGGCCGCTCACCAAGCAAGGAAAAATTGTAGGCAATATTGCCAGCTGTGCCGCCAAAGTGTTCACGCATGGTGGGCACAACAAAGCTGACTGACAGCACGTGGAGTTTGTCGGGACGGATCTCCCGTGCAAACCGTCCTGGAAAATCCGCGATTCGGTCAAACGCCAGCGAGCCGCTGACCACGATCGGACGCTGCGTCATTCGAATTTTGTCGTCCAGTCGAAGCCGATGGTTGGGTCGTTGTATGGAATGCGCTCTTCGTCCGGACTCTTGGCGTTGTATGATTCCGTAGTGTGGTAGAACAGCAGCACCGGCGTATTCCCAAGCACGCGATACCCATGCGCCACGCCCGCTGGAATTATGATTAATACGGCGTTTTGATCGCCTGCGTAGATTACCTGTGTCTGGCCATGTGTTGGAGAGTCTGGGCGTCGGTCGTAGAGCACGACCTGGGCCATGCCCTGGGCAATGTACCAGAGGTCATCCTGCTTTTTGTGCCAGTGAAAGGCCTTGATGTAGCCAGGATGGGCGCTGGTGACCGTGGTCTGACCAAAGCGCGTGAGCAGCTGGTCGTCGTCGCGCAGCACTTCGCGCAAGTAGCCGCTGTCGTCAACGTGGGTGATGATCTTCTTGATGGTGACGCTGCTAATCAATGTATTCATCGCTATCTTCCTTCTTGCCATCTTGATCGCCGAACATGACGATGAAGGACATAAAAAATACAACTATTCCACTCAACGCAGCAACGACAACTGCGGTTTTACCAAGGGATTTAATTTTGTACCAGATCAATGCCGAGGAAATCAGCGAAAGAAATACAAAAACAAGAATATCTTTTATTGTAATTTTATGAAGCCCCTTTTCCCCCATTTTTTTGGAAAACGGAAAAATAACGGTGAGGGCACCCGACAGCATGGTGGTCCCCAGTAATAAATTTAGGTTAAAAAACTGGGTAATAAATTGGGGAGCCAGCGATTCAATAAGATAGAACAATAAATAACTGACTAATGAAACTTCAAATACAAATGAAAACAGTTCCTTGGCCACGGGGGGAAAATTAAATATTTTGAAATACCTTTTTATTTCCATATGTTTACAAATGGTTTTTTTATCATATTGAGTATCTTCCCTAAAGGCAATGGTCCACGGGTCAATTTAACCTCAATATCATTCACTTTTAAAATGCTTCGAGTATTCATTAAACCAGGAGCATTCAGACTAAAATATAGTGTTTTAGATTTTACAAACAATTCAGTCAATTCGTAGCTTTTTGAAATACTTAAGGGACCATATGTTTCACGTGGTTGATAGGGAGCAATGATGTAATTGATTTCCCTGGCATCGGGTTGCGTTGCAAGCGGTAGAGAGATGGGAACTTCTAATGGAAAACGCTTAGCCGGTTCGATGACAATGCTACTTCCCTGAATCGAAAGATCACCATGACTAACAACAAATGATGTCGGTTCCCGAACTTCGATCCCCCTTTTTTCTTTAATTGTAGGTAAATTAAATTTCTTTTTATTGATTAGTATTGTTTGTAGTCCAAATTCATGTGCTGGATTAAAATCAAGTTGTCCTGGTAAGACTGAAAGAGTGATGGGTTGAAATGTTGGTGAGTTGAAATACGCTGGGCCATCAGCGAGAAACACACTATTTTCAAACGTAAAATAGTGCTGCGTTGTTGAGATGTTGCCAAAAATAACATCCTCAGTTGACTTAATATCTAAATGATATATACCAGGGGAGGCATTTGGAATATAAATATTCACTGGCATCGCTCTTGATAGCCGCCCTCCACCTATTGTTCCATCGTCCCCTATCGTCCCCGAGGCGATTGTTGAATTTTTAAAAATCAACGAATACTTTAACGTATCCTCGTTGTGTTTTCTATTTAGATCAAATTTTTCAAATTGAATGTCGATAGGCTCATTTTTTGCATAAAAGGTCATATCGTGTGAGCCACGAAAAAAATGTGGAATAGTAATTTTTTCCTTGGTGGGTTTATAGTCTGGTATGTTAATGAAACCCTCTGGATCAAGATTGACAACACCAATCGTGCTCAGGGGAGGTAAATTAGATTCAAATTCTGCAATGCTCTTATATTGTCTTAGCTCGTTCGTATTTGAATTTTGATCCTTCACTCCTGACCCAACTTCTCTTTGCCATAGCGTCAATGTTCCATCGGTCACCTGACTCCACGGAAGCGTATTTAAAAAATAATAATCAGCTAGGTATGGTGAGGCTGGAATATTTTCTGGCGATTGTGCTGACAGGGTCACTGAATTCTGTGATACATTATTTAAATTCAACTTTAATTTGGCCTGTTCAAACGAGCGCGGAATTTTGACAGAGAATTTCAAGGAATCAGTATCAAGCCGCCACTCTAACTGATTATTTTTATTATAGCTGGCGACCAAATTATTTCTTTCGCCCAACGTGATATTGCCGCCTTTTGTATTAGGTTTGAAATGGTAAGTAAGCGTTCTTGTGATAAAGAAATTTTGATTAAAAATCCAAAGAAAAAGAAAAATTGGTATCAGCACAATGATCGTCTTGGCGAAAAGTACAGGATTAAAAATTTTTTCCCTAATCGTGGCTAGCATCAGATTAATTAAGTGATTTCTTATTGATTATAGTGAATTTTCAGGTAATAAAGCAAGTCGATAGAGTGAATAATTACCAGAAACTGATTTTATGTAATCAAACGTAATTCCAGAGCTGGAGATACGTTTATTGATTCGAGCTGCTTCTCCTGGGAGTGGAGTCACAAAATAGACATCTTGATACTTTGCCAGGCCCGACAATTCTCTGACTAACCAATCAGGCATTGACCCGTAGTTATACCCGACAACTTGGCGCTCTGGCCAGTATATCTTGTCGTCAGGGCCAGCTAATATAATCCCGTTTTTTGGCACCGCTGGTATCACTAGATTAAATTTTTCTTGATATTCTTTAGCAATGGTTTTTTTTGTCACGACAAGGCCATAATTCGGATCTGCAATAATGGTCGATAACGATGATAGAATGATAATTGAAAGGATCGATATACAGAATGTATATTCTATATTTTTAGGTAATTTTTTCGCTACATTGAATATTAAAAGAACTGCAAGTGGGATATAAAATATATAAAGAGGTAGCCAGTACCTTAAATAGGAACTTCCAAGAAGATTGGCATTTGGATCAAAGACATATTCAATAAATGAGAAGCTACCATAATACAGCAGTAGCCAGACAGTAATCGTTGATAAAAAGATTACATACCACAAACGAAGGTTAATTCCAGAATATTTTTTTTTAGTTATAACTGTGAGTGCGCCCAATAAACCTAGCCCAGTGGCTGGGAACATCATACCAATAGAAAATTGCCAATATTTATTTATGGCTTGGATTGGGTGAAAGCCCCAGGGCATGATGAATTGAAAAATTTTTGAAAGCAATGATGGGTGGGTTTGTGTAAATGAGGAATTTCCCAATGCACTATAGGCGCCCAGTACAGCTTGGTGGTATGTTTGGTATTGGAAATACGCCACTGGAATAATTGGCAGCACGAATCCCAAAAAGAAGTACGGGAGTATTGTTTTATTAATTTTTTTTCTCAAAAAAAGACTAATCGTCAAAAATAGGGGTACGAGCCAAAGTATTTCAGATGTGCGAAATGCAACAGCAAGTCCGAACCCTAGTCCACTCAAAGAATATCGCACAACAGAAGGCTTGAATATTGCGCGGGAAAACAACAAGGCTGCTATGATGAGTAGACTTACAAAAGATCCATTATGCCAGTATGGTCGACTGATATAGAATACATATGTTGGTTGAACGACGAGTAGTAATGTTGATACACGAGCAATACGGGTTGAAAAAAATATTTTTTGTAAATTGTAAAATGAAATTATTCCTCCCAATGCAATCAAACTAGCAAACCAAGGAATTGCACTGGGGCCCAAAAGTCTACCAACAATCCCATAAGATATTGGCAAACCAAGAAAACTGGCCGGAACCAATTGGCTTCCATTAACAGAAAAGCTTCGAGGGTGAGCCCAGGTAGGCCAATTCTGACCTAACCCGGTGAATGTTAGACTGCCGTGGTCTATAAATTCTCTTGTAAAAAATGCGTTAGCAGTTTCATCCGGTGATATATATTTATTATTTGGCAAACGAGCGAGAGATTGGACAGTGACGATGAAAATAAACCCCAATAAAAAAAGCAAGCAGCTCTTCATTATGCCCGAGTGTCGAGTATGGAAATTTTTTGTCGATGTTAAAATCATAATTTCTCTTATACTATACGATTTTAAGTGTGTTTTGACAATAGATGATTTTTTTAGTAAAGTAATAATTTAGTAGTGTAAATTATTGTATATGGATATACAAATTAAACAACAACTGGAAGACGAACTTGAACAAATTCGTAATGATGGGATGTATAAATCAGAACGAATTATTGAAAGTCCGCAGGGGGTAGAAATACTTGTTAACCAAAAGAAAGTCCTGAATTTTTGTTCGAACAATTATCTGGGGTTGTCAAACGATTCCCAGGTTATTCTTGACGCAAAAGCCGGACTTGATCGTTGGGGTTATGGACTTTCCTCAGTCCGTTTTATTTGCGGAACGCAGGAAGTCCATAAGAACCTTGAAACTACGATAACTAATTTTCTTGGCACTGAGGACACTATTCTCTACTCGTCCTGTTTTGATGCGAACGGTGGTTTATTTGAAGCCTTGGCACAAGAAGCTGACGTGATAATTAGTGACCGCCTGAATCATGCCAGCATCATTGATGGCGTTCGTTTGAGTAAAGCGCAGCGTCTCGTTTACGAACACATGGATGCAAATGATTTAGCGTCTCAACTTCAATCCGTAAAGGGTAGTCGTAGAAAAATTGTAGTCACTGATGGCGTGTTTAGTATGGATGGCGACATCGCGCCCTTAAAAGAAATCGTTGAAGTTTCAGAACAATTCGGGGCAATAGTCGTTGTTGACGATTCCCACGCGGCAGGTTTTGTGGGTCCACGAGGTCGAGGCACTCCTGAATATCATAACGTCCAACAACGCGTTGATCTAATCACTGGGACGCTTGGGAAGGCACTCGGAGGCGCATCAGGCGGATTTACATCGGGTCGTAAAGAGATTATTGAATACCTTCGTCAGCGCTCTCGTCCTTACCTCTTCTCAAACAGTATTCCCCCATTCATTGCCGCCACATCTTTAGCTATTTTGACAAGACTAATGTCTGACGATTCGGCGCAACAAGCTCTCTGGGAAAATACCAAATATTTCCGAGACGGGATAGAAAAAATTGGCCTGACAGTCCGCCCAGGTATTCACCCAATCGTTCCAATTATGATCGGCGATGCAATCAAATCACAAAACATGGCTGCTCGATTACTTGAATTGGGTATTTTTGTTATCAGCTTTTCTTTTCCAGTAGTTCCAAAAGGCACTGCGAGAATTCGCGTCCAGCTTTCCTCGGGTCATACCCGAGCACACCTTGATCACGCACTTGAAGCGTTCAAACAAGCTGCCCAGGAAGTAGGAATTGTTGCGAAATAGGCGCTAGCCGTTTGCTTGTAGCTTGTCTTGTAGATGGGCCAACATTTCGTCAACCATCCCGTCAAGATCATAGCGTGGAGACCAGTCCCAATCTCGCCGTGATACGTTGTCATCGATGGTTTGCGGCCACGAGTCAGCGATTGCTTGTCGAAAATCCGGCTTATACGTGCAGGTAAATCCGGGAATTCTTTTTGTAATTGCGGCAGCTAATTGCTCGGCGGTAAAACTTAATGCGGTAATATTGTAGCTGGTATGGATTGATAAACGCTCTGCCGGAGCATTCATTAATTTGTCGATTGCATAGATAGCGTCATCCATGTACATCATGGGCAACAGCGTATCAGGTCGAACGAAACATTCATAATGTTGAGTTTTCAATGCCTCGTAGAACATGGCTACCGCAAAGTCAGTTGTACCTCCTCCGGGCTCAGTCTTATAACTCACGATCCCCGGCAAACGGAGACTGCGGATATCAAGGTTGTATTTCTGTGAGTAATAATTTACGAGTAACTCCCCCTCTACTTTGTTAACACCATACATGGTCCTCGGCTCTAGGATTGTCTGTTGTGGTGTCATGACTCGTGGGGTCGTTGGTCCAAAAGCGGCAATTGAGCTGGGCCAAAATATTTTTTTTACTTTAAATTTTAATGACAAATCTAGAATGTGTTTTAATCCCAACACGTTAGTCTCCCACGCCATGTCTGGATTTTTTTCACCTCTTGCAGAAAGGATTCCAGCGAGATGATAGACAGTGTCAACATTAAACTTCTGCAAAGCTTTTTCTATGGTCTCACGCTTCGTTACATCAATTTCTACCAAAGGTCCGTCAATAGTACCATTTTGCGGTCCTTGGTTTATTAGAATTCCCGCAATGACATTGTCATGGCCATATCTATTCTGTAAATGAGGAATGAGTTCGGATCCTATTTGTCCTGTAGCGCCAGTGACTAAAATACTCATAAGAATAAAAAAATGGTTAGTACGAGAACCGTATCAGACTATTTATCTACAATGCAAGAGATCTTTAATTTAGGCATTAGTCCTATTAAATATAACTCTCGCTCTGATTGAGGTATTTTTACTCGTTAGATTTTTGCTATTGGGCGAAAAAGCATGTATCATTGAGCTTGGATATTAGCATTTTTCATTTATGAAGCCGACATTCTATCTCATTGAAGATAAGGGATATGAACATCTATACCCCCTAACATACGCAAGGCCAGTTTTTGAATTACGCGCTGGAATGCGGTCACTTCGAGAGCATTTTCTGGCGCGATCGGGCCTGGTTGATGTTGCCTGCCTTATGAGAAAGGAAGTGTTGGCGTCATTTTCCCAAGCATATCCTCAGATTACAACAACAGTCACTCCGGGCGATAGCATTGTCATTAACGGGCGTTTAATTGCCGATGATCAAATTATTGCAGCCATCAATGAGCTTTCGATAAATGAGTATCTAATAACAAAGGATCGTGAAATTATAGCGGCACGTGTTGAATTTGTTGAATCTACCGACCCATTTCTCGTTTTCGCCGTTGAGTCTTTAAGTACAGGAAAGGCGAAGACTGTTGAAGCAAACTTGATTCACTACCCCTGGGATTTAGTTTTTTCTACTCCGCAACTTATTTCTGAGGCAGCGAAAGAAAGCAATAAACTTGGAAAAATCGATGGTGCTGTTTCTGAAAGCGCCCGCCTTTCGGCAAATGACCATATTTACATTGCTGTTGGGGCAAAGGTTGCCGCGGGCGTTGTATTAGCGGCTGATGATGGGCCAATTTACATTGACGAGGGCGCTGAAATCATGCCAAATGCTACGATCATTGGACCTGCGTACATTGGAAAGAATTCATTGGTCAAGGTTGGGGCAAAGATTTACGGTGGAACGTCGATTGGTAATGTGTGTAAGGTTGGAGGGGAAATTGAGGGTTCAATTATTCATGGCTACTCCAACAAGCAACATGAGGGGTTCCTAGGACATTCATACATTGGCACGTGGTGTAATCTTGGTGCTGATACAAATAATAGTGATCTGAAAAACAATTACGGGAATGTTGATGTTATTATCAACGGCGATAAAATTGATACTGGACATATGTTCGTTGGGCTGATCATGGGTGACCACTCCAAGAGTGGGATCAATACTATGTTCAACACGGGAACAGTGGTCGGTTTCTCCTGTAACGTATTTGGAGCCGACTATTTACCGAAATCCATCCCCTCTTTTACCTGGTTGAATAATTCCGTCGGTCCCGTCGAATACAAGCTTGAAAAAGCATTGGAAGTGGCTGAACGGGTCACTGCCAGGCGTCACGTCATGTTTTCTAAAATTGACCGTGAGCTCTTCACGCACGTTTTCTCTTTAACGAAACATGAGCGTTCATTTTCAAATTTAGTGCCATGATTGACATCCAAATCCAAAATTCTCCCAAAGAGGTCGCCGAAGCTGCGGCTAGAACTATTGTCGATGCCATCCGCGAAAAACCATCATTGGTTCTGGGACTGGCAACTGGTGGCAGCGTCATGATGTTATACCAAAAGCTCATTGAACACTCACAGCGTGGGGAGGTCGATTTCTCTGAGGTTGTAACATTCAATCTGGATGAATACGTCGGGTTGCCCCGGGACCATGAACAGACTTACTACTCATTCATGCATACAAATTTGTTTACCCGGCTAGAAATCCCCCCGAAGAATATTCATATTCTCCACGGCATGGCCGAGGACCTAACAGCAGAATGCCTTAATTTTGAACAAAGAATCAAAGATGTTGGCGGCATTGATCTTCAAGTCCTTGGCATCGGACGCAATGGCCATATCGCTTTTAACGAGCCTGGTTCTCCAGCCGATTCCAGAACTCGATTAGTTGATTTAACCCAAGACACCATTGCGGCCAATAGTGATGGCAGGTTTTTTTCTGATGCGTCCGAAGTGCCCCGCCAAGCCCTGACAATGGGAATAGGCACAATATTGGATTCTCGGAAAACGCTCTTGCTGGCCACAGGCGCCGGCAAGGCGGAAGCAGTCGCTTTGGCCATTCGTGGCCCAATAACCGAGCACGTCCCGGCATCCTTCCTTCAGCGCCATCCGAAGTGCACATTCATTATTGATCGTGATGCCGCCTCACAACTTGGGAAAACGTAATGCCGGTATTTGTTTTCGACCCTAGTTCTGGTGTCCTGGGGCAAGGAAATGCCAACTAAGTCAATCTTTGCATTACCGTGGACAATATGTATACTGAACGTAGGAGAAATCAGCCTACTTCTTTCTTGATGTCGGAACACCTCAACGTCGACTAATTGACCTAAATTCATATGACCATTCCCAAAGATATTGTTTCCAATAAGACAGTTCTCATCACTGGTGGTACGGGGTCCTTCGGGCAAGCAATGACCAGAAAGCTGCTTGATTCGTATTCGCCAAAATCAGTGCGTATATTCAGCCGTGACGAGTTAAAACAGCATGACATGAGAATCGCGTTTAGGGATGATGATCGATTGCGATTCCTACTTGGTGATGTGCGCGATCAGTCGCGCTTGCAACGCGCCCTTGAAGGCGTTGACGTTGTGTTCCATGCAGCCGCACTAAAACAGGTTCCGGCCTGCGAATACAACCCTATAGAGGCGATTAGGACGAATATTGATGGGGCAATCAACGTTATTGAGGCATCACTGAATAACAATGTGGAACGTGTCATCGCCCTAAGTACAGACAAAGCGGCAGGCCCCGTGAATCTCTATGGGGCAACCAAGCTCTGTTCTGATAAACTTTTTATCCAGGCTAATAACTATGCCGGTAAGCGTCCCATCCGTTTTTCCGTAGTCAGATATGGAAATGTTATGGCCAGTCGGGGTAGTGTCATTCCCCTGTTCCAGAAACAGTTGACTGAGGGTAAAACGCTAACCATCACGGACGAGCGTATGACGCGATTCTGGATCACCCTTGATCAAGCTACGGATTTCGTATTGACCTCTCTTTCGATGATGCTCGGTGGAGAGATCTTCGTCCCGAAAATTCCAAGCATGAAGATCACAGAACTTGCCTACGCGATTGACGAGGCGGCTGAGTTTTCTATTCAAGGTATTCGTCCGGGAGAGAAGCTCCATGAGTTTCTGATCACCAGCGAAGAAGGTCGACACACCGTGCAATTGCAGGATCGGTTTATTGTTGAACCGGAATTTCATTGGTGGAAAGCGTCCAAGGAGCATACCCATGAACGCGTCCCGGAAGGATTTTCCTATACAAGTGAAAACAACAGTGAGTGGATTAATCGCGAAGTTATGCGCCAGCTCTTAACTTTAAATCTTCACTAGTGTCTAACGCAATCCCCTACGGCAAACAAAATATCTCGCCGGCAGACATTAAAGCAACTCTAACGGCACTTCAATCGCCCTACCTCACTCAAGGTCCGGCGATTGAGGAATTCGAACGTGCCGTTATGCTGAAGACGGGAGCCAAGCATGCCATAGCAGTTGCCAATGGGACCGTTGCCCTGCACCTCGCTTACCAAGCTGCTGGAATTGGCCGTGGAGATGAAGTCATCATGCCGGCAAACACTTTTGTTGCTACGTCTAATGCCGCTCTTTACCTAGGAGCAAAGCCCGTATTCGCTGACATCGAGCCGAACTATGCCAATCTCGACACTGAGCGCCTAGAAGAGTATCTGACACCAAGGACAAGGGCGGTCGTGGCAGTTCACTTTGCAGGCCATCCGGTTGACATGAATCCCCTTTTTCGCTTTGCTCGAAAACACAAGCTTATCGTGATCGAAGATGCGGCTCATGCGCTTGGCGCGCGGTATCGTGGAGTTCCTATTGGGGGTTTGACATCGGACGCCGCCACTTTTAGTTTCCACCCCGTGAAATCAATCACGACAGGTGAAGGTGGCATGGTGGTAACTCCAAAGGCCTCGATTGCGAAGCGGTTGCGACTCCTCCGCAGCCACGGAGTTACAAAAGACAAACGTGGCCGGAATGTAATGACAGAACTTGGCTATAATTATAGGATCACTGATATTCAATCAAGCCTTGGAACAAGTCAACTCCGGCGTCTTGACTCATTCATCTCACGTCGGCACGAAGTTGTCCGTTGGTACCAGACTGAACTCGCAGATCTAGATCAAATTTCACTACCTTCAGAAGCTCGGTGGGCCCGTAGCGCTTGGCATCTTTATGTGATCAGAGTTCGAGAGGCTCGAAACCGCGATTCCCTAGTGGCATACTTAAAGCATCGAAACATTGGCGTGAATTTCCATTACCCACCTGTCTATTGGCACCCCTATTACCGTAGCCACGGCTACCGTCGAACACGGCTGCCCCAAACCGACGCGTATGGGAAAACGTGCATCACGCTCCCCCTGCACACGCTTTTGACCCGTGCTGAGGTTAAATTTGTAAGCGATAGCATTAAGAACTTTTTTTCTCGATCTACACGATGACCGACGACGCCCTGTCACCACAAAGAACAATCAATGTTCGCCCCATCACGCAGGAAGACTCGCCCCACCTCTGGAGGATTAGAAATCTTGACGTCGTCAGGGCCTTGTCTAACAACCCAGATCCAATTCCACGCGAGCAGCACGACAACTGGTTTTCGAAGTACTATCAAGATCCAGATAATCACTGCATGGTTATTGAGGTAGACAACGTGGTCGCGGGTTATTGTCGTATCGACCATGGTCTCATTTCCATTGCCCTGGACCCTAATTATCACGGACTTGGTCTTGGAACGCGACTCCTACAGGAAACTATCAATCGTGTTAGCCCAGCAGTTGCCAAAATCACGGCAGAGATCCGTCGGGAAAACGAGATTTCACTCAAACTCTTCACCAAGGTCGGATTCAATGTCATCCAGTCCACTCCAGAGAAAAACATCCTCGAATATAGCAGGGCTTGAATTTGGTTTAAAGCTTTGGAGCTCAAATACCCAGTGGTTTGAGGAAGCTGTTGAATTGTGCCGTTCTAACATCTTCCAGTTTATTGAGCTGGCTATTATCCCGGGCACCGATCTAGAAGCTATTACTTCGCTCAATCGGGTGCCGGTAAAAATCCATGCTCCTCATGAGAATTTTGGATTTAATATTTTTTCATTGACTGAACGGGAAATAAAACGTTTTGCAACAGAGGTGATCAAGGCGGCGGACCTCTTTAATAGTCCAACGATTGTAGTCCATGCCGGTGTCGGACAAGATCGACATTTTTTCCAGCAGCAATTAGAGCGGCTTGGGGACCAAAGGATTATCATCGAGAACATGCCAATAGAAGGTCTCGACGGCGGACGTTGCTTTGGCGCAACAATTGACGAGTTATCGTTCATTACTGGTGCATGTAAACGTTCTCTGTGTATAGATGTCGGGCATGCTACTAAAAGCGCCCTTTCGCAGCGGCTCGACCCCAAGGCCTTTCTGACGGATGTATTCTCCACCTTCCGTCCAAGGTATATCCATTTATCAGATGGGAGTCTTAAAAACTTTAAGGACGAGCATTTGAACCTCGGTCGTGGTAATTACGATCTACCTTGGATTAAGACCCTGCTCGAAACTGCCGCTCGTGAAACAAAAATCGCGGTCGTCCTCGAAGTGCCAAAAAACAATAGCGACCTAGCAAACGACGTAAATGATCTTCAATACTTCCTCAATTTAGCGATACGACAGTAGAAATCGTCAGCGACTGTCGGGTGCTGTCTGTGTTGATCCTGATAACACAATATTAGTGATACGATCGATGGAAGTCCCCTCTCCATCTGTTTGAGTGTGTGGCAGTCCGGCTCGTTCAAGCGTAAGAACTGTCTGTCGGAACTCCTCCGGCGTCCGTGCTATTGTAATACCTTCGCCCGTGCCGATGACATCAACATTCTCCTTCCCATAAAGGTTCGTTAGGAGCTCGCCACCCATTCCTGGATCTTCGTATGCGAGAAAAATGCCCCGACGCCCGCGCATCGGCGCGAGGAAGTTATCAGTCCCCACGATACTGGCAGTCGCGTCCGTGCCATAGGCCGCCTCCTGCATTGATACTTTATCATTTGTCCCGAAAACGACGCGGAGATTTTCTGGTAGGTTCTGGTTGGCGATCGCCATAAGCTTATCTTTATTTGGGTCGCGCGGATGTGGGCGTACTACCGTAACGAATTTTTTACTAGGAGCCTGCCGTGCAGCCTCGATCAAGGCCTTCATTGTAAGCTCGAAAGTCAACTCGCTGATTTGGGGGTGGGTTCCCTCCTCATTTTTGCCGGGAGGTGGTGAAATGTGGCCACAGACCAAGACGGCTATTTCATCATCCTCGAGGCCAAGTTTTGCACGGCCGGTTTGGATATACTGTTCAGCGTTAGAAATATCTAGAGCATCGGCAATCGGGGTGCCCGTAATGAAGATACGTTCTTTCGGGAATGACGGGAGCTGGTGTTGGATGATCTTGCCAGCCAGTTCATCGTTCACAAAAATGCCGTCAATTTCTTCCATTTGCTGTTGTTGCTCCGGGCTGAAAACACCTGACGCACCGACCCCGACCCACCCCGTCGAAAAAAAGTAGATCTTCCTCACGCCAAGCGCCTCTTTGGCATTAAAAAG
>Ga0265292_1001413_pt1 | contig 21190 bp, 27 predicted proteins | sample Munlanlewell296A_FD_189080 | JGI IMG/M metagenome (GOLD analysis project Ga0265292, IMG submission 189080) | Leachate microbial communities from a municipal landfill in Southern Ontario, Canada - Leachate well 296A | ecosystem: Engineered > Solid waste > Landfill > Unclassified | place: Canada... | reverse complement strand
CGACGCGACGGCAAGTGCGCGCACGATCACGGTCACCAACCCCGACGGCGCAACGCCTGCGACGTGCACCGGTTGCTTCACCGTCACCCCTTCCCCGACGCTTGCCGGTGTTACGCCGAACTCGAAGCCGCAAGGAGCTACCGGCCAGATCATCGAGTTGTCCGGCACCGGCTTCGTCGATGTGCCGACGGTTTCATTTGGGACGGGCATCCAGGTGAACTCGGTGGCGTACAACTCCGCAATCAAGGTCACGGTGAACATCGACCTCGATGCGGACGCCGCCGCTGGGTTGCGTTCGATCACTCTGACGAACCCCGACGGTGGAGTTGGAACTTGCACGGACTGCTTCACTGTGGATTCCGCGCCGACGGTTACCGGCGCCGATCCTTTGTCCGGCGGACAGGGAGCCTCGGGTTTGGACGTGGTTCTGACGGGAACCTCCTTCCTGGACGAGCCGGCGGTCGATTTTGGTTCCGGGATCACCGTCAAGTCTGTGGCCTACGGCTCACTCACAGAAGTCACTGTGAACATCGACATCGACGCGGCGGCCACGCTTGGCGCGCGCACGATCACGCTCACCAACCCCGACGGTGGAGTTGGAACTTGCACCGGCTGCTTCACCGTCACTGCTGCTCCCTCGCTGACGAGCGCTTCACCGACCGGATACGGACGCGGAGCGACCGGCCAAGATGTGGTGCTCACGGGCGCCGGATTCGTGGATGCTCCGACGGTTGGGTTCTCGGGTTCGGGCGTCACGGTGAATGATGTGACCTGGGACTCTGCAACTCAGGTTACGGTGAACATCGACATTGGGGCGGTTGCCGCCGTCGGCGCGCGCACGATCACGCTCACTAACCCCGACGGCGGGGTTGGGACCTGCGATTGCTTCACGGTCGAACCGGCCACCGAGGCGACGATTACCTTGCCGACCACGTTGAACGGCGTCGTCACCGTCGAATTCGACGAAGACGTTTCCGGGGTCACTACTTCCAACTTCGTGTTGCGTCGCGCCGGGACTACTGCGAACTACTCGGGATCCGTGACGTGTGCGGACGGCACCTCGGCGGCGGTCCCGTGTACGGCAGACAGCGTCCGTTCGGCGGTGTTGCGCCCCACCTCTGTTCTGGTCGCGGGTCGGCTGTATACGGCACAGATCAACCCCGAAGGTGCAGCCTCGATGATTACGAACTCGGTGGATGCCGAGGTGCCTGGATCTTCAGCCTCCGGGGTCGTCTCGGTCGCCCAGGAGGAAACCGGGTTCGGCACTTCATACACGTGGTTGAATCGGGGGTCGTCGTCTGCGTACGGCGGCAGTTACCGGACGACACATCTGGCGAATGCCCGCATCAACTACGCATTCAGCGGTTCCGCCGTGATTTGGTACACGGTTCTTGGGCCGGATCAGGGCTGGGCGAAGGTGTACGTGGATGGTGTCTACAAGGGGAGTTTCAACCAGTACTCCTCGAGCGCGCGCTACCGGATCGGACGCAGGTTGTCCGGACTTAGGAGCGGAAGCCACCGGCTCACGATCGTCGTGACCGGCAAGAAGGGTTCCAGCGCCGGAAGAGGGACGTGGGTGTCCGTCGATGCCATCTCCTCCTCGTCGACGGGACGGGATGTGACGCCGGCCCTCCAATACGGCTGGGCCTTCGTGTCGACATCGATTGCTTCGGGTGGCCGGTATGCCGTGAGCGATGTTGCCGGAGAGCGTGCGGCCTTCCGGTTCGACGGCACCGGGATCGACGTCTACATGGTCCTCGGACGCAATCGCGGGAAGGCTCGCATCTACGTCGACGGCAAGGCGGTCATGGACACCGACACGTACTACTCATCGTCGATCGTTCGGCGCCGAAGTATCCGCGGTCTTGCGGACGGCGCGCATACGCTTGTTGTGCTCGTGCTGGGGCAGAAGCGCTCTGCGTCGTCGGGAACCGCAGTCGCGATCGACCGATTCGTGGTCCGGTAGAAGAGTCGGCCTTAGCACTCGCCATCCCAGACTGCTAGCATCTGTTCATGCCTGAAACGCTGGTAGAGCGCCAGGCAGAGATCCTGCGTGCGGTCGTTCGCGAGTACATCCGAACGGGGGAACCCATCGGGTCCAAGCATCTCGTGGACCGCTCGCACCTGCAGGTCTCCGCCGCCACGGTTCGCAACGAGATGGCCCACCTGGAAGAGATGGGTTACCTCGTTCAACCGCATACCAGCGCCGGGCGGGTTCCGACCGACGCGGGGTATCGCTTCCTGGTGGACGAGATCAAGACGCCCCCGCGCTTGGCTGAAGGCCGGCGCCATGCGCTTGAGAGTGAGATCACGGGCGAAGCCGGCGGAACGGATGAACTTGCCCGCCGAGCCGGCGATGTGCTCTCGCGGTTCACGCATCACGCCGCCGCGGTGCTTTCGCGGCGTGCCCGGCCCAGTCGGTTGCGGCGGGTAGAGATCTTCTCGACGGCGTCTCGCCTTGCCATGGTCGTGTTGATCGCTGAGAACGGTCGGGTCGAGCAGCGGGTGATCCCGATCGAGGCCCCGTTGCGGGACACCGATATCGAGCGGATGGCCGATCCGCTGTGCGCGGATCTGCGAGGTGTGACTCTGGACGACGCGATCGCCGATGTCGCGACGCGCGCGCGCACGGGACCGCAGTCGGAGCGCGCGTTCATGGAGTCGTTGTGCGCGGCCCTGCGTGCGCTTCAGGAATCCGATGAGCACGTTGTGGTCGGAGGCGTTGCAAACCTGGCTTCAGAGCAGGATTTCGAGCGCGAGACGCTTCACCGGCTCTACGAAGCCATCGAGCGGCAGACCGCGCTTCTGGAGCTGCTGGCATCTTCGCTCGAGTCTGCGCCCGTCACGGTGCGAATCGGGTCGGAGGTTCCATCGGAGGACTTCCGCTCCTGCTCGATCGTCGTCGCCGAGTTCGGACTTCCCGGTGCCGATCGGGGATCGGTCGGCGTGATCGGGCCGACTCGGATGGAATACGGACGGGTCATTGCGACGGCAAACGCGGTCGCGCGGGCGCTAGAGGGCGCGCTCGGCACGCACGAGCCGCGGACTTAGTTCATGCCCGATTATTACGCCATTTTGGGGGTGCCTAGGGACGCTGCCGCGGAGGACGTCAAGCGTGCATACCGCGCGCTCGCCCGCAGTTCTCACCCCGACGCAAACCCCAACGATCCACACGCAGAGGAGCGCTTCAAGCAGGTTGCCGAGGCCTACGACGTGCTTTCCGATCCCGAGAAGCGCAGGCGCTACGACGCGTTTGGTGATTCGAACGCGAGTGGGGCGTTTGGAGGGTTCGGAGACCTGGGCGACGTGATGGAGGCGTTCTTCGGCGGTTCACCTTTTGGACGGGCGCGCGCCCGCACGCCTTCCTCGGCCGTAGCGGGTCAAGACATCGGTGTCGGTGTTTCGCTGACGCTTCAGGAGGCCGTGTTCGGTACCCGGCGTGCAATCTCCATCGAGGCCCTCGCTCGGTGCGCGCGGTGCAGCGGCGATGGGTGCGAACCGGGGACTTACCGCGCTCGCTGCGGTCGCTGCGGCGGTCAGGGTGAGATTCGCTCGTCGCGTCAGACGATCCTGGGCACGGTGATGTCGGCACGCCCGTGCCCGCAGTGCTCTGGGTCCGGTGACGCGCCCTCGGTTCCGTGTGCGCACTGTGGTGGACAGGGGCGTGCTGCCGAGGTGCGGGAGGAAGTCGTCGAGATTCCCGGGGGAGTCGCGGACGGTACGACCCTGCGCGTGCGCGGAAAGGGCGAGACGGGGGTGCGCGGCGGGCCCGACGGCGATTTGTATGTGCGAATCCGCGTCGCGCCGCACGAGATATTCGAGCGCGACGGCGACGATCTGGTGTGCGACCTCGTGGTTCCGTTGACTCAAGTGGTGCTCGGTGCCGAGATCCCGGTGCCGACGCTCGACGGCGAGGAAACCTTGCGCGTTCCGGCCGGAACCTCGCACGGGACGGTGTTGCGGATTCGTGGTCGTGGCGCAACGCGACTGGACGGTCGTGGCCGCGGTGACTTGCTCGTTCATGTAAGTGTCGAGATCCCTAAGCACCTCGCGGCCGATCAGCGAGAACTCGTCGAGAAGCTTGCTGAAATGCGGGGAGAGTCGGTGGCTGCCGCCGAGGGCGGGTTGTTCCGTCGTCTGCGCGACACCTTGCGTGGCTAGTGAGTGCGCCTCACTTCTTCGCGCGCGCCGTCGCCGGCGATGAGGTCGTCATCGGCGGCGAGGATGCGCGCCATGCGGCCCGCGTCCTTCGGATCCGTCCGGGAGAGGAGATCACCGTCGCCGACGGAGCCGGGTCGTTTGTGCGCGCGCGCACTGTGGATGTCGGGCCCGGCGCAGTGCGTGCCGAAGTTCTCGAAAGACGCACCGTTCCTCGGCCGCATCCACGCGTGACGGTCTTTCCTGCGGTCTGCAAGCACGGCAAGCTCGAATTCGTCGTCCAAAAGCTCACCGAGTTGGGCGTGGACCGGATCGCCCCGTGGTTTGCCGCCCGCAGCATTGTTCGATGGGACCCAGACAAGCGCCGAGCGCACGGAGATCGGCTGCGCGCCGTGGCTTGGGAGGCGTCCAAGCAGTCTCGGCGGGTTTGGCTCCCCGAGATTGTTGACCCGGCGGAACTGCCGGCGTTGCCTGCGGTCGCGGTCGTGCTGGACGAGGAGTCGTCCGACCGCCTCGGGGCATTGCTGCCGGTGGGGGAGCCGGACGAAATTGGGGTAATCATTGGTCCCGAGGGCGGTCTTGATCGCGAAGAGGTGGGTACCTTTCGCGGGCTGGGTGCGTTGGTCGCCGGGCTGGGTCCCTCGATTCTGCGAACCGAGACCGCCGCGATCATCGGGCCGGCGCTGGTGCTGGCTCGGTATGGTCGGTTGGGATGACAGGCGGCTCCTCCCGGTAGGATTTCGGCGAATCGCGTCGAAGGGACATACCGTGGACCGGGAGTACGCGTCGAGCGTGGGGGAGCGGCTGCGAAGCATCCGACTCCGAAAAGGTCTGTCGCTTCATGAAGTGGAGCGCCGGTCCGCCAAGGAATTCAAGGCTTCGGTGTTGGGCGCGTACGAACGAGGCGAGCGCGTGATATCGGTTCCGCGGTTGCAGGGGCTGGCGCGGTTCTACGGCGCGCCGATCGAGCATCTGCTTCCCCCGACGGGTGAGCGCGCGCCGGATGTGTCGGCTGCAGCCCCGACCTCGGCGTGTATCGACCTTGCGGGCTTGGAGCGTTCCACCACATCTGATGCCTCGATGATCTCGCGGTACCTCGCGATGATCCAGACGGTTCGCGGAGATCTCGGCGCGCGCGTCATTACGGTGCGCGCTGAAGACGTGCGCGTCCTCGCCGCAGCCCTGGACGAGACGCCCGGCGAATTCATCGCCCGGCTCGCCAGACTCGGTGTTCGCGCCGGCGTCGGCGCTTAGATCGAGGACGAACGATGGACTCCGAGTGTCTGTTCTGCAAGATCGTGTCGGGAGACATCCCGAGTACGCCGGTGCTGGATCGAGAGGCCGTGTACGCGTTTCGGGACATCCACCCTTCCGCGCCCGTGCACGTCCTCGTAGTGCCCAAACGGCATGTCGCCGACGTGCGCTCGATCGAGATCGAGCACGGCGCCCTTCTCGTGGAGATGATCGACGCCGCCCGTGAGGTCGCGCTCGCGGAGGGGGTCGGCGAATCCGGGTACAGGTTGATCTTCAACATTGGCCCCGACGCCGGCCAAACCGTCTTTCACCTGCATCTTCACGTAGTCGGGGGCGCTCCCATGGGACCGGTGGCCCGTCTGTGAGGGCTGCTCGGGTCGGTATACTTAATTGTGGACCGGCCGAAGTCGGGCAGAGCCGCAGGGCTCAGGAGTGCGAGTGGCTCAAAGTACGACCGAAGTGAAGATCCTTGTTCCTGGGCATCACCAGATGGTGAGCTTGCTGGGGCAGCGAGACGAACTCCTCAAGATGATCGAGTCGTCGTTCGCGGCAACGATTCTCGTGCGCGGCAACGAGATCCACATCCACGGGGAGAAGGCCGAGACGGATCGCGTGGCCTTCCTGTTCGAGGAACTCATCACGCTGCTCGACCGGCAACAGGTACTCACGGTCGAAGGTCTGGAGCGGTCGATCGCCATGGTTAAGTCCGGCGACGCGCGCCCTTCCGAGGTCCTCGGCGACGCGGCGTTGATCCATCGGGGCAAGGCGATTCGTCCAAAGACCGCAGGCCAGAAGAGCTACGTGGACGCGATTCGCGCCAACACGATCGTGTTCGGGATCGGTCCTGCCGGAACCGGGAAGACGTACCTCGCGGTGGCTATGGCCGTGCGCGCGCTGCTCGAGAAACAGGTGAGTCGTGTGATTCTGACGCGTCCGGCGGTTGAGGCCGGCGAACGCCTCGGGTTCCTGCCGGGCACGTTGCTGGAGAAGGTCGATCCGTACATGCGTCCGCTGTACGACGCCCTCTACGACATGATGGATCCTGAGCGCATCGTGCAGTTGATCCAGCGCGCCACGATTGAGGTTTCGCCGCTCGCGTTCATGCGGGGCCGTACGCTGAACGATGCGTTCATTATCCTGGACGAAGCGCAGAACACGACGCCGGAGCAAATGAAGATGTTCCTGACACGGTTGGGTTTCGGATCGAAGGTCGTCGTGACGGGCGACGTAACGCAGATCGACTTGCCGGCCGGGCAGTATTCGGGGCTGAACGCGGCGCGAGAAATTCTTACCGATATCGACGGCGTGGCATTTGAGTTCCTGGGGGCTCGTGACGTGGTGCGACACAAGATCGTGCAGGAGATCGTTGAGGCGTACCGGCGCTTTGACGAGAGCAAATGATTAGCGAGCCCGGCGACCCAAGCGGAAGTCCCGACTCCGGCGTCGTGGTCGAGGACGAGCAGGACGTCCCGCTCGATACCGAGGGCCTTCGCACAACGGCCGCGCGCGCGCTGGAGTTCCTAGGTGTTCCCGCCGCGGCAGGTCTGTCGGTCACGCTGGTGGATCCGGAGCAAATGGCGGAACTCAAGCAGCAGGCTCTTGGAGTTCATGCGGCCACCGATGTGTTGTCGTTCCCGATGGACTCGCTGGACGACCCAATGCCCGGACCACTAGTGCTGGGTGACATCGTGGTGTGCCCCGCGGTTGCCGCGCGCCAGGCTGCCGCGCTGGGGCACTCGATGGACGACGAGATGTCGCAGTTGCTGGTTCACGGGATCTTGCACGTCCTGGGCTGGGATCACGATGACGCGGCGTCGGAACGCGCGATGCGCGCGAACGAGCGCCGCGTGCTTTCCGCCGTATCGTCGGAGCGCACGCTGTGACCGGCGCCGAGATAACCCTCAGCATCGGGATCGGGATCTCGATCCTTGTGGCTGCGTTCCTCGCGATGGCCGAGACGTCGCTCACTCACGTCGGTCGCTTCCGCGTGCTGCAGATGGTCGAGGACGAACGTCGGGGCGCGCGGCGGCTCGCCCGGTTGCTGGAAGATCCTCCGCGGTTCCTCAACATCGTGCTGCTGCTGGTGTTGGTCGTGCAGCTCGGGGGAACGGCGATGGCGACCCTTCTGGCCGACCGGCTGACTTCGGACTACGGCTGGATCATCTCGACCTTCGGGATGACGTTGCTCATCTTCGTGCTCGCGGAGGCGGCCCCCAAGACGTACGCGATCCAAAACGCCGAGAAGGTCGCGCTGTTTGTGGCTCCGGGCATCGACCGTCTGGTGCGCGTTCCCGGCGTACAGGCCTTGATGCGCATGCTTGTTCGAGTGTCCAACGTCGTGACGCCGGGCAAGGGTTTGGCCCGAGGGCCGTTCGTCACCGAGGACGAGATTCGCACTATGGCCCAGGTTGCCGCCGACGAGGCCTCGATCGAAGAAGACGAGAAGGAGATGATCCACTCGATCTTCGAGTTCGGGGACACCGTCGTGCGCGAGGTCATGGTTCCGCGTCCGGACATGGTGGGCGTGGATGCGGATCAGGACCTGAACGACGTCCTGACCCTGATGCTCGAACACGGGCTCAGCCGCATGCCCGTGTTCGAACCGGGGGATTCCCGCAACATTCTCGGCTTGGTGTACGCCAAGGACATCATGCGCAAGCTGCATCGCGCGCGCCGGCCCAACGGGAAACGTGAGTTCAAGCCGCGGCTAAAGGACTTGCTGCGCGAATCGATGTTCGTTCCCGAGTCCAAGAAGGTCGCGGAACTTCTTCGAGAGATGCAAGAGAAGAAGACGCATATGGCAATCGTGGTGGATGAGTACGGCGACATCGCCGGGCTCGTAACGCTGGAGGACCTCCTTGAGGAGATCGTTGGGGAGATCGCCGACGAGTACGACCGAGAGGAGCCCCAGGTTCAGCCGATCGACGAACGCACACTCCTGGTAAACGGCCGGCTCCAAATCGACGAACTGTCGGAGTTGCTCCACGTGGAACTGCCGAGCACCGAGTGGGACACCGTCGGTGGACTCATGGCCGGGCTGCTGGGCAAGTTGCCGGCGCAGGGTGAGGAGATCGAGTTCCAGGGTTTGCTGTTCCGCGCGCAGCGGGTCCAAGGGCGCCGGATCGCGAAGGTTCTCATCACCAAGGCCGACGGTCCGGCGACCCTGGGCGATCAATGAGCGGTTATCGCTCGGGTTTCGTCGCACTGACGGGCCGTCCCAACGTGGGGAAGTCGACGCTGCTCAATGCGTTCCTTGGGCGAAAGGTCGCCATCACTTCCAAGCGTCCGCAAACCACCCGCAATGCGATTCGCGGAGTTCTCAGCGGCGACGACTGGCAGATCGTCTTCGTGGACACACCGGGCTTGCACAAGCCGAAGAACTTGCTCGGGGAGAAGCTCAACGAGGTTGTTCGCCGGACCATCCGAGAGGTGGACGCCGTCGTGTTCATGTTGGACGCGACTCAGCCCGTCGGTACCGGCGACGCGTTCGTAGCCCGCGAGATCATCAAGACCGGGACGCCGGCGATCTGTGTCGTGAACAAGATGGATGCCGTGCGCCGTGAGGAACTCGTTCCCCAACTCACGGCCGCCGCGGAGCTGGGCGACTGGCGCGAGATCATCCCGGTCTCGGCTGTTGCGGGAACCAACGTTCCCGAACTGCAGGACATCCTCTCGTCCGTTTTGGTGGAAGGCCCACAGTTCTACCCGGACGGAATGATCACCGACCAACCGCACGAGGTGTTGCTTGCCGAGATCGTCCGCGAGAAGGCGTTGCACGCGACGCGCCAGGAGATCCCGCACTCGATCGCCGTCGTGACCGAAGAGGTCATCGAGCGTCCGGACGGCGTGACGGAGATCCGGGCGATCCTGTTTGTCGAGCGCGAGTCCCAGAAAGGGATGGTCATCGGCAAGGGCGGTTTGATGCTGAAGCGAATCGGAACGCACGCGCGCCAGGATCTCGAGTGGATTCTGGGAACGAAGGTGTTCCTGTCGCTTCAGGTGAAGGTGGCCAAGGAGTGGCAGCGTGACCCGCGCGCGCTTCAGCGCTTCCTCGGGTACTGAGATGATCCGGATCGTCGCGCTGACCATCGCCGTCGGGGTATTGGCGGGATCACGGTTCTTGCCTTCGGGCCCGACGAACTTGCCGCTCGTGCAGATCCCCCAGGGGGTTTCGGCGCGAACCTTCGATGGGAAGCGTGTTTTCGTTGTGCGCGACGGCGAGGTGCTGCACGCCTACCTCGTGCGGTCCGGTCGGTTTGGTGAGCCGGTGCGATGGTGTCCGCGAGAGCAGTTGTTCTGGTCTCCGGCCCGTTCGGACCTGTTCGACCGGGCCGGCCGTAGGGTGTTCGGACCGGTTCGCCTCGACATGCTCCAGGTTCCCTTGACCATCACGCCCCGCCTGCTGGTGACGGCCGACGTCGATCACCCCGATGCGCATCCTGCTTCGAAGGGAGAAATCGATCCTGCGGTCTTCGAGTTCTACCAGCGGTTCTTGAACCAATCTGATGCGCCGCTGTCTCGTCCGCTGGTGTTCTGTCCGGATCCACTGATGTAATCGGCGGTCCTTCGCGCGGCAGGGGTGCGTGGGGCCGTACCATTGGACATCATGGCGTTGTACAAGGAGCAGGGCATCGTCCTGCGCACGATGAAACTCGGCGAAGCCGACCGGATCGTGACTGTGCTCACTCAGGGGTCGGGAAAGATCCGCGCGGTGGCCAAGGGCGTGCGCAAGACCAAGTCCCGCTTCGGCGCGCGCCTGGAGCCCTTCACGCACGTGGACCTGCTGCTGTACAAGGGCCGGGAACTCGACATCGTGACCCAAGCCGACATCATCACGTCGTTCAGGCGCCTGCGCGACGATTACGCGCGCTTTGCGGCCGGCGAGATGATCTTGGAAGCGGCCGATCGCGCGACTATCGAGAACGAACGCAACACGCGCATGTTCATGTTGCTGCTTGGATCCCTGCGCAGACTCGTGGAGCCTGAAGGCGAGCCGAGCACGATCGCGGATTCGTTCTTGCTGCGCCTCACGGCGCTCGCCGGGTTCCTGCCTGCGCTCGCCGCCTGCGCGGAGTGTGGACGTCCGCGTGTTTCCCGTTTCTCGATCCAGCAAGGGGGCATGGTGTGTGATGCCTGCCGCAGCGGCGGCACGATCGCGGTCGGGGAGGGCACGGTGCCGTACCTGGCGGCGCTGCTCGGCGACACGGCGTCGGATTCGGACGAGGCCGCGCGAAGGGAAGGGAGCAACCTCGTGCGCGCGTACCTTGAGTACCACCTCAACCGGCCGTTGCGCGCGTGGGCGCACGTTCCCCGATGATGGCGCGCGCCGGATCGAAGAAGGCAGTCGTGCCCGCGCACGTCGCCATCGTCATGGATGGAAACGGCCGCTGGGCGACGCGCCGCGGACTCGAGCGAACCGAGGGACACAGGGCGGGAGAGGATGCGGTGGCGCGCGCCGTTGATGCCGCGCTGGATCTCGGCGTTTCCAACCTGACGCTGTATGCCTTCTCCACTGAGAACTGGAAGCGGCCGCCATCGGAAGTCCGGTTCCTGCTGAACGACACCGAGCGGTTCGTGCTTCGCCGCCGCGACCAGTTCCACGACCAAGGCGTGCGCATGCGCTGGATCGGCCGCCGCGACCGGCGTGTGCCGCGGCGGATTCTGCGCCTGATCGACGAGACCACCGAGATGACCGAGCGCAACACGCGTATGACGCTCACGGTCGCGTTCAACTACGGAGGCCGTGCCGAGATCGTGGATGCGGCGCGCGCGCTGGCCGCACGCGCGGCGCGCGGCGACCTCGACCCCGCGCGCATCGACGAGCGCGCGCTCGGGCGGGCTTTGTACGACCCGGAACTGCCCGACGTGGACTTGTTCGTTCGCACCGGCGGCGAGCAGAGGATCTCGAACTACTTGCTCTGGCAGGCCTCGTACGCGGAGTTGGTGTTCCTCGACGTGCTGTGGCCGGACTTTGCTGCCGAGCATTTGCAGCAGGCCGTCGAGGAGTTCCGTCGTCGCCAGAGGCGCTTCGGGAAGGTGTGAGTCAGTGGAGATGTCCGAGGTCGAGAAGAAGTTCTGCCGCAGTGCGGTGTGGCGCGAACTGGTGCGGCGCACTGTGATGCCTTGGATCCTGGGGTTCAGCGACCTGCCCTCGCGCGCCGACGTGCTCGAGGTCGGCTCGGGGATGGGGCACGCCGCCGAGATGTTCCTGGACCGGTTCCCTGGTTGGAACTTGGTCGCGACCGACCACGACGAAGAGATGGTGGAGCAGTTGCGCGCGCGCCTTGAGCGTTTCGACGAACGGGCGCGCGTCGAGCGCGCCGACGCCACCGCGCTCGCGTACCCCGACCGCACGTTCGACCTCGTGGTGTCTCTCGGCGTGTGGCACCACATCGGGTCGTGGGAAACAGCCCTCGCCGAGTGCGCGCGCGTGTTGCGGCCCGGCGGACGCCTGTTGCTGGTCGATCTGCTGCCAGGCTTCTTCGTCGGGCCTATCGCGAAAGTGTTTCCACCCGAGCGCACCTACTCGCTCGGCGAGTTGCGCGAGCAACTCGCCGAGGCAGGGTTCGCGCGCTTTCGGGTGCGCGCGGCCGGCCGGCTTTGGTACCGGCTTCTCGCCGAAACCCCGTACGCCTAATCAGACGTAGGGGCGAACCAGCGCCTGCAGCGGGAACTCTACGTGGCGGCCGTATTGGTCGCCGACGTTGAGCTGCAATCCCGGAAGAATGACGATGCGCTGCTCGGAGTCGACCTCGGTGAGCGGCACCGGCATCTGGGCGTTGTCGGAGTCCGCGATGAACTGGATGTGCATCCCGTGGGTCGCGATATCGCCCTGCCAGAACTTGCGCGCGCCCGCCGGGTTCGACGCTGGGTCTCCGTCTTCGGGAGTCCAGCACACGCGCGGGAGCGACTCGCTTGTCGAGGGGTCGGTGTAGGTCCCGTACGCGCCGTCGTCGGGCGCGCGCGAACGCAGGTGCGGCCCCGGATCCGATCCCGTCCCGTCGTCGAAGCAGGAATCGTCGCGGTAGTAAGGCTGAGTGATCAGCGTGTAGGCATCGCCGGCCGTGTGCTGCTTGATCGACCAACGCGTCACCAGAGTTCCGAACGGACCGCCGACCTGCTCCCAGTTGAGCGGCCCGGTCGGACCGGAGAATGTGGGGTCGGCGAAGTCGAGGTCGTTGCAGACGCCGTCGCCGGATGCCGGGTCGACTCCGATCTCACAGTCGTCGGAGCCCCCTGCGAGCGGCACGGTGTGGTGCTGCGGGCCGACGACGGGGATCGGGTCGTCGTCGCGGATCTCGACGCGGTCGTTGGCGATGTGCACGTTGGTGTTGCCGAACACTTCGTCGTTCTTCCCGTCGACATCAACGCCTTCGGTCACGAAGGGGTTGTAGTAGCGGGTCATCTTGCCCGCGTTGTAGTCCCACTGGATGTAGACGCCGTCGGCGGGAGGCATCACGTGAACCCGAAGGGCGTCACTCAGGCGAAACTCGTCGCGGTAGAAGGTTTCGACGCGAACGTTGTTGGTCGAAGAGTCGGCTCCCCATGCCGCGCGAATCGCGCGCACCGGACCCCAGCGCTCGCCCATCGAGATGGACGAGCCGCCCCAGTTGTTGACCTCCTCCTCGTATCCGCAGCACGGCGTAGTTCCACCGGGGCGCTGTTGGAAGGCGCGCGCCTTCCACTGGTCGATCAGGTCGGGACCAACATTGCCGCCGGCATCCAGGCCGGTGTCGTCCGGCGAGACGCGGATCTGCGTCATCAGCCATCGTCCGTCGTAGCGGAACCAATAGCGCGGAGTCTTGATCCACGCGGTATCGAGCGGCCGCCGCTGCTCGATCACCCACTCCGCGGGACGATCGATCCCCTCGGGGGAGGTGTAGTCGTTGTCGTGTGCCGTGGTCGAGATGGAGCCGTCCGGGTTGCAGTACGGGCCCTTAGGAGCCGCGCCGTAGCCGTCGTAGGAGGACTGCGAGTACACGAACATGTCCGCGTTCGCGTCGCGCTGGTATCGGACGTAGCCGTTCTCCGAGGTGTACGCGGGTGCCGGGCCATCGGGCGCGGCGAGCATCACGTACGCGAAGGCGACGTTCTCGGGTTTCGACGGATCCGCGACGGCGACCTCGTTTGCGGACTCGATCCCGGTCGGAAGGGCGGTGCCGGCTGGCGCCTGCGTTCCGGCGTCGGACCACATGAACGCCAACTCGTCGTTGTCGTCCAAGCCCTTGACCGGGTCTGCCGTCGTTGCGAATCCCTTTGGTCCGATCTCGCTGCCGGGAGCCGGCTTCGCAAGGCAGGGGTTGCCGTCGTTGGCGATGAAATCGTCCGAGGTGTAGCGGAAGCCCTCACGGTCCCAGGCGTAGGTCGTTTCCTGATCCACGCCCGAGTAGAACGCGAACCCCGATGCGTTGTTCGTCAGGTAGCGAGTGAACCGCTCGTCCACCTGGAATGGAATCTGTACGAACGCCTCAGCGGCCGAGTCCCACCGGTAGCCGAGGATCCGGTTGACGTCGGCTCCCACGTTGGGATTCGCCGGAATGCGCGAAGGCTGGACGCAGTTGTGATCCCCGTTGTCGGAGTAGTCGTAAGGGTTGGGGTGCTCGCTGCTCTTGTAGCAGTCGCTCGCAAGCGGCCCCAGATACTGGTGCTGGTCGAAGACCGTGTACTCGGTCGGAGTCTGCGGTTCCCGGAAAGTCGGATCGGGTCCGGCGCTCCACGCCGGAAACTGCGCCCCCGTCAGTACGACAGGTTCGACACTCCGGTCTTGGGTTACGAGCGTCGGCGCGGCCCGCCCCGGCAACGGGGCGACGGTAAGTGCGAGCACGGTCAATGCAAGCGGCAAACGAGAACGCATGGGGCTCCCTCCCAATCTGGTTCACGTACCTGGTTCGCCGCGGAGAGGGGCAATCCCTTGCCGCGCGCCTTGTGGGCGCGCGCGAATCAGGCAGGGGAGACTTGTGGGAACGACGACGGGTCGGACCAGCGCGCGCGCCCAGAAGTCCTACGTCGGCTGGATCCGCCCCTGCTCCGGTTTCGCGGCACGCATGTCGAGGTCGTTCATCGCCCGTCGCTATCCCGACCGCCCGGACGGGAGAACAAACAAACTGCCACCCCAATGCGTCGTCCAAACCCACTGCCATCAGGGACTTCGCGTGGGACCGAAAACAAGGCCGCGCGCGCTATCCTGTCCGAGCGGATCGATATCGAGGTCCGCATAGATGGGAGTTGAACGGACCGATGGCTGAAATCGACTTCCTGAACGTGGATCTAGAGCTCGAGGGCCGCGAGCCGCTCGATCCTGTTCTCGATGACCTTGGCGAAGAGGTCGTGGTGATGTATCGGGCTGAGTCGCGCGGGTTGTTTCAGGCGAGCGTCGAGATTGCAGGCGGCATGTCGACCGATGCGGATTCGGTAATCAATCACCTGTGCAGTCTCGTCGAGTGTATGAAGCCGGGGGCGCGCGCAGTTTGGGATCGATGTGTGTCCAGGATGTTCGATGTGGGCTACGACAGCGGCGACACGCCCCGGAACTTCCGGTCGATCTTGCAGCCGGCCACGATTGCCCGCGTCGCGTCGGTGGGCGGCTCGGTAGCCGTCACGATCTATCCACTGGGCATGCCGACTTTCGACGTTGCCGAGGTAGGTCAGCCGGATGCGTGTGAAACCGAGGGTTGAGCCCCGCGGGTGCGAGGCCGTACAACTCGCGGCCGCACCCGACGCTCGCTACGCTCGCGCGGGTGAGCCGCCAAGTCGTTGGGCGGACCAGACGAAAGGATGACTATGGCCCCACGAGATGCCTTCGGTGTGTTCGCGCGTTCGCTCGGGTTGTGGCTCAGCGTCACGTCGGCTCTTGCTCTGTTCAACGTGTTATGGGACCAGTCGGGCCATCTTGAGGCAGGCTGGGTGATTCGCCTCTCTGCCTCGGTCGTGATCGGGTTGATCCTGCTCGTGTGTGGAGATGGTCTCGCTCGCCGCCTCTACAGCCGATCTGCATCGTCATGATTTGTGCGCAGCCGCCCAACTTGCGGCTAGAGCAGACTGCTCGCGCGCTTCGCGCGCGTCCGGCTGCGCAGCCGCCAGGACGTTGGACGGACTAGCCTCGATCGATATGAATCTCGACAAACTCGCCTCGTCCATCAACGCGGTCGCGCGCATTCGCGGCTCCTTCATGCTCCGCTCCGGAGTCACAGCGACCAAGTACTTCGACAAGTACCGCTTCGAGTCCGACCCGGTGTTGTTGGCCGGGATCGCTGACCACATGCGCGGCTGGATACCAGGAGAGCGGAATGAGCCAGGACTTCCCCTACTCGAGTCCGGCGATGTTAGGGAGCAACACCTGGACAAGCATTGTGAAGGGGTGCCAATGGTACGACCGAAATTTCACGTGCGTGCCGTCCTCCAACGCCCTTGTCACCGCCTCAACAATTTGCACCTGCGGAATCGGGTCCATCGGGCGCGGGTCCGATGGTCCCCCGCGAATGACCGCGTCTCGCCCGGTGACCGCAGCGGTCTAGGGCGAGACGAAGGAAGATGATGACCGGCAGCGCGCGACGGATCAGCCGGGGAGTCGTTTGCTCGGGCCTTGCGCTCAGCACCTTGGTCGCCTGCACCGCCGCACCCCGATCTCCGCGCGCGCTGCCGTCGTCCTCCGGTCCAGTGGTTGGTGCCTCGTGTTCAACGGAGGGATCCTGTCCGTCGGATTCCGCAGTGCCCAGTTCACGTGGGGGCTCATCTGCGGCCGCGCCGGGTGCGCCGAGCGGCTCGGCCCGAAGCGAGCGGTTCCTTCGAGTGCCGAGAATTCCGGCCAGCGCGTGGGAGGGCTCTTACAGCGCCTCGGGGTCGGGGTTCTTTGAGGATTCCGCGCACGGCCGAACGAACTACCCCTCTCCCGACGGGGTCTTCACCGGCCTCGGAACGGATTCACAGCCCCGCGATGGTGCATCGAGCGAGGCCTACTACCGCCTCTACCCTTACTTCAACTCACCCACGACCAGCCAGCCCAACTGGTACTTCACATGGAACATGCGTCCCACGGACTACGCGATGACCGAAATCAGCCTCACCTTTCCAATCCAGGGAAGAGGGCCGTGGGCATCCTGGAACTTCCCTCTGAAGTCGCCCCTGCCGTGGTTGTCGCTTCCCGTCGGCCACGTTTCCCATTCGTCGACGCGCTTCGAAGGTGCCCACGCTCTGACCATGCGGCGAATGTCTTCCACTTCGTGGCGAATTGAGATCGCGCTGCGCCGCTCCGGTGGTGCGCCCGGCGACTATGCGAAGAGCGGCAGGTTCACGATGACCACGGATCGACCGCTGCCACCCTGGAACTCGATACGGCTCAGGGGGGGAGATCGTGGACACTGCCGGTGCCAGGTGCTGGGCGTCGTTCGATCTGAAGGCAATCTCGAACGAATAGCCGGCTGGGCGCTACGGCTGCACACCCGGGTTTCCGGGTGGGCGTGGAAGGACAGCGACGAGCTTGACTGGAGCGTTGAAGCTCGGAAGTACTCGCGCGAGGAAGCCGCGAAGATCCGTGAAGAAGGTCTTCGTGTGGCGAAGAGGCTCGAGGTGCGGGCTTGGCCGTTTCACCAGGATTGGTCGGCCTGGCGACCGAGCGCGAATTGGCCGGTACCCGGTGTTCCCGAGGACTGGAACGATGCGACTCTTTAGTGCTCCAAGAGCCTTGTCGGTGGCGACAGTTACGATTACCGGATGCCGACGATACTGATACGCGGTCCCTATCGCGTGTTCTTCTACTCGGGTGACAGCGTAGAGCCGCCTCACGTCCACGTGCAGCGTGAAAAGATGGTGGCGAAGTACTGGCTGAACCCAGTACGGTTGGAGCGTAGCGGCGGGTTCGGGCGGGTTGAATTGCGTCGCATCGAGGCATTGATCGAAGCGGAAGCCGCATCGCTGTTGAGGAGGTGGGATGAGTTCTTCGAGGATTGAGATCGGTCGAGCAGAGGCGATCAGCATTTCTGTAACCGAGGACTCCCTTGTCGTAGACCTCGTCGATGGTCGCACGGTGTCCGTGCCCTTGGCTTGGTATCCGCGGTTGGCTCACGGAAAGGCCAACGAACGCGCCGAGTGGGAGTTGATCGGGAGGGGCGAAGGCATTCACTGGCCGTTGCTCGACGAAGACATCAGCGTCGAGGGTTTGCTCGCGGGCCGCCCCTCCGGCGAGTCCCAGGAATCGCTCAAGCAGTGGCTCCAGTCGCGGTCTGCCGTCTAACCCCGCGGTTGCACCGGACACTCGCTGGCGCTCGCGCCGCTCAGCCGCCAAGTCGTTGAACGGACTAGCCTCGATCGATATGGATCTCGACAAACTCGCCTCGTCCATCAACGCGGTCGCGCGCCTTCGCGGCTCCTTCACGCTCCGTTCCGGAGTCACAGCGACCGAGTACTTCGACAAGTACCGCTTCGAGTCCGACCCGGTGTTGTTGGCCGCGATCGCTGACCACATGCGCGGCTTGGTGCCTACCGGGATTGATGCGCTCGCCGGACTGGAGCTTGGCGGCGTGCCGGTGGTCACGGCGCTGTCGCTGCGCAGTGGGCTGCCTGCTATCTTCGTTCGAAAGACCGCCAAGGACTATGGCACCTGCCAGCTGGTCGAGGGTCTGGACGTGGCCGGTCGCCTGTTGTGCATCGTCGAAGACGTGGTCACCTCTGGCGGGCAGATCATCGAGTCCTGCATCGCCCTCCGCGCGCTCGGTGCTTCCGTGGAGCACGCGCTGTGCGTGATCGACCGAGAGACCGGTGGCACCGAGGCGTTGGCAGCCATCGGCCTCGAACTGCGACCACTGTTCCGTCGCAGTCAGATCGACCGCGCGTAGCCCCGGTAGGACTGTTCCCCGCCTCCGCCAGGCGGTAACCTGAATGGATGAGTTCGCTGGATTCTGTCGTGCACTCGGATCCCGAGATCCTGAGCGGAGCGCCCGTGTTCATCGGGACCCGCGTTCCCCTGCGCAACCTGATCGATTACCTCGAGGACGACTACAGCGTCGAGGGCTTCCTCCAGCAGTTCCCGTCCGTGCGTCGCGAACAGGTCGAGGCGGTCTTGGAAGCCCTCGAGGAAACACTCCCTCGTGCGCGTCCTGCTTGACGAGCACCTGCCGCTCGACCTGGCCGCGGAGTTGATCGGTCACGACGTGACGACCGTGCGAGCCCAGGGTTGGACCGGCATGAAGAACGGTGAACTGCTGGCTACCGCTGCGTCGGCTGGTTTCGGACATACTGCTCACGAACGACCGAGGGATCGAGTACCAGGTCGTTATGCAGACCAATAGGAAGAGCATGAGCAACAAGACAAGGATGGCGTACGACCGCTGGTCTGAAAAGTACGACGCTGAGCGCAATCCCCAAATCCTGATGGAACACGACGAAGTTGTTCGGCTCGTCGATGCCCGTCCGGGTGAGTCGATCCTCGATGCCGCGTGCGGGACCGGCAAGTACACGATCGAGTTCCACAACGCTGGTGCTGCAGTCATGGGCGTCGACTTCTCTGACGGAATGCTCGCTGTGGCCGCGCGCAAGCACCCCGCGTTGTCGTTCCGTTACGCCGATCTGTCTCTGCCGCTGCCGTTCGAGGCTGCGTCGTTCGACAAGGTCAATTGCGCGCAGGCCTTGAAGCACATCGCAGACCTGCGTGCCGTGTTCAGAGATGTCGCGCGCGTGCTGAGACCGGGAGGAGCCTTCATCTTTTCGGTGACACATCCCGACATGTGCTGGGATGACTATGAGATCGACAGCAGGGCCGATGTAGACCTCCGCGCCGAAGCCGACATGCACGACCACCGATTCTGCGACTATTTCGAGGCGCTGGAGCGGAACGGCTTCGACCTGGACCGCTTGGTGCAGATACCAGTGTCTGACAAGATCAAGCACCTGCTGACCCCAGAGTCCTTCTGGAAGGTGCAGGGGCGCTACCAGGTGCTCGCCATCAGAGCCAAGAGGCACAAGCAAGACCTGGGGCCGACGCCATTGCCGTGCAACTGAATGTGCAGCGCTGGAACGGCCGGGGAGATAGGTGACGGATCAGTCCAGGGACAGGGGTGACGATGGCCGGATCGAGAATGCTGCAAGATGATGTGATGCGTCCTTCCAGGGGGAGATCGCTACGACGCGCGATTCCTCTCGGCAGCGCGGTGCTTGTCTTCTCATTGACTGCATGCGGGACGGGCGTTTCCCCCCAGACGGGTTCGGTTGCTGGGGAACAGGGACTGCGGTCGACGCGCCAACTGTCATGCCGAGGAGAACATAGTCTCCCGTTCACACGAGCCGCTCTATCGGCTTCCCCGATGACGGCGGACGAGCACGAAGCTCTGCCATTCGTCCGTCGGTACCTGCAGGAGCACGGACAGGAGGTGGACGTCCATGCGGACGCTGAACTTCGGCTCCTGTCGGCGTCCGACGGTGCGGCGTTGTTCGCGGTGGGCAAGACGTTGGAGGGATTCGGCTCGATCACGTTCGAGCGAGACGGTTCGGAGTGGAAGTTCGACCGTTCCCAAGGCCGATGCCTTCCGCAGGGTTGGGTAGGAGGACGCGAGGCGAGCCCGTGGGCGGTCGAGGGCGCACTCGATCGCGCCAGCCGCCGGGTGTACGCCCTTGTCGAAGAGATGGCCTGTGCCGGCGGTATGCCGGCCGATGGGCGGATCAACCCACCTCTGATCGAATGGGGCTCGACAACCGTCATCGTGACGATCACTGTCAGACCAAAGGACGGGGTCCAAAACTGCCTGGGCTACCCGCCGACGAAGTTCTCATTCGACTTGCCTGAGCCACTGGGAGACCGAGTGCTCCTTGATGGCTTCCATGAACCGCCGGCGCCGCCCGGCACGCCCATGACCTCAGGTTGACGCAGGCGATGCGATACGTGGTGGTTCTTGAGCACGGGGAGTCGGGGCGGGGCGGCCACGTCTCGGATCTTCCCGGCTGTATCGCCGCCGGGGAGACGCGCCAAGAGACGCTCGATCTCATCCGGGAGGTAATTCCACATCGATAGCCTCAGGCAAGAGGGCCTGCCCGTGCCGGAGCCTTCCAGCGAGGCCGAGATCGTAGAGATTCATGCCGCATGACGCGCGGCTGGAGCCGACGCTCGCCGTGTGAGTTCGCGGCCGGCTCCGCTAGACGAATTAGGCTTCCCGCCACGCTAGTCCGGCGCTCGGCCGATCTGCCGGTCTTCCTGGTGCTCCTTTCGGTCACGAATCGCGCGCCGCGCTAAGAGCAGCCCGTAGATCGGAACGACTGTAAAGACGGCCGCCGTTACGAGCACGCCGGGGATGTCCTCCGACCCGGCATCCGCAGACCCAGGCCAGATGAGACCTCGCGCCAAGCCGGACACAACTGCGGCGGTCCAGATCACCGAGGGCCAGAACCCGGCACCGTCCCGCCGGACCGGCCGATCGAGCAGTGGCGCTGCCTGTCTCGATCGGACGCCAAACCACCACGCGAGGCACGTTACCGACAACCCCGACAACGTCCAGACGATCACGCGCTCCACCGACTGGTAGTCCAGCAGAGTGATTAGAAGCAGAGTGCCAAGGATCATCAGCAGCACAAACCGATACCACCGCACAGCGAGGAACGCGATCCCGCCGTATGCCGCGAGCGTGAGCGCAAAGCGGTCGACGGGAGCGTGATTGTTGGCCAGAACGACACCACTCGCGATGATGCCAAAAGGAGATATCGTCAAATGTTGTGGAACGCGTAGCGTGAATCACGCGGCGTCCTTCCCCTTCGTTGCTTCTCGTTCAACCAACTTGCCGTTCACGAACTTCGCGCC
>Ga0265292_1001412_pt1 | contig 21209 bp, 20 predicted proteins | sample Munlanlewell296A_FD_189080 | JGI IMG/M metagenome (GOLD analysis project Ga0265292, IMG submission 189080) | Leachate microbial communities from a municipal landfill in Southern Ontario, Canada - Leachate well 296A | ecosystem: Engineered > Solid waste > Landfill > Unclassified | place: Canada... | reverse complement strand
CTTGTAGATTCAAAAGATCCCATCCGGTGTTCGTAAATGCGTACCGGACCAGAAGGGCCGTTGCCTCGGAACCCAGTCCTTTGCCCAAAAATTCAGGATTGCCGATCGTAATTCGCATTACGGCTTTTTTTTCTTTTTCATCGATATCCACGAATCCGGCATTGCCGATGAGCCTGCCGTCTGGAACCGTCACCAGCGAAAAGAATTTCCGGTCCGGTTCCTGTATCCGCCGAAACCACTTCCATTGATCCTCCATGGTCGGAATGTGGTGATCGTCGATCAGTTCCCGCAGTTTCACATTGCCGGAGAGCCAGCGCTGGAAGTGCGGCTGGTCCGTCTCTGTCATTTCCGCCAAAGCCACTCGTTCACCCTGAAGAATTATTGCCCGCTCGGACATATGTGAAGTATACAGGGGTTAGTATTCAGTATTCATGACCTATACACCTACTTTCCTGAATACTGCATACTCAATACCGTATACTCGTTTGTTTTTTCTCCTGTCAGCTGGTCAATTTTCATTTATCCTCTTCTCATGCCTGTACCTTTCTTAGACCTCAAAGCCCAATACCGCACCATCAAGCCGGAGATTGATCTGGCCGTTCAATCGGTGATTGATTCCTGCACGTTCGCGCTCGGGCCGGCGGTGGAAAAGTTTGAAAAGGCTTTCGCCGCGTACTGCGACGTAAAACACTGCATCGGGGTCGGATCGGGAACCGCAGCGCTCGAGCTCATACTGCGCGCGCTCGATATCGGGCCCGGCGATGAGGTGATCACGGTCGCAAATACATTTTTTGCCAGCGCCGAAGCCGTCTCTTTGGTCGGCGCCACTCCTATCCTGGCCGATTGCCGGGAAGAAGACGCGCTGATCGCCCCAGAGGACATCGAGCGAAGAATCACCAAGAAAACCAGGGCGATCATTCCCGTGCACTTGTACGGCCAATGCGCGGATATGGATGCTCTGGCCGCGATCGCGAAGAAACACGGCGTTTCCCTGATCGAAGACGCCTGCCAGGCCCACGGAAGCACCTACAAGGGCGCGAAGGCCGGCTCGCTCGCTTTCGCAGCGGCGTTCAGTTTCTACCCCGGGAAAAATCTCGGCGCCTTCGGCGAAGGCGGCGGCATCACGACCGATGACGACAACCTGGCCGAAAAAGCCCGGATGCTTCGCGACCACGGCATGCCGGAAAAATACAAACATTCATTGGTCGGTTACAATGAGCGAATGGACGGGATACAGGGTGCGGTGTTGGATGTGAAGCTCAAGCATCTGGACAGGTGGAATTCGGCCCGCCGCGAGCACGCGAGCCGGTACCGCAGGCTCCTTGCCGAAGAACCGCGCATCCGATTATTCACCGAGCACTCAGACCGGGAACAGAATTACCATCTCTTTGTCATCCGCGTTCCAAACCGGGACAAAGTTCAGCAAAACCTCAAAGCCAAAGGTATCGCCACCGGCATCCATTACCCGATCCCCATCCACCTGCAGAAGGCCTATGCCGGCATGGGCTGGAAAAAGGGAGATTTCCCGGTTGCGGAGAAGCTCGCCGATGAAATTCTGTCGCTTCCGATGTTCGCGGAGATGACGGAGGAGCAGGTGGAGGAAGTATGCACCGCCGTCCGACACTGCCTCTGACCCTTTACCGACCGTCGTGGATGTAGGCATCCATTTTCTCCACGAGACCGGTGAGGCTGTGCTGCTTCGCGACAATCTGATACATCTCGTCCGCCGGGATCGGCGGCTGCGCTGCAAATTTCTCAACGAATGCCGCGATCGCCTCGGGCGTGTCGGCCTCGGGAACCGCCGGAATCCCTATGGCCAGAGCATTCCCCGCAGTCGTCACGGGATAGCACCCGCAGGTCATCGCCTCGAGCATGGTTTTGTCGATAGTCTCGGACGCCATGTTGAGAATCAAAAAATGTCGCTGATAAATCTCCGGCAATTCCCGCATCGGTATCGTTCCGTGGAACGTGACTCTGGAACCGAGCCCCAGTTCCAAAACCAACGATTGAAGCTCGGCGCTGTAATCCGGCTCCGCTTCTACCCCGTAAATTTCCAATCGATATTTCTCCGGCAGCAATACCAAGGCTCGAAACACGATCTCAACCCGCTTGGACCGGCTCAGACGATGAACCATCAGCAAATTGAACGGGTCCCGGCAAGTATTCTGGCGCCTGGTCCAGAAATCCATGTCGATCCCGTGGCCGACGACGATTTTTTTCTTCGAGCCTTCGAATTGAGGAAGACTCTGTGGAGTCGCGCAGAAAAACCGTTTGCCGAACCATCCGAAGAACCGAACCCCCAGCTGCATTTGGTAGTGCGTGTACCACAGGTACGCCGGGGTCCCTCGTAGTAACCACCACCAGCATCCGAGCACGTACCAGACCGGCGACATATGCACGAAGACCCGATCGTATCTGCGGGAAACGATAAGCCGTTCGAAGGTCAAAAACGATCGCAGGCGCGAGGCCCCCCGTTCCTTCCCCAGAGAATGGACCGGAAAAGAAAATTGCTCCTTGCCACCTTCGAGACAAATCACCTCCACCTCATACCCCTGCCGCTGGAATGCCCGCACCCACAGGACTCCGAAGGCATCCTGACCGTGAAGCTTCTGGGTGATGAAGAGGAGACGCATAAGAAAATGTAAAATGTAGAATGTACAATGTAAAATTAAGAACTTTTCAAGAATTCTGCGTAATCCTTTACAAGCTGTTTCTTTTCAAATCTTCCGACAATTTCTTTCGCTTTCACGCCGATTGAACGGATTTTTTCTTCGTTAGATAGTAAACTTTCGATTTTCCGCTCAAGATCCTCCGGAGTTCCATCAAAAAATATTCCATTCATCCCGTCTTGTATCACATCCGGGAGCACTCCCGCCCGGGTTGCGATGACCGGCAATCCTAAAGCCATCGCCTCCAGCGCGATCCTGGGTCCGCCTTCACTTAAAGATGGCAGAACAAAGATTCTGGCTGACTGTAGCGCAATAACTACACTCGTTTGATCCGGCAGCCAGCCGACAAATTCGACGCGGTCTCGAAGCCCGGAATCCGAAACGGATTGTTCGCATCTTTCCCTTTCGGGGCCATCGCCGATGACGAGCAATTTTTTTTCAGGCAAGGTCTTCAAGGCTTCGATCAAAACCGGAAGTCCTTTGTTTTTTACGATTCGTCCGCAAAAAACCAAATCGTATTTTTTCGGAATCGATGAATCCGGTTTCAGTACCGAACTGTCCAGATAAAAAGACGGTACGATCCGGACATTTCCTTTTTCCACCCCGATTTCTGTCAATGTATCGGCGACGCTCTGGCTGACCGTCCGGACTCCATCGAATTTTGCCGAATGTGACTTAAGAAATAATATCGAAAACCAATATCCGATTTTTTCGCTTAATGATGCCGCCTTCGGCCAGCCGACAATGTGATGAATTTCCAAAACGCTTCGGATTTTTTTGCTTTTTAAAAGCATCCGCGCCCCGATGCCGTTGTAGAAGGGCGGATAGTCGTGGACGGTCATCACCTCATGGCCGAATCCCTTCACGAGCTTCCCCCCGCACTTCTTGATCCAAAGCGGCTGGTACCAGAGTCTGCGCGGAGAAGGATGGAAATGCACCTTTCCAAATAAACATTCTTGATTCTTGATTCTTGATTCTTGATTCCTCGGACAAATCACATCAATCCTCTCGAAGTGCTTCGAAAGCTCCTCCAGCGTGTACCAAAAAGCTCCCTTCTTCCCGGAAAGAATCGAGCGATCGCCGGAAATCATCAGAAGTCTTTTCCCTCCGCCATGAGAGCGTGTCTTCTGACCCGCGGCGGAAACAAGAAGCCGTTCAAATAACCGACTATGCTCCTCAGCCACCTTTTCCCATCCCCGTATCGCAACCGGAACGGCTGCAGAGCGCGCAACATCGTCATAGTGGGTAATCACATCCTGGAGCGCCTTCGTGATCTCGCAAGGAATACGAAGCGGACGAACAACCATTCCGCACCGGAGCGTCTCGCTGAGTCCCGTCTCCTCCGAGAGGAGAACCGGCAATCCCGCCGCACGCGCCTCCAGCGCGACATTGGGACTCAGTTCGGTGAGCGATGGAAGGATGAGGAGATCATGCCTGGCGAAGACGTGCTGCTTGTCCGCACCGGAAACCGGCGGGAGGAAAGCGATGTGATCCCGCGCAAGCCATCGGGAAGCGAGAGTGCGAAGCTTCGGCTCCATCGGCCCGCTCCCGACGAGCGTGATCTCTACATCATGCATCTCATGGAGCGCCTCGAGCAATGCGGGGAGATTCTTGAACCCGACGAACCTTCCGAGGAAAAGAAGGCGGAACGGGCTGTGCGCACGATGAGGGAAAGCTTGCCCTGTATCCGAGCGAAGCGAGTGGTACAGGGCATTCTCGATAACGGAATGTGCAGGTAGGATGAATTTGGCTTCGTAGAGCTCTTCCTGGAATCGCGTCGAGAAGACGACGTGATCGAAGAATCCGAGAATTTTCTGCGTGAGCCACCGTGACCACGTTCGCGACGCATACCAGTCCCGAAGCCTCTTCATCCCACCCCGATCCGTGTACCGCTCCCAGAAGAAATCCCCGCCGAGCCGCAGAACTTTCTTCGGCTTTTTTAACCGCAAGATCCAAAGCGGAATACCGACACTTACAGAAGAAAACGCCTCGATCACATCGGCATCTTTTGCATAATGTTTCAATGCGCGCGCATAGCGAAACCACCGGAGGATCGGCCCGCCATTTCGCGGAATAACAACCACTTGCCATCCCTCTCCCGGCATGAAACCGCTTATCGCTACCCGCCCTGCCCTCCATAGCTTTAGCGAAGGAGGATTATCGCTTATCGCTCCGTAAGTAATAACGCTCACCGCATTCCCCATTCTGAAAAGTTCCTTTGCCAGGTTACGGACATACGTCGCCGGCCCGCCGATGTCGGGGGGATAAATGCCGGTGGCAAGAATGATGCGCATAACCTAGGATTTTGACTGATAATAGTCGTAATAACCGGATTCGGGTATTTTCTTGACAAAATACAAATAATTTTTATTATCTCTTTATGTACGAGAACGAATCAGACCAACGGTACTCTCTCGAGACACTGGAAGGAGAACTGAGGAGAAAACGGGAGATTACAAAGGGTGCAATTATCTTCGAGATTTTCGAAACCATGGATAGCGTCAGGAGAATGCTTGCTGGCGACAGCCTCGACGTAATATCCACCGTAAAAGGAAAAGGTGATCCCAGAGTTTATGTAACAATCAGGAAAAAATCTGACGGTTTTTTTACTGTCTTCACCCACTACGTCGGTCCCGATAATCATGTGAGGGGACAGTGCTTGGGAGTGGGAGAAATACCTATCGGCATGGAGTTTGCGGCTTTGGGCGGTAATAGTAAACCGCCCCCAAACGGTTTCACCCGGCAAAAACGCCGACCGGTTTTCTTAAGAATAAGGACCGAGATATTGCCCATCCCCTCTTTCAAATGACATATCCTGAAGGTCTTCCCAGAAATTACGGTGTCATGCCCGGCCGGATAAACGAACCTGATGACACGGTTATCGTGCGGCTTTCAAGGAATCTTCGAAGGAGTCCGAGACTGGCGCAACTGTATGGATCAAGTTTTGAACAGATCGACCGTGGAGTTTTCAAATTGGGACAAGTAGACCTCGAACAGGGAATAGTCACTTTGACCACTCGTGTTCGGGAAAACGATGTAGTCCGGGTCGCTATCGGCGAAGGAATGGATCGGTTCAATTCAAGAAGGTCGAAAGGAGAACACCTGCAGCACCCCGCAAACCCGACCGCAACCTTAAACCCTAAAAACACAGATGCTACCCAAGCCGACGACAATACCACTCCACAGTCCGCTTAAGCCCTTCTTCGAACCCAATTTTCGGCGCCCACCCAAGCTTCCGTATCGCCGATGAATCAAGCGCGTAACGCCAGTCGTGGCCGGGCCGGTCCTTCACCGAAGTAAGGAGGCTCTTCGGCTTGCCGAGAATGTCCAGAACTTTGGTCGCAACATCGATGTTCTGCCGCTCATCATCGGCCGAAACATTGAAAATATGGCCACTCCCGATCTCAGAATCAAAAAACGCCCAGTCGGTTTCCAGGATAACCTCGATCGCATCGGTGTGATCGGTAACGAAGAGCCAGTCGCGCTTGTTCTTCCCTTCGGCATAAATCGGCACTGGCTGACTTAAGAGCGCCGTGCGAATGACCGTCGGTATGAATTTCTCGAGCGCCTGATGCGGACCGTAGTTATTGGTACACCTCGAGATAGTCGCATGAATTCCGTAGGTTCGCATAGCCGCGATAACCAGGAGATCTCCGGCCGCCTTGCTCGCTGCGTACGGCGAACTCGGCCAGAGAGCATCCGCTGTCTTCTTCGGCGGTTCTCTGTCATCGAGATCCCCATAGACCTCATCCGTCGAGATATGGAGAAGCCGCAGTGCTTTGGACTTCCGGCAAACCTCGATGAGGCTCTGTACACCGAGAACATTGGTATGCAGGAACGGGAAAGGGTCGTCGATGCTCCGATCCACATGCGTTTCGGCCGCGAAATTCACGATTGTATCGATCCGGTGCTCCTCTACAAGCTTCCCTACAAGCGCCGTGTCCGCGATATCCCCCTGAACGAACGTGATGGCCTGTGCGACAGGCTCGAGGAATTTCCGATCCGCCGCATACGTCAGTTTATCCAGAACCACCACCGCATCAGCGGGAGCGGATACGACGTGCCTGAGCACGAAGTGCGAGCCGATGAAGCCCGCGCCGCCGGTGACCAGGAGTTGATGAGACATAAAACAAACTTTTTAAGAAGCGATTCTTAACGATATATTGCATGGCTGCATGGTTACATGGTTACATGGTTCGCAAGCGAAAACCAATGTTCATGCATGCAAACCATGCAGCCATGCAGCCATGCAACATCGAAGAGTCCTTGGAATTGCGGAAATCGAGAGATCACGTAACATGACACCCTATGAAAGGCGTCCTCATTTGCGGTGGCAGCGGCAGCCGGTTGAAGCCCCTCACGGACATCACGAACAAGAGCCTCCTCCCTGTCTACGACAAGCCACTCATCCTCTACCCCCTCCAGGTCTTTCTGGACGCCGGCATCCGGCAGATCGTCGTGATCTCGGGGAGCGAGCATGTGGATCAGATGGCGAGCTTCCTCGGAAGCGGGGAACGGTTCGGCTGCGAATTCAGTTACCGGGTCCAGGACGAGCCGAAGGGGATCGCACAGGCGCTGGGACTGGCCGAGAGTTTCGTGGATGGCGACAGCGTGTGCGCCATCCTCGGAGACAACGTGTACTTCGATGATCTCTCCGTCGAAATCCGGGCATTCAAAGAGGGAGCACATCTCTTCGTGAAAGAAGTGCCGGACCCGGAGCGTTTCGGCGTAGCGACGCTCTCAGGAATGCGCGTGACGGCCATCGTGGAGAAGCCGGAGAAACCAGCCGCGAAGACTGCCGTGACAGGCTGCTACCTCTACGACAGCCGCTGCTTCGAGGTGATCCGCAGCCTGCGTCCCTCCGCGCGCGGCGAGCTGGAGATCACCGACGTCAGCAGTTGGTACGTAGAGCGGGGACTGGCGCAGGCAACGCTCCTCAAACAAGACTGGGTGGATGCCGGCACGGTAGAAAGTCTCTTCCGTGCAGCGGAACTTGTCCGCAAGCGATCACTGAAACAGTGAAAATAGAAGTCCAGATGAACAATCGAATCATTTGTATCGCGAAGACGCATCAGGAAGGCCTGTTTGCACGCTGGTCCCATCCTTTCTTGATGGGCGAGCCGTATGTCCCGTCCGGCAGCAGCTGCCTATATTCCACTTCGATCTTCGCGAACCGGAAGATCACCTCATCCTGTATGCCGTCGCCATGAGTATTCCCAACAGTCCGGAAGGACGCCACCTGCGTATCGGTGAGTGTCCACTTGAGGAAATCCTGGTTTGCCCCCTCTTTGCGTACGCTGAGCACGACGCGCGCCAGCTTGCTCCCGCCCGCAGCGAAGAGGAAGAGATCAGGCGAAGCTATGCTGGCATCCATCGTGACGCGGAAGCCGTCCATGGACGGCTTGGAGGCGCTTTGCAGTCGTTGTGCGCCCCAGGCAAAGGAATCGACAGGAATCTCTCCGCGGTGCTTCTCGTCGGTGGCTTCCCCCTGAACTGTTTCCACACGGAGGAACATCTGGTACACGGGTTCGCCGCTCGCGCCCTCTTTCGCCGCAGCCGTGAGTATCCCTATAGAAGACACTTCTGCCCGCTTCGATATCTGCTCGGCCGATCTGCTGTACACATACGAAAGGATCGCGAGGAGACCGAGCGCCAGTGCGACGCCGGTCTTTCGGAGCGTACGGGAATGTGTGCGTGAGAGATCCATGCGGTGGGAAGAGAACACTGTGATCTATCCTAACGCGAAGAACCTCCTCTCTACGAGAAGTCGCGACCTACTCTCGGAGGACTGTCAATGCACAACCGTATAACTCATGGACGCGGGTAGACACCCGCTCCCGTTTGAAGAGGAAAATTACGAAAATGGGGAGCAGGTATCTGCCTGCGGTTCACTCGTGAAACTCGCAACACGAAACGAATGACGACAAGCTGCTACCATTGGACCATGGGTCGTACTGTCGTACTGTCGGATGAAGCGGGAAACGCCATCGGCTCGATGGATCTTCTGGAAGCGCACACGGGCAGGGGCTCGCTCCACCGTGCGTTCTCGGTGTACGTGTGGAATCCGAAGCGGACGAAGCTTCTCCTCCAACGACGTAGCGAAAAGAAGATGCTCTGGCCGGACATCTGGGCGAATACCTGCTGTAGCCATCCGTTCGCTCACGAAGGAGTGAAGGAAGCCGGCGAACGGAGACTCCGCGAAGAACTGGGGCTCACGTGCGCGCTCCGCGAGGGTCCGGCATTCGTCTACCGTGCGGAGGACCATGCAGGCCGTGGAGTGGAACACGAATACGTGAGAACTCTCATCGGTGCAATCGAGGAATCTACACACCTCTCACCCAACCCCGAGGAAGTCGCGGAGTGGAAGTGGATGGATCTCTCGGCATTGCAACGGGATTTCCAGAAGCATCCTGACCTTTATGCGCCGTGGCTGAAGATCGGGCTCAGAAAAGTCCTCGGAAACTATTAAATTGCTCGATTGCTCAATTGCTTGCCCGTCCGAACGGTCATATCTTGGCCGGGCGGGCAAGCGAAACGCACGTTCTTGCTTGCTAACAATTTAACAATTTAACAATATAGCAATCGTGTCGAGTACTACTCCCGCCAACCATCGGTTGCATGTAGCCCTCATCCCCGACGGCAACCGGCGGTGGGCGAAAAACCACAAGCTTCGCCCGTGGGAAGGGCATCGCAAAGCCACCGAGAATCTCCGGGCAATTTTCGACTGGTGTAGGAAAGATCCGCGCATTTCGGTGCTGACGGTCTGGGGGTTTTCCACGGAAAACTGGCGCAGGGATCCGAAGATAGTGAAAAAGCTCATGAAGATGCTGGAGGAGTACCTCGAAAAAGAGCGCGAGTACATCCGCCGGCACTCTGTCCGTCTCGTACACTCGGGACGCGCCGACCGCTTCCCGCTTTCGCTTAAGGCCCTCCTCAGGGACATGGCGGAGGAATCGAAGGAAAGCAGTGGCCTCTGCCTCCACCTCGCGCTGGATTACGGCGGGAAAGACGAACTGCTCCGCGCGATGCGGAAAATTCCGGACACCGCTTCGGTGACGGATGAGACGTTCCGGCAGTGCCTGGACCATCCGGAACTCCCGGACATCGACTGCATCATCCGCACCGCGGGCGAAATGCGCACGAGCAATTTCTTCCTCTGGCAGAGCACCTACGCAGAATGGATCTTTAGCGGGAAACTCTTTCCGGACTTCACCGCCGGGGATTTCCAGAAAGCATTCGAGGAATTCCTGGGACGCAAAAGGCATTTCGGAGCATAGAGAACAACCGCGGGAAGAATCCCGCTCCCCTGTTTCAAGAAAACATTACTGAAAAATGGAGCACGATTCTTCGTGCGGTTATCCAGCGATTTCCCCCGCAGCCGGGACGCGGCGTCCCGGTGGTTCGCCCCGCATCCGCGGGGCGTCTGCGACGCGGCGTCGCAGCTGCGGAAAATACAACAACTATTTGAATTTCAAATAAGTTCAATGATCGATATCGCCAAAGACCGGAGCAGATCGGCCTCCGGTCCGAAGGACTTCAGCACCAGTACTGCGGTACTGATGAGCTCCTCCAAATGCTTCCGACTCCGCTGTTTGCCGAACCGGTTCACGAAGGACGTCTTGTCCTTTCGATGAATATCCTTGAGATCATCGAGAATCTGGAAAGCGGCGCCGAAGGACAAGCCAAATGCCTGAAGCGAGCGAACCTGTGCGGCAGTCCCTTCGCCGATGAGCGCTCCCAAATGAGCCGAAGCCTCGAACAACACCGCGGTTTTCATGCGATGAACCGAATCGATGTCCTTGCTTCCCCTCAGATCATCGGATTGTCCGCCGCAAATGCCGGTCGCTCCGGCGGCTTTCGCCAAAACACGGCAGCATTTTGCGGCTGCCACCGGATCAGAAATTTCAGATGAGATTATCTCGAACGACAGCGCAAGTAGCGCATCTCCGGCGAGAATCGCCTCAGCCTCTCCGAATACCTTGTGATTCGATGGCTTGCCGCGACGCATATCATCGTCATCCATCGCGGGAAGATCGTCGTGGATCAGCGAGAACACATGAACGGCCTCGACCGCGCAGGCTGCTGGCAAGGCTTTCTTCGGATCTCCTCCACAGGCTTTGGAAGCCATCAGAACGATCAGCGGTCTGAGCCGCTTCCCGGACTTCAACAGACTGTAGGCCATCGCCTTCCTGAGCGTCGTTGGCGCGCCGGAAAGATATGTTTTCGCGGAGGATCGAAGAGTCGTTTCGATCACCGGACGGTATCGTTTCGCAAATGCCGAAAACGAGAGACCGAGGGACATAGGAACTACATTACAGAACCCCGGAGGAGAAGGTAAGGTAGAGCCATGGAGTCCCGCAGCGCCTCGGCATCGGGGAAGATCATCCTCTCGGGAGAGTATGCCGTGCTCTTCGGGAAGCGCGCTGTCGCGGTACCGGCGGACAAGCGGCTCACCGTCTCCTTCGTTCCTAAGCGAACGGGCGGAATAACCATCGTATGGAAGAACGCTCCCACTCCGTGGATCGAATACATCCGGCGTATTTTCGGAGAACTCGAAGCGGCTACCGGCCCCCTCCACGGAACCGTCACCATCGAAAGCGGACTCCCGCTCGGGAAAGGGATGGGCTCCTCCACCGCCCTCGTCATCGCCTCCACACGCTGTCTGCTCGGAGGAGACTCGGAGGCGATTGCGAGAAGAATGGAAGACGCCATGAACCCCGGCCACAGCGGACTGGATTTCGCCGTGATCTGGCACGGGAGGCCGACGCTCTTCATGCGTGGCAAGACAGCGGAAACCATCACACTCCCGCAGGACATTCTGGAAGGATCGCAACTCATCGATACGGGAATGCCGAACGAGACGACTCCCGAGCTCGTCGCATGGGTACGTTCCCGGCAAGCGAAGCTGAAGCAGCCGATCGAGACCATCGGACAATGCACCGAGCGCCTCCTTCGCGGCGAACCACTGAAAGAAATCATGCGTGATCACCACCGCGCGCAGGTGGCACTTGGCGTCGTGCCGGAAGTGGTCCGGAAAAAAATCACAATGATCGAAGCAGCCGGCGGAAGCGCGAAAGTCCTCGGCGCCGGTGCCCGGACGGGGGGAGGGGGAATGGTGTTGACGGTTCGTTAGAAAAATCCGAACTTTATACATTAGAGAGTGCAATTCAGTCCTTTTGGCTCAATAACAATAACTCTAAGATTGTCACATTCTGTACTATTGGTCAAGTTGGTCTCAATAGATAGGCCGGCAAGTCGATTGAAAACTGGGTCATGCCGTGAGGTTGAACTGAAATGTCCCCCTCCAAGCAAAAGTATCGTGCACCCGCCTGCTTTACTCATTGAATTGAGGTCATAGACAACTTGTTTGTTACTGTCTGCCAATCTTTTTTCGACCGTTTCTTCCACATATGCCGCTTCCATTTTTTCAATCTGGCTAGCGCTGAACTTTTTACGCCATTCCGGAAGCAGCACATTTCTCAAATAAGTCGGGGAGTGTTGTTCCTCCTCCACAATCCCCTGGAACTGGTCCAGTGAAAATTTTCCGCTGGCCAAAGCTCGTACCAGCAGTCTTTTTTGACCGCACAAATTTGCAAATTGTGAAAAAGCCATTGCCGGATTTTCCCTCTTATAAACTTCAAGAAACCTTGCGAACATGATTCGGCAAAAATCTGGGTTTATTTCCATATCCCGGCTAAGACCTTCGATATTTTCGATATATCCGGGTTTTGGAGTCGATATGGCTTTTAAAATCGGTTCAGCCTCAACTCTTTCATGCGGAAGCCCCTCTAATACAAAAGAGACTTTCTTTGGGTCGAATGATTGCAAAATTCCATCTGCAATTTTTACTATGCTGTTCTGATGCAACATGAATTTTTGAGCTTCGTTGATTCTCTGTGCGCCGAAATAAACCGTATCAATCAGGCCGTGTTTCTGAGCGATCGCAAAACATACTCTGGTGAATCCTTTGTTGTTTATGTCAGCCACCATTTTTCCATGTTTCTCCGCAATATCACAAGCCTTTTGTATGCACAATTGCAGATCAACCGTTTGTTCTTCTGCCGGCTTTACTTTTGGATTTTGCAGGTTTGGTATGGCCCTGAAACCCCAACCTTGCTGCGCCATGTGGCCGCCGAATGTCTGTTTCTTCGACGTACACGGTGCAGCGAAAGGGGATCGCTCTCTGGGACGATCAAACACCGGCTGGCCGGCATCGACAATGATCGGCTCTCGATGTGGAGGCATCCGGCTTGGAGGCAAAGCGGTGGCGACTACATTGCCACCCTCGACAAGCAACACGTTGCCGCCGAGTTCTTGGACTGCCGCATCCGGCCCGAAAAGCCGTTCGATTTTGGAGCGGATCTCGGCCGAAGCATCGTCGCACCAGACAATACAGGCCGACTGATCTGAAGATACCGAAAGCCGGTAGACGATCCCGCCGTCCGGAAGCTGGAAGGTTGCATCCAGGTTCAGCGGCGTGGAAAATGCCGCACGCTTGAGCGCCCGCTGGAACCTGGTGCGCAGATCCTGAACGCAGATTGTTCTCGAAACGGGTAGGACCGACAAGCCTTCCCTTGTCGTGACGTTCCCCTCCGAGCCGAGGTAACGGGAATACCGCTGCCAGCCCGGCTCCTGTTCGCTTCCCTCCCGCACAAAAAGAGCGATTTTTTCGGGTGACAGAGGATCTTCTTCTGACTGAACACCCTCATGCAGGTTTCTTTGGTCTAAAGCAGGGATTGCCATTGTTTATATTTAATAATAAATAAGTATATATGTCAAGTGATGGCGCGCCGTTCAAAATAAATGCTCCTCTATCAACCTTGCACCTTTTGCCGGTTCATTCACAATTACATCCCGAACGAAATCCAACGATTTCAATTTTTCTTTCACCGCATCGGAATTCTTCTTTTCGCAAAGTAGATGTACATCCTGTCCGGTATTTAATGTGAAATAAACCGGCAATCCTTCCGCCCGCCACTCGGGCACAAGCTTGATCAGCTGCAGACTCTGAGGAGTCAGATAGATGATCCCCGCACTCATGAAAATCACATGTAAATCCAGCGCCTCCTCTTCGGCGAGCGCTCCGAGAGCCGGAAAATTCTTCGCCTTCAAATATTCCTCGCACCGCTTCACCTTCTCCGCCATCCGCAGAATCCGTGCACGGTAGTACGGCCCGGTCGAAACACTCTGATGCGCCAGAGAACTCTTGATACGCTTGCGCTCCGTGCTCACCAGCGCAACCACATCGGCAATCTCCCAGTAGTCGGACGGATAGAGGGAATACGAATAGGATTCCCCGCTCGTATCGGCGTCCAGCCACTCCACGAACCCGTCGGGAATGGACCTGCAGGCCGAACCGGACCCCTGCCGCGCGAGGATCGTCAGCTCCCGCTCGGAGAGCTCCAGCCCCGCCGCAGCTGCACCCGCCACCGTGAGTGCCGCAAACCCGGAAGAAGAAGATGAAAGGCCCGTTCCCGTCGGGAAACTGTTCTCACTCACGACACGAGCCTTCTCACTCATGTTCGCCATTGTCCGGATCCGATCCAAATGCTTGATGATACGGCTCCTCTCTTCCTCTTCATGCTCACCATTGAGGAGAACATCGTCGCGATCATACACATTGGAGAATTCAACGGTCGTCGTCGTGAGCAGCTTGCTCAAGTTCATCGAAATACTTGCGTTCTCCGGAAGACGGAGCGCCTCGTCCTTGCGTCCCATATATTTCACGAAGGGAATATTCGCCGGTGCTATGCTCGTAGCTTTCATGGAATCAGGATTCTAACTTTAGTCCCTCTGCGTTGCACGGAATATCGATGACCTGCCCTCCGGCCTTCGCAATATTATCGCTTACCGCTTGTCGTTTACCCTGAGCGGAGTCGAAGGGCTGATCGCTATCACACAGCGCTATCATGCAATCGCCCTTCCCTGCACCGGACAGCTTCGCGCCCAATGCTCCCGCCTCGCGTGCGGCATAAATCATGGCCGCAAGTTTGGCGCTGCTTACTCCGAGCACTTCCAAAAATCCCTGGCTGAAATTCATCATTGCACCGAAGGTTCTTAAGTCCTCCTTCCTGGCTGCCTCGCGTCCGGCATCCACCAGTGCACCAATGGAGGTAAAAATCGCATCCATGACCTTCGGGTATTGTTTCGCCCGCTCCTTCACCTCGGCAACGATGGTTCCCGTGTCGACCTTCACTCCAGTATAACCGATCATGAACTGCATCGGGCCGACCTTGAGCGGCTCGATGACCTTGCCGCCGGTGACGAAATAGAGGAGGCCGCCGAACACCGACGCCGCGAGATCAATCCCCGACCCCGACGAACCGGAATCCTTGACGCTTTGGTACGCGAGATCGAAAACCTTGCGATGGTCGATGCGCCCCCGGACCAACTGGAGAACGGCGGCGATAACGCATACGGCAGATGCGCCGGACGAGCCAAAACCGAACTGTGCGGAAAATTCTGAAGATGTTTTGACTGAGACGCCGGTCTTCAGAATCCCGTCATCCCGCAGTCGACGCAGCGCAAATTCGATGACCCTCGCACCTTTGTCTATCTGACCGGACCCGAGCTTAAGCATCGGTTTGCGGTAAGCCTCTATCCCCACGTCCGGCGCATCAAGTAGCAGCACCGGTTCATCGCTCAATTCGGCTGTCACGCGCAAGCGCTGACCCACCGCCGTGACGATGGCAGGATAGCCATACACGACGGCATGATCCCCGAGAACCACAAGTTTTCCCGGCGCCGAGACAGTCACTGCTGAGGTCACGGAGAGCATTCTAGCAACAGCGTGAGCAGAAAACCGAAACAACTGCCAAAGAAAGAGGTATGCTGCGCTCCTCTTCTGGTTCCTCTGGTTCTTCTGGTTCCTCTCCCTTCTTCCCCATGGATCTTCGCGACCTCCCCGAGCAGCTCAGTAGCTTCCAGCGCATCAACATGCGCCGGACGAGGATCGAGACCGGACTCAAGATGGATCTCGGGGCACTGGAACCGCGGCCGGAAGTCATCGGAGAGGCCGAACAGAAGAACTGCGAGCAGATGTTTGGCGTCGTTCCCCTCCCCGTCGGCTACGCCGGCCCGCTCACCGTGATGTTCTCCAGCAGGCAGCGAACTCACATCCATTTGCCGATTGCCACAACGGAGGGCGCGCTCGTCGCGAGCGTGAACCGCGGATGCAAGGCAGCCTCGGTTGCGGGAGTATCGATCATCCGGACCGTGCATCACGGCATGACTCGCTCCATCGCCTTCGCGCTCAAAGCTTCTGGAGTCGATGTCATCATCAATGCGATCCGGTCGAGAGAGGCCGAGTGGAAGAGAGCCGGAGAAGCAACGAGCAACCATCTGAAGATCATCGGTTATGACCTGGACATCGCGAAGAAGTACGTCTTCCTCACCATCGCCTGCGATACGGACGAGGCGATGGGCATGAACATGGTCACGATTGCCGCACAGGCAATCGCCGATTGGATCGTCGCCAATGTAGAGGGAGCGGAATGCGTGACAATCGCGGGGAACGTCGACAGCGACAAGAAGCCGAGCCGGAGGACCTATGAGCGCGGCCGCGGGTTCGAAGTGGTATGCGAAACGGAGCTCCGGAGGCAGACGATCATCGATATTCTCCAGACGACGCCGGAGGCGATGCTCCGTGTCACGGAGGCGAAGCTCCTCGTCGGCTCCGCCCTCGCGGGAGCCCTCGGCAAGAATCTCCATGCCGCGAATGTCTTAGCAGCACTCTACCTCGCCACCGGACAGGACGCCGCGCACGTGGCGGAAGGCTCGATGGCCGACACGTCGGTGCAGGAGCGCGGCGACGGGCTCGTTGTCCATGTCCGCCTGCCGGCAGTCCTCGTCGGCGTGCGCGGCGGGGGAACGGATCTCCCTGCCCAGGCGCAATGCCGCGCGCTGCTCCTCAGCAGCGGCGCCGGACTTCCGCCCAAACAGCAACTTGCCGAGAGCATCGCTGCCGCGGTTCTGGCCGGGGAAATCTCACTTCTCGCCGCACAGGCAAATCATGACCTCGCGAAAGCGCATGGGAAGCTTGCACGGTAATTTCTACAATCCTCAACCCATGGTTGCCTCTATTCTCGCCTTCGGCCGCTACATCCCGCGCTACCGCATCGAAGCGAAAACCATCGCCGAGCATTGGCGGCGCAGCACGGAACAGGTCGAGGCACTCGGGATCAGAGAGAAAGCCGTCGCATCGCCGGACGAGGATGCGTTCACGCTCGCATGGGAAGCCGCGGAGGCCGCTCTCCGCACGGAGAACATCAACCGCAAGGACATCGGCGCGGTGTTCGTCGGTTCCGAGAGCCACCCCTACGCGGTGAAACCGACCAGCGGCATGCTGGTGACCGCGCTGAAACTGAATCCTTTCTGCCACGCGGCGGATCTGGAATTCGCCTGCAAGGCGGGGACAGCGGCCATCCAGATCGTCAAGGCAATGGTGGAGAGCGGGCAGATCCGCTTCGGTCTCGCGATCGGCACAGACACGGCGCAATCCAGGCCGGGCGATGCACTGGAGTACTCGGCGGCAGCGGGCGCGGCAGCGTTTATCATCGGCAAAAGCACTGTGCGCCGAAGCGGACTCTGCTCGATCGACGCTACCCTTTCCTATACGACGGACACCCCGGATTTCTGGCGGGGCACGGAGGAGAAATTTCCTTCCCACGCGGGGCGCTTCACCGGGGAACCGGCGTACTTCCACCACGTGGAGACCGCGGCAAAGCGCCTCCTCGAGAAAACCAAACTCACAATGCGGGATATCCACCACGTGGTGTTCCATATGCCGAACGCGAAGTTCCCACTCCAGATGGCGAAGAAGCTCGGCGTCACGGATGCCCAGCTCAAGACAGGATTCATTGTTCCGCATATTGGCAACACCTACAGCGCCTGCTCGCCTCTCGGTCTCATCGAAGTCCTGCAGGTCGCAAGGAAGGACGAAAGAATCCTCCTCGTCTCCTACGGATCGGGGGCGGGTTCGGACGCGTTTCTCTTCACGATGCAGCGAGACGGCGTGAAGCTTCCGGCTCCACAGGAGGAAACCGAGCTTCGACGGCTGAGTTATGCCGAATACCTGCAGTCAACGAAGATTTTGGGTTGATTTGCTGGTTTTCCGCTACACTGCCCCGGTCACTATGAGAGAGATTGTCTATGTACTCGGAGGAGGCCAGACGCGCTTTGGTGAGCTCTGGGAATCCTCGCTGCTCAGTCTCATCCGCGAAGCCGTGGATCGGGCAATCGGGAATACGGGAATCCTGCCGACGGATATCGATGCCGTCGTCATCGGCAACATGCTCGGCGGCGAAGCGGCGGAGCAGGCGCACCTCGGCACGCTCGTGAGCGGTCTCCTCCCCCACCATCCGCCCGCGCTCCGCGTGGAAGCCGCCTGTGCTTCCGGCGGACTCGCGATCCATACGGCGTGCGCATTTCTCGAGAGCGGCAAAGCGGAAACCGTGCTGGTCATCGGAGCGGAGAAACTCACGGATATTCCCGGAGACAGCGTGACCGGCGCGCTCATGCACGCTGCGGATGCGGAGAAAGATACCCCATCGGGTCTCACGTTCGCCGGAGTCTTCGCGCTCACCGCTCTGTCCTACATGCACACCTACGCCATCACGCGTGATGATCTGAGTCTCGTGTCTTTTAGCTCCCACCGCGCAGCTGTTTCCAATCCTTTCGCACAGTTCCGCCGGGAAATCCCCGTCGAGACAATCTCGAAGAGTCCGCTCATCGCGGATCCTCTGCGCCTGCTCGACTGCTCGCCCATCTCGGACGGCGCGGCTGCCGTCATCCTCTCCACGAGGCGCGAATCCCCCGTCCGCATCGCGGCTTCGCAGCTCGCGAGCGAGAGCTTGAGCCTCATCGACCGGCCGGGCATCACCTCTTTCGGAAGCACGCGCACAGCTATGAGTCATGCTCTCGCCGAGGCTGGCTGGGACAGAAACTCCATCGACTGCATCGAACTCCACGATTGCTTTTCCGTCGCCACCCTCATCCACCTCGAAGATCTCGGGTACTGTGAAGAAGGCGAGGCCATCCGGCTCTTCAAGCAGTGCGACACGGAGAGCTCCGGCTCTCTGCCGGTCAACGTAAGCGGCGGCCTCAAGGCCTGCGGCCATCCCATCGGGGCGACGGGCGTGAAGCAGATCCTCGACTGCTATAAGCAACTCACGAAACAGGCGCCGAACCAGGTGAAAGGCGCTGCCAGGGCTTTGGCGCATAATCTCGGCGGCGTCGGGGCGACCTGCGTCATCCATCTCCTCGAATCCTCTCCATAACACTCCCTAATTCCTAAGTCCTAAGTCCTAATCCCCAATCCCCAACGTGGACCGTATTCCCGCCCTCCACCGCCGCCTGAAAGAGCTGGAACGAATGAATTTCCAGCAGGGAAAGATCCTGAGCTTCACGACGATCCGCCATCCGCCGGCCGGTTTCGGCCCCGAACCGTACATCGTCGCGCTCATCGAGCATCCGGATGGGAGCAAGTCGCTCGCGCAACTCACGCGCGAAGGGATGCCCCCGGCCATCGGCGCCGAAGTCATCCCGCACCTGCGCCGCATTCGCACGATGAGAAGCGGGCTCCATATCAACGATCTGAAGTACGAGGTCATCGAGACACAAGCGGCTCCGCTCTTCACGATGCACGCGTACGTCCTCGCGCTCACGGGACCGAGCGGCGTCGGGAAAACCACCATCACACGATCACTCCTCTCGCTCTTCCAGCCCCTCGTGGAGCAAGTCCCCATCGTCGCGACGCGCCGGCCCCGGAAAACCGACCTCGAGCCGTTCGTCCATGTGAGCGAAGACGAATTCGAAGCGATGGTGGCGAGGGGCGAAATCATCGCGCACACGGTATCTACTGACAGACACGAGTACCGCGCGGGCTACCGCAGAGAGGATATCGAAGCCGTCTGGAAGCAAACCAAACTCCCCATCGTCACGACGGATCTCCGCCTCCTCGAAGGACTCTCCAAAGCGCTTGGCCGCGAGACGATCCTGAGCTGCGGCCTACTGCCGCCCGGCATTTCCCGCCGCCGGATGCTCTCCGCTCTCCTCCACCGTCTCCGCTCACGGGGACAGAACACCGAGGAACAGATCGAGCTGCAGCTCAAGAGCGCGGAAGCGGATCTGAAGGCATTCGTAACGAAGAAAGATCTCTTCGATCATCTCTTCGTCAACGATCGGCTGGAGACGTGCGTGGAATCCATAAAGGAATTGGTTGTGCCACAGAGCTAAACAAACATCAGGCGGCGACCAGGCCGGTTGATCGCTCCAGCTGCGTGACCCTCCGCTCCAACTTTTTGTCATTGTCCTTTAGCTGCTCGATAGCATCGTGATTCGCTCCTTGTAGATCATGACGGATTATCTCCACCGAGAGCCTGAACTCATGCAATATTTCATCTTTTTGGTCATCCATCTTCTTCTCAAGGCGTGCAATATCGCCTCCGACTTTCTTTTCAAGACGTGATATATCGCCTCCCACCTTTTTTTCAAGACGTATAATGTCGCCTTTCGTGGCAAAGTCTTTGGCAGGCATAAAGATTGGAACCGGATGATAGGGCTGCCCGAGTCAGGCGTCAAATTCGCCACAAACCTCAAGTGTTCCCTCACAACTTTTCCAACACCTTCGCGTACTCCTGCGCGATTCTTCCCCAATCGTACGCCTCTTTCCCTTCCGCACCTTTCAGCGCCAGTCTGGAGCGCAACTCCGGATCCGAGAGCAGTCGGCTGAGCGCCCCCGCGGCGCTGGCAACATCATCCGGCAATACGAGTAAACCGCTACTTCCATTCTCCACAATATCCATGATCCCGCCGACCCGCGTCGCGACGATCGCGCATCCTGCCGCCTGCGCTTCGAGGAAAACATTCCCGAGCGCCTCACTCCGGCTGAGTCCAGAGAAAATTTCCGCCTCCGCATACTCTCGATAGAGCGCTTCGCGCGAAAGATGCCCCGTGAAGGTGACACGGTCCAGTATCTTGAGCGAGCGCGCCTGCGCTTCAAGCGAGGAACGGAGCGACCCATCACCCACAATATGTAGCTTCAACACACCGCTTGCCGCTTGCCGCTTATCGCTTATCGCTTCTTCGAGCCCCCGCACCATCCTCGCGAACGCCGAGAGAAGCACATCTATGCCCTTCATGCGCTCCAGGCGCCCGACGAACAGAACCCGCCCCGGAATCTTCGCGTGATCAGCACATGCACTGCGTATTGCGCGGAGATCGATACCATTCGGAATGAGCACGACATCTTCCCGACCGAAGCGCTTCGCCCGATCAATGAGCGCGCGGCTGATCGCCGTAAGAGTATTCGCGCTCCGGTGCATCGGGCCGAGCAAAAAACTCGTGTTGGTGCTCTGGAGCGTCAGAACCCGCGTCGTCCTTGGCATGAGCACCTTGCACAAAACCAGTGCGGCGCCGGCATAGGACTCCAGAACGGCATGAATGATCGCAGGCTGCAGAGTCCAGGCTTTCAGCGGAGCAAGGAGAGGAAACAGGTACTTGTCGAAAGAAAAACCAAAACCGACACGAAGAACCTTCACT
>Ga0265292_1001411_pt1 | contig 21231 bp, 12 predicted proteins | sample Munlanlewell296A_FD_189080 | JGI IMG/M metagenome (GOLD analysis project Ga0265292, IMG submission 189080) | Leachate microbial communities from a municipal landfill in Southern Ontario, Canada - Leachate well 296A | ecosystem: Engineered > Solid waste > Landfill > Unclassified | place: Canada... | reverse complement strand
CGAAGGTGGCTGCGGGCGGTAGAATGCAAGGCCGTGGTCTTCGGGGCGGGTGGGGCGGTAGCTCGGTTACCCAGAACCCGGGTAGACGTATGACCCGGCAGCCAGGTAACCCGGGAGCTCTGCAGCCGGCAAGGCTGGTAGCCGGCAAGGCCGGGGGCGGATGGACCGACAGGGCCGGCCCCGGAGCATGGTGGCGTGGAGGGGTCGACCGGAGGCGGTCGGCCTGTGGCAATAGGGGCGGCATGTCCAGAGCCTGGGACCGGCGTACCTCCGAGTATCAGCGCACCTTGCAGGGGCGCGCCTGGCAGGCGTTCGCCCCGGTGGCTTTCGGGCTTTCCCCCTTCTACCGCGAGCGATTCCAGGCGGCAGGTCTCGATCCTCGCAAGACCAACCAGATAGGCGATCTCGCGGGTCTCGAGCCGGTGACGGAACGGGATCTGCTGATGACCTCCAAGGAGCCCGGCGACGCGGCGCTGTTGGTGGCCACCGAGAACCTCATTTCCGAATGGGGAGAGCGCCGGGCACTGTATCGAAACGTGCTGGCTGGGATCCGTGGGGGGATCGAAGCGCGCCAGCGCGACATGGAGGCGGAGTACAAGCCGTTCCACGTCCATTTGGCCGGACGCGAGGCGCTCTTTCCCATCGTCTACACCCGATGGGACTTGAACCTGTTGGCCAGGGCGGGAGCCAGGATGCTCGCCGTCGCCGGCGTGAGCCGTCAGGACCGCGTTGTCTCAGTGGTTCCGTTCGGCCCGACGCTTTCTTTCTGGGGCATTCACTACGCGACGCACGGGCTGGGAGCGGCCGCGCTTCACTCCGGCGGGTTGGATTCGACCGATTGGGCCGGTGCCGCGAAAGTCCTGCGCCCCACGGTTCTCGTGGCGATGGTCGATGACGTTCCCGCCGCCGTTCAGTCATTGGCGGCGGCCGGCGGGGGCGCCGACCTGCGCACGGTGTTGACCGTGGGAGCGCCGCTCTCACCGTCCAATCGGGCACACCTGGCGGTTGCCGTGACCACGTCCGGCCTGTCCGCCCGGGTAGTGAGCACCTACCATGTTCCCGAGGGTCGCGTGATCTGGGCGGAGTGCCGCCCGCCGGAGTCAGCCTCTTCCACCGAGTCCTTCGGCTATCACGGCTATCCCGACCTTGAGGTCATCGAGGTGCTCGACCACGAGATCGGCCGGCCCGTGCCGCAAGGCACGCCGGGCGAGCTTGCCTACACCGGCCTGGACTGGCGAGGTACATGTCTCATTCGCTACCGCACCGGCGACTTCGTGGCGGGCGGGATGACGGAGCGAGCGTGCCCCAACTGCGGACGCCTGGTGCCGCGGCTTTCTCCATCGATCACGCCCTGGGCATGGCAGGTTGGGCTCGCGCCCGACGGGCACAAGCTTGACCTGCGCGGCTATGGTGCCGCCCTCGCCGCCCGCCCCGACCTGGAAGCCTGGCGAGTGGAGATCGTGCACGGGCGTTCGGGCGACCAGGTCGTCGTCCACGTCGCGACGCAGGGGGAGGGGTCGCCCGCGGCGCTCGCGGAGATCCACGAAGCGCTGGAGAGGCGTGGAGGGATCGCGCCGACTCAGATCATCCTGGCCTCGCGTGAAGAGGTGGAAACGGGGACGGCCGCGGGGGTTCCTCCTACGCGCCTTCGCGACCGCCGCCGCTAAGTGCCCACCGGCGCAAATACGCTCACATTCGAGCGCCCCCGCATCCCCGATGGCGGCGTTGCTCGTCGCTTGCGTACCATCCAGGTACGCGGCGCTCCTCGCGGCCTTGCCCTCGGTGCGCAGTGACGCTCTCGGTGGTGACCGTACTTACGCCGGCGGGCACTAGGCCTTCGCCGTCGCATCGGCGACGGCGTCGCAATGGGCACAGGGGATTGCACCCTCGAGAGAGTGGGCGTGGTAAGTAGTGTGCTATTCGTCGATCCGCCGGCCGCACCAGGGAACCTGATGGCTTGAGGCCGGTAGCCCCGGACAGGAGGGCAGTCATGCGCGAAGGTCAATCTGTGACTTTGGGACTGATCGTCGGCAATCGGGGTTTCTTCCCCGGCCATCTCTGCGAATCCGGCCGCGAGCGGGTTCTCCGGGTTCTGGACCGGGAAGGGATCGGCGTCATCACGCTGGATCCCGGCCAGACCGAGTACGGCAGTATCGAGACCCTGGATGACGCCCGCAAGTGCGCCGAACTCTTCAAGGCCCACCGGGACGAGATCGACGGAGTCCTGGTGACTCTGCCCAATTTCGGCGACGAGAGGGCTGTGGCCAACGCCCTGCGCTTCGCCGACCTCCATGTGCCGGTTCTGGTGCAGGCGTTCCCGGATGACCCGCAGCGTATGTCCGTCGCCGACAGGCGAGATGGCTTCTGCGGAAAGATGTCCGTCTGCAACAACCTCCGCCAATACGGGATTCCCTTCAGCCTCACCACTCTTCACGTGGTCGATCCCGAAAGCGAGAGCTTCGCCGCGGATCTGCGCCGTTTCGCTGCCGTCTGCCGGGTGGTCAAGGGGATGCGCGGGGCTCGGTTCGGAATGCTCGGTGCCCGCCCCGCCGCGTTCAACACGGTCAGGTTCTCAGAGAAGCTTCTCGAACGGGCCGGCATCACGGTGGAGACCCTGGATCTGTCCGAGGTCTTCGGGCAGGTGGAGGCGTTGCGGGGTGACGACCCGCGGGTTCTGAGCAAGGTCCGGGCTCTCACGGACTACGCCGAGTCCTCGCTCGTGCCCTCCGACTCCATGAGCAAGCTGGCCAGACTCGGAGTCGTGATCGACGAATGGATACGAGCCAACGCCTACGACGCAACCGCCATCCAGTGCTGGACCAGCATGCAGAGGTACTTCGGAGTCGTTCCTTGCGTGTTGATGAGCATGATGAGCAACGGCCTGGTCCCGTCCGCCTGCGAGACCGATGTCTCGGGGCTCGCCGGGATGTATGCGCTCATGCTGGCTTCAGAGAAGCCGAGCGCGATAGTGGACTGGAACAACAACTACGGAGACGATCCCGACAAGGCAGTCGTGTTCCACTGCTCGAACTTGCCGCGCAGTCTCTTCGCCGACCAGCCTCCGTGCGTGGGCTACCAGGCGATCATCGCCGGGGACGTGGGCAAGGAGAACACGTGGGGGACCGTTGAGGGCCGAGTCGGAGAGGGCGATTTCACCTATCTGCGCATCAGCACGGACGACGTCGAGGGCAAGATCGTCGCGTATGTCGGCGAGGGGAAATTCACCTCCGATCCTCTGGACACATTCGGGGGGTATGCGGTGGTGGAGATACCCAGGTTTCAGCAGTTGTTGCGCCATGTCTGCCTGAGCGGCTTCGAGCACCATGTGGCCATCAATCGGTCGTCGGTCGCCGAAGCCGTGAACGAAGCGCTCGTGACCTACCTGGGATGGGATGTCTACCTTCACGAGGCACCCGCCCCAGCCAACTCCTGACGAGGCTCGGGCAATCCTAGAGCGTTGCTAGCACCGCAAGCCTGCGCGCGCCGCTCGGTTCGGGGCGCGGGGTTCCCGAGTTCGCCCGCCTCCAATCGACCCGTCTCAGGCCCTGCCGCGAACCAGGCGCCGCGAGAGCAGCGCGGCGGCTGTCAGCACCAATGCCCACAGTCCCAAGCCGCTGCCCGTCACCGGCAGCACGCTGATTCTTGCCCCCTTGGCGAGGACCTTCCCCTGGCCGGAATGCGCCTGCTGTAGCGGCAGCACGACGTTCGACGGGTGCTGCGCCCCGCGAAGGATCGTCACCTGGCCTCCGACCATGTTGGCCAGGGCCGGTGCGGGAACGACCATGTGAGGCTCATCCGCGCTGGTGATGGCCACCCGGATCCGGTGGCCCTTGACGAACACATTGGACGTGGGCAGTACTTCGACGAGGTAGCGCTCTGTCTTGCCTGACTCGATGGATTGCTGGGCTTGCTGCGTGAACGGGTGGAACGGGCGGATCACCATGGCCTTGTCTTTCGGGGCCCGCAGGGTGCGCGCCTCGTCGATCGCACGGTGGCTTGCGTTGAGCCACCCGGCGGTGATCTGGCTGGACTTCCCGCTCGGATCGACGTCGGAGACGGTGACCACGAAAGTGGCGTCGGGTCGGGTGAGCTTGGCCCAGAACTCCGCGGTGATGTAACCGGTGATCTCGGTGTCCTTGGCCAGGGGCTCGGTGGTGTAGGTCAATCCGGCCATCTCCGCATAGGAGTTGTCGGTCTCGCAGGGAGTGCCCTTGCCTCCTAGCCCGGCGGTCCACTGAACGCTCGAGCGGTTGCAGATGCCTCCCACAGGAAGGAAGGGCATGCTGTCCTCACCGCTCGACGTCGAAGGCTTCGCCGCCAGGACCCCGTCGTTCAGCGACTGAGCCGAGCCGGAGGTGCCGTCGCCGAAGTAGTAGCGGGTGTAGTCGGTTCCCGGCAGGGGCCATGTCTTCGACGTGGACCATTGGTTGGTCCCCATGTTCCACAGGTTCACGTCGGGCAGGCTCTCCACGCCGTTGCGCTCGCCTTTGAGCCAGCGATTCCACCAGCGCAGCTTCACCGCGTCGAGCGTGCCGATGCCCTGCTTGTCCCACGCCGTGGGGTCCGCGGCTCCGTGGTAGATGGCCATCTGCCACCACTTCTTCACCGGAGCGTTCCTCAGAAGTTCGAAGTACATGGGCTCTGCGCGCTGGAAGATGTCGAACCAACCTCCGGTCCAGGCCACCGGCACTGTGATCGTGTGGGCGCGATCGCCCGGGGAGCGCACCCGGAAGAAGGGCCCATCGTAGGCCGCTTCCCCCCCCGTGAGGAACTGTGTGACCTCGGTTCCCGCGAACTCCTGGATGTCGGTGATGTGGTCCGCCCATGTCTTGACCGCGCCCGCGGGGTCGGAGCCCAACGACTGCGGAGGAAGAATCGAAAGGGCGTGGGTGAGGCCCAGCCAGAACGGCATGAACCCGGCGTCCACGTTGCCTCCGTGGGCGACCACGTCGCGGTAGGCGTCGGCCATGGGGACATCGGCCCAGACCGCGTAGACCGCCCTCGGCTTGCCCGCCGCCACGCGCTCTGCGTCCTTCTCGGTCACCATGAACGACGTGATCCCCATGTAGGAGCCGCCTGTGGCGCCGACCATCCCGTCGGACCAGGGCTGCGCCTGGATCCAGTCCAGGACCTCGCCGTAGTCGGCCTGGGTGCGCGCATCCCAGGACATCCACTTGCCGTCGCTGTTACCCGTCCCACGGTCGTCGAGCATGATGACCGAGTAGCCCTTCTCGACCAGGCCCGCGCCGTTGGTGTCACAGGTGCCTGCGATCAGTCCGGCGTCCTTGTTGTAGCCGGTGACCGTCAGGACGGTCGGGTAGCGCCCGGGCTCGGAGGGACGCCTGATGTTCGCCCGCAGGTTGATGCCGTCGCTCATCTTGATCGCCACGTTGCATTCGGCCGTGGGCGTGTAGCCAGCGGCCGGCGCGGGCGGAGAGAGTTCGGTTACCTTGCCGTCCCAGGAGCTCACGAACAGGTGATTGTCGGGCCATCCCGGCCCGGAGCCGAACTTCACAGCGGAGGTGTTGAGAAACCCCGACGCGAGCACGCATGCCGCGCCAGTCTTGGGATCCAGCCGGAATACCTCACCGCTCGCGTTGGCCGTGATGTAGAGGATCCCCGCGGCGTCGATCGTCAGGTCGTCAAGGCCCTTGGGCACGGGGGACCCGACGGAGGAGAGCTGGGCGATCTCCTGGATGACGGTTGGGTCGGATAGCTTGATGCGGTAGACGGAAGCGGGAGCGTTGAAAGTCGTGGAGGCATACAGCCACTGCCCCGTGGGATCGATGGCCAACCCGTTGGTGTCGGCGATGTTGGCCCAATCCCCGATGGGATGTACTGGGTCCGCGGCGGGGATCTTGGTGATCTTGCCGTCGGAACCCAGGTCGCGGCTGGCGTAGGCGTTTCCCTGTGCGTCGCGCACCAGGCCGTTGGGCATGATCAGACCGGTAGCCCAGGTCGTGCGCTTGCCGGTCCCCAGGTCGAAGCGCTCGAGGGTGCCGTCGGCCGTCCCGGTGACTCCGCTCGCGGCTGAGTTCCCCGAATTGGCGTAGAGCACGTTGTCTCGGACGCGCAGGCCACCGGGGCTTGGCACCGAGGCCAACGTGGTGGTGGTGCCATCCCGAGTGACGCGCTTGATGGCATTGCCCTGGATATCGCTTACGAACATCCCGCCTTCGCCGTCGGGTTCCAGGTTCTCCAGCCTGCCCAGGCCGGACGCGACGGTGGTCGTGGTCCACCCATCGCAAGGTGTGGCGGCGGCGGTGGGTGGCGCGGGAGCCGCCAGGATGACGGTGGCGGCCAGGATGCCGGTGACGGCAAGCACAGTGGTGAGTGAACGCAAGCGGCGAGGCACGCTTCCCCCCTTCGTGACGCTGGCTTGCCCGCTCGCGGGGGCCCTGATGCCAGAGCCCTCCCGACGAGGGGCTTTCCTGAGATAGAACGGTGTTCCGCGAAAGAACTGGTGTCAAGCACCCCAGGACAGGGCGGCACCGGACAGAACAGAACCCCAGGACCGCGCCCGACAAGCCGTTTGCGGCCGTCGGGCTTGAAGTCGAGGAGCCCAGGGAAGAGAAGGGCTCCAATAGGCGCACCCGTTCGAGCGTCAGGGCAGGATCTCGAACGCGTTTCTGTGTCGCGGGCGGATCATCCCGAAATGCCGACGATCCAGGGTTGCGATCCTGCACTCATCGAGCCGCTCGGCCATGGCCACTGTGACGGCGTCAACATAGCCGATCCGCGCGTCTCGATACTGGGCAACAAGCTGAGCAGCCCTCTCACGGTCGGCGCGCGTGCAGGGCTCGACCGCGAACTCGCCCGCCGCGAGCCCCGTGAGGAAAGCGATCTCCGCGTCGACTCCGAGATGATCAAGAATCAACCAGTCGGTCTCGACGACCACCGGCTCTGGCACAACCTTCGGTTCGAGCAGCGCGAAGACCCGCCTGGCCGCCCGGTAGTGGCGGTCGTCGCGGTCGGCAAGGGCATAGAGGATTCCGGTGTCTACAATCACTGGTGACCCTTGCGCCGCAGGCGGGCCGCGATGAGTTCCTCGGCGCGCTCCGAGACGTCTGCGCGGCCACTGGCCCCGATGCCCGCAAAGGAAGGTAGTGGGGGGGCTTTCTGCTTCGCGAAGTACTCCTGAAGGGCGTCTCGCACGATCGCCGAGGCGGCCCGCCCAGAGGTATGCGCCTCCACTCTGAGGCGGCGGGCGAGAGGGCGTGGCAGTGTAACTGTCGTTCGAGTCGACTGCGCTGCTCTCTGGTCGTCTTGCGCGGGCTGTAGCATACTCATACGCACACTCTGCGCCCGCTTTCGGGCCGCGTCAAGGCGGTGGTGGGCGGCCCAGGCGCGTGGAATGCATTCCCGCGTTGGGTGGGGAGGTATCAACCGGCGGGCGTGGACGGTTGCGCGGTAGGCTGTCTCCTGCCGGGAGGAGCGATCCAACGAGTGCACCCCACGGGGAGCCCGAATCGAGTATTTTCACCCTAAGGGCCGCGGAAGGAGTGGAATGGCGGAAAGCAGAGGGACGACGCGGATGCGCGCCGCGCATCGGCTGGTCAGCTATAACCCTGCGACCGGCGCCGAGATCGGCTCCGTGGCCGTGTCGGACCGCCGGGGCGTGGAGGAGGCCGTAACCAGAGCCCGTGCCGCCCAACGGGAATGGGCCGAGCTGGGGTTGGGAGAGCGGGCCCGGGTGGTTCGCCGGGCCGCCGACTACCTTGTGTGCAACGCGGAGCGCTACGCCCGGCTCATCACCGACGAGAACGGCAAGCCGACGGTCGAGGCTTATGTCATGGAGGTCATCGCGACCGTAGAGGCCTTCCGCTACGTGGCGCGCTTCGGACCGAAGATCCTCGCGACCGAGCGCCTGCACAACCCGCAGCTTGCCTTCAGGCACAAGCGTCACGAACTCCATTTCGAGCCGATCGGGGTGGTCGGGATCATCGCTCCCTGGAACTACCCGCTTTCCATCCCAGCCGGGCAGATCGCGGCCGCGCTCGTTGCCGGGGACGGGGTCGTCCTCAAGCCCGCCCCGCTCACGCCCCTGGTGGGGGAGTCCATCAAGGAGGCGTTCCTCGCGGCGGGTCTGCCCGACGACCTCCTTGTGGTGGTCCACGGAGACGCGGAGGCCGGCCAGGCCATGTGCGTGTCCGAGGGGATCGGCAAGATCGTCTTCACGGGCAGTGTCGAGGTGGGCCGGGAGGTGGCGGAGGTCTGCGCCCGGCTGCTGAAGCCCGTGACCCTCGAGCTGGGAGGCAAGGACGCGGCGATAGTCCGCGCCGACGCCGACCTGGAACGGGCCTCGACGGGAGTGCTCTGGGGCGGCACCGCCAACGCGGGCCAGACCTGCTCGGGCATCGAGCGGGTATACGTTGACCGCCGCGTGGCCCACGAGTTCCTGGCCCGGCTGGTGGCCAAGGCCAAGGCGCTGCGTTGTGGGGACCCGCGCGATCCCCGGACGCAAGTCGGGCCGATGACCAGCGCGGAGCAGTATACGAAGGTGGTGGCGCTCGTCGAGGATGCCGTCTCGCGTGGAGCCTCCATCCTGTGCGGGGGCCCCGCGGATACGGGACTCGCGGGCTCTTTCTATTCGCCGGCGGTACTCGTCGACGTCAGACAGGACATGCCCCTGATGCGCGAGGAGCTGTTCGGACCGGTCGTGCCGGTCATGGCTTTCGCATCGGAAGAGGAGGCCGTGGCGCTCGCCAACGACAGCGATTTCGGGCTGGGCGCAAGCGTTTGGACCCGGGACATGGCCGCGGCACGCCGAATCGCCGGGCACCTGGAGGCCGGCAGCGTCTGGGTGAACGACCACATGTACTCGCATGCCGCCTACCAGACCCCCTGGGGCGGAGTGAAGAGGTCCGGTGTGGGAATCACTCACTCGCGGTTCGGCTTCTACGAGCTCTGTCATGTCAAGCACATCTCCTTCGACACCGGCCGGATCCCCGTCCCCTTCTGGTACCCCTACGACGAACGCCTGCTGCGCGGGTTGAAGGCGGCATTGCGAGCCATGTATTCGCCCGGACCCGGCGCCTCGCTGCGGGTCGCGATCCGGGAGCGTAAGGCGCTGGCCGGACTGGCCTCTCGCATGGGGGATATGAGGAAAGGCAGGATCTGACCCGTGGCCGGCTCAGGTCTTCTTGCCCCCGAGGCGCCGGCCCAGGTCCGTGCCCCAACGCAACCACAGCGGGTAGGTCGCGAAGAGCGCGGCCGAGATGGTGTGGGTCCTCCAGCTTGAGTGGTCGGAGTCGAACGAGAAGAGGCCGGAGTTGAGCATCCAGTCTCGTCCGCCGCGGGCCCGGCAGGCCCGCCAGAGAGGACGCGTCCAGCCCGCCTCGAGGTAAAGGGGGATGGACACGACCAAGAAGGCGGCGAGGACAGCGGCCTCGGCCTTCTTGGTCGTGGCCTCGTCCTCAGTCAGGCGGCCTATGGCGGTTCCCGCCGCAACAAGCAGTGGGGGATCGACGAGGAAGCTCATCGCTTCGCTCCGTTCGGGTCTGCGGCCGCGGAGATCAGCGTCCCGCGCTCTGTCGTTCTCACGTTCCACCCCCAACGATGGTTCGCGCGAGCGGGGCTCTCGCCGCTCTTCGTCGTTCTATTAACCCGGCGGGGACAGCGAAGTCAAGGGGGGTACCATCCAAAGGGCAGCCGTCCCGGCCCGGAGCCCGCGAGTCGTGCCGGCGGCACAGACGGCTCGACCCATCTGGGGCGGTGCGCCCCCACACCGGCGGGATCGTCCTTGCTGGCGCACACGTGACGCACCTTGCCTCAAGCGGTATGGTACCCGCGGGTCGGGGCCCGTCTGGGGTGGCGTCTTTCGCGGGCACAGCGGTGGAGGAACGGTCCGGGGGCCGGGAGGGGAATCGGTCGGCAGCCCGGATCGGGAAGGGGGGATGCGCAATGTCGCTGGACCGGTCGGGGCGGCGGTTCCGTTTGCCTGGGATCGCGGGGGTGTGCGCCGCGCTCGTGCCTCCAGAGGCCGGGGGCCCCAACCCCAAGGAATTGGCCCGGCGCGTCGAGGCGTACGCGGCGGTGCTGCCAGCGGTCTCGCGCTATGGTCTCCGGGCCCTAGTGGCGACGGCGAACGGGGTTGGCGCTCTTTCCGGGGGACGAACCCTTGGCGAGCTCGACGTCCGCGCTCGGGAGGCTGCCCTGGCACGGCTGGCTAACAGCCCAGCCCGCCACGCCTTCGCGGCCCTGAAGGCCCTGGTGCTGATGGTCGCCGGTACAGATCGGTTTGCCGGCGACCTGATCGCCCGAGCTCAGCTCAAGCCTCCGGTTCGCCCCGATTCCTCAATGAGCGTGACGCGGGCGAGCTCTTGGCCGAGTCGGAGCACTTGCGACGTGGTCGTGGTTGGTTCAGGGGCGGGGGGCGCCTTTGCGGCCCGGACCCTGGCGCGGGCGGGTCTCGACGTGGTGGTTATCGAGGAAGGCCGTCAGTTCGCGGTGGAGGAGTTCCGGACCCGCCACGCTCTCCACCGGTTCACCGACCTCTACCGCGACGCGGGAGCCACCGCGGCGTTGGGGTTCCCCCCGGTCCTGCTCCCGATCGGGCGCGCCGTGGGTGGGACGACTGTCGGCAACTCCGGTACCTGCTTCCGTCCGCCGGAAGGCGTTCTCCAGCGGTGGCGGGACGGGGCCGGGCTCAAGCTGGCCGACCCCGACGCCCTTCGCTCCCACCTCGAGGAGGTCGAGGCGACGCTCGAGGTGGCACCCGTGCCGCTCGAGGTGATGGGCAACAACGGGCTGATCGTCATGAGGGGCGCGGAGGCGTTGGGGTGGAGGACGGCTCCATTGCGGCGCAATGCTCCGGGGTGCGATGGGTGCTCCCAGTGCTCGATCGGCTGCCCCCTCAACGCGAAGTTCGGCGTTCACCTGAACGCTTTGCCCCAGGCCTGTGCGGCGGGGGCGCGCATCGTGAGCGAGGCCCGAGTGGTGCGCGTCCTCCACGAGGGGGGGCGGGCCAGGGGGGTGCTTGCCCGGCGCCCGGACGAGTCCGAGTTCGTGGTGCGGGCGCCGCGCGTGGTCGTGGCCGCGGGGGCCACCGAGACGCCACCGCTGTTGCGCCGCAGCGGGCTCGGGCGGCACCCGGAGATGGGTCGCAACCTTGCGATCCATCCAAGCGTTGGGGTACTCGGACGCTTCGAGGAACCGGTGGTCGCCTGGAAGGGCGTGATGCAAAGCGCGTCGGTAGAGGAGTTCCACTCAAGCGACGGCATCCTGCTCGAGGCCACGTCCACACCGCCCGGGATGGGGGCGATGTCGCTGCCCGGCTTCGGGCGCCAGCTCGTTGCCCGCCTTGCCGATGCCGAGTACCTGGCGAGCGTGGGGGCGATGGTGGCGGACGCTCCGTCGGGGCGCGTGCTCGGGGCCAGGCGCGCGGTGATCGTCTATAACCTCTCTCGCCGTGACGGGGCTCGGCTGATCAAGGCGATGGGCATAATCGGACGGGTTCTGCTCGCGGCCGGGGCCAAGGAGATTCTTTTGGGCATCCCGGGCCACGCCGCGGCAAGGAGTGAGGCGGAACTGGACGAGGCCTTGAGCGCGGCCAGACCTAAGACCCTGCACCTGGCCGCCTTCCACCCCACCGGGACCGCTCGTGCCGGAGCCGACGCGTCGCGCTACCCCGTGGACGAGGAGGGGCGGCTTCGGGGAGTCGACGGCGTCTGGGTTGCCGACGGCTCGATTCTGCCCACCTGTCCTCGGGTGAATCCGCAGGTCTCGATCATGGCTCTCTCCCTGGCGGTCGCCGGCGGGATCGCGTCGTAGCCGGCGCCCCGGTCGGGGATCTGGTGGAGCTCCCGTGTCCGATCGGCAAGGCTGCGGGGCATGGTGGCTGGGGCTGGAGACAGGCCGTTGCTGTGGCTGCCGGCGGGGAGCTTCGGGCGCGAGGAGGACCATGCGCGAGGTGATGGACGCAGTCGGTTCAATAACGGGCAAGACCGCGTGCCCTTTCACCTCGGGCGGGCGACTGAGCCGGGTCGTGTGTAGGCACCGGATCCCGAGACGGACTCAACCACCCGGTCTCGCCTCGGGCGGGCGAGGCAGGCGGGTCGTGCTGGTCGCCGGCCTGCTTGCCCTCACGGCCCTGGCTCCGGCGTGCAGTCACGGGGCGCGCCCTCGGACTATCGCCACAGGGAGCATCACCGTCATATCCCCGACTGCGGAGGCGAGCGCGCCCGCGGCGGCCACGGGCGCATCACCCGCCGCCTCGGGGTCTCCCCGGGTTGTGCCGGGACGCGAGCCCTCCCCCAGCGGACTGGTCTCGGCGCAGCCCCCGATACGAGCGGGCGTCTACCGCTTCGCCGCCAAGGGTTGGGAGGAGGGCGGCAAGGGCATCCACAAGAGCAGGGATCTGCCGCCGGAGAGCCGGCTGGTCGTCTCGGGCTGGAAGCGAGAGGCGGCCGGGTGGGAAGGGCTCTTCCACCGGGAGCTGTCCAGCGAGCACTACGAAGAGGGTCGGGTCTTCTTCGACGCCCAGGGGGACCACCTGCGCTTCACCAAGGTCTGGGTGAGCTACGGTCCCGCCAGTCGCACGGAGCAGTACACTCCCGACCCGCCGATCCTCATCCTGTCAACCCCTCTGGTCGTGGGGCTTCGCTGGGAGGGCACGTTCGGTGGCAGCTACCAAGGCGAGTACCACGCCAGCGTGGTGGGACGGGAGCCGATCGTTGTGAAGGGCCGCTCCTTCGACACCTGGGTGATCGAGATCGACACGACCTTCCGGGGAGAGTGGTCGGGCAGTACTTTCAACCGCCGCTGGTACGCGCCCGCGCTCCGAATGGACGCCAAGGTCTACACCAAGGCGGAAAGCCACGGGATGGTCGACACCAGCTCGGAAAGGACCCTCACCCTGCTCGACTCCGAGCCGGGACCGTTGCCCAGCGCGTAGGCCCGGAGGGGGGGCGGACTGTGACGATACGTGACTTGCTCGCCAGGCTCCCCTCCTTCCGGCGACCGGCCGGCAAGGAGGGTAACCAGGGCCGGACCCGCCGGGCACTCCTGACCCTCGTACTGATCCTGGCCGTCTACGTGATCTGGTGGGGACTGCTCAGGCGATACTGTCCGGCCGGGGTCGTCGTGCAGGGCATGCTCATCGGTGCTCTGACCGCGCTCATCGCCTTCGGCCTCGCCCTCATCTGGCGCGCAAACCGCATCATCAACTTCGCGCAAGGTGACCTCGGGGGCGTTCCGGCCACGCTCGCCATCCTGCTGATCGTGGGCCCGGGGGTGTCCTACTTCTTGGCCCTGCTGGTAGGCGTAGCGGCCGCGCTCGTCCTGGGTGCGGCCGTCGAGTTCTTGATCATCCGGCGCTTTTTTCAGGCTCCCCGCCTCATACTGACGGTGGCTACGATCGGCCTCGCCCAGGTGCTCGCAGGCGCCGAGCTCGGACTGCCGCAGGCGTTCAACCTCCAGGTGCCTCCCCAGTCGTTTCCCTCGCCTTTCGAATTCGCCTTTCGAATCAGCCCAATCATCTTTCACGGGAACGCCGTCATCGCGATGCTGGCGGTGCCGGTCGCGATCGCCGGTCTGACCGCGTTCCTCCGCTTTACCTACGTCGGCGTCGCCGTGCGGGCGAGCGCCGAGTCGGCGGAGCGCGCATACCTCCTGGGCATCCCGGTCAGAAGGGTCCAAACCGTCGTTTGGGTCGTGGCGACGCTGCTGGCCAGCGTGGCCATGTTCATGCGCGCGAGCGTGGTCGGCCTGCCGATCGGCAGTGTCCTGGGACCGGGAGTGCTCCTTCGGGCCCTCGCCGCCGCGGTCGTCGGACGCATGGAGCGCCTCCCGGTGATCTTCGCCGCCTCCGTCGCGCTTGGCGTTGTGGAGCAGGCCCTGATCTGGAATACCGGCCGGTCGATCCTGGTGGACCCGGTGCTGTTCGTTCTCATCATCGGGGTGCTCCTCTTCCAGCGCCGGGGCGAGTTCTCTAGGGTCGCCGCGGCCGCGACCTCCACGTGGCAGGCCGCCAGGGAGGTTCGCCCCATCCCCCGGGAATTGGCCTCGCTACCGGAGGTGCGCTGGGGCAAGAAGATCGTCGCGGGCGTTCTGCTGGCCCTTGCGCTGGCCCTGCCCCTGGTACTCCCGGAAAGCCGGATCAACCTCGCCGCGGTAATCCTCATTTTCGGGGTCATTGGGCTTTCGCTCGTGCTGCTCACCGGTTGGGCGGGGGAGATCAGCCTCGGGCAGATGGCGTTCGTCGGCATCGGAGCCGCCGTCGCCGGCGCGGTGACCTCCAAGCTGCACTGGGACCTTTCGATTTCCCTGGTCCTGGCGGGGCTGGTGGGAGCCGCGGTGGCCAGCGTCATCGGCCTGCCCGCCTTGCGGATCCGGGGGCTGTTCCTGGCGGTGGCGACCCTCGCGTTTGCCGTCGCCACGTCCTCCTACTTGCTGAACCGGGAGTTCATGCACTGGCTGCCGACCGCGCGCATAGGGCGGCCGCCGTTCCTCGGCCGGATCTCCGTGGCCACCGAGACCCGCTACTACTACTTTGCCCTCGCAGGGTTCGGGTTGGCCCTGGCCGCCGTTCGTGGGCTGCGACGAAGTCGCACGGGTCGAGTGCTGATCGCGACGCGCGAGAACGAGCTCGGCGCCCTGGCCTACGGCGTGAACATCACGCGGGCGAAGCTGGTGGCGTTCGCGTTCTCCGGTTTCCTCGCGGCCTATGCGGGCGCGCTATTCGTCCACCATCAACAAAGCCTCGGGATCAACCCCTACCTTCCGGAGCAGAGCCTGAAGGTGTTCACGATGGCCGTGTTTGGAGGCCTCGGGTCCGCCTCCGGTGCCCTGGTGGGAGCCGCCTACGTTCAGGGCATCGATTACTTTCTGCCCTGGGGACTGCGCTTCTTCGCCAGCGGTATGGGACTTCTGGTCGTCCTCATGGCGATCCCCGGAGGTGCGGGCTCGGTGGTCTACGGGGTCCGTGATCTCCTCTTGCGCCGGGTGGCCAGGCGCCGGGGGATCCTCGTTCCGAGCCTCGTCGCGGACATGGGCGCCGGGCCAGCGGCGGAACAGGCCGGCGCCAGGCCGCCACCAAGGGTTGGCTCCAGCACGCCAAGCCGCGGTCCAGCGGTCATTGACGCGCTCGAGCCTGCGGGAAACGGCGCGCTGTTGTCGGTGCGCGGGCTGGATGCCGGATACTCCGGAGTCCAGGTCCTCTTCGGCGTGGACTTTGAGGTCCGGCAGGGCGACATCGTGGCCAACGGGGCGGGCAAGTCGACGCTGCTGCGCGCCGTCTCCGGGCTGGTGCGAGCCCGCAAGGGAAGCATCGTCTTCGCCGGCGAGAACATCACCTCGGGCTCGCCCAACGGCATCGCCGCGCGCGGCATCATCCACGTCCCCGGAGGGCGAGGGATCTTCCCCTCGCTGTCGGTGGAGGAGAACCTGAGGCTTGCCGGCTGGCTGTTCCGCCGCGACCGCTCCTATCTGGCGGCCGCGACCGAGCGCGTGTTCGAGCACTTTCCGGTCCTGCGGGAGCGCCTGGAGCAGCCTGCCGGGAGCCTCTCCGGAGGAGAGCAGCAGATGCTCACCCTGGGTATGGCACTGATCGCCCGCCCCCGCCTGCTGATGATCGACGAGCTGTCGCTGGGTCTGGCCCCCGCAGTGATCTCCAGGCTGGTCGAGATCGTCAGGGCCATCTGGCAGCAGGGAACCACGGTCATCCTCGTCGAGCAGTCGGTCAACGTGGCCCTGAGCATAACGGAGCGGGCCTACTTCATGGAGAAGGGCGAGGTTCGCTTCGAGGGGCCCACCCGTGAGCTGTTGCGTCGTCCGGATATCCTGCGGTCGGTCTTCCTGAAAGGCGCCGTGTCGCTCGAGCCCGGTGGTCCGGCGGGGAGGATGATCGGCGGCAGGCAGAGGGAGCCCAAGAGGCCGCCCAAGGTGACCGAAGACGCCCCTGCGGTCCTCGAGGTCCGCGGTGCCTACAAGCGGTTTCGGGGGCTTGTCGCCGTCGATGATGTCTCTCTCACCTTGAGGCAGGGAGAGATCCTGGGGCTCATCGGGCCCAACGGGGCCGGCAAGACGACGCTGTTCGACCTCATCTCCGGCTTTGTCGAGCCCGACACGGGGCAAGTGCTCCTTTGCGGCCAGGACATCACCCGGCTCGGCGCGGACGCGCGAGCGCGCCAGGGGCTGGGGCGCTCCTTCCAGGATGCGCGGCTGTTTCCCGCGCTTACCGTCGCCGAGACGATCTCGCTCGCGCTGGAGCGGTTCGTGCGCGTGAAGGACCCCCTCGCGGCCGCCCTGAACCTCCCGGCGGTCACGGAGTCCGAGAAGAAGGTGGCGGAGCGCACGGACGAGCTCATCGAACTCATGGAACTTGGCGCTTTTCGCGACAAGTTCGTGGCGGAGCTGTCCACCGGGACCCGGCGCATGGTGGAACTTGCCTGCATGATCGCGAGCCAGCCACGGGTGCTACTGCTCGACGAGCCCTCCGCCGGGATAGCCCAGCGCGAGACCGAAGCGTTGGCACCCCTGCTCTTGCGGATCCAAGAGGCTACCGGCGCCAGCCTGCTCGTCATCGAGCACGACATGCCTCTGGTTACCTCGGTCGCCCGGGAGCTCGTCGCGCTGGACTGCGGGCGCCTCGTCGTCCGGGGTCCATGCCGGGAGGTCCTCAACCACCCGGAGGTCGTGGCTTCCTACCTGGGCACGAGTGACGAGGCGATTGCCCCGTCCGTGCGGCCGCCGCGCAGGCCGCGCAAAGCCCCCGCCGCAGGCACGAGCGCGATCGCCCGGGCCACCCGGGGCGCTGCTCGCAAGCCAAGGCCGGGACCCGGGCCGGACCTGAAGACGTGAGGCTGTGGGCAGGACGCGACCCGCGCTTCATTCGAGCTTGGGCGTCGGACCGTCAGCGGTAGTGCTTGTGCTCGTAGCTCGGCGGCCGATCCTGCGGGGGAAGCTCCGTGTAGATGGTCACGGTTCCCTTCGGGTCGAAGGCTCGCGGCTCCCCAGAGGTCCACTGGCCGGGCAGGTAGCGCCGTCCGCCGTCGACATGGCGGAACATGCCGTTTCCGCTTGAGTTTCTCTCATCCGGCCCCTGCGCGTTCGGGTCCCACCAGATCTCGGTGGCGTCGTCGAGGAGATCATAGTCGGGGTCCCACGGCCACAGCCCGTTGTGACCCCAGGAGAAGCCCCAATAGGTAATCATGCCCTTGTGTGCCCCTCCGGTACGCGGGTAGCGAAAGAGGCCGTCGCGGACCGTGAAGGGTGTGAGGTTGGGACCCGCCATGTGGATGGAGGTGAAAGCGATCCATATTCCCCCGTACAGCACCTCCATGATGTTCAGCGGTTTGGGCGACTTCCCGAAGTGCCAGGCGTACAGCCGGTATGAGTCGCGAAGGTCCAGCTTCGCCGCCGCCGGGAGGACGGAGATCCCGAAGGCGTGGCTCCACTGTTGCTGGTCGTAGATACGGCCGAAGGCCCTGGTGTCGGTGAGCCCCGACCCCGTGATGATCCACTCCGGGTAGTAGGCTTGCTCGGTCGCCGCCCTGGTCAGAAATGCCGGGATGATAGGTTCCCCCGCGAGCACGATCGAGGTGATGCCCTTTGCCTTGAGGCGGGCGATGATCGTCGTGGACTGCGTCTGCGCCGTCGCGTAGTCGTAGGTGTAGGAGACGCGGTCGTCGAGCTTCGCGCCGTAGCGTGAAAGCTCCCGCTCGAAGAAGTCCATCGCTTGCTTGGAGGTCCCGCTTGGGTTCTCCATGTAGACGAGCCCCAGGCTGCGCCGCTTCGCCTTGAGATCGGCGCTTCCGGCCCAGCGGGCCGGGTGTCCCCACACCCGCTTGCCGATGTACTCGGCGACCTGTAAGAGAAGCGGGTTCCAGGAGAGAACGCTCAACATGTACGGGGCGTTCTCGAGGAGCATCTCGACGGGCACGCCCAGCAGGCCTACGCATATTACCTTCCGGGCCGCCAGCTCCTCGCAGTAGGCGGAGGAGCCGCCTGGGGCCGTGCTGGTCGGATCCCCTATCGACATGAACGCCTTTATGTCGGAGGCCACCTTGATCGCGTCGGCCTTGGCGGCCGCGTCGTCGTTGGCCTCCCCGCTGCCCTTGACGAATACGAGCTTGACCTTGCGTCCATACGTCTCGAAGTGAGCCTGGAACAGCTCCGCGAAGCCCCGGGCCGTACTCTGGATGTCTTCGTCGGAATCCAGCAGGCCTGCCTGCCGGAGCATGGCCTCCAGGGCCGGGCCCCAGTTGGCCAGGTAGATCGCGACCGTGATCTCGTCCTTGGTTACCCCCGGCGAGGTAGCTCCCCCGTTGGGGCCGGAGAAGAGGGGCACGCAGGGGGGCGCGCCCCACGAGGGGAACTTGATCCGCCCGGTCGCCGGGTCACAGTCTGGGGCGAGGCTCGCCTGCTGCCCGCGGTCCCCTGACGGGGCGATGCTACCCGAGGCGCCGGGTGGCTGGGTGGCCTGCCCGCCCGCGGTCCCTGCCGTACCGGTGGGGAGGGGGACGCCCGTCTCCGAACCCGCCTCCGAGACCCCCGGCCCGGCGGGCTGCGCGGCGCTTTCACCGGCTGCCGCCCCTTGGGCCGACCGTAGCTCTTGGCGTGTCGGGCGTTGGCCGGGAGCGAACAGCGCAATCAGCAGGATGACGAGGACCGTGGCGATGAATGGGCGATAGCGAGCCCAGATGTTGCCGAACGCCCATTCGCGGTAGCCAGCCTGGATGTCTGGCGCACTTTTACGGCCACCAGCCCGGATGCTTGATGCCCAGCGGCGCATCCGCGCCTTTGTTGCCTCCCGCAATCTACGCGCATCCGGCATGGCCGGCCCCCCCAAGGCGTGAGGCGCACCAGTTGCTTTCGGCGCGACCGATGCTATCCGCCCTCCATGGGTGCGTCAAGCAGCCGGCGGGCTGCCTGTTGGCGGCAACTGGGACGCCTCGGCGCGTTAGATAAGACGCCCGATGGGCCGCAGCGAGCGTCCTCGTTGGGTGGGGGGTATCAGCCGACGGGTGTGCACGGTTGCGGGGTAGGCTGTGCCCTGCCGGGAGGAGAGACCCGATAGGTGCACCCCACGGGGAGCCCGAATCGAGCACCTGCACCCTAAGGGTCCCTTGAGCGTGCGCCTGCGCCCCGGAGATGTTGCGAGAGCACCGAGATGAGCGGAATGACAGCGACAGGAGGATGAAACACGATGACAGAGCCTCAAGACGAAGAGACACCCGAGAAGTTCACGCGCGGCAATGCGCTCGAATTGGTGGCCTACCAGGCCGGCGCGGTCGTGAGCCGTGAGCTGGTCAAGAAGAAGGCTGGCACGGTGACGGTATTCGCTTTCGACAAGGGCCAGGGCCTCAGCGAGCACACGGCGCCATTCGACGCCCTCGTTCAGGTTCTGGACGGGGTGGCTGAGATCACCATCGGCGGCGCGGTCCACCGTCTCGGCAAGGATGAGATGATCCTGATGCCGGCCAACGTGCCCCACGCCCTGAAGGCGCTCGAGCGATTCAAGATGATGTTGGTGATGATTCGCGATGCGGCGGGCTGACGGACACAACCCCCGAGACGTCGGGGTGTCAGGCGCCGTCGAGCGGAGGATTGATCGCGAACTGAAGACAGTTCGCTCGATGATCGCGATCTACTGCCGCGGAAGCCACGGCACGAAGCCAGGCTCGTGCACTGACTGCCCGGCCTTGTGGGAGTACGCCCGGCAGCGGGTCGAGCGTTGCTCGTTTCGCGCCGACAAGCCCACCTGCGCAAGTTGCCCCGTCCACTGCTTCAAGCCGGCCATGCGCGAGCAGATCCGCGAGGTCATGCGCTACGCGGGGCCACGGATGCTGTGGCGCCACCCCATGCTGACGCTTTTCCACTTCGTGGACGGCAAGAGGCCGACTCCGAAGGCCGGACACTGAGTGTGTGCGCGGACGGCGCCTCCTCCGCGACCTCGACCACGAGAAGAAGTGCCGGGTTTGGTGGAGTATCCGCACGCGCGCGCCGCCACTCCCGGGTGTGTCCCACGCGTCATTCGCGGCAGTCCAGAGTTCAGGTAGTTCGACCGGGGCGCTCTACATTCGCGAGGATCGCCCCCTACTCCACAGACGCCGGCACCAGGAGCTTGGCGTCGAGATCGGACCGCTTGAAGATGCCGATGGCGCCTTTGAGTCCGACCGTCATGACGATGTTGCAAAGGAACGCGGCTAGGGCGGCGAGGAGGAGAGCTCCTGACAGCCCGGCGAGGATCATGTACGGGCGGAACTCACCGCGAAAGTGGATGGTACGCCGCAGCATTCCGTTGAGCCCGGCCATTCCCATGAAGGCGCCCATGCCGATGCCCCCGGTGAGGTGAGCCCAGAAGTGGAAGTTGGCCAACTTCTGGCTGTAGAGCTTGGCGCCGTTGGTGAGGATCGGAAGCAGCAGATACACGGCCGAGTACAACGTCATCGTCAGGCCGACCAGGATCGCCACGTGGACGTGGGGCCCGACCACCCACTGGGTGTTGTGCAGGATGCGGTTCAGGCCCATGTCCGCCTGCATGATCCCGGCGGGAACGGCCAGGGCGAATCCGAGCAGCCCGCCCAGAAGGAACTTGAGTTCGTTGGTCATCTTCAGGGGGCGAGCGCTCCACAGCGTCGCGAGCGTGATGAAGAAGGCCAGCCCCTGGGTGATGAGCTCGAAGGCTGTGACCATCTCCCCGGAGACGATCTTGAGGATCACCGGTTGGGCCTGATCGGAGAGCAGATGGTGCGACCACACCGTCCACGACACCACCAGCTCGACCAGCAAGGCCGCCCGTGCGACGTTCTGCATGAAGATCTTCTTGCCCGTGATCAGGCCCGCCAGGAGGTACCAGGTGCCCGCCACGAAGATCAGGACCAGACCGTCGGCGATCAGATCGAGTCCCCACCAGTACCAGTTCTTGTACAGAAGTGCGTCGACGGCGGAGTGGCGGAGGCTCACGCCGAAAAGCTCGGCCACCATGTAGACGAGGATCAGCACGCCGGTGAACAGGATGACCGCGGCATTCAGCGACAGGTCGATCGACCCGCGAGCTATGGCGGCGACCGGAAGGGGGACGAGGTGCTCCTTGCGCTCGCTGCGCTTCCGAAACAAGTTCGCGAAGCCGGTGATACCGAGGGCGGATGCGAGAAGCCTGCGTCCCTGTTGGGGTTCCCATCCCTTCGGAGTGTAGGTGATCGTCTTGAACACGTTGATCACGAAGAGGGCCGTGCCGGCCATCACCGCGGCAATCCCCAGGATGAAGATGGCTCCGCTCAGAGGCCG
>Ga0265292_1001410_pt1 | contig 21235 bp, 18 predicted proteins | sample Munlanlewell296A_FD_189080 | JGI IMG/M metagenome (GOLD analysis project Ga0265292, IMG submission 189080) | Leachate microbial communities from a municipal landfill in Southern Ontario, Canada - Leachate well 296A | ecosystem: Engineered > Solid waste > Landfill > Unclassified | place: Canada... | reverse complement strand
TTTCTCTGTGCTCCAGCGCTGTGACATTTCGAACTGTTTCAGCTCATCACGGCTAAAAACAATCAACTTTTCCGGCTTGTACTGCTCAACAATAATCTGTACCAGCTTTTTACCTAACGATCCGGTACCACCGGTAATTAAGATTGTTTTATTGTTTAACATATTTATTCTCCTTTTTTAGTTTGTACTCAACAAGTTCAGGTTATCTCTTAAAAATTGCGTCCCAATTCTTGCCGGACAGCCATAACCATGCTGGCCAGGCTTGTATAGAGACCAAAATGCCCTTTGCCGCTTTTCATCCTCTGCAGAATATCGATATTGCCCATCCAATTGCATGTAGATTTCTTTTGTCAATTCTAATATTTCATCGGCAGAGCTGTTAATAATTTTGATACCCGCCTTTTCATATTCCTGGGAAGTAAGATAAAAACCTACCCCGGAATCCAGTATTTCTTTGTAGCCAAGGAATTTTTGTTTATCTGCACTCCATAATTTTTTGGGAATAAATATATGATCCTTCCTCAAGGCCGGGCATTCCAAAGCCACCCAATTAGGCAAGGCCGCCGGCACGTTAAAACACAACGTGATCCAACAAATACCCGAAGTGTTGCCTATTAAAAACTTGCAATGCGCAAGTAAATATATATCCATAAAATCCGAACGATATTCCATCGAATAATCAATCACGCGGGGATGCCGTTCGCGGGGTAATGGCGTTTCTACCGCCGAGCCAATTCGGATCGCATATCCTCCTTGCCCTGCAATATATTCTGCGGCTTTCATATAACTTTCAATATCCGAATCTCTATAATCATGATATCTAAATCTTGCACTATCAAGATATTTTGAATCGCGGGAATGAAAACATACAAACCAATCATTTTTACCGATGCCCATCGTAGCCAAAAGCTTTCTCCCCTTTTTTTCTTCCTCATCAGTAAAAGACAAAATCGGCTCACAATTATTAAGTTCATAATATTCATTACTATTAAAAGGCAAAACATGACAAAAATCCGTTTTTGACAACCACGTTTTAAACATCTTATCTAAAAGCCAACACCCAACAATTAAAAAATGCCGTTTATACATATTTAACAGCTGATAATTACTAACCGCAAAAGGGTTATAAACACCGATATAAACAGCATTTTTGCTATATCGATTCCCATATTTTAACCTTCTTAGGAAAACTTCCGTATTGCAAGCCAAATGCCCGATACGGTCAGTACGAAATTTGCATAATACAATTTTTTTTCTAATAATTATTTTTGCGAAAAACAAACCAAGATAGATAAATACTGCCGGAAAAGCAAATAAATAATAATCACTATGGGTAATAATTATTGATTTGCTGGCACCTAAGGTTTTCAACAATTTTCTCACTATTGGACTAAAATATTCAGTTCTCATAATTAATGTCTATGAATCTACTGATTAACTTTCTTTTCTTGAATAATTTTTCCACAGCCCACCCCAATCAGATAATGTGCCATCGGCAAAAATCCGGTATGCACAACTTCATCGTTTGCGCCAAAGATAAATACATGTTTAAAATATTGCCGCATCTCATTTTCCAGCCGTTCACCTGAATATAGATTTACATGCCCTGCCTTAGCGATCCGTGAAGCATATTGGGCCGCAGTAATATTTGGGGTTCCAATAACCACTGAACCATAACGCGCCAAACTTTTCGATATTTTTTGCCAAAAACAATCCATATTGTCAGGATTGATATGCTCCACCACATCGAAACTTACCACCGCGTCAAATGGTTGCTGCCTGGTAGACAAAAAATCACTACACGCAAATGAGATATTTTGATCTTTCCAATTATTTTTTCCTATTTCAACTGCGTCACAATCAAGATCTACCCCCTTTGCCCATCCACACTCACAGGCTAATAGCCAAGTGCCTAACCCTTCCCCGCACCCAACATCTAGCACTTTTTTGCCCTTGCCAATCATTTTCGAGGCAAATTTATAATAACTCATCATATAAAGTATTCTTCTGGGTGAGTTCTGAAACTGGTAAGACAAATGTTGTCCGAAACGCACCTGATGATCTCCATGCAAATCTTTGACGTCTAACCATTTTGACCGCAAATTATTTCTTTTCACGTTTTTACTCTATTTTTCTTGTTGCATCCAACCGCCAAAATATAGTGTGCCATTGGAGAAAATCCCGTATGCACAATTTCATCATTCATCCCAAAAACAAAAACATTATGAAATATTTTTTGCATCTCTTTCCTTAATCTGTCCATATCAAACAAGTTTACATGCCCCCGTTCACTAGTAGGAGAAGCATGGCTTTTTGCTACCGCATTGGGAGTCCCAATAATCCCAATGCCATCTTCTGCCAAATTATTATTAAAAGCATCGAAAAATAATTGCTCGTTTTCCGCAACAATATGTTCAACCACATCCAAACTTACCACCGCATCAAACTTGCCGTACTTTTTGCCCAAAAAATCATCTAAGATAAATTTTAACTTATCGGAGGCTAAATTATGTTTTGCCGCATCAATAGCATTACCATCCAGATCTACTCCTAGATAACTGAGCGCAAATTCCGATAAAACAGGTGCCCCGATCCCCTCACTACACCCCAATTCAAGAATGCACTCCCGCCGCGATATCATTTTTGCAGCAAATTTATAACGCGACAAAACGAAAGCCAGTCTTTTTGGGTCATCATAGAGATTAAATGACCAATGCTTCCCCATTAGCGTTTGCTCATCCCCCAGCTTATTTTTAACCCGGGCCCATAATCTTTTTTCTGTTTGTTTGGCTTTTGGCATGCTAGTTATCTTTCCATTTTCTCGCAATCGTATTAATACAGACGGCCAGCGGCGTAAAAGTAAGTTGCCTCTCTAATAATAGCTTGTCAGGGAATAAACTGTTGTTTTTGGGCCGCGTGGTTTTAAGCCCAATCTCATCGATTGCAACCTTCTGTACTTGACTGACATCAACCTGCATGGCTTTTGCCAAGGCCAAAGCCATATCGTAGATCGAGAACGTTTCCTTTGGGCAAACATTAATAATTCCTTTGAATCTATGAACTTGCAAATACGCAACCACTTCAATCAAATCATCAACCAAAACGGGAGAAACAATATGGTCAGAAGCCGCTCTAATAACTTTACCGTTTTTTAAATCCGTGGCTAACTTACCCAAGAAATTACTCTTATCATTTTCCAAAGAAAACACCTTTCCCAGTCGAATCACTAAATAATTACCCTGACTAATCTCCCCAATCCGCTTTTCGACTTCGGCCTTCTGTCTTCCATATTCATTAATTGGGTGTGGAACCGAATCATCCGAATAATTTCCGGTTTGCCCATCAAAAACTTGGCTGGTAGAAGCAAAAACAGGTTTAATGCCTTCCGCCACCAGCTGCCTTATCAACTCGAGCGTCCCAGCCACATTTACTTTTCTTGTAATCTCTGGGTTACCTTCACATTCATCAATGTTTGTAATTGAAGCAACGATTAAGGCCTCTTTATGGCCTGTGGCGGATAATTTAAGGGGCGCAATATTGGGCGCCAGGAGATCTAATGGATAAATATCGGGCTGGGCTGCAAATTTGTCACATCCAATACTATCAAGATAAAATTGACGATAAAACCTCGTAAATCTTGACCCAAGAAAACCGTTGGCCCCAATAATAACTGTCTTGGGCAATCCCTCAAGCATGTTTAATTTATTCTTTTTGATTTGATCTTTGGTTAAGATGGTTTCAGATCGATTCATTTAAAACATCCTTTGAATAATCTCATCGATTTGTTGGCAACGGCTTAAAATTGTATGGTCCCGGAGTGTACGTCTCTGCCCAGCTTGCGCAATTTGCTGGCGAAGATTTTCATGCTGAAGAAGATATTTTACTTTTTCAATACACTCCGCAACAGAATTATAAGTAACCACCTCACGCTCCGGCTCAAACAAATCCGGCAGATTAACGCCAGTATCGGTCAAGAGGCAAGTCCCCACCCCGGTAGCCTGGAAAAGCCGCAAATTATCCACCGTCCCCGACGCCGCATTAGAATGCCGATTATATGTAACTTTTGACTGCCTTAATATTTCGTACATATCAATTCCGTGCACCGCCGCATGGCACCGAGTTGGGAACAACTTATTGATTGGTGCTGCGGGTGGCTTTATCGCCTTATTTTCTAATTGTTTTTTCTTGTTTTTTACAATGCCATTAATTACATTTTTAATTTTGGAAGGAATAAAATTCCGGGCGGATACTCTGTTTAAAGTTTCTATGCTAAATAGATTTAAAAACGCCGCAACCAAATATCTCAGATTAAAATCCACACGCAACAAATAAGGTCTTTTAATAGTGGGCTCATAAAGCCACAATTCAATATCTGTATGCTTAATTAATTCTAACAGCTCCCAATAACGTGAATGGTGGCCATAGCCATACCCATAACCAGAAGAACCCACAAAACTAAAATCATACTGAGGCTGATGATTCTTTTTGCCATAAACCCGCAATTTTCCCAATATGCTTTCATCAAAACCATGGTAAAGCAAATACGGGTTCAACCCCATTCTTTTGCATTTTTCCACGACGACAGGAGAACCTCCCAATAAAATATCCGCCGCAGATAAAGTTTGGATAACTATATCATTTAAGTTGCCCGGATATCCCCTAAATATAATTATTAATTTAATGAAGGGGAAAATAGTTTTTAAATTACTGATTATTGCGTAAGGCAGTGATGCAATATCTTGAAAATAAATCACCTCGGGTTTAAGCATTTTTATTTGGGACAAAACAATAGCATGCTGCCAGTTTTTAGCCGTATACTCCGCTCCGTTTTCTCTCGCCCAGCTTTTTTGTAAAATTTCTAAATCATAGATAATTTCGTGCGCGTCGTACCCCAACGCTTGCATTGACTTTGCAAAACTATTCGAATAAGCATAAACATTTTGAAACAACAATTCTTGCTGCTCTAAGTATGCCGCGGAACGCAATTCAGGATATTCGCCATAAAGGGCAATGACGGGGGCGAGATAATGTAAACCGGCAATTCTAACTATTTTACAATTCTGCATTTAATTTCTACCTTTGTTTGCGGTCTGGTTGGATTTATCAGCAAATAATTGCATGAGTTTCATGGCTTGAATATACTGCCAAGACCGACTGGCACCCAGAAAATCACCTTTGGCATAAGAATCTGCAACTTGCTGCCTGATTAGCGAACCATTCCAGATATCAGACTGAAGAAATTTTTGGCTATTGACCGTGTCCAAGACAAATGCTTTCAATCGTCCTTTGTACCAATCCACTAATGGACTGGCAAAGCCAATTTTGCTTTTACGTGTGCGAATTGGTTCAGGAAGAATTCCTTGCATCGCTTTTCTTAAAATCAATTTAGTATATCCACCGCCAATCTTACTGGACGCCGGCAAAGAAAACCCAAAACAAACCAGACGCCAATCCATAAATGGGGCCCTAATTTCAACTCCGTGCGCCATAGAACAACGATCAAAATTTCGCAATATGGTTGGCAAAAATCTATAGTGAAAATCAAAATATAATTGTTTGTTCAAGGAATCGAAATGCGCAAGTTGGGATTTATCAGCTTCCCATTCTGGGAAAAAAGGCACTTGCGGATTCACTAACAACCAATCTGTCCGTCGTGGAACATAATCCGGAAACAGACAGCTACGACCTAATCGGCCAAGTGACCGAACACTATTAGCAAGAAAGTTATTTTTCAGCCCCTGCGTCAAAGTATCCCGCAAAATACTGCCGGGTGACGGGATATCAAATCTAGGGTACAAAGCCTGTAAAGTTGCCCTCATTTCATAAAATCTATTTAGATTTGGCCGCGCAACTAAAGCTCTTCTCATTTCTGCATACGGATAAAAATGATACCCGCCTAACAATTCATCTGCCCCATGCCCATCCATTGAAATACTAACTCCCAATTTGCGAATTTCGCGATAAATCATCCAAAGCGACGTTGGGATATCGTATATTTCCTCAAAAGAAAACAAAATCTGGTCAAGATTTTCTACCGCTTCGGTTGGATCCATCTCTTTGTAGGTAGGCCGCGCCCCAACATGCTGGACGACTTGTTCGGCAAATTTTCGCTCATCCTGGATAGTGCCGGGAAACGTAGCCACAAAAGCTTTTTGCCAATCAGAGGACAAACGGCTATGGTTATCTGAAAAAGCCCTGATTTGATGCATCGCACAAATAACCGAACTCGAATCCAAGCCCCCACTTAAAGCCGTTCCCAGCGGCACATCAGAGCGCATTCTAATCTTACAAGCATCAAAAAATATTTGGCAAAACTGCTCAGCCTGTTGATTAATATCTTCTGGAACCGCCACGAGATGATCAAGCGTATTCCACCAACGCTTGATTTGTGGTTCTTTGCCGGGCCGAATAATTAGGCAATGCCCTCCATGCAAGCGCTTAATCCCTTTTAATAAACAATCTTCTGTGCCCCCCTCAACCCTGTTATAGTTACTCACCGCTAAAGCCAGCATGCGGGGGTTAAATTCAAGTCGAAACCAATCTAAAGCAAGAAATGCTTTCATTTCTGACGCAAAAGCAAAATGCTTTCCATCAAAAAAATAATGCAGCGGTTTTATTCCAAAACGATCTCGGGAAATAAATAAAACCCTTTCGTTTCGATCCCAAATCGCAAAAGCCCACATCCCGTTAAATTTCAACTGACAACTTTCGCCCCATTGCAAATAGGCAGCTAAAATTACCTCAGTATCTGATTCTGTAACAAACGTATGCCCTAACCCTTCTAATTCTTCACGGAGTTCAAGAAAGTTGAATATTTCCCCGTTATAGGTTATCCAATAACGCCCACCCGCATAAGCCATGGGCTGTTTTCCCTTAGGTGAAAGGTCTAAAATAGCTAACCGACGATGCCCCAGGCCAAGATTGGCTTCTACACAAATATAGGTCCCCCGCCCATCCGGTCCGCGGTGTGCCAAAGAATCCGTAAATTGGTCTAAGCCAAACGCTTCAATTGGGATCCCATTTAAATTCCAAATTCCCACAATGCCACACATAATTTAGCTCCTGATCACTTAAAACAAATTAACGTGTTGTTTTAAAAAATACTCGCTGTAACGCGCCCGGGAATACCTCAACCACCCCTGGTTTTCGATTTCCATAAAACGTTCCTGCAACGGGCTACGGGCCTGATACTTTTCTTTCAGCATCATCAATTCTTGTAACGCCGCTAAAATCTCTTCGGCGGTTGCGTTGCTGGCCACATATTTCCCTTCTAATTTCCGAAACGATTCTTCCCCAACATCTAACATAGACTCGTAAAATTTAATTTGCTCACGAAATTTCAAATATTCCCCAGCAGCGCTTTTGACTAAAGTGGGCACCATGATACACATTTTAGAAACCATGACGGCAGCAAGATGCCAGGAATTCAAATATAACAGCGGTTTCTCAGCTAAATCTGCTAAAGCCGCTATCCCGGATCCGGCGGTGATCACAACCTCTGCCATACTAAACAGGCGCAGGTCGTTCTCAAATGATGCCAGCGACGATCGCGCATAATTAATAACACCATAAGAAGAAAATATTTCTGGCATTATTTCTCTCCCAACAAAAACCACCTGATAACCTTGATTTTTTAGATGCGTAAGCGCAGCTAAATATGTTGCCGGATCGGTTATCTTTGCCGTAGCATTCACGACTTTATTTTTTACGTGAATTAAAGCAATGTTTTTAGTATTACCATTTAAAAGTTTTATTAAGCCGCGATTGCTTACTTTCTTTATCCTCAAAGGAAAATATTCCGGGCATTTTAATCTCCGCCTAAAATAATCATTACACTGGATTAATCCATCCGCTTTTGAAATTTGCTGTAAATAGGTTTGGCCATCCGCGGGCGGAAAAGCTTCCAGTTTGTCCGATAATTGCCATTTTAACCTGGAAACGCCCACGTCTAATGTAATATCCTTGCAGCGAATAGTAATGGGTAAAAATAGATAGTATACAAAATTATTAGCCACTATCCACCAAAATTTATCTGCGAATAGCTTTACGCATGCCTTTGCCGTACCAACCGATTTCCTAACCAACACATATCGTCTATTTAATGGGATTTCACCTAAATACTGTTTTCTAAAAAAATTATCTAATTCAATTAGTGTATTTCCGGCTCCCCCTGCAAGGTTTACAACAAAACAAAAATTGAAATGTTTGAGTAGTTTATACGCCGGCCAATAAAGAAAAAATAGATTCTTGGCAACAAAAGGCGCGATGCAAATTTCATAATAAACCGAAATATTATGGAAACTCTTTTTAAGCTTTTCTCTAACCCGAACTAAAAACCTATAGCCCGACAAGATAAATATTGCATAACTGCGTTTACGATAAGCAGCCTCTTTTATTTGTTTGGAGATTAACTTTATGGTTAACATTGGTTTTTACTTTCTCACGCACAGGGCAGCGCTTTGTGAGCTGCCTTTCTCATTCTTCATTTATTCCCCAATCGTGATCCATCGCCAATACATTTTGCCCGCGCGTAACATAGCCACTTCCATAATAATCCCCCGGCTCAACCGTGAAAGCATATACGTCTTTCACGAAATCAAAAATTTCAAAACCAGAGTTACCAGACCTCACCATTACATTGTAGGTATAGCTGCCATAATTTATCGACAACTTGGGTATAATACATTCGGCTTGCCCATCTCTTGAATTAATCGTTACGTTCTTATTTATAAAATTAGTCGCGAAATCGGTTGTCCATACCCCCTGGGAGCTATTAATACCAAGGCTAAACAAAACATTACTTAATTTGCCGGTTGTCATGCGTTCAAATTTCACAACAAATTTAATTCGGCTTCCAGAAAAAACATGTTGAACCCTATTTCCGCTCTCATCCTCTATCCAAGTATCTACCACCCGAATCTGCCCTGTTCCTTGACGGTCTTTACGGTCTCGCAAACTCGCGAATTGAGCGTCCTTAAGTGAATCTAAATATGCAGAAATTACCGACTGGGTGGGCCCATCTAAAATTAATTTCCCCTGTTGCAAAAACAAACAGCGGGAACAAAGCGTCGCGATATGCCCCATCTGGTGGCTCACAAATAATATGGTCCGACCCGATTTTGAGACCCCTTCCATTTTACCCAAACATTTTTTCTGAAACCCTAAATCTCCTACCGCCAAAACTTCATCCACCAGCAAAATTTCCGGCTCTAAATGCGCGGCAACGGCAAAAGCCAGCCTAACATACATTCCCGAAGAATAACGTTTGACCGGTGTGTCGAGAAACTTCTCTACCTCTGCAAAATCAACAATCTCATCAAACTTTTTCTTAATCTCGGCCCTACTCATACCCAGGATTGCTCCATTAAGAAAAATATTTTCGCGCCCGGTTAAATCTCCATGGAAACCCGTCCCTACCTCCAATAAACTAGCCACGCGTCCTTTTATCGTAACTCGCCCCCCCGTTGGCTCCGTAATCCGACTCAAAATTTTCAAAAGCGTGGTTTTCCCTGCTCCATTTCTTCCGATAATACCAACCCGTTCACCTGGGCTTATTTTCAAAGAAATATTCTTTAATGCCCAAAACTCTTCTTTGTTCTGCGGCTGATTTGACCGATGTCGTGCAAAAGGCCGAAATATTTTTTCGCCGACACGCTTAAACGCATTAACTATTTCTTCCCGAAATGAAATATCCCCTCTCTGCAAATTATGTTCAATAATATATCTTTTTTCCAGCCCTTCGATTTCAATCGCTGATGCCATGGTTTACCTCTATATAATGTCCGCGAATTTGCTTTCGGATTTACGAAAATACCAAATTCCAGAAATAAAGATTATCAAAGTTAAAACAATTGACAAGAAAAATCCGGGCAAATAAAGGCCATTTTCCCCACCTAGAATGGCCCAGCGAAATCCGTCAATCACTCCCACCATCGGGTTGATTGAATAAAGCAGCCGCCATTTTACCGGAATGATATTACTGCTGAAACCTACCGGCGATACATAAAGACCAAACTGCACAATAAATGGAATAACGTAGCCAAAATCACGGTATCTAACATTCAGGGGACAGAACCATAATCCTGCACCCAGTGCCGCAACAAAAGCCAGCAACATAAAAAATGGCAATGTAATAATTAACCAAGAAGGGACAAAATGATACCAGACCATTAATCCAACTAATATAAAGAAAGAAACAAAAAAATCTATCATCCCAACAATCACACCGCTGGTTGGAATAATCAAGCGCGGGAAATAAACCTTAGTAATCAACTGAGCATTACTGACCAGTGAGCCGCTGCTGAGACTAATCGAACTGGAAAAAAATTGCCAAGGCAGCATGCCCACAAAAACTAGAATCGGATACGGAACTCCACCAGAAGGTAATTTTGCAATATTACCAAAAATAACCGTAAACACCACCATGGTAAGCACCGGACGTATGACCGCCCAAGCAACCCCCATAATTGTCTGTTTATACCGAACTAAAATATCGCGCCATGCCAAGAAAATAAACAGCTCCCGATAATTCCATAAATCTTTCCAGTAATGCTTCATGCTCCGACCTGGTTTAATGACGATTGTCTTTTGTGTTACTGATTTATCCATAATATTTCAACTCATCCCGTTTGCTAAGTCCATGATGATTAATTTGACATATCAATTAAAGGTCTGATTGCCTGCCCGGCTTCTAGGTCATCAATAGCCTGGTTAATGTCACTTAAGCAATAAATTTTGGATAAGATTGGTTTAAGATTAAGGTTGCCACTCTTAATCAGCTTACAATATCGAGGAAAATCTAGATCCGGATAACTTTCCCCTCCCCCAATACCCCAAAGCCGCTTCCCTAGATTAAATTGTTTAGGATTTAGTTCCAGTACTTCTCCATGCCGAGCATTGCCAACAATAATAACCGTTCCCCCTTGATTCCGAGCCACATCAATTGCCTGTAACATAACAGAGGGGCGACCGCTGGATTCCAAAGAGAAATCAACCCCGCCGCGGCAAATCTTTAAAATTTCCGCCACCACCGCAGTTTGGTTTGCTTTGAGCAGATGTGTAGCTCCCAATTCTTTAGCCAGTTTAAGTTTCTCTTCATTAATATCAACTGCAATAATGGGATCACAACCTGCGATCCTGGCTCCGGCAACTGCACAAAGCCCAATGCCCCCAACCCCAAAAATAGCCATACTCTGCCCGGGTTTTGGCTTGGCAGTATTAAATACTGCGCCCACCCCGGTTGGGATTGCACAACCCAGCAAGGCAGCTTCAGTCATCGAAATTTCTTCTGACATAACCGTCAAACGATTTTCACAGATGACCGCATACCGACTAAAAGTTGTAATTGCTCCCGCATTGACATTTTTGCCATTCCAGCCATAAACCGTGCCTGCCACGCTAAGGCCAGACCCTTTGATCCAAGACATTATTACCTTATCTCCAACCTTAACTTTGGTAACGCCTGACCCAACCTCTCTTACCACCCCACTGCCCTCGTGCCCCAAGCAGTGCGGGAGAAAATGATCTTCGCCCCGATATCCGCGGCATTCCAAAACCTGCGTGTGACATACCCCGCTATACACAACCTCAACCAAAACCTGCCCCACTTTTAACACCGGGATTTCGAGCTCCGACAAAACCAAAGATTTTCCGGTTTCAACCAAAATTGCAGCTAATGTTTTCATTTGACTTATCCTTTGCTGTGTTGCTTCTGAAAGCGCTCAATTGTTATTTTAGTTATAGAAGGTAGCGTTATTTTGGAGAGGCCTTTAAAACTAAAAGCCTTAACTGCCTGTCCTTCATTCAACCTACAATTGGGCCAACGATCGGTTATATCAGACCAAAAAAAAGTTGTACGTACAATCAAACTTAAATATGGGTCAAGATAATCGGTAACCCACAATCGACTCAACTTGGTTGGCACAATGGCCAACTCTTCAAATATTTCCCTTCTCATTGTTTCAATTGATGTTTCCCCGCGTTTCTTTTGCCCACCAAAAAATGACCATTGATTAGGAGCAGATATGGTTGGACAATTACTCCGCAATTGGAGCACATATTTCCCTGAACACAAAAGAATCGCGTGCGAAGTTTCCTGATCGGGTTGCTCACCTGAAACGACTATATATTTCTTCTCTTTTAAATTGATAATTTCTTTCATTATAAAATGTTGACTCCGCACTTGCGTCGAGTTTCTTTGCGCCAATTCTCCAGTTCGGGCAGAGTAATCCCTTCCATTCTAGCTATTATTTCTCGCCTTTTTTGAGAAGAGAAATTGATCCGATCCCACTCAAACGCTCTAAGCACCTGCAACTCAAATGGGGTGAACTCACTGGTTGCAATTAATCCCTTTCCATAACCAGCGGCGGTTTCCTCGCTTTCAATAATATTATCCGGCAAATATTTTTCCCTAATGCATATTTCCATTAATTCTGTTTTTGGCATCGGAGTCGCTATATGGAAATTGATTAAATCCGCTTCCAATTGTTCAGCAAACCTGAAGGTTTCTCTGATTTGTTCCCAGGTTTCGCCCGGAAATCCTATTACAAAATTTGCGAGAACTTCTAAGCCAAAAGATTTAATCATATGTAAAATGCCAGGAACCTTATTCAATCGCATGGGCTTCTTAATGATTTCATCTAAAACAGACTGGCAACCGGATTCAATTGATAACGTCACCTGATAAGAGTTGCTCTCCTTCATCAACCTGATAATTTCCTCATCAATACTATGAATATATAGATTAACACATTTCCATGTCAGAGGATATTTTCGATCGATCAGCCCTTGCATGATCTCTATTGCTCTTTTCCGGTCACCCAGAAAATGATCATCCAAAAAAACAACTTCCCTTATCCCGGCTTTATATAAAAGATCGATTTCCTCTAGGATGTTTTTCGCGCTGCGATAGCGAATTTTTTTACCGCTAACCGTAGAAGCAGCACAAAAGATGCAGCGATACGGACAGCCTCGGGAAGTTATGGTAACCGCAAAAGGAAACTGCCTAGGCAATAGACCGGCAGCAAACTTTAGCCGTTGATTTCCATAGGTCAACAAATTTAAATTCCCATAATCAGCAAAAGGAACGGCATCCAGATCTTGGACAAACCCTACGGGAGGATTAATTATTACTTTACCTTCTTCGCGATACGCTAAACCATCGATAGAAGCGTAGTCTGGCTTTACTTTAGTTATCTCACTTAAAAGCCGGGGAAATCTATCTTCCCCCTCTCCAACAATCCAGAAATCCACATTCTCATCTTTTACGGCTATTTCAGGTATCACCGATGGGATAACGCCTCCTTGAATAATAATTGAATCAGGTAAATGTTTTTTGATGAGAGCAGCTAAATACCGATTAACGTTAACGTATTCAGTAGAAACTGAACTAACCCCAATGACCTTTGGTTTTACCTGCATCAAGAAAGAAATAACATCTTGTTCTGTCAGATTATCGAGATTAGGATCAAAGAGCATGACATCATGATCTTTTTTTAAGCACGCATACAAAAGAGCTAGAGAATAAGGGTGCAGTTGCCAGGTTCTTTTGCCAAACCACCCATAGTTTGGTTGCATCAACAGAATTTTCATATTCCCTCCTGGATTATTCTTAGTCCGCAATAAACCACCAATAATCTCCCGTATAACCAACCTCAGCAAACAACTTCTTCCAATCGTCAACCTGCAACATTGTTTCCGCAGTTAACACCCATTTAATTAAATTTTCTTTTTCCTGGTCATTCCGCCAGGCATCAACTGTAATATAGCTGTTGCCCCTGGAAACACGTTCGATTTCTTTCAGTGCCGTTTTTAAACGCTCCGGCGGAAGATTGTGGATTGAGTTAATGGAAATAACCAGATCAAAGCTTTTGTCAGGATAAGGCAATTTTTCCGCGCTGGCAATCTTTAAGAATGGCCGCATGTCGGGCATGGCATTTTCTATCGCGTACTCACTAACATCTATCCCGGCAATCGTGCAATTTGGCATCAACTCCTTAAAATCATGCAACATAAAGCCCTTGCCACAGCCAACATCAAGAATAGCTGCGTTATCCGGCAATATATAATATTCTTTAAATCTGGCAACAACTGATTTCCACCGCCCGTCATATCTATACCCACCATACCCATATTTTCTTTCTCCATCAAAAAACTCTCGGCCGAATTGTTTAGCAATCTTTATAATTTCCGGGGTTTTCTCTTTCATCCTTCCTTCATAATCTCGTTTTATTTTAGGATATGTGCCTAATAAATTTATCTCTTTCTTTGCCATACTAAAACCTCCTTTTATTTAAACTCTATCCCAAGGCTTAACCATCATATTTTCCGTAAATTCCTTACGCCCCAAATAAGGAGCCATGTCTTCTAACGGCCTCGATGAAAATGTCCCATCAGCATTTTTATTAAATCCAACTCGCGGAATTAATTGCTGGTCCGGGGAAATCATAATTTCGCACAAAACCGGGCCAGAATCATTTAAGGCCGATTTTACTTTTTTATGCATTTCCTTATTATTATAAATTCTGATTGCCCTAATACCATAAGCATTGGCAATCTTTTGAAAATCAGGAAGGCTCACGCCACCTGCTTTACAAGAGCCAACATATCTTTTAGATAAAAAGTCTCTCTGTGTATGCCGAATAGCAAGATATCCGCTATTGTTAAATACAAATATTTTTATAGGTAACCGATGATGTACAATTGTCTGAAGTTCTTGGATATTAAATTGAAGGCTTCCGTCCCCAGTCATGCAAATTACTCTTTTACCTTTATTGGCAAAACAAGCCCCAATGCTTTCAGGTAACCCCGTTCCCATTGCAGCAATTCCAGCAGATACAATAAGCCTTTGTCCTGCCTTAATTTTGCTCCCCTGAAATGATATGAATAAAGCAGTCCCCCCACCATCAACAACTATTACGTCATCTGTGGTAAGATGATCGGACAATAAATCGACAAACACATAAGGATTAACATACCTTCCTGGTTTCTTCCAATCTTTTTGCACCATATTGTATGCTTTATATTTCAAACAACGCTCACGCCATGAATCAAGCCCATCTTTTTGTGGTTCTTTGAATTTTTTTAAAAATTGGCTTAAAAATGACTTGACATCAGATAGTATTGGTAAATCAATAAACTTTTTTTGAAAATCAAGCTCCACCGGATCAATATCAACAATGATTTTCTTTGCTTCTCTAGCAAAAGCCTTAACATTCGTACCGGTTAAAGGCAAGCTTAAATGAGAGCCTAAAGCCAAAAGGCAATCACAATTTTGCACCGCCAAGTTCCCCCCCCTTTGCCCCATCACCCCAATCCGTCCAACATAAAGAGGATCATCTGTAGGCAATAAATCGCTAGCATTCCAACTTGAAACATAGGGTATTCTAAATTTCTTTATTATTATTTTAAACTCTTGAACCGCATTAGCCAGTCTAATCCCATATCCTGCAAGAATTAATGGCCTTTTGGCTTCAGATAATAAATCAATGCACTGTTTGAGTTGTTTATCTTTTACTGTAATACAATTTGTTCCCTTTGGCAGATACTCAGGGAGTTTATCGGCATCAATCTGTGACCATTGAATATTTAGCGGAATATCTATCCATACAGGACCCGGCCGTCCTGACTTGGCAAGATACACAGCTTTCTGTAAATGATATTTAATTTTTTGAGGATCATCAATCATGGCAGTATATTTTGTAATTGGTGTTATTAAAGAAACTATATCGAATTCCTGGCTGCCCAACTGCCTTATTTGCTTCCCTCTCGATGTCTGCTCGATCCTCGCCTGTCCTGAAATAAAAATGCAAGGGACAGAATCCATCCATGCAGCTAATACTCCTGTAATAGCATTTGTCCCACCAGGGCCAGTTGTGACAAAAGCAGCTCCAATATTATTACGCACTCTGGCATATGCTTCTGCCGCTAATGCAGAAGCCTGCTCATGATGGTTAAAAATAGGTTTAATATTTGGATGCTTTTCCAAAGAATCAAAAAGATGAACAACTGCACCGCCGGTTAATCCAAAAACATATTTTATCCCTTGTTCACTCAAAAAATTCACAACATAATCTGTTAATTTCACTAAAATTCCCCTTTTGTTGTTCTTATTTATTGATTAGAACATTGCGCATTTTCTCAATGGCGCGATTTATATTTTCAACTGAATTTGCATAACAAAATCTGACATGTCCCTCGCCATGTTCGCCGAAAAAATTTCCTGGACAAACAGCAACACCTGCTTCTTCCAGCATTAAATCGGCAAATTGTTCGCTGGTATAACCTGTTTCTTGTATATTGGGAAACACATAAAATGCTCCTTTAGGTTTTATACAGCTTACGCCAGGAAGAGAGTTCAATCCCTCAACAATTAAATCTCTTCTCACCCGAAATTCCCCAACCATCTTTTCAATTGGTTTTTGGCTCCCCAAAAGAGCCTCGATTGCTGCTTCTTGCAAAAAAGGAGAAACACATGAAGTTGTCGTTTCAAGCAATAGGCCCATCTTTTCTATTATATCTTCAGGACCGGTTACAGCTCCAATACGCCAACCAGTCATCGCATAAGATTTGCTAAAAGAATGGACAACGATTGTTCTAACCTTACATTCATCATATTTGCTAGGGGACGAAAATCCTGTTTCGGAATCCTTATAAATCATCCTCGCATAAACTTCATCACTTACCAAATAAATATCATACTTCTCTGCTATTTCAAATATTCGGCGCATCTCCTCTTCGGTCATCACTGCTCCGGTAGGATTATGGGGAGAATTAATTATAATCATCCTTGTTTGATTAGTAATTGCTTTTTCTACATCATCCGGATTCAGTCTAAATTGATGTCTCTCAAAAAGAGGTACCTTTACAGGGTTTGCTCCACAAAATTTTATTATTGCATTATAAGACACAAAAGCCGGATCGCTTATAATAACTTCCTCTCCTGGATTTACCGCACAAGCAACCGCATAAAATATTTGAACATTGGCACCAGGGGTTACAAGAATCTGGCTTACCTTAGGCTTAAAACCTCTGGATCGCTGAGTTACCTCTGCAGCTATTTCTCTATATTTTAATAATCCGGATGAGGTCGTATAATGCGTATTTCCATCTTTTAGAGACTTGCAAACTGCATCAACAACCTTTTCTGGAGTATCATAATCAGGATCCCCTATTTCAAAATGCAAAATTTGCTTGCCTTGTTTTTCAAGCTCCTTTGTTTTTGCAAGAATTTGGAACATCTTTTGACCTTCCAATCTCATCGCTTTTTCAGATAATCTTCTCATATAGTTTTAAATTCCCATAAAGAATCAACTAGCAAAATAATGACGACTCTGTCCACCATCAACAGGGAAAATGGACCCTTGGCAAAACTTAGCTTGCTCGGAACACAAAATCACCGTCATGGTTCCGATATCATCTGGTTCACCAAATTTTCCCAACGGGCATCTTTCTTTTAAATATTTTTCCGCATGCTCGGGCCTTTCCTTTAAGACCTGATCCCAAAATCCACCTTTAGTAAAAACAGCTCCTGGCAATAAAGCTGACATAACAATTCCATATTTTGCCAACACTCTACCCACGCTTCTGGAATATGCGGTTAGAGCAGCCTTCATAGAACAATAAGTTACCGGCCCATTATTTTCCATGCTGGCAGTTGAAGATATATTGACTATTCTGCCCCACTTTTGCCCTCTCATCGCGGGGATAATCAAATTATTTATTTCAATCGCCACCTCAAAATTGATACGATAAATCTTTCGCCAATCATCCAATGAACAAAAAGGATCAGTAATACCAAGGGTTGATCCTAAATTGTTTACCAATATATCCGGCATGCCAAATATTTTTTTAATTTCATCTATTACTTCTACAGGCGCGCTTTCTCTTGTAAGGTCAGCAACCAGCATACAATGTCCATCGCCCGGCATCTGTTCTAAAACTAATTTCAAATCAGATTCCGTCCTGGCAATTATTGCAACCTTACATCCCTCTTTTGCTAAATTTATAGCAATCGACTCCCCTATGCCACGGCTAGCACCTGTAACCAAAGCACGTTTTCCCTTTATGCCTAAATCCATTTAAAAATCCTCCCCTTAAATTAAATTAGAAGGAACAAGTATCTGTCTAACGCCTATTTCAATAAGTTTTTTAATAATTGCCCTAACCGCTTGCATCGAGTTAATTGCGGTAACAACTATTGTTGCATCTTTAAGATTTCTAACTTCCTCTGGCAATCTTATTTCCACAGGAAAATTTAAATAATACAATCCCCTTTTGCTAGCATCTTCATCTAAAATGTTTTTTAATTTTTCCAATCCATTAATATAATAAGAAAGAATAGGCAACATTAAAGCAGCTCCATACCCATATACACCATTATTATCTTTTAATGTTGCCAATCTGCGAGATGTGAGCCGCATATTTTTCTTGAAGATGTCATATTGACTTCGAATATGTTTTAAGGAAATAGATGGGACTTTGGAAGAAAACTTAAGATTGGCTTTTCTTGCGTTCGTTTTGCCTTTTCTGAAAGCTATCATAATTGCTCCCCAATGATAAGGATTAACCTCATAATCAATAAGTTCAGCATCTAGATCGCTCAACATATAAATGACCGATTGCAATGAAAAATAGTTTAAATGTTGATGGAAAACTTGGTCGAAATGGGCTTGATTAACCAAAGATTCAAGACCAGGAAACTGGAAGAAAAACAATGTTTCTGGAGACGTATGCGCTAATAAATCTTTAATCATTTTTTTGGGAACTTCAATGTGTTCTAATGTATGGCTTGACAAAACGATCTCCGGTTCGCATCCTAACAGCTGCAAATCAACATTTTCAAAAAAATCCCCAATTACATTTATCTTGGGATCATTTAATTTCATTCCCTTAAGAATTGGATCGATTCCAAAAAGAACATCAGCTCGATTTTTCATTTTTCTAAGCGTGTACAAATCATTACAGCCAACTTCAAGAATTGATCTCACACGCTTTTTCTTGATAATTTTATCCACAAAAAGCAGAAATACATCTATTGCCCCAATCGCTGACGAGCTTGTAGATGTACGCGTTTTATAATTATGCCCGTAAAGTATATTTGGATCAATGATTCTATTTATTTGCCCGTGCCCACAGTTTTTACACACATGAAATTCTTGATCAATAAATCCAATTTTTTGATCAACTTTGAACTTTAAATATATTTCAGTAAGTGGGAATTTTGGCAAATAAATTACAGGAGCTCCCAATTCCATCTCGCAAACTTCACAATGGGTTCTATTTTTCGACCTTATGCTTTTAAAAATATCAAGTTCACTCATTTAATAACAACACCATTACATCTTATGTATATACTCCAACGGCTCTTTTTGAATTAAACTCCAATTACAATTTACCCAATCAACAACATTTTTCAGCCCCTCATCTAAAGATGTTTTGGGAGACCAACCCAATTCATTTTTTGCCTTAGAAGAATCAATCCTATAGGCCGCATCCTGGCCTAAACGTTCTCTAACATTTTCTACGGATCGATTAAAATCATAGCTCATCATTTGGCAGATCTTCTCAACAATGCTTTTAATCGTATATCCCTGAGGTGGAGACAAATGAAAAATGCTGCCCGGTTTCCCATTTTGCAAAGCCAACAACTCACCCCGCGAAACATCTCTAATATGAATATACGCTTTAATGGCTTCGCCCCCGCCATGCAGTTGTATCTTTTTACCTAATCCCAAAAAGATCGCGGTGCGAGGAATTATCTTGAAAAGTTGTTGGCAAGCACCATAAACATTAGTCGCACGAATCATAACCAAAGGGAAATTAAAATTCTTAACTAAAGTAAATAAAAACAAATCCCCCGCCGCTTTCGAAGCCGCATAAGGAGTACTGGGATTAAGCGGCGCATCCTCTTTCACGGTTCCAACACAATTACCGTAAACTTCCGGAGAAGAAACATGCAGATAACGCTTTAAGTATTTTTTATCTTTAAGCGTATTCGCTAATCTTACCACGCAGATGCCATTGGTCTGATACCATTGGTCCGGGTTCCGCCAGCTAGGAAAAACCTCACTCTGCGCCGCAAAATTGACCACATATGCAGGACGAAATTCATCCAAAAAAGAAATTATTTTATCCATATCCAGATTAAGATCCATTTGATAAAACTTAAAGTTAGCATTTTGTTTTTTCTTGTAAGGAAGAAAAAGCGCACTCTTTTCAGGAGAACGACTGATCCCCACCACCTCATTGAGCGGATCGTCTAAAAGATAATCCACAAAATCACTACCTGAAAAAGAATTACTGCCGATCACTACGATTTTTTGCTTTTCCATCTTTGCTCCATCTTTAAGTTATATTTAAAATGGCCCGGTAAATGCCTTATCTGGTACATCCAAGGGAACATCATAAAATATCCCTAATTCTTCTTCGGTTTTTTCCGGAAGATCCAACATCCTTCTAACTGCGTTAACAATGTCAATTGATTTTGGGTAATAATGGTTTGCCAAGGCCCAACTGGTTGGAGTCGGGACATCTGGAAAAGCCACTCTAGCAGGAGCCGCTTTAAGTAAAGCGTGTACTTTTTCCGTGACCATCGCTATAATTTCCGCGGCCACGCCAAAACTTCGCCAAGCCCCATCTACCACCAGCAAGCGACCAGTTTTTCGAACCGAATCAAGAATCAGCTTTTCATCTAGAGGTTTAATGGTCCGGAGATCAATCACTTCCGCCGTTATACCCTCACGGTTTAATACCTCCGCCGCTTTCAGGGATTCTAAGGACATGTATGAATTTGCCACGATCGTCACGTGTGAACCTGCGCGCATGACTCTGCCTTGGCCGATCGGCACGCGGTATACATTTTCCGGAACCGGGCCAAAAATATTATGCAACCAGCGATGTTCAAGATAAATCACCGGGTTATCATCCTCCACCGCAGCAATCAACATACCCTTGGCGTCATAAGGCGTGGTCGGCATCACAACCTTTAACCCGGGGATATGCGCAAAAAGTGCCTGCAAACTCTGCGAATGTTGCGGGCCCTGTCCCCACCCCCTGCCAATAACCAGACGAATCACCATGGGTACCTTCATTTTTCCGCCAAACATATAATGCCATTTTGCTGCATTATTAATTATTTGATCCAATGACAAAAGCATAAAATCGACGCGTTGATGAGTCATGATCGGACGCATTCCAACCAAAGTTGATCCGATCAAAACCCCGGTCATGGCATTTT
>Ga0265292_1001409_pt1 | contig 21244 bp, 15 predicted proteins | sample Munlanlewell296A_FD_189080 | JGI IMG/M metagenome (GOLD analysis project Ga0265292, IMG submission 189080) | Leachate microbial communities from a municipal landfill in Southern Ontario, Canada - Leachate well 296A | ecosystem: Engineered > Solid waste > Landfill > Unclassified | place: Canada... | reverse complement strand
AAGATGAATCCAATGGTTGGGAACCGGTAGTTCTTGCCAGAAAGATTGTTAAGATCGTGGATTGCAAAAATCCACGTCAGAGATATATCATTGCATCATTTGAACAGAAACTGGCTGTGGTATTAAAGTATATTTTACCCGGGAAATGGTTCAGGATGATCCTTGAGGACCATTACAAAATAAGCAAACAGAAAACCCAATAACTTAATTACCTTTTTATTTTTTACCACGAGTAACCAGAGTTACACCAATCCTAATTATTGAACTTCAATAATTTAGAAAATTAGGCTTTTGTGCTTGCACAAAACAGGGGGAGAGTGAATTGTAATATTCACAGCAGGACAGCTGCCCCCGAATGTATCAGACACCTATTTATTGATAGATTCTCTTGTACTGAGAAAAGTATCAAAATCGGGCAGATCGACGAATATATTAAATTTAACAGGTTTATATCTCAATGACCGGGTATTTTCAATTTGTTTCAGGCATTGTTTCCACTCATCCTCAACACTACCCATAGTCAGAGGAAGGTAAATAAAATAGCTTTTCGGCATAAAGATTCACTCTTTTAATTCAAATGTAACATTTTTTGCTACTGAACCAATCGTCTTTAACATATTCCTTCCGTTTGCCCTTACTTTTCCTGTAACAAATTCAGGAACATTAAACGATTGCAGGCAGCCGTCATAAAAATCCGGATCTTTCTGAGGAAGGAGAAATGGTTTGGAAGATTCTCCGTTTTCATACAACCAGGCGATATAAGGACGTGTATAAAGGCCATCGATTCTGCGGCTGCTAAAAACAAACCAGCGTGAACCTGATGACCAGGAATGGTAACTCTCGGCATTATCACTGTTGGCAGAGCTAACCGGTTTAACGGTACAATCATTAAGATTAAGGAGATAAAGGTCTGCTTCCTTGTGCCAGATCGAGAAATTTCCATAATCCGACATAGTGAACATGATGAATTCCCCATCCCCTGAAGCTCTTGGAAACGAAACGCTTTTCCCTGTCACATAAGAACTTACCAGGGTATCCACCCGGTCTCCGAAAGTTCCTGAAGGTGCATCAAATGAAATTTTACAGAGGCTGTATTTTATCCTGTTATAATCATCAGGTAATGTTCCTTTTTTTGCACTGCAGAAAATAAGGGTTTTCCCATCGGCGGTAAAGGCAGGAAAGGTCTCGAAACTATCTTCTGATGAGATGAGCTTGCTTGTAATTAACTTATTGGCTTTTATATCGTATATAACCAGGTCCGATTTTGAATCTATAACTTCAATGCGTTTTGCCTGGACTGAATGGAAAACCTGGTAGATGAAATTTACTGAAAAGGCAATGTATCTTCCTGAAGGGTGCCAGTAAGGATAAACACAATTTGAAATTGTCTCCTTTGTTTTGGTAGCCAGCTTTGCAACTGTACCGTCTTTAACTAGTATTGTAGCCCCGATATTGCCTCTAAGGTGGAAAACCATCTGGTCTGGATTATTCTGATTAAAGGAATGGCAGTTCATACAATTTCCGGATAAAAGCCGGTTATCAATAATAGGCTCTTCATTAAAATTGGTGATATCCCTCTGGTAAATCCCCATTTTGCTCCACGATTCATAACCCGGAGCAATGAGACGGTAGACCAGATATGGATCAACGGGTGTTTCTTCTATCTCAATTCTGAAAGGTAAATATCTAATCCAATGACCTTTCTGTTTTGCATAAACTGTAACGAACAGGCTGTCGTCAGAATTATTTTCCAATAAATTGTGCCACTTCTTTATTGGTATTTCAATTTTTTCTTTTCCATAAATCTTTATATTGCTGTTTTTTCCTGCAAAGATGGCGACAATCTTTTCTGAAGGTTCTGTCAGTCTGAAATTCAAAGGAGCTATATTTACAGGTACAGTCACACCAATTATATCCGGGAATATTGGAGGATTATCACCCTTTTCTGTAAAATTGCCCGGCAAAGAGGAACAGGAGCTCAGCAAAATCAATCCGGCTGACAAAAACATATTCCTTACTTTTTTCATATCATTCTGAATTTCTAAAAATTTTCATTTTTCATTATTTATCTCAATCGTCTTAAAATGAAAATAATACCAATATGTTCCTGAAAATCTTTTTCTTAAAAATTCCTGTGGATTCTGATATGCTGTATAAATATTTGTATATGTCTTCATCCTTGTTTTTGTATACTCGCTTACATTTAAAGGAATATCTGACATCTGATTTTTTGGAGTAAGTCCTATGACCAACATTATTGCTTCCTGATAAGAGATGGGAATCTCGCTATAATTTAATTTATCCATCATTGGAAGGCAGTTCATCAAATTCAAGAGGTCTTTATTTATAAGATAATAAGCCATCAGATATTCAAATGCTATTCTGTTTTGGGGATTTTCACTCAACAAAATATACAACATATTAAGAGTACTTTCCATGTTCTGCACTTTAAAAAAGTAGTTTTTTTTTATCATCCGCATTCTCATTTCTCCCCAGACAGGATGCTTGTTGATCATATCTTCATTGTACAGATACTTTTCAGTATCTTTTGCCCATTTACGGTAGAAAGTTGTATTCTTCAGCAGCTTAATATATTTCTTCGCAACTTCATAGTGCCCGTTGATAAGGTTAGTTTCAGCAAGTCGCTTTATTGACCTTACGGACTTATTCAGGTTCGGAGTTGTTTCCATACTTTCAAAAGCACATTCCTGGGATGCATTTATCATTCCGAGCTGAAAGAATATCTCACTTCTCATCATAGGGGCAAAATAATCTGTTGCAAACGGAAGGAAAAGCCCGTCAACCCCATTCTGCTCGATATTAAACATCCTGTCCCCCATTTTGCCTGTTTTTGCCAGTGACAGGTTCAGCATTGCCAGCGACAGGTTATTTTTAGGGGGTTTCTTTTCTGCAAAACTTATTACATCGACCCAGCGCTCGTTTCGTGCCAGATAATCATAAGTAAAAATTTCCTCAGCGATAAAATTTGCCCAGAGTATGAAACCAAAATATCCTGCAACAATTACACCCGTTATCTGAAAATAAATTGCAGCATGATATAATTTTTCTTTTGCAGGAAGAAAACATATCACGATCAACAGGGCTGCAGGCAAGGCAAAAAAGATGATAAGTGCGAGGGGAAAAACTGTACGGAGATCATAATAAAACTCACTGATAAAGGTCAGCATTAAAGGCTGAAGAATCAGGAAGGCCATGACCAATAACGGAACCCCTGCAGCCACCACAAGATATACGGCCAGATGCCATGCTTTTAACCTGCCCAAGTCGGCAATTTCAGATTTTTTGGCTTTTCCTTCCTTCTTCTGTAACCTCAGGACTACTAAAATCTCAAAGACAAGAATAACAGCCAGTAACATTAAAAACGATCCTCCGGTAAGCCAATAGGTCAATGGGATAAGGAGAGTTCCCGCAATAAAACGGTACTTATTTTTTTTTATGGTAATATAGAGCCATCCTAAGAGCAAAGCAATCAGGAATCCGACTATTGCAGATAATGGATAGAATTCATCGCAAAGTATCAATGCAGCATTAAGTGCCGGTAAAAAACTCAGCGGGAAAAATGAAATATTCCCATTTACTACTGAAAGAATGTGCCTGGTTGTCTGCTGAATCCCAAACAGTAATAAGGTTATAATGAAAGGGCCAGCCAGGGATAAAAAATAAAACTGCATCAGGAATCCGCCCAGATAGCCGGAAAATCCTCCCGGAAAACTCATTTTTGAAAGAAAATAATCGCCGGTAAGGAGAAAAAGCTGTGACTGCTCTACAAAGTGAAGATGATTGTTGTAGAAAAAGGCAAAAAAGATAAATATGCCGGCACAGAAGAATCCGGTAAAAAGCTTTTCATTATATTGAACAAACCTTTTATTTTCCATATCTGTCGGGATTACAGTTCCCCGACAAATCTACATTTATTATTACAATTTTCTCCTGTTTTCATCAGTGTGTTTTAGTCATTTTTTATTTCTTTTGATGTAGATAAAGCAATGACTCTTCCATTTTTCCCAACTGCATTATAAAAATGATAAACAATCCCGTTCCATTTTATCACCCATGGCTTATGAGCGTATTTTTCATCATAATCCTTTGAAGGAGCTATTAAATCTTCTCCATTCCAATCTGTCCAGGTCATCAAATCATAGGAACATGCAAATCGTTCAAAAGCACCTGGTTTCCAAAATGCTCCAAAATAGAACAGAACATATAGGTTGTTAATTTTTGCAATTTGGGCATCCCCACATATTCCTTTTTGTTTTGTTATTACAGGGTCAGAACCCAGACGTTTCCATGAAATCATATCATTTGATACAGCCATTCCTATACTTTCAAAATTAGCAGAATCTCCTTTAGCATTATAATACATAACAAATGGATAACCTGTTAAATTGTTTTTATCATGTATTATCAGGCTTTTAAAAATCGTTTTATTCTCAAACCAGCGAGATTCTTTATCATTGGGTAATAATACAGGTTTCTCTATTCTTTTCCATTCCTGAACTTCTGATATAGTTGATGAGTTTGCCAACCCTATCCCCAGCGTTCCTGACTCATAACCTTTGGTCGCTCCACCCAGATAAGACATCCAATATTTGTTCTGAAATTTTTCAACGTTATAGCTTCCACCCCAATTGATATCTACCAATGACAGATATCCAGCTTTTTGATTTGCATCCCATGTGTTCTCGGTAAATGAAAGAATTTTCCCTCTAGTTTTCCAATTAAGTAAATTTTCACTTCCGGCAAGCCAGGTCTCATATCCTTGACCATCAAATACAATATAAGTCATATACCAAATGCTATCTTTACGAAAGATAGTTGGACTGTCAATCATTTTAGTTGAATCGGGATGTTTTAAAACAACTCCATATTTATACGGTGTTTTTATCTCGTTGAAAATCTTCTCCATGGTGCCTTGAGACACAAACTTATTGACTGAAACATTTGATTTATTCTTACCATGATTACAAAAGAGAAATGACATAATTCCAACTATAATCACAGCTATTAATAAATATTTTTTCATTTTGGATAGTTTTTCAAGTATTTAAATTTCATTTTTTGATTTGCTATAATTGACTTTTTGTTATTAGAATTTTGCTATATAATATTTTTTACACCCTCTGCTGCCGGTTCCTCTTTCATCAATTCTGGGGCTAAATCCAATACTATTAACTTCAGGATCAATACCACGGCATGAAGTTTATGCTGATATTTTCAGCTCAGCCCAACACCCGGTCTATGGTCTCAGAGTCAAAGGTTTCGTCCTGCCACATTCCCAACTGATTAATGGTTGTACTTTGGTTGAAGTTGCAACCACGCAGCCAGCCGCGTTCTTCACTCCAAGCTTAGGCTTGTTTTGCCGTCCAGATTTTAAATTTCTCGTCAATATTCTTTGTTTGACATGCCATCGCTATGTTGAAACCTAAAACAAATATGATTTAAAAATTCTTCCTCATAAAAACTTTAGTTTGTCATAAAATTTTAGCGAACAGGGAACTGTGAAATTCTTAAGGTAGTACAACCATAAGGAATCAAAACAATTTCCTCTTCCTGTTTTTCTGTTTCTCGACCAGGGTTTGAAGGAGAAGGAATCTTTCCAGCAGATCCTCTTTCCATTTGCCAAATCGGCAGGCGTTTGGCTTTTGTTTTTACAGTAATTGGCACATTCGCTAAATTCCATGGATTAGCTGGAATATTGTCTTTAGTTTCAATTTTCAGGTTATTGTTCTCAATTTCACTTTTTAAAATTGCATAATTCCAGGACGATTTTGGTAATACTTCCCAAAATGTATCATCGCATCCTTCTTTGGTTACTTCACGCCACTCTTCCTCAATTTTTAAAGCATAAACCAGTGGGCCACGTTCAATTCCTAACGAATTTTCATACCAGTAACTAAAGCGAAAATCCATGGCTAAGTTAACTTCAACAACATCACCGGCCGACCATTCGCGGTTAATTACGACAATGTTATTATTCGTTTTTGTTGCTACTGCTTTTCCATTTATGAAAATTGTTGGTTTTTTGCACCATTGAGGAATACGTAGATGAAATGGAAACTTGACGTTTCTGTTTGTTTGAATGGTGAACTGAATGTTTTCCTTAAATGGATAATCTGTTCTTTCGACGATGGTAACTTCTTCTCCGTTTGCGACTTTTGCTGTTGCCTCAGATGGTCCGTAAACTAAGGCTGCAATGCCATTATCAGAAGTTGCATACCACAGGTTTTGAACAAATTTTGGCCAGCCCTGGTGCATATTGGCTAAGCAGCAAGGATAACCTGTAGTTGTTCCAAAAACGATCCGTCCGTTTTTATCATTAAAGAAATTGCGTTCCTCATCAGTAATCAAAACCTGGTTAGCCTGCTGGAAATATTGTTTACGCGAATAATCATCAGTGCTTTGAGTTGGAAGGACGTTGTAAGCAACTTTTTCCAGATAATCTGCATAATATACATCACCTGTAATGGGCAAAATGTTTTCAAAACTAAACATCATCTCAACTGCGGAACAAAGCTCTGAACCTTGTGTCGGGTCATTCCCATGCAATCTTTCATCACCACCATACATACCATTTACAAAACCATGACAATCTTTTAAAGCAGATAAACCAGCTTTAACAGCATCCAGATATTTTTGCTCGGGTTGTTGCTGGTAATAAATAATTGGTTCTTTTAAACCTTGTGCCACATTTACACAATGCAAATCAGGCAACGGGTTTAATTGACGGATCGCATTACCGGAGTAAATGGTTGTCCAATCGAAAGTTTGCTGCTTAATGGTTTCTGCCAGGTCAAGTAAAGATTTCTCCTTAGTAATATTGTACAGCCAATATACAACCGCCAGGTTATCACCACCACGACGGTTACCCCAGAAGGTCCAATGCCCTAAAGGAAACTTTGGTAGCATTTCCTGCTGGTATTTAAAGTAGCGTAGCATTAAATTTATTACCCTCTCATCCTGTGTGGCAGTATAATACTGCTGGAGAGCCTTTAACATGACCATTTTAGGCCACCAATCTTCTCGCTGTTCTTGTTGGGTGCCGGGAATACGTATGTATCCTTCAGGGAGGAGTGGAGGTCCAAAATAACCATCTTTACGTTGATTTATTATACTCCACTCTATCCATTTTTGTGCTTTTGCCTTTAATTCGGTATCATTCAGAATATAGGCAAGTGGTATCAGTCCATCAATCCAGTAAGGGCCCCGTTCCCATCCATCTCCGGTTCCTCCTAGCCAACCATTATTATTGCCACATACCAAACTATAAATACTGTCTAAGTGTCCGGTAAGACCATCGCGTTGTAATTCCAACATTTTTAATAACATACCTTTAGGTTTGATAGCCCCTAAAGGAAGTGCAGTATAGGGTTGAGCTAACAGAGGAGCCTGGTTTGTTATATAATGGGGGTTCCGTACTTCTTTAGAAAAAGAAGTAAAAGTGAATAATGTAATTGTAGTTAATGTCAGAATTGTCCTTTTCATTTTTTTATTTATTAAAGTTGAATTTTAATTTTTTCCGGAATTTCTGAGTTGTGTTTTAATTTCCCATCTACAAAAACAGAAAATCCTTTTCCTTTTTGATATTTTGAATCGTCCCGATCCCAAATGATGGTTATGATTCTGTTGTGATATTTTACATTATCAAGACAGAACCAGTCCCAATAATCTGCAGGAATCAGTGGTTCTAAAGTAAGGTTATCTTCCATTGAGGGACGAATCCCAATTAAATCACTAATGATAATATCGCAAAAGCCAGAATGATTATAATCTTTACCCCTCTCTTTGGGTTGAGCATTTTTGGCTTTAAGCATAGTGCGTGAAATCCAATCGCCTGTAAACGGACGGGTTAAGATTCTCATCGATCCAGTACACTTTTTCCCCATTCTTTGTAGTTTTGATCAAAATGAGGAAGCAAATCAATTACTAACTCTTTATTCTGATGAACATAGGCAAATGCTAAGATTGAATTTGGCGCCCAAAAACTGTAACGCCGTGGTTCACCTCCTCCTTTAAACCAAAAATTGGCATAACTTTGTAAGTAGCTTTGAGTATGCAACCATCGTCCTTCATAGAAGTGGTGCCCTGCGGGACAATTGATTGTATTATATTTACCGGCCCACGGCACATCAGGAAGAAATTCAGTGATAACAAAACCAGCAGGGGTCATTTTTATATGTTTCCTGAAAGTCCACCATCTGAAATAATAAGTTTTTTCCAACTCCTGATCAGGACAATTAAAATAAGGGATATTTCCTTTTAGAAATTTTTCAGCCTGACTATTTGGAAAATACTGTACATATAATTCTTCATCATTTCTATTGAATTCATTAATGTAAGAACTAAATCCTTCCCATTTCAGAACTGTAGAAATCGGTTCTGTTCGTTCAATTTTATCTATTGAATCTTCTTTGCAGCCGGAAGTAAAACTACTTCCAGAAAGAATAAAAATCAGAAGCTTACAAATAATTATCTGATACATTTCTGTTGGTTTATACCCGGTTTGGTGGAGTTCTTTTTTAATGGGAAGATCATCAAGCATTTAGAATCTTCTGTTTTATGTGCTCAGATAGAATCTAACTGATCAACTTGGATCCTATTGCACATAACCTCCACCAACGGGTTGATTTATACATGTTATTAACAATCAGATATATATATTATATATATTAACAATAGGTTTTAAGAGATGCCCAGAAGCTGTTTTCCCTTCAGAGTTCCACATATTGCATGATAATTATTCAAGACAGGTTTTCCCCTTTAATCAGAAAATAATCTTACATCAGTAATCTTTTTTGGTACCCAAACCTGCATCTGACCTTTGCCTCTGTTGGCCCAGGCATAATAAGGGATAGCAGTAATTTTTCTATTGGCAGAGCTGATATTTAAGCCATCAGCAGAAACTGTTGCAACAGGAGCTTCTGCCTGTAATACAACTATTCCATTCAATAAATCAGGCTTGTATCCGGCATTGAAAGTGATATTATCAGGTATCAGTATATTCATTGCTTTACCGCCATTATCAGCATGTTCAAAACAATAAACCAGAGGACCTCTTTGCAGAGCAACGCGGTCGCGGTTTTCTTTCAACTCGTCAATTGCAACTATTCTACGCACAGGCATAGGCAGATTTAATAAAACCACATCTCCTTTTTTCCATGTTTTTTTAATTACTGCGTAACCATTGACCATTTTAAAGGTTGCAGGAATCCCATTCAGTGATAAAGAAATTTTCTCGGAAGAGTTATCTGAATAATGATAAGTATCTCCCGGGACCGGTTGATTATTCGCCCACCCCGGAATACGGATATACAGGTCAAATTCGGTCTGTTTATCAGGAACAACAGAAATTTGAACTTTACCATCCCAGGGGTAATTCGTTACCTGTTTCACCTGGATATTTCTGTCTTTTATGGTAAAAGATCCGGAGCTGCCTACAAAAAGATTGATCCATAAAGCATCGTTGGATTTTGCATAGATATAATCGCCTACAGATTCAACCAAACGGGCAATATTAGATGGACAACAAGCCGTGCCAAACCATTCGCTTCTCGAATTGTTCCCAGTTGATGCCAATGGATTTCCATAGAAAAACCGGTCCCCTGTAAGAGATAAACCATCTAAGGCACCATTGTAAAGACTTCTTTCCAGAACATCTATATATTTACTTTCGCCAGTGAGCAAGTTCATACGTTGATTCCAAAATACCATGCCCACTGATGCGCATGTTTCACAATAGGCCAGTTCGTTGGGCAAGTCATAATCAACACTAAACCCTTCATTTCTTCCTGATGAGCCAATACCTCCGGTTATGTACATGTTCCTGTAAACTACATCTTCCCATACCTGTTTCATGGCCTTCATATATCCGGTATCATTTTTTGCAGCAGCAACATCTGCTGCTCCGGTATATAAGTACATTGCACGTACAGCATGACCGGTAATCTGGGTTTGCTCTTTCAAGGGAAACCTGTCCTGGCTATATTCCTGGTCCCTGGGTCGCTCAGCATAATAACCATGGCCCCGCTGTTGCAAGTACCAGTCTGACAAGTCCAGATATCTTTTGTCTCCGGTTGTTTTGTAAAGTTTTACAAGAGCCAGTTCAATTTCCTGATGCCCTGATACCCAATGACGGTTCTGCAGCCGGAAAGTAGAATCAATATGATTGGCAAAACGGATCGCAACATCCAATAATTTACGCTTACCTGTGGTGTTGTAATAGGCCACTGCGGCTTCAATAAGATGGCCGGCACAATAGTCCTCGTGTTGATCCATGTCGGTCCATCGTTTTTGGATATTTTCAAGGGTATAGTATGTATTTAAATACCCATCCGGCAATTGTGCTGCTGCAATCTTATCTACCCATTCTTCGGCTTTCTTCTCAAGTGCCGGATCAGGATGATTTTTTAATGAGTATGCAATAGCCTCCAAAGCTTTATATACGTCAGAATCATCATAATATATCCCTTCGTGCTTTTCTCCTTTTTTGGCAGCAACTTTTTCGAAATTACGGATGCGTGCAGTCTTAACTTCGGTTTGATTTATACATACAGGAATGGTGACTTTACTGACTGTATAGATCCGTGGTTTCCAAAAATTGTCTTCAATTTCTACCTGAGAGAATTTAACTGATTCCATTTTTTGAAAAGAAGTTTGTGCTTCTGTTTTTGTAATTGAGCAAAAGAATAAAAATGAAGAAATAAAAAGCAAAGATTTTTTCATGATTTTTAAATATTAAGGGCACCTCTAAAAACTATTTTCCGATGCCGTTATTTAGCATTGATTAAATGACCTGAATAATTAACAAGCTAAGTTAATCAGTAAGAGGCTGCTTGGACTAAATTCAGTCGAAGCAGCCAAACTATTAACTAACCAACTTTTTATGAAAAGCTTTCATAAGCTTACTTCGCATAGTTGGGGTTTTGTTGGTAATTAGGATTTGCATCCAGGTATGACTGAGGAATCGGGAATACATTAATCTTTGCTCCCTGGGGTTTATGCGATAACCAACTCTTTGTTGAATAGGTTCCGAACCTTATCATGTCCCTGCGCCTTCCCCATTCACATGCAAACTCATATCCAAGCTCATCGTAGAAACCTCCGAATTCTACCGGGGTTTGGTCGCCCGGATCCGCAATCACATAATTTTCCACATATCCATACACATATTTACTGTTTGCTGTCAACTGCGCCGCGGTAACGGTTGCTTTTGCAGGTTGACTCTTAAATGCTCTTTGTCTTACCTCAGTAACAATATCAGCAGCAGCAGCAGCCTGTCCTGTTCTTAACAGACATTCTGCTTTCATCATAAGTACCTGAGCGTAACGGAAAAAAGGAACATCGTTGTTCTGAGGATTTGTAGCCCCTATCTCAGGTTTATATTTTATAATTCTATATCCCTCATTTTCAGGTGTATATAATCCATTAGCAACTTCTTTAGTGTAGTTCAGTTGCTGGCCTGCCCGATCGTATAAACACATCAGGCGTGTTGTTCCATTTGCAGCAAACTGAAGGCCACGTTCCCAGGTATCGTCAATACGTGAATCAGCAGGGTCATAAGTATCAATAAACTGGGGAATCGCTTTAACAGAACCTGCACCCCATGGGGTAGTTCTGAGAGTGTATTTGGCTTTTGACGATGCATGCAAAGTAGAGTTAATATATACACTGGAACCATTTATTTCATCCATAGGCAAGGCAAAAATAGTTTCAATGGAATTTTGATTTTGTGCCTTGAAACAATCTGCATAATTCGGCTCCAGTTGATATTTCCCTGAAGCAATAATATCATTGCACTCGGCTAAACATTTGTCCCATTCAGCAGTCCCGGTATATACCTTTGCATTAAGATACAAGTTTGCAAGAAGGGCTTTTGCCGCCCATTTGTTAAAGCGCCCGTACGTTATTTTGTTATTATCTGAACTAAGCTTATCCAGAGCATCATTTATATCCGCAACAATAGCTGTATATATTGTTTTACGGGGTGTAGAAGCCGGTAGTTCTTGTGATACTGATGTCACGAATGGAGCATCTCCGTAATTATCAATTATTTGCCAGTAATAAAATGCCCTTGCAACTTTCATTTCTGCGATTAATGACTCCCGGTTTACATCTGAAGGTACCGGAACAGCATTTGTAACGAGTTGGTCTACTATTCTGTTTGCGTGTAATACACCCCGATAAAATAAATTCCATATGTTCCTAACCTGAGGAGCTTCAGAATTCCAGGTGTGCAAATGTATTTTTTTATATATTCCTCCATCGTCCCAGCCGGATGCATTAGCCGGCATACAAGTAATATCAGAACTTACATCCAACACCAGATGTCCCTGACCATAATATCCACGCAAATTTGAATATACAGGCCCAATAACACCATATATTTCATTTGCAGTATATTTATAAGTGTCAACCGTTAAGTCAGAGTAAACCTCCTCTGTAAGATCGTTACAACCAACAATTGTTAGCAATAAGATTATTGGTATCGTTTTTATTATATTTTTCATTGTTCTCATTTTTAAAAGTTAAAACTTTACTGAAATTCCAAATGTATATTCCCTTGCGTTGGGATATCTATCTCTTTCATCGTTACCAGGGCTAAGACCAGTACTATTAACTTCAGGATCTATCCCGCTGTATCCGGTAAAAGTAAACATGTTTCTGCCGGATGCATACAACCGGAGATATTTGATTGGTCCGCTATTAAAATCCAAAGTATACCCGAGCGTAATATTGCCAATTTTCCAGTAATCACCATCTTCTATAAAATAGCTGACATACTGAAGTTCCTGAGAATCACTGAGGGGTCTTTTCCCATATATATTATCATAGGTACTTTTCATTACATTACCCCTTGTAAGGCTTACAGGTACGCTAAAAAACATCTTTGTAAAGTTTAATATCTGAAAACCAAAAGCCCCGTTCATTGCTATATTAAGATCGAATTGCTTATAATTTATTGAGTTGTTCCAGTTCAGATAATGTTTTGGTAATCCATTCCCTAATACTTTTTTATCCGTTGGCTGTTGTGCTGCAATTGCTTTTGGATTTCCATCTGCATCTTCGATAATCCAACGTCCGTTATCATCTATGTCAATGGATTTATAACCCCAGAAATTGCCTATTGCTTCTCCTTCTTCTACCCTGTGGGTGGTAGTCTGTATAGGTTCACCTGTATAGCCAGTATAAAAGAAACCACTTTTCAGTTGAAATTGATCACTCGACAATGAAATCAACTCATTACTATTGGTGGAGTAATTAAGTGTTGTATTCCATGTTAATGCCGATGTCTGTACAGGAGTTGCAGTTAATTGGAGTTCTATACCTTTGTTCTCCATAGTTCCGGCATTTGCAAAAATAGTACTAAATAAATAGGGAGGAGTTGCAACACTATAGTCCCATAAAAGGTTTTTAGTTGTACGTTTATAAAAATCAACAGTACCGAAAATTCTGTTATCAAAGACACCAAGTTCAAGCCCAATGTTTATTTCTTCTTTTTTCTCCCATCCCAAATTAGGATTATTATTGGAAGAAGGATTTATCACAGGTATCCATGCTCCATTGTACAGAATTTTACTCCCATAACTAAGACGGCTTAATGATTGATAAGAACTGGAAGGAGCAGTACCTGTTACGCCATAACCTCCTCTAATTTTTAACGCACTAATAGTTGGGATATTTTCCATAAATGGTTCGCTTATGATGTTCCACCCTGCTGAAACTGAAGGGAAAGCTCCCCACTTATTGTCTGTCCCGAATTTTGTCGAACCTTCATACCTGATACTGGTCATCAGGAGGTACTTTTCGTTGTAATTATAGTTTGCCCTTGCAAAATAACTTACCAGTTTTGATGATCCTTTATATGAACTCATCCCTGCCAAACCGGATGTACGTGCAGAACCAAGCGACAAGTTGTTATATGTATAGAGATCGCTCGGGAAATTATAATTGTTCGCACTGAAATTTTCATTCGTTTGTTTATTATATGTATAACCGCCAAGCAAATTAAGATTGTGTTTATCGAATGATTTTAAATAAGTGCCTGTAATTTCAATTAAATCTTCAGCAGATTTTGAAGTACTTCTTGATGCATAACCTTTTCTGGCGCTTAAAATACTTTGAACATTCTTAAATGTTTCGGAATATCCTTCAATTCTGTTATACATATTACGTGACCCCAATACTTTAAATGTCAGTCCTTTTATAGGAGCAAATGTAATAGTCCCGAAAGGTCTTATATTTGTTACTTGGATGAGACCATTTGTCTCTTCAATAAGCGAGACCGGGTTTCTATAGTTATTATCCAGATGCTCTGTCCAGTCTCCAGCCGCATCTTTAACCGGATCAGTAGGGTTATAAATAAGACCATACCTGTAAACATCTGATCTAAAACTCGAACCGCTTGCTCCAGAAAAGTATTTTGTGTCATACCCCATAATGTTGGCATTGATTTTAACTTTTCCGTCAAACATGGTTTGATTGGCTTCAATTCGAGCGTTAAGTACATTGTTGTCCGATTTTAACATTAACCCCTGTAGTGCTTTATAATTAATATTGATAATATAATTATTATTTGCACTTCCTCCTTTCATGCTAATGTTATGTGTATGCGAAACAGGTGTTTGGAATATCTCATCTATCCAGTTTGTATTTGATCCATAATCAAAAGCTCCGGGTTTCCCCTGAGCAACTAATACTCTGTAATCATCCGCATTCATGAACTCCAGATTTTTTGTAATAACCTGAGTTGAAACATAACTGTTCCACTCAATCGTTGCAGGGGTATCTTTATTAACTTTTTTCGTTGTGATCAGTATTACCCCATTAGTTCCCCTGGTACCATAAATAGCAGCAGCAGACCCATCTTTAAGAATATCTATTGACTCAATATCTTCAGGGGCTACATCATTTAAACTTCCAGGTACTCCATCAATTACGATCAGTGGTTGCGTTCCAGATGCCAACGTAGTAACTCCTCTTAAAAGGATTTGAGATGTCCCGGTTGGATCAGCGTCCTGATTTATAACACTAACTCCGGCAACCTGTCCTTTTATCAACTGAGCAGCATCTTTGATTGAACCTTTAACAAAGTTCTCAGATTTTACGCTTGAAACGGCACTAGTCAGTTCCAATTTTTTTTGTGTTCCATAACCAACAACCACAACCTCTTCAAGTTGAGCTAAATCAGACTTTAAACTGACGTTTATTATTTGCTGGTTGCCGACAGTAATTCTCTGTGTAGTCATACCAATAAAAGAAAACACCAAAACAGATTCGGGCCCCGGTACATTTATACTGTAATCTCCATTTCCACCTGAAGTAACACCAATAAGAGTAGCTTCAACAACAACGTTTACACCGGGTAATGGATTTCCGTTTTCATCGGTAATCTTCCCTTTGATAGTGACAGGTTGAGGCAAAGGATCTGACAAAGGAGTGATTACGATAACATTATTTTCCAGAATCCTGTAAGTTACTTCTGAATTATCTAGAATTAATGCCAATATATCATCAATCTTTTTTTCGCTGATACTTAAACTCACGTTTTTGTTCAGCTCATTAAACTCATCATTATAGAAAAACCTGAAATCGCTCTCCTGCTCAATGAGTTTAAATACTTCACGCATTGACTTGTTTTCAACAGTAAGATTTAAGCGTGTGTTTTGAGAATAAACCGATCCGGATACCTGTAAGATCGTTAAAAAGGCCATTAAAAATGAAATTTTCATGGTTAGTAGTAATTTTCGGAATGTTCTATTCAGGATAAAACAATTCACGTATGGATTTTTTTTCATAGTTTTGTAATGGTTTAATTATACTTTTTTTAAAGATATTCTCTCGCCAAGAATATCTGATTAAACTGACCGGGGCATTGATTGTCCCGGTTTTTTAAATTGTAATTTTTATTCATCCATAGGCTATAATTTTAAAGTTTTATAATTAAAATGTTTTTCTGATTATCTTTTTAATAACCTGGAATATTGCTTTTCAAGTTTTTTATCCAATTGCCAGGTTACACTACCCTTTCCTACCTGATATTCCAGGGGTGTGGTTAACCTGAGTATGACTAAAACCTGTTCAAGAGTTTCATTACGGATTGTTCCCGTGAATTTGTACAATTTCAGAACATCATTTTGAATTTCTATTTTAGTATTAAATCTTCTTTCCATTATCGTTGCCAATGAACCAAGTGGAATACCCTCAATTACCCAGTTCTCATCTTTCCATGAAGTATATAATTCAGGTTTAATATCGTTTATTACTCTGACAACTTCTTTCCCGATTTCAGCCTTTTCTAATTTTAGACTTTCTTTTTTGGTTATTTTTTCACCGGGCAGCTCACTTAAACCGGTCTTAATGTGATAAATCATATTTTGCTTAGGTTTAAGAGTATATGAATATGTTTTATTAGCATTATCCTTTGCTTCAACTACTACATTACCCTCAACCAAAGTAGTTACGATTGTTTTTTCTTCGGGATATGCCTTGACATTAAAAACCGTTCCGTAGGCTTTAACCTTCAGATAGGACGTCTGAACCACAAATGGCTTTTCCTTATTCGATTTTACATTAAAATATGCTTCACCCTGAAGATTCACTACCCTTTCCGCCTGATTAAATTCGCCGGCATAAGAGAGCTTACTTCCGGCATTAATCCATGCAATACTCCCATCAGGCAGGGTAATTTGTGATTTTGATCCCTGTGGAGTAACAATTTCACAGGACTGATTCATGAATTGAATGCTTTTGGATGAGAAAATAAACCACGACCCAACGGCGCCAACAGAGGCAAAAAGGATAAACATTGCTGCTATTTGCAGAATTTTCTGTAATCGTTTATTATTCCTGAATGTATAAATAAATCCCTTACTGGATTCATTAAAATGGATCCGACTGGCTGTCTTTTCCCATGCTGCCTGCGGATCAAACTTGTCGTTAGAAAGATGAATAGCTGTACCAAGCCAAATTTTACGATAAGCTTCAAATTCTGCAAGATTCTCTTTAGAAGAATTAATCCATTCCTGTAATTCCCTGATTTCATCCTTGTCTAATTTCCCATTAAAGAATCGTATGATTAATTCTTCAGAAAATTGATTCACTTTTGTTTCAGTCCGATCTTTTTTCACAATTTTAATTTAAGAGTTTTAATTAAGGTTGTGTATAAGGATAACCCATACATTCGTTAATATTATAATTGATTATTACACATCCTAAGACAAAAAATAGTATCTGTTAGGGTGACAAATTGTTTGAAAAATGTATTAGTAGCTTAGTTTCAAAAGGAATTCAATATTACTATTTACTTCCAATTAAGATGCATAAGGCGATTAGGACAAAGAATCTGAGAAACAGAAAGCCGGGCTGTATTTATTATAATGGATTAAAAACTTCCCGTAACTTTTTAAGCGCCCTTTTCATTTGCGTTTTTACCGTATTGACAGAAATCTTCAACTCTTTGGCAATTTCATTGTAGGTGAGTTGGTCAAAGCGGTTCATTATAAAAATTTTTCTGGATTGAGGTGGCAAATCATCCAATGCATTATTGAGCCTGGATTCCAGTTCATCAGAGACCAAACTTTCAATTATCTCGGAACTAAAATTCTGAAGAGCAAGTTCATTATGATACATAATTTCATCAAACATCTGTTTGGACTGACGCCGGATCAGATCGCTCTTCTTTAAATAGTTTATACAGTTGTTATGAACGCTTTTAAAAATATAAGCCTTGAAGGAAATATCTATCTTTATTGACGCTCTGTTTTCCCAGAATTTAATAAAGGTTTCCTGAACAATTTCCTCTGCAAGGTCCGGTATTTTGATAAAAGTTGTTGCATAAACACATAACTTCGAATAGTATAACTTGAAAAGCAATTCCAAAAAACGCTCATCATTGTTCTTTATGAGACGTAATAATTCTTGCTCAAGCTTATCTTCATATACCATAAGAAGTAGTAATTTATCAAAAACCAATTTGGATTTATAAAGATAACCAACTAAACTATCTCGATCAAAATTTCTATAATTAATTTTAATTCTGATCGATCCCGGCAAATTGTTCCGGAAGATACTCGAAGACCATTACAATATCACTAAACCTGAAAACCTGATAACTTAGTAACATAATAACCATTTTTTCTCCCAGGTAGCCTTCAATTTTTATGGAATTGGGAGGATACGAAAAAATCTTATCCGAAACAGAATCTAAGGGGTCTGCATTTTTCTTTTGCCCCTGTCCGGCCAGGGAAAAGGGTAAAAGTATAAATATTGATGCAGTAATTAATTTATTCATAATGGCTTTATAAAATTGATTTAAATGTGTTTCCCAATACGTAGTCGTTCTAATAATCGCCCAAAATTCTGATTGTTTATTCCTGCAATTTATAAACAAATTTTTTATATTTGTAACCCACAGGAACAGAATGGAATTTGTTACAAACCACTTTCCCACAGTTCTCCTTATCGATAATGTATGAACGTATTTGATTAAGAAACAGCCGAATGAGATAAGAACCAGATGCACTGGGATCACTCTGAGGCTATTGCAAATGAAAAAAACTCATCCCTTTAAATATGGGGATGATTGCTCTTGAGAACTGAGCCGGGACCGGATTTAAAAACATTTCTCCAATTCAGTTGTTGAATTTATATAATCTTTAATCTAACAAATTTAATATCATGGAAATAACATTTGACGGAGGAAAAGTGGTAACAGCACATACACATGGGCACAGTATCAGAACTGATCAGCCTTTAGACAATGGAGGTGGAAATACTGCACCTGCACCTTTTGATCTATTCCTGGCCTCTATTGGAACATGCGCAGGGATCTATGTCAAATCATTCTGCGACAACCGTAAAATCCCAACCAATAATATCAGAATTATTCAAAAAACTGAATATAACGAAGAAACAGGTTTGCCGGTAAACATAACGCTTGACATTAAATTACCAGCCGATTTCCCTGAAAAGTACAAAGCTTCAGTAATCAATGTTGCCGAGTTATGCAAGGTGAAGAAGACTATTGCCAATCCTCCGGTTTTTGAAGTAATTACCTCAACTTTTTAATTTTATCTTAATAATTTTCTTTAACAATCTCTGTGGCTCTCTGTGAATCCTGTGATCCTCAGTGTAACAAAAAAGAAGAACTTATACAGTGTTACCAGAGAAGCACAGACACAGATTTATTAATTGTCAGGCTAAATACATATTGATTAGTTGCTCATAAAGCTCCTGTTTGCCACTTCTGGTTTCAGGTCCACCTATCTCAGATGCAATTTCTCTCAGTTTCTCCAGAGTAAGTTTTCCTTTTTCAAAATCTTTACCGGCTCCTTTATCAAACGATTCATATCTTTTCTTTCTCATCTTAAGATAGTCGCTATCTTTCAGTACTTTGTCAGCAATGACAAGAGCCCTGGCAAAAGTATCCATTCCGTTCACATGAGCTATAAAAATATCTTCAATGTCAGTAGAGTTACGTCTTACCTTAGCATCGAAATTGATGCCTCCTGTTGAAAATCCTCCGGCCTGAAGAATAACCATCATAGCTTCGGTGATCTCATAGATATTTGTAGGAAACTCATCGGTATCCCAACCGTTCTGGTAATCGCCTTTATTGGCGTCAATGCTGCCGAGTAGTCCTGCATCAGCAGCAACCTGGAGTTCATGCTGGAATGTATGACCGGCAAGCGTGGCATGATTAACTTCAATATTCAGCTTAAAATCTTTATCCAGTCCATACTGACGCAAAAATCCTATTATTGTAGCTACATCAAAATCGTACTGATGTTTTGAAGGTTCCATCGGTTTTGGCTCAACAAGGAATGTCCCGTCAAATCCGATTTTTCTACCATAGTCACGTGCCATTGAGAGCATCATGCCCATGTGTTCAAGTTCCCTTTTCATATTAGTGTTATGAAGGCTCATATAACCTTCACGGCCTCCCCAGAAAACATAATTTTCTCCACCCAGTGCAACAGTTGCAGCAATTGCATTTTTAAGCTGTACCCCTGCGTTAGCCACAACTGCGAAATCGGGATTAGTGGCTGCTCCGTTCATGTACCTCGGATTAGAAAAAAGATTTGCAGTTCCCCAAAGAAGCTTAACTCCTGTCTGTTCCTGCATCTTCTTCATAACGGGAATAATCTTTTCAAGACGTTTTTCAATTTCGAAAACAGAACCGTCACCCACAACATCGGTATCATGGAAACAATAATATCCGGCGCCAATCTTGGTTATAAACTCAAATGCAGCATCGAGCCTTTGTTTTGTCTTATCATCATTATTGGCCTCTTTCCATGGATAGAACCTGGTAGCATTTCCAAACGGATCTGAGCCATCACCGCAGAATGAGTGCCAGAAAGCGATTGCAAAACGAAGATGATCTTTCATCTTTTTACCGGCAACCACCTCTTCGGGGTTATACCATCTGAATGCAAGTGGGTTCTTCGATTTTTTACCCTCGTATTCTATCTTCCCGATACCGGGATAAACCTCTTTTTTACCTTTGTAAATCATAGTGAATATTTTTTTATATAAAACTAATTTTTAAATCCATGAACCCTGCCTGCCGGCAGGCAGGCGCAAGGTACGCAAAGATGTAGCAAAGAACGCAAAGCAAAAACAATTTTTACAACGTCATCAGGAGATTTTTCCATTTTAGATATGCTTCCTCATAATCAGATATTCCGGATATTTCAGGTTCTGTAACTCCAAGAGCTACAAGCCCTTTAAATGCCTCTTTTTCAGACTTGTAGTAACCACACCCGATACCCGCACCTCTTGCAGCGCCAATTGAGCCATCAGTATTGTACAGATGGATCACTGTTCCGGTTATGCACGATAAAGTTTCCCTGAAAACTTTACTCAGGAACATATTTGTTTCTCCGGCTCTTATTACCTTTGGATCGATTCCGGTCTCTTTCATAATATCAAGGCCGTACCTGAATGAAAATGCAATTCCCTCCTGTGCTGCTCTGAACATGTGAGCGTTAGTATGTCTGTTAAAATTTAATCCGGTAATCCGTGCCCCAGCATCTTTATTCCCGAGCATCCTTTCAGCTCCGTTGCCAAATGGTAATATACTAAGTCCATCCGATCCTAGGGCAATTTTTTCCGCCAGATGATTCATTTCATTATACGACAGGTTACCACCTGTGTTCCGCCTCAGCCATGAATTGAGTATTCCGGTACCGTTTACGCATAAAAGCACACCCAGACGTGTATCGGC
>Ga0265292_1001408_pt1 | contig 21263 bp, 18 predicted proteins | sample Munlanlewell296A_FD_189080 | JGI IMG/M metagenome (GOLD analysis project Ga0265292, IMG submission 189080) | Leachate microbial communities from a municipal landfill in Southern Ontario, Canada - Leachate well 296A | ecosystem: Engineered > Solid waste > Landfill > Unclassified | place: Canada... | reverse complement strand
TATTGAGATGTTCTATAATCGTCAGAGGCGGCATTCAGCTCTGGGGTACCGGTCGCCGGTATTATTTGAGCTGGAGGCTATGGCAGCCTAACTTAACTGGAGTGTGCGTGAAAACGGGGGAATATCACATCTTGTAATTATTGCAGATGGTGAGAGAGGTATAATTCAAGGGTATGTAGATGGTATAAGTATGGGGAAGGTAACGATTGGAAAAAGGTTTGAATTTGGTGACGCGCCGTTAACGATTGGGAAACTTGCAAAGATGGATGATAGATATTTTAAAGGCGGTATTGATGAGGTTAAAATCCGGGATAAGGCTGCTACCATTAGTACTCCCTAAAAACTGGACAAGGGCAGAACAATAATGCTGAGGGGCAGCATAATACTTCGGTGAAAAGAGAAGGGAACAGTGAAAGAAGCTATTGATATAATAAATAAGATGCGACATGTCATTTCTCGAGTTAAACAACTTCTTAGCTTTAATCAGACGTTGTCTGCTCATATAATAATAGCTTCCATATTTATTTTTGTTGCAGGTTTTTTTATCCTCACGGGGTACGGGCCTATTCATGATGCAATATCATGGCACGGCACATTCCACTACTTTTACAGTTCGATTGAAAAAGGGATATTTCCCTATTGGAACCCCTATAGCCAGACAGGCACCCCTTTTTATGTCTATTGCCAGGCATTTGGTTTGTTAGAGCCTTCTAATTTTTTATTTATTTTTATTCAAAAAATAACCGGCTGTAACACTCTGACCACATATATTCTCCATTATTTATTTTACTTTTTTATCTTTATTATAGGCACTTATCATCTATTAAGGATCATAACAAAAAGTAATAGCATAAGTTTGTTGTTTTCACTTGTCCTGTTTCTTAGCTGTTTCCCGATATTCATGAGACAGAACGGAGCATTGAATTCTTTTTTCTTGTTGCCGTCAATTACTTACTTTATCTTAATGTTTTTCATAGATAATGATACAAATAAAAAAAGGTTTTATTTTTTTAGCGCCAGCTATTTGTTTGCTTTAACGGTAAATATATACATCCCTGCCGGAGTTATGTTTTTTGTTTTTCTGTTTTTAATTTTTGTTTTTCTGTTTAGGCCTGAGAGGATACGGGAAACTTTTAATTTTATGAAAAGCAGAAAGGGCTTGTTTTCGTTAGGTGTAGCTGTGATAGTAGTAGTATTAATCTCTTTCCCGGTATTAGCTTTGTATTATAGCTTTCATGATGCAGATATAAACGAAATGTTTCCTTCGGTGAGAATATTCCAAAAAAATGGCAACAATCTGGTGAAACTTTATGTCTCGGATCTCAAGGAAAACCTTTTTTCTGAAAAATTTACAAATAACACAAAAACCTCAAGTAATTTATGGAACCTGGTAGGTTTAATATATGAGCCTTCAATTCATTTTATGGGGGAAAGATTACCGTCAGAAATATTCTTATATGTAAGTTTTTTGCCGCTTCTGGGTATTATTTATGCTTTTAAAAAGAGAAATAATTATGCATATATTTTTTTAGTAATCTCTTTTTTTACGCTGATGATAATGTCAAATTTCAAAAAGGAAGTACTTTCTCCGCCCACCTTTTTTCAGAATTCAATTATCAAGATTATTCCTTTTTTAAAAACCGTGGAAGTCTTGCAGAATTTTGGGCCTCTTTTTTTGTTCAGTCTTATAGTAGTCGGGGCAATTGGTTTTAAGATTGCAGTGGACGATAATAAGAGCAGGTTCATTTGGAATACGTCCATACTTTTTGTTTTTTTAAAATGTCTTTTGTTAGTTACCACAACCTATATGTTCATAAAAAAGAAAGGGATTTTTTTAGATGGAACATGGCTTCATAAAAAATTGTATCCTATTTATCCATTTCTTGAAGAAAGACTTGGTGAGCCATTTGTAACCGCAATGAAGCATATACCACATGGTAAGCTAGCTGTTCTGATATATTTTATTGCACTGTCAACGTTAGTATTTATAACCGCAGGTAATTTTTCTATGAAGAGGCTGTTCCGTAATATAAGTATAAATAACCTTCAGACAATAGCCGTCGTAACATTACTTTTTGATTTATTGGTTTTTTGCGTATTTCATGCAACACATTTTAAAATACCCGATATTACATCGTATGAAAAAGTTATAGAAAAAAAATATTATGAAGCTTTAAAGAGGGACGATTTGCTTAGAACAAAGCATGAGAATGCTTTTATCAATTATAGGGAAACATTTTCAGTTCCGACCGTGCCTTCAAACAATGCTAGTTTATTTACGACATTTTGGGGGCATGAGGTCTATAGCGCAAAAAAAACAGCTTTTCCTAATGCATTAAGGGTACATTTATTTAAGGATTTTGCTCCATCATGGGATCATTTTTATATGACTAAGTATTATTATGATTATATTGTGAATATATCGCCTCATAAACAACTTGCAACTTCCCACGTTATATTGCCCATTTTGAATTTTTTCCCTGATAAAAATACAATCTTTGTCGACAACAAATACGAAGTTGTTAAAAAGATTAATCAAGTGAGTTTAAAAAAGCTCGGCAAATATATTTTTATTGAAAAGGATAAAGATAAGAAATTGACCTCTCCTGCTGTATCAGATTTCTTTGACTCGGGAAAATATTTAAAGTATAGTAAAAAAGAATTATCTGATTTTAAGAAAGTTTTAGGACAGAAATATTCAGGAAATAAATATAGTAACTATGATGTAAAATATTATGATATAAATAGGCTATCTCTATCTGTTGAAGCACCTGTAAATGGGTATTTTTACTTTGGTGATGGTTATAGCAAAGACTGGAAAGTGTTTGTGGACAATATGGAAAAGGAAATATATAAGACAAATATAAATTTCAAGTCAGTGCAGGTGCCGAAAGGCAAACATAGAATTGATTTTATTTACGATCCTGTGTTTTTTAGATATTCCTTGTACTCTTATTTTGTCGGTAATTTAATAGCTTTTGGTATCTTGATATTGTTTTTAAAGCGTATGCTGGCAAAGAGCAGAAAATCATGAAGATATTGCTCTTAAGTCCAATCTTATTTTTAATGGCCTTTATTTTGCAGCTTATTATATGGAAAATCAGGATACCAAAAAGGCAAATAAAGGTATTGCTGGTAATATTTTTCGGAACCCTGTTTACGGGACTCCTGACTTTAAAGATTGCCCCCTTTAGTATCCCGGGTCTGGCTGTATATTCGCCAAGGCATCCTTTAGAGTACCTGCATATTTCTATTTCGTTTATCTCTCTTACCCTGGCTTATATGATTACTTATTCTGCCATTGAGGCGGACAGCCCTTCTCTTGTGATGATTAGAGCTGTTGCAAAGGCCGGTTTGGGAGGGCTCGATAAAAAAGAATTTGAGAAAACAATGAACGATGAGCTTTTAGTGATCCCAAGGGTCAGAGACCTGCTCAACGATAAGATGGCTTATATTGACGGTGATAAATACAGGCTTACTCCTAAGGGGTTTCTTTTTGCACGCTTGTTCGTACTGTCCCGTAAAATATTGAATGCGCCGAAGGGCGGTTGAATGCTATGGCGGTTAGTTATCTGGAAGTTCTGTTCCCGGTTATCGGATTAGTTATAAATGTATTGTTTCAGGTTCTTGGCTTCAGATATATAGCAAGCATCGGATTATTGAAGTCTATATTCCTGGGGTTTTCAGTTGGTTTGTTCAGTGTAATTACCCTTGAAGCCTATGTTTTTTTTACAATGTCAAAATCAGCGCAGGATTTTATTGCTATAATAATTGTTAATTTAGTGACATATTCTGCACTGGGGTATTGTTATTTTCACTTTCTGAACCTTGGGGAAACAGCCCGCAGGATAAGGATAGTGAGGGAACTGTATGATTCTGAGGGAGGCCTTTCTTTGGAAGGGATACTTGAGAGATACAATGCAAGGGACATAGTTCAAAAGAGGTTCGAGAGGCTTCTTAATAACAGGCAGATCATAGAGAAGAGCGGCAGGTACTATATCGGGAATCCTGTTATGCTGATGATGGCTAATATTATGGTTGCAATGAAACTGATATTCCTGGGAAAAGAGAGCGAATTTGATTTTCATAGAGAATAAGGATATGAAGAAACTTGTTAGATTTTTAAACAAAGAAATTTTTCCTGAGGGAAGCGGAAGCGTATGATTTTAATTAATTCATCTCCCAAAGATGCCTTAAAAATATTCCAGCCTTTTTTGCCGATATTCATTCCTGTCGGCGTCGGCTGCCTGGCTGCGGCCGCCGACAGGGCGGGCGTAAAGGCCGAAATAGTGGACGAGCAGGTCGAGCACGACGCACTTGGGAAGATCGAGGAATATCTTAAGTCCATGGAAAAGCCCTATATATTCGCGTTCAGCGTGCTTACAGCCGCGCTTAAAAACGCGGTGGCCTTGTCAACGGAGATTAAAAGACGCTATCCCGACAGCATTATAATTTTCGGCGGCATACATCCTACCGCATTGCCTGACGATGTTATGAAGATGCCCCATATTGATGCCGTTATCAGGGGCGAAGGCGAGACCCCGCTCATAGAATATTACGAGGCAATCAAAAACAACGGGGATATTGGCGCGATCAAGGGACTGACTTATAGAAAAGACGGCGCGATTGTCCACAACCCCGTATCGGACATTATAGAGGACCTTGATTACTATCCGCCGTTCCCATATCACAGGTTCAGCACCAAGGATTACGATCTGGGTTTTGTCATAAGCTCCCGAGGGTGCCCTTATAAGTGCATATTTTGCAGCAACCGTGTCACTACAGGCAAGCGTTACAGGCACCGCTCATCGGAGGCCATAGCCGAGGAGCTTAAGATGTTGAATGAGAAATATGGGCGCAGCTATATATTGTTTTTGGACGATAATTTCCTTGTCAATAAGAAGCGGGTTTACGAACTGATTGACGAAATAAAAAAGCGAGGGCTTCATGAAAAAATGACGTTCAATTTTCAGGCGCGCGGCGACAATGTGAATCCGGAACTGCTTAAAGACCTCCACGCCGCCGGGTTCAGGAGTGTATTTTTCGGCCTTGAGACTGCAAGCGAGGAGGTCATGAAGACCATAAAAAAAGGCGAGACGGTCAAGCAGTGCGTAGATGCGGTAAAGATGGCCAAGCGCGCGGGATTCCACGTGAGCGCGACATTCATATACGCGCTTCCCGGGGAGATACACCAAGACAGGATGGACGCCGTGATGCTCAGCAACGAACTCGATCTCGACATGGTGAGGTTTAACAACGCAACGCCCTATCCAGGCACGGAGCTTCATGAAATAGCCACGGCCGAAAACAATCTGAATATCAAAGGCACATACGAGAACTTCAATTCCGTATCTACGTTCATCGAAAATCCGTTCAACAAAATACCCTTCACATACATTCCGAAGGGCAACACGGAGAAAGAAATCAGGATGGACATCCTGTGCAGCTATCTCGTGTTTTATCTCGATTTCAAGCGGCTTAAAAGCATCTTCGCCAGCCCGGACAAAGGGGTCGGCTGGTTCAATGCGGGAGATAAGATTTTACAGTTTTTCAAAAAAATCCCAGCGCTCGCGTTGCTTGGGGGGGTGCTCAGCGTTAAATTCAGCGAGCTGTTTATATACATGCTAAAGAAAGATTCAAAGCTTAGCTTTGGCGAGATCGCGGGATTGTTTAAAAAGCGCAGGGAATTCAGGAAACAGGCTTTTATCGAACAGGCGCAAAACAGCAGGCCGTGAGCAAAAAACACCCCGTCGCCCGCCGCGATATTTTTATCATATCCATTGTCGCGTTCATAAGCGCAGGTTCCATCATCGGAATGTCCGGCATATGGTGGGATGACTGGGCGTGGGTATGGCATTATTTCAGTTCGGACGGCCTTGACGGATTTTTTGAGCCGTTCAGATGGCTCAGACATGTGTCGGTGGGGCTGCTTCTTTTTCTTAATTTCCAGTTTTTCGATATATCATTGGAGCGCGCGACGATCTTCTGGGGTATCCTTAGATTTGCCGTCATCTTGGCCAACGCATTGCTCATATACGCTATCGCAAAAAGGATATTAAAAAATTATACGCCGATCGGATTGATGGCTTCGTTGTTTTTCCTCGTATCTCCAGCCGTGAATAATTATTGCCTTGTTACGTTTAATTATTACGTGTTATTGATGCTCTATCTTTCAAGCGTGCTCCTATCGGTTTATGCAATAGGCCCTTCCGGCATAAGATGGCCGTATTACCTGTCATCGCTTTTATTATCCGCGGTTGCCATGGCGAGCCTTGAAAGTTTTATTGTTTTCGATCTCATAAGGCCCGTCTTGTTTTATTATGTTTTTAAAACCTCGCGCGGGATTGGCCGCCGCGCCGCGGTTCTCTCCGCCATTAAACATTGGGCGTTGTTTGCTGCAATAGGCGCCTCGGTTGCGATAGACACATTGCTCCGGCCCCAGTCCGGCGCATATGCAGGGGTATATGCCGCGGGTGCGCCGTCGGTTGAATTCGCAAAGACCGTGCTCGACAGATTTGCCGAGTCTTTAAAATACATATTCTTTAACGTCTATAAGCATTCCTTTAAATACGCCATCGTTAAAGAACCCGATGTTATTGCCATGTCATTATCTTTAATTTCGGCGTGTATTGTTTGTTATGTGTTTTATCGCCGCCAAGCAAAGCATCCTGATTCCGGCATGGCCCGCGCAGGCATTGTATTCGGCATATTCACGGTCATCGTCGGATTAATACCGTATGTGCTTACGCGCGGGGCGGTCGATTACGGACTTGAGTCAAGGCACGGCCTTCTTGCCTCTCTCGGCGCGGCGGTGCTGATTCCATCGGCAATATGCATTGTTGCTTATAAAGGTTCATGGGGAATGAAAGCTGCCGTTGCCTTGGTCGGATCGTTTGTATTTCTCGGTTCGCTCGGCATGAATCACGCCATCGGAGAATATAAAAGAAACTGGGAACACCAGCGGCAGATCATGTGGCAGCTTATCTGGCGCGCACCGGACATAAAACCAAATACGTTCATGCTCATCGCTATGCCTTGGCCAGAGGCCCCCGGAGGGGGGAGCTATGTGCTTCCGGCGGCATTGAACCTCGCGTATGCCAAGTCGATCAACGAAGGGGAACTTAATAATAAATACGCTGTCGAGCTTTTAAACGCCCTGAGAGCTGACGAGATGAACTTCCGCTCATTGGCCGATAAGGATGAACATGAGATGATGATTTTTAAGGGGCCGATCAAGATTTATCCTAAAAACCTTATCTCCGCATCATATAAGGACGGGTATCTGTATCTTGACGACGAGATTGATACCCCCGTGCGCGGGACAAAAGATGACATGCAATTCATGCTTTCGCGCGCATCGCATGATAGGATAGTATATAACCCTCCGAGTGATATTAAGTTCCCGCTTCGCGGCGTGCTTGGCCCTGAACCGGAGCATGATTGGAGTTATTATTATCAGAAGGCAAATGCATATTTCGGCGTGGGAAATTATAAAGCAATTGTGAAATTATACGAAGAGGCCGGGGCAAAGGGATATGATTTGAAATCCATAAGACCGGAAAACCTTCTGCCTTTTATAGCGGCGTCTTATGCAACGATGGATTTTCAGCGCGGGGCGGATTTGCTAAAGGCATGGGCGGTTAAGGGATGCGGAAATAGAAACAGGGCGATGGCCGCGATAAAGACTGTTTCCGGCGGCGCGGATGTTTATAAAATCATGAAAAATGATATAGATTATATCTTACCCGGAAATATAACAAGATAAAATATTATGACCGAAAATAAAAGCCTTAACGCATATTATGTTGCATTTATTGTCCTGCTCGGCGTCTTGAGCTTCGGCAGGACGATGGCTCTTAACGACGTCGCGTGGGACGACAACTGCTGGCTGCTCTCGATATATTCAACGGACAATCTCGACGGTTTCCTCAATACGGGATTTTACGAGATGCGCCGCGTTTTGATGGGCGTGTTTTATTATTACTATTACCTGCTCCACAAAGTCACTGATTACGCATTCCCCATCTGGAACGGGTTTAACATGTTGGTTCAAAGCGCGTCCGCGATCTTGATATATATGTTCGTAAGGCGCGTTTGGAAAATCAACCTGCTTGCGTTATTATCCGCTGTCTCGTTCATCCTTTGCCCCATAGACACGACGCTCCCATATTACGCTAACATCGCCTATAGGCTTGGAACGATGCTTTGCATATTGTCGTTTTATCTAACCGTATTGGCGATAGAGGGCAAAACACGGTGGGCCATGATAATTGGCGCGCTTATCGCGCAAATCGCATCGGCCTATGTGCTTTTAGAGGCAACGATAATGCTCGAACCCGCAAGGATGCTGATGATAGGCTATCTTATTTGGCGCAAAAACGAGGGCATCGAGATAAAATCGCTTTTAATAAAAACCATTGCCATGACAGCGTTGTTTGCGCTTGCTTGTGTGCCGCTTTTGGTTTATAGGGTGCTGCAAAAGCCATATGGCATCTACGGGTCGACATACACGATGAACTATCTGTTTTTCCTTAATATCAAAATGCACCTTAAGGTCATAAGGCATCTCATGTTCTATAACTGGTTCATATTCGCCAAACATATAAGTTGGACAACGGTGGTATCTATAATCATCGCGGTCTGCTCGGCTATTGGCGTTCTGTTTGTGGCGCCCAAGATAATAAGCACATATAAGCCGGAAGGTGCATCCGCATGGCGGGTGTTTTATGATGGATTACTAAGGTATCGCATGCTGATATTGATAGGCGCTGCGTTGTTGCTGTTTCCCGTGATGCTTTACGAGTTTTCAGGACGCGTTCCCTCGCGCGGCATGGAGGGCAGGCACGGGACAATATTGCTGTTTGGCTATTCCATGTTCTTCGGCATTGTTTTGCACGCATTAATGAATTCATTACCCCGCAAATCAGCGGTGGCTTTATTAGGCACATTTATCGTGCTTGGAGTGTTCTTTAATAATGTCAATCTCGATCTCTATAATAAAGGCGAGGAATATCAAAAGACATTCTGGAAGAAATTCACCGCGCGGTTCCCATCTCTTCCCGATAATATGCCGCTGTTTATGGATACCGCAGACGGTTCGCCTTATTACAACGCGGATTTGGAGGCGTATTACGAGCTTGAGTTCCCGGCCAACATGCTTTATGCGACATCTGAGTATCCCGCAGCGTTCCGAATCCATCCGGTTTATGCCGTAAGCGAAGGAGTTAAAGACGATTGGCGCAACAAAGGACATATTACTTTTACCCGCGTTGGACACAGTGGACGGGATGTTTTTGACACAAGCAAGACAATGTTCGTCTATTACCGCGGAGGAGAGGTTTACGTTAACAGCGAAATCATATCCCAATATCCAGATGCGCCTTATAAAATGTGGCTTGACAGGCCCGCGCCCGTATTGGCCGCTTCATCATCGAATTATCCGCTAAGGCATAAAATGGCCGGATTTTATTAAGCCTTAATTTTGCATTAATCCCCGCAATAGCAATATAATTAAAGATTATGAATAACCGCAAACACATATTATTTTTTGTAGATCATAAGTGGAGGGATCTGCTTATCAGTGTTTATATAAAGCTTTTGCTGGAAGAAAGAGGGTATAAGGTAACTATTTCAAGGAACGGTTTTGAATCTATCGTATTGCCTGCTGTTCAGCCGGATGTGGTTATTTTCAATCATGTGTATGAGGATAAAAGAGTAAAGGTGATTAAGAAGTTTAAAGGGAACGGTTTAAAGGTAATTATCCTGCCTACAGAAAACATTCCTGTTATGGATAATGTGAAGAAGTTATTCGCAGGCGCGACGTCTGATCTGTCTGTGGTGGATATGTTTTTTGTCTGGAACTCGGTAGTCGGGGATATCGTGAATAGCGAAAAGACCATTGAACCTGAAAAGCTGAGGGTTATTGGTGTCCCGAGGTATGATATCTACAGGCAGCCGCTGTCCTCTGTGATAATGAGTAAAGATGATTTTCTTGCAAAGTACAACCTTAACAAAAAATATCCTGTTATTACTATGACTACAAATTTTACTCTTGCCGGCTTTGCTGTTAAGAATAAGGAATTTTACGAAAAGGATGTGAAACAGTTAAAGACCGACCGTATAGGATATGGCCAGCGGCTCGCAGGGCAGGATTTGAGATCAAAAGAAATATTTCATCAGGCGTTTTTGAGGCTTATAGAAGATTATCCCGAGGCCAATTTTATTATCAAACCTCATCCGTCTGAAGACCACACACCTTATTATGATATTTTAGAAAAAATCAAAAACAGTCCTGCTCAGGGACGTGTTGCAGTTGTTCTGACAGAGTATATATGGGATGTTCTTAATGCTACAGACATACTGCTTGAGAGGTCGTGCCTTACAGGCCTTGAGGCATGGACTATGGCTAAGCCTACAATTGAACTGCACTTGAATCCGGATGAATGGTACCATTCCCCTGAAATGGCAAGAGGCAGCGATGAGGTCCTGAACTATGGCCAGTTGAGAGAGAGGATAGATTACTATCTTGGCGGCGGCTCAATTGAACCATCCAGGCTCAAAAACAGAGAAGATATTATTAAACGGTGGTGCAATGGCCTGGACGGGATGGCGTCTCTTCGTTTTGTGGATGAGCTTGACAAGTTTCTTCAGGGAGAGCAAAAGGCTGCCAGAAGGTTTTCATGGTCAGATATTAAGAATTATCTGTTATATTATATATTCATATTCCCGGATTACAGGTTACTTGATATGAAGCTTTACAAAAACTGGGGAAAGAAAATTGATAAACTTGGGCGGACTGATAAATATTTCAGGGCGCGGGACATTAAATACTGGGAGGGCAGGCTCAGACCGGTTTTAAACCGCATTGGATATCAAATTTTGTGAGAAAAGAGGCTAGTGAGAAATGAAAGACAAAAAGGTACTTGTTACCGGAGCTGACGGTTTTATAGGCAGTCACCTGGTTGAGGCTCTTTTGGGAGAGGGTTGCCGTGTAAAGGCATTTGTTTATTACAATTCATTTAATTCATGGGGCTGGCTTGACACTCTCTCAAAAGATAAGATGAAGGATATAGAAATTTTTGCAGGGGATATCAGGGACCCTAATGGCGTAAGGGAAGCGGTGAAGGGTGTTGATATGGTTTTTCATCTTGCGGCATTAATCGGGATTCCTTTTTCATATCACTCTCCGGATTCGTATATTGATACAAATATTAAAGGCACCTTAAATATATTGCAGGCGTGCAGGGATTATGCTATTGAGCGTGTTATTGTTACGTCTACCTCTGAAGTTTATGGGACTGCGCAGTATGTGCCTATAGATGAAAAACATCCATTGCAGGGGCAATCGCCTTACTCTGCATCAAAGATAGGGGCAGACAGGATTGCAGAGTCTTTCTACCGCTCTTTTGGAAGCCCTGTTATAATAGCAAGGCCTTTTAACACTTATGGTCCCAGGCAGTCTGCGCGGGCTGTTATCCCGACGATAATAACCCAATTATTGAACAATAAAAAGGAGATTCATCTCGGGGCCCTGCACCCTACGAGGGATTTAAATTACGTAAGCGATATATGCAGGGGGTTTATATCCCTTGCCGGATGTAATGAGGCTGTTGGCAAGGAAATAAATATAGGTTCTGGTACCGAAATATCTATAGGTGATCTTGCGGAACAACTGATAAAACTCACAGGTTCAGATGCGAGGATAGTTTCTGAGGAGCAGAGGAAAAGGCCTGAGAAAAGCGAAGTTGAAAGGCTGGTCTGCGACAACAGCTTGCTCCAAAGACTTACCGGCTGGAAACCCGAGGTCTCTTTAAAGGAAGGGCTTGAAAGGACAATAGCGTGGTTAAGGGATAAGGATAACCTTAACAGGTATAAATGGGATATTTATAATGTCTGAGAATCGTATGATTCCCCTCTCGGAACCGGAGATATCCGGTAATGAATGGAAGTATATTAAGGAGTGTCTTGATACAGGCTGGGTCTCTTCCGTAGGCGGTTATGTTGAAAAATTCGAGAAAATGCTCGCCTCTTACTCAGGGGCAGGGTATGCAGTTGCAACAGTTAACGGTACCTCTGCTTTGCATGTAAGCCTTATAGCCTGCGGTATCAGTCCCGGGGACGAGGTTATTGTCCCGGCCCTGACATTTATTGCTCCTGTGAATGCAGTCAGGTATTGCGGCGCTTATCCGGTCTTTATGGATTGCGATAAAGATACATTGTGCATTGATGTTCAGAAGACATCTGAATTTATAAAAAATGAGTGTGAGCAGGGCAAGGATGGTTTTACCTATAACAGGAAGAGCGGCAGGAAAGTAAAGGCAATTATACCGGTCCACATATTTGGCCATCCTGCGGACATGGCTCCTTTGCTTGAGGTTTCAAAAAAATATAATATCCATCTAATAGAAGATGCTACGGAGAGTCTTGGCTCTGAGTATAAAGGGAAAAAGGCAGGTTCTTTTGGCAGTACAGGCTGCTTCTCGTTTAACGGCAACAAGATAATAACAACAGGCGGCGGCGGAATGGTTGTAACCAATGATAAAGGGCTTTCGGAGAGGATAAGGCATTTATGCACACAGGCCAAAAAAGACCCGTTCGAATATTATCACGATGAAATAGGCTATAACTACCGCCTTACAAATATTCAGGCCGCAATGGGCGTTGCCCAGATGGAGAGGCTTGAGGAGTTTATTGACACGAAAAGGAAGAATGCAGTTATATACAGAGAATTGATATCAGACATCGGCGGTGTTGAATTTTTATGGGAGCAAGGCCGGGCCAAAAGCAATTTCTGGTTTTATACTGTAAGGGTTCCAAAAGAGCACAAGAAAGGGTTGATGGATTTTCTTTTATCAAATAATATCAAGGTGAGGCCTGTCTGGAAGTTAATACATACACTTCCAATGTATAAGGATTCTCAGGCTTATGAAATAAGCAAGGCCTTTGAGATTTACGAGAGTTGTATAAATCTTCCCTGCAGTGTAAATATAGTAAAAGGTGATATTGAATATATAGTTGAAACTATCAGGAGATATTTTAAAAAGGCATGACAGCAGGGAAGGGGATTATCTTAATTGGCGGCGGCGGACACGCAAGGGTTTTGATTGACCTTATCCGGATGTCTGATAAATTCGAGATTGCCGGAATTTTAGACTCTGAACTCAAGAAGGGGAAAATGATTTTGGAGATTCCTGTGCTTGGCAGTGATAACCTCCTCGCTGATTTATATGGCAAAGGTATCAGAAATGCCTGTATTGCTGTGGGAAGCATAAAAGATAACAGCAAGAGAAAGATGTTATATGAAAAGGTTAAAGAGGTTGGTTTTGATATGCCATATTTAATTCATCCGCAGTCTGTTGTATCAAAGAGCGATACAAGAATTTCCGGCGCTGTCCAGATAATGGCAGGCGCTGTCATCCAGCCCGGTGTTTTGATAGGGGAAAATACAATAATAAATACAGGAGCGATAGTTGAACATGACTGCAGTATAAGCAGCCATGTCCACATATGTCCCGGCGCTGTTATATCAGGCGGATGCATTATCGGTGAAGGCGCTTTTATAGGTGCGGGGGCTACGCTTATCCATGGAGTTAAGATAGGAAAGGGTGCATTAATAGGGGCAGGCTCGGTAGTAATTGATAATGTGCCTGAAGGGGCAGCAGTAAAAGGAGTTCCTGCAAGATGAAGACTTTTATTATTGCTGAGGCTGGAGTAAACCATAACGGTGATGTTGCAATTGCAAAGAAACTCGTAGACGCGGCTGTTGAGGCGGGGGCCGATGCTGTAAAATTTCAGACCTTCAAGGCCGGCAAGATAGTTACGGCTACTGCTGCAAAGGCAACCTATCAGACAGAGAACACCGGCGCCGGTGAGACTCAGCTTGAGATGTTAAAGAGGCTTGAACTTTCACCTTCTGCGCATGAGGAATTAGCAGGATATTGCGAAAAAAAAGGTATTATATTCCTGTCAACTCCGTTTGATGCGGAAAGCGCTGATATGCTGGATATGCTTGGCATGAAGATATTTAAAATACCATCAGGTGAAATTACAAACAAATCTCTCATAGAGCATATTGCCCTGAAAAGAAAACCGATAATACTTTCAACAGGCATGTCTTACATCGGCGAAGTGGAGAAGGCAATTGGCTGGATTAATGAGAGCTGGATGCAATGGAATGAAAAGCCTCAACTGACTTTGCTTCATTGTGTCTCAAATTATCCTGCTTTGCCCGAAGACTCCAATTTGCTGGCAATTAAGACAATGGAAAAGGCCTTCAGATTACCTGTTGGGTACTCAGACCATACGCCCGGGATAGAGGTTGCAATTGCCGCGGTTGCATTAGGTGCGAAGGTAATAGAAAAACATTTTACGCTTGACAGGAATATGGCAGGGCCTGACCATAAGGCGTCCCTTGAGCCGGAGGGGTTTAAGACGATGGTAAAGGCGATAAGGAGTGTAGAAAAGTCTCTGGGAGACGGGATAAAAAGACCTGTGCAGAACGAAGAAGATACAAAGATAGCCGCCAGAAGGAGCCTTGTTGCTGCAAGGGACATAATGGCAGGAAAGATAATATCATCAGATGATGTTGCGGTAAAAAGGCCGGGCGATGGCATCTTGCCGGAGTTTAAGGATATTATAGTAGGTATGAGGGCAGGACAAAATATCGCCGCGGATTCAGTAATTAAGTGGGAGTATTTAAAAGATGCGTAAGATAGCGGTTATAACCGGTACAAGGGCTGAATACGGGCTGCTTTACCGGATTATCAAGGAGATTCATGAAGCCCCAGGGCTTAAATTGCAGTTAATCGTAACAGGGATGCATCTCTCGCCTGAATTCGGTTTGACTGTAAGGGAGATAGAAAAAGATGGATTTCCTGTTGCAGAAAAAATTGAGATGCTGCTCTCTTCCGATACTGAGACTTCAATTGCAACCTCTATGGGAGTTGGGATGATAGGTTTTGCGAAATGTTATGAACGCCTGAAACCGGATATTTTGCTTGTTTTAGGCGACAGGTTTGAAATCCTGGCAGCTGTTTCTGCTGCGGTCCCTTTCAGGATTCCGGTTGCTCATATTCATGGAGGAGAAGTTACCGAGGGAGCGATGGATGAGCTTTTTCGTCATGCAATAACAAAGATGAGCCATATTCATTTCCCTGCTGTTAAAATCTATGCCAATAGGATCATGCAGATGGGCGAACAGCCGGAAAATGTCTTTTGCTTTGGCGCGCCTGGTTTGGATAACCTTTATAAAATGAAATTGCTGAATAGAATACAATTGGCAAAGAGCTTAGGGATACCGGCTGAAATGCCGTGGGGAGTGGTCACATATCATCCGGCAACACTTGAAAAAAACAGCGCCGGAATGCAAATGAAAACAATCCTGGATGCATTGGACAGGTTTCCGGAGATATGCTGGATATTTACTCTGCCAAATGCAGATATGGAAAGCAGGGCAATAATTAAGAGTATTGAAGATTATGTTAAGAAAAATTCAGGGAGAACCTTTTTGTTCAGTTCACTCGGCCAGTTGAAATATTTGTCGTTAATGAAGAATGCTGTTGTTATGGCCGGTAATTCTTCGTCTGGAATCATCGAGGCTCCTTCATTTAAGCTGCCTGTTGTAAATATAGGCAGCAGGCAAATGGGAAGGATTAGGGCAAAGAATATAATTGATGTGCCTCTGAGCGGAGAAAATAGAATAGCAGCTGCCATAAATAAAGCCCTTTCCGGGAAATTCAGAAGGTCGTTAAAAGGTTTGAAAAATCCATATGGCAATGGCAGTGTGAGTAAAAGGGTAGTTAATGTGCTGAAAAAAATCTCATTGACAGATAAATGCAGGAAGCATTTTTATGATTTATAAGGCTTAATTTTATGGATAAGACCAAATTTAAATCTTTACTGATAGCTGCTGATACAAGCCTTAAGCAGGCCATGCAGAAACTCAATGATACAGCGGAGAAGATACTTTTTATTGTTGATGAGAATAGCAGGCTTTTAGGAACGGTTACCGACGGAGATATTCGCAGGGGCATAATAGCAGGCACTAAATTTACCGATACCGTTGAAAAGGTAATGCATAAGGGTTTTACCGCAGTGACCCTGAATCAATCATATACAGAGGAAAATGTCAAAAGGTTAATGCTCGAGACTAAACTCGAGCAGATTCCTGTATTGGATGATATGGGAACAATAGTAGATGTTGTCCTGTGGACTAATATTCTGGAGGAAAAGAGCCGGTTAAACCCAGGTCATCTTATTCCGAATCAGGTTGTAATAATGGCAGGGGGAAAAGGGACGAGGCTGGATCCGTTCACAAAAATACTTCCCAAGCCTCTAATCCCGATACATAATAAGCCTATTATTGAACATATAATGGACCGGTTTTACAAGAACGGCTTCCATGAATTCATATTAATACTTAATTACAAAAAAGAGATGATCAAGATGTATTTCGGTGAGAACAATCTTCCTTACAATATCAGTTTTGTTGAAGAAAGCGATTACTGCGGCACTGCCGGCGGATTGTCATTGTTGAAAAATACTTTAAAACAGACGTTCATAGTTACTAACTGCGACACAATACTGGAAGGCGACTATATAGATTTCTTCAACTGGCATAAGGAAAGGCGCAATCTGATGACGATAGTGGGTTCTCACAAGGAAATCACAGTGCCTTATGGTGTTCTCAACATGGGTGACGGTTCACTCATCGGGATAGATGAAAAGCCAAAAATAGACTTGTTTGTGAATACAGGCACCTATATTTTTGAACCTGTTATCCTTGACCTCATCAATGAAAATGAACATATTGACATGGATAAATTTATAGCCAGGGTTAAGGATAATCATAATGAGAGAGTTGGTGTTTTTCCGCATTGGGGAGGCTGGTTTGATATAGGACAATGGGATGAATACAGAAGAAGCCTGAAACATATAGGGGAGCAGAGCGATGAGCTATAAGGGCTTATTTTTATGCGAGGATAAGGTGGCTCTTGTTACAGGCGGCGCAGGCCTGCTGGGCAGGGAGATAGCGAAGGCATTAAATGATTTTGGCGCCAGGGTTTACATTGGTGATGTAGACGAGAAAAAAGCCAAAGAGGTTTCAGGAGATACCGGAATCGGTTATGTACATCTTGATATCACATCTGAAGATTCGATAGGAAAAGCCATGGAAACTGTAATCAGGGATAACGGCGGGCTTGATATTATGGTAAACAGCGCCTACCCGAGGACAAAGGACTGGGGAAACAAAATTGAAAAGGTATCACTTGAGTCGTGGAAGAACAATGTTGACAGCCATCTGGGAGGTTATTTCTTTTGCTGCCGGAAGGCCGCAGAACAGATGAAGCAGCAGGGTGGAGGCACAATTATTAATCTGGCCTCAATCTACGGGGTTGTAGCCCCGGATTTTTCCATATACGAAGGAACAGAAATGACGATGCCGGTTGCATATTCAGCAATAAAAGGCGGGATAATTGCGCTGACAAGATATATTGCAACATATTATGCAAAATATAATGTGAGGGCAAATACAGTTTCTCCGGGAGGCATCTTCGACAACCAGCAAGAGGCTTTTGTTAGAAGATATTCGGACAAGACCCCGCTTGGCCGAATGGGCAGCCCTTCTGAGGTTACAGGGGCAGTAGTATTTCTTGCTTCTGAAGCATCATCCTATGTTACCGGCCAGAACCTGATTGTGGACGGAGGATGGACTGCATGGTAAGGGGATTTAGTTCTTATTTATGAAGGCGCTGGTCGTTGGCTGCGGAGCCTCGGGCAAAAGACATATCAATAATCTGATTAAATTAGACTCTATCGAAGGCATATCGGTATATACAAAAAACAATGACTGCCTGAAGGTCTTTGGCAATAAAGATAAAATTACGGTTGCAGACTCTTTGGATAATATAGAGGCTGACTTCGCACTTATTGCCAACGAGACCTGTAAGCATATAGATACTGCCCTTTTCCTTGCTGCCAAAGGGATGGATTTATTTATCGAAAAGCCGCTTTCACACAATCAGGATAAGACGGATGAGTTGAAGGAAATAGCCAAAAAGAAAAAAATAAAGATATTTGTTGGATATAATTTAAGGTATCTCGGCGCAATGAAATATGTAAAAGATAGATTATCCGAGAAAATCATCGGAGATCTTTATTTTGCCAGGATAGAAGTTGGGCAATTCTTGCCGCTATGGAGGCCTGACAGAGATTACAGGAATTCGTATAGCGCTAGTGTGGCAGAAGGCGGAGGCGTAGCCCTGGATTTATCCCATGAGATTGATTACATGCGATACCTTTTTGGAGACCCCTGTAACTGGAAAGTGCTCAAGGCCAGGGTCAGTAAATTAGAAATAGATTCTGATGACGTATTTGAAGGCATATACAGATATGATAATAATTTCATCTGTAATGTCCATATGGATTATCTGCAGAAGGATAAAAAACGTGAAATAAGGATAGTTGGAAGCGAAGGGATGCTGAACTGCGACTTAATAGGTAAAAGTATTAGAATAATAAAAGGCGATAAAGAAACAGTTATAAATGACAGGGATATGTTTGATATTGACAGGACTTACATGGATGAGTTGAAGCATTTTATCGGAGCCGCGGAAAAAGATATAATACCTGATATTACGCTGGACGACGGCATTAATGTGCTTAAACTTCTGGAGGATGGACAAAGATGAGAATTCTTCTTGTAGTGTATGATAATGATTCATATGTCCACTTTTTTCCTCAGGGCCTTGCATACATTGCTGCCGTGCTTGTAAAAGAAGGTTATGATGTAGAGATATACAATCAGGACAAATTCCATTATCCTGACGCGCATCTTACGAGCTATTTGAATAAAAATAAGTTCGATGTTGTCGGTGTAAGCATCATTGCCGGATATTATCAGTACAGGAAATTAATAAGTATTTCTGACGCCATAAATAGGTCAAGGAACAGGCCTTTTTATATAATCGGAGGTCACGGGCCTGCGCCTGAACCCGAGTTTTTCCTTAAAAAGACACAGGCCGATGTAGTTGTCATAGGAGAAGGCGAGGTTACTGTCATCGAACTGCTGGAGGCAATAAAGAATCGTAGCCCTTTAAATATAATTAAAGGAATAGCTTTTCGCGAAGCAGAAAAGGTAGTAATGAATGAGAGACGGCCGCTGATAAGCGATATTGACTCCTTGCCAATGCCGGCATATGATTTATTCCCTATGGATTATTACAGGCTTTTGAGGATGCCGCATACAACAAACAGTGACTTTGTAATGCCGATGATATCCGGCAGAGGATGCAAGTTCACATGTAATTTCTGCTACAGGATGGATAAGGGTTTCAGGCCCCGAAGCAACGAAGGTATTATCGAAGAAATCAAGTTGTTGAAAAAAGATTATGGCATTACCTATATCGCTTTTGCCGACGAACTCCTGATGTCGTCAGTAGAGAGAACGGAAAGCCTGTGCAATGATTTTATAAAGGCTAAATTGAATGTTAAGTGGGATTGTAACGGCAGATTGAATTATGCCAAACCGGAAGTTTTGAACCTTATGAAAGAAGCCGGGTGCGTTTTTATTAATTACGGTATCGAGGCCATGGATGATCAGGTATTAAAAAATATGAAAAAGGCGCTTACAACAAAGCAGATTATAAAGGGCATTGAGGTGACGCTGGAGGCAGGAATCAGCCCGGGGCTGAATATTATATTTGGCAATATAGGAGATAATAAGGATACATTAAATAAAGGGGTGGAATTTTTGCTTAAATATGACGACGGCGCTCAGATGCGCACTATCCGGCCTGTGACTCCTTATCCGGGCTCTCCGCTTTACTATTATGCGATAGAAAAAGGCCTTGTTAAAGACTGTGAGGATTTCTACGAAAATAAGCATACAAATTCAGACCTGCTGGCGATTAATTTCACAGACATGAGCGATGAGGAATTTCATAAGTGCCTCTTAGATGCTAATACCAGACTGGTAACTAATTATTATCAGAATAAATTACGTGGTACGATCGAGCGTGCCCGGAAACTCTATCTGGAAAGTGACCCGAATTTCAGGGGCTTCCGAACTTTGTGAAGATGTTACTAATAAGTTCATTAGTAAGAAGACATTTTTTCAGTCGTTCTGTCATGCTGGCTTGTCCAGCATCTTTCTTGGGAAAGATTCCCGACAAGCGGGAATGACAGGAAATGTAGTCATACTTATGAACTCCTTAGTAAGTGAGTTTCTCTTTAATTAAAAATGTATAAAAACAATTCTATTTTATGCGTTATACCTGCAAGGGGCGGCTCAAAGGGCCTGCCCGGGAAGAATATTAAGAAACTTTCAGGGAAGCCCCTGATTGCTTATTCGATTGAACAGGCAAAGGGGGCTAAGTATGTAGACAGGATTATAGTCTCTACTGAAAACAGGGAGATAGTTGATATAGCGAGGCGATATGGCGCTGAAGTGCCGTTTATGAGACCTAAGAAACTTGCTACAGACGACTGCAGCATAATAGATGTGCTGCTTCATGCAATGGACTGGATGGAGAATAAGGGGAAATGTAAATTTGATATATTAGTGCTTCTCCACGCAACTGCGCCGTTAAGGACTATCGAAGATATAGACAATTCCATAAAATTACTGGTAGATAAAAAAGCCGATAATGTCTTCTCTGTCAGCGATGCCTACCGGAACCCTTATTTTAATATGGTTGAGGTCAGCGATGACAATAAAGTGCGTCTTGTAAAAAAAGGAAAATTTGTAACCAGACAGTCTGCCCCGCCGGTTTATGACATGAACTCTTCAATATATGTGTGGTGGAAAGATATTTTTCTTAAAAAGAAAGGTTTGTTCCTCAAAAAAACCCGCATATATGTTATGCCGCGTGAAAGGTCTGTAGATATAGACGAGCCTCTGGACTTTAAGATTGCTGAAATGTTGTTGAAGGAAAAGGGGAAATTTTAATATAAAAATCCCCCTAATTCCCCTCTATCAAGAGGAGTGCATGGGTGTGTCTCTTTTATGCTCATAAAAAAAATATTCCTTAACACCGCTGTCAATTCAGCAGGGAAATTTATCTCCTTTGCCTTCCAGATTTTTATCATCACATATCTCATAAAAACTCTGGGCAAAGACGCTTACGGCATGGTTGTTCTGGCGCTGGCGCTTGTGGCAAACACCAACCTTCTTGAGGCGGGATTTGGTCTGTCGGTCACTAAGTATGTGGCTGAGTACAAGGCAAAGGGGGACATGGAAAGGCTCCTCCGTATCGTTAACACCA
>Ga0265292_1001406_pt1 | contig 21304 bp, 18 predicted proteins | sample Munlanlewell296A_FD_189080 | JGI IMG/M metagenome (GOLD analysis project Ga0265292, IMG submission 189080) | Leachate microbial communities from a municipal landfill in Southern Ontario, Canada - Leachate well 296A | ecosystem: Engineered > Solid waste > Landfill > Unclassified | place: Canada... | reverse complement strand
CGGATCGACGCCGTATTGTTCTTTAAACCGGACTCTGGATACAGCACTGTAGTCGGACGATTCATCGAGTGGAACATTCACCGGATACCGGATATAATCCATCTGAATACCAGCCAGATCGGAATAAGTTGTTCGGATTTCCCGATATAACGATGCAATAAAATCCTGTGCCTGTGGATGAGCGGGATTAAGATAGAGGTATCCCGGTTCTGCAGCAGAGATTTTTTCACCATTGCGTTTCACCAATTGCCATTCTGGATGATTCTGCAGGATTGGTCCCGAAGAGGTGTCTTCGTCTATTCCAACATATCCAACAAAGAATGTGTGGACCCATGCATGGATCTCCACACCATGTTTTTCCCCTTCATCAATAAATACCCGCAACGGATCGAATCCGATAAATTCTTTTTTTTGTTGAGTAATAAATCCGGGATAGATCGACTCACCACGCCAGATTGTTTCAAGAAAGATCATATTAAATCCCGACTGTGCTAGCCGCTGTACAGTTGCGGCAATCTCATCACTATTTTTCTCCGATGGTCTGTGCCACACTCCCCTTCCTTCCACTGCTGGAGATACTGTGGTACGATATTCAATCTCATCCAGCAAGCGCATTCCTTCATCATACAATGAAGAATCGACGGAAGGTACGGCAACCGCATTGGGTGCATCGCGGACTATTTTTAGAGAATCGATCGCAGCTTTAAGTGACGATCGTTCTGCTTCGGATAACTGAGCTTTGATCTTTTCATATTTCCGAATCAGCTCGCCTTTGCGCATGTCCGAATAAATGCGAAACGATTCCATATCGAAACTTACAGTCACGGATGTATCCGTACGGAGGATCTTTGCGCCCACTTTAACATTCCGCTGCAGGAACACACGCGCTCTTCCGTGTCCGGACAGTACGTATTCTCCCGGCCGAATCGGTGAATTGTTTCCGCCGATTTTAATAACGATATCATCTTTCACCGTTGCTTCTGCGCCCCACTGATTCGTTCCGGTTGTGGTTGTGCCGTACTCCGAAGTATAAATGATCAATTGATGTTCACCGCGTCCGCCGGGATAGTCGCGCATATTCTTCGGATCAGTCGCTGCAACAGGATACGTCTGCGATTCACTTTGGCAGAACACAACAGAAGTAAACAGTATGAGTGTGGCAACGGACTTCATAAAATAATTTCGGATAACGAGCCTGTTTTTCTTCCGCTCACGATAAATTCGTGAACGATCTGCAGTGCCGTCATTTGTCCAGGCCATACGCACATTGCTTTTGCTTTGTCGATGGTGTGCCACTCGAACTGATAATGTTCGTCTGAAAGCACGGGATTGGTGTTCGGAGGGACTTGAGCAGCGAAAACCACTGTGTGGTGCAATGTATCATATTTGACGGAAAAGAACGTATTCACATGTGGAACGATCCAGAATTTCTGTGGCACATAACCGGTCTCTTCATTTAATTCCCGCAGGGCACCTTGTACTGCCGTCTCCCCTTGCTCGATGGAGCCGGTGACGATCTGCCATATATCGGGGTACACTTTTTCTGTTAACGAACGGCGCAGCATCAAATACTGCGGTTCCTTATTTTCGAACGAGAAGATACACACTTCAACGATACTACAGGAAATGTTGGTCATGGATTATTATCAGGAATGATTTTTATTCAAAAAACTGTAACTACTCAGCGTAAATTTTATCAAGCAAAATATATTGGTCAATCTGAGCACCCGAATGACCGATACTATCGGGCAGACAGCGAAGAATCCGTATTACACATCGTCGAATTTGTTACTCTTCGTATCGGATTCTTTGCTTCGTTCGCTATACAACAGCAGAACTTGTGCAGAATGACGACCATAGTATATTGATTGTTACCATCACCGAGTAGTTACCAAAAAACTATGATTTAGAACAATTTTTAAATCATACCACAAACAGTCATTCTGGTCGAGTGACGTATTCACAACCATCCTTCGACGCGTTGTACTCGCTGAGGACTTACCCAGGATGACCGAATGCCATATACGTCGAAGAACATCTGTGTCATTTTTATTTCTAGTGTGTATGCTTTTTCAGATTCGCGATTTCATCTTTCGACAATTTTCTTATCTGGCCGGATTGTAATTCACCCAGCAATACTGGACCGATCGCAATCCGCTCCAATTCTATTACCGGAAATCCGATACTTTCAAACATTCTTCGAATCTGGCGATTCTTTCCTTCAACGACGGTAATCTCACATTCTGAAACATTGTTTTCAGAAAACATTTTCGAAATACGGGCGGGCATGGTCGTGTATCCATCCTCCAGTTCTATACCTTCGGATAATTCGCTCAGCACTTCTCTATTCAATACTCCTTCACACACCACTTTATATGTCTTAGGAAATTTGGATCCGGGATTCGTGAGCTTTTCCCCCAATTGACTGTCATTGGTTATCAGCAATGCACCGCTCGTATCTTTATCGAGTCTTCCCACAGGGAAAAGATGTCCGGCATCATGCACCGATCGCTCCGCCTTTAACAAATCGTAAACCGTTTTACGGCCGCGTTCATCCACTCTTGTTGTCACAACATCGACCGGTTTATTCATCAGCAGATACACGAATGATTTTTCCTTCGTAACCGCGGCGCCTTCAACAATAATCGAATCTTTCGATGGATTCACCCTGAACGATAACGATGTAATCACTTTCCCATTTACCGAAACAACACCGTCAGTCACAAGCTTTTCCGCCTGACTTCGCGAACAAAATCCCAATTTCGACAATGCACGGGGTAAACTTACCACCCGAAAATCCTGTTTCTTCTTCATATTCCGATTCAATCTCGTAATCCTTTCATTCCGCCTTTTCCCTGGGCAAATCGGACGGCGTTACGAATTGCTTCCGCAGCAGCTTCCGCGGCGCATTCTGCGACGACGTCAACCGGATATAACACCTCACCGGAAGAGAGTGCGAAGGCTACATCACCGTCGAATGTTGTGTGGCACGGCTGAATCGCTCGCGCCATTCCATCATGTGCTCGTTGTGCTACACGGTTTGTGTCGACTTTGCTTAATTTTGCATTGGATGCAACTACAACGAGCGTGGTATTTGTATTCCGGGTTAATAAAAGATCGTTTTTAAAATATTCCAGTCGTTCTTTGCTTGTAAAAAATTTTCCATCAATCCTTGCGCCTGCGACAGTCGTTCCATCATGGTCAATGATATCACCGACAGCATTGACCACAGCAATTACTCCGACGATCAACGATCCCAACCGAATGGAGGAAGTGCCAACTCCCCCTTTCATTGCGGAATCAAACCCATTCCATTTTCCGACAACAGCACCTGTTCCGGCTCCGACGCTTCCCTGTTCCACATATCGCCCTGCTTGTTGACACGCCGCATAGGCATTTTCCTGTGTCGGAAAAACAGTAGTACTGCCGAGATTCATATCAAAAATGATTGCCGACGGAACGATCGGAACAGTAATCCACGGAGTTTTGTATCCAATCCCCTTCTCGGACAAATATTTCATCACACCGTTTGCGGCACCGAGTCCGAACGCACTGCCGCCGGAAAGAAGGATCGCATGAACCTCCTGCATCTGTTTGTCCGGAGCGAGCAGGGCAAACTCGCGAGAGCCCGGGGATGAGCCACGGACATCGCAGCTGGCGACTGTTTTCGGCGGGCATACGATAACTGTGCAGCCGGTGAGATTCACATCGTCCGTGTAGTGACCAACCAGAAAGCCGGGAACATCGGTAATCATAATTTTAGATACGACAAGATGACACTGCACGCCATGGCGGCATTCAGCGATTCTGCTTTCCCGAATTGAGGAATCTTGATCCGCTTATCCGCCAAAACAGAAATATTTTCGGAGACTCCATGGGATTCGCTGCCGATGACAATAACCGATCGTTTTGAAAATGCGATTGTTCTCACATCTTCACTTTTTTGTAATTCAGTGGAATACATTGTACAGCCTGCATTGCGGCATTCCGCAAGAGACTCAGTCAGGTCAACATCGGTCAACACCGGAAGGTGGAACAACGATCCCATCGTTGACCGGACCACTTTGGGATTGTACATATCGACCGAATGTTTGCCGATCAACACTGCATCAACGCCGAACCAATCGCATGCACGGATGATAGTGCCGAGGTTTCCCGGATCGTTAATAGCATCCAACGCAATTATCAACGCCTCAGATTTCCGCAGCACGGACGAAAATGCGGCAATGTGATTGAATTGAGGAAGTACGGCAATAATTCCCTGCGAGGTGACCATATCGGAAATACTCTCGATCTCTTTTGCTTTTGCCTGATAGATTGCGCGTGATGACCGTTCCAACAGCGAAAGGAGTTTATATTCTTCCACATTGTGCGGATCGTACAGAATTGTATCACATTTCACACCAGAGTTCACCGCTTCCTCAACGCTCTTCCATCCTTCAACAATAAATTTTCTCTCAGCATCCCGCGTTTTTTTCGTCAATAGGCCCTTCACATCTGTCAGTACCCGTTTGGTAAGAACATTCTCCGTTCTACTCATACACTCCCCACACTTCACGAAGCGTATCAGATATTTCGCCAACGGAGGCATACAATTCTACCGAACGAAGGATATGCGGCATAACATTTTCCATTCCTTGCGCTGCGATTTTTAATCCTGCCAAGGCGCTTTTCACTGCGTCGTTATCTCGGGAAGATCTGACCGTCCGCAAATTCTTTATCTGCTCATCCCGGATGGATTCGTCGACCTTCAATAATTCTTCCGAACTTTGTTCATTCACAATAAATTCATTTACGCCGACGATGATCTTAGCTTTTTCATCAATTGCGCGTTGGTATTTGTATGCACTATCTGCGATTTCCGTCTGAAAGAATTGTTGTTCGATCGCCTTCACGGCCCCCCCCATACCGTCGATTTTCGCGAGATATTCCTTCACGCGCTCTTCCATTTCATTTGTTAACGATTCCACATAATACGAACCGGCTAGCGGATCGACCGTATCGGTCACACCGGATTCATAGGCTATCACTTGCTGCGTGCGCAGAGCTAACCGAGCCGATGCTTCTGTTGGCAAAGCCAATGCTTCATCCTTTGCATTGGTATGCAGGGATTGTGTTCCGCCGAGAACAGCGGCGAGCGCCTGCAGTGTAACGCGGGGGACATTTGTATCGATCTGCTGGGCGGCAAGGGACGAACCTGCCGTTTGTGAATGAAAACGGAGTTTCAACGAATCGGGATTCTTTGCCCCGAACTCTTCCTTCATAACGGTTGCCCACAACCGGCGGGCTGCGCGGAATTTTGCCACTTCTTCAAACAAATTATTGTGCGCATTAAAAAAGAAAGAAAGCCGGGGAGCAAACAGATCAACATCAAGTCCGGCGTTTATTGCCGCACGGACATACGCTTTTGCATTCGCAAGAGTAAATGCGAGTTCCTGAACCGCGGTGGAACCTGCTTCGCGGATATGATACCCACTGATGGAGATAGTATTCCAGCTAGGGAGGTATTCACTGCACCAAGAGAATGTATCTGTCACTAATCTCATTGAAGGTTGTGGAGGATAAATGTGTGTTCCACGGGCAATATATTCTTTCAGAATATCATTTTGAATGGTGCCGGAAATCTTCGACAGATCTGCATGTTGTTTTTTTGCCAGCGCAACATACATGGAAAGTAAAATCGATGCAGTTGCGTTGATGGTCATGGATGTCGAAACGGATTGAAGCAAAATACCGTCAAATAACATTTCAATATCCGCAAGCGTATCAATGGCAACTCCTACTTTCCCCACTTCACCTTCGCTCATCGCATGATCGGAATCGAATCCCATTTGCGTAGGTAGATCGAATGCGACGGACAAGCCGGTTGTTCCTTGAGATAATAGATACTTATACCGTTCGTTGGACTGACGGGCTGTTCCGAATCCGGCGTATTGTCGCATCGTCCAAAAGCGGGAACGATACATTGAAGGATGTACTCCACGGGTAAAAGGAAAAGATCCGGCGTCTTCCAGTGTTTTTGTCGGATCAACATCCGATGCTCCATATTGCTGTTTTACCGCAATGCCGGAATCTGTTTTAAACTGTTTTGTTACCATTCTGATCCCGTTTCGTGAGGAAGTGATAGATAACCGATGGAATGAAAATAAGAAAGATGAGGACAATATGAAATACGAAATACAGAACGGCAGATATGACGATGCTGGCAAGCAGTATACCGATTGAAATGTATCGCGTTTTTTGATTGTTCTCCACGATCATTCCCTCCATTGAACTTTTTTGAGTATCGTGCCGTTCGTTTCAAAAACGACCGCCCCATCCTGATCGGTGCGATAGACCTGCGAACCGGCGGCGATCAACCGTTCAATCACCCGTTTGGACGGATGACGGAACTTATTAAACTGAGCCACCGATATTACCGAGTGTGCCGGCATAACATACGAAATAAATCCTTCAGAACTGCTGGTGGAAGAGCCATGATGTCCCGCTTTCAACAAATCTGCACGCAGGAAATCCCCATAAACTCGGACAATGTGTTCTTCCGCTTCCGTCTCGGCATCGCCGGTGAATATCATGGAAATTGATCCATACTGTAGTTTGAACACAACCGACGATCCATTCAGATCGGAATAACCGTTGGAAGAATCTGTATCTATAAACCGCGGTGTCGGGTGAAGAATATACATTTTCACATCGCCAAACGACATCACTGTCCCCGCCTGTACCGCTGTATGAGTACTATTGTGGACTAAACTGTCATAGAGCTCAAACAATCTGGAGAAGGTCTGTTGTCCGGCATCGATCGTTTGCCGCACTGTGAAATTCTTCAAAATATATGGAACACCTCCCAGATGGTCTGCATGTGGATGCGTAGTAATGACCGCATGAATCTCCGAAATTCCGTTTCGTCGAAGAAACGGCGCGACATTACGTTCTCCAGCATCATACCCTGGCGAGTATGGACCAGCGTCGATAAGAATTGTTTCACCTGTCGGGAATTGAATCACAGTTCCGTCTCCCTGACCAACATCTAAAAATGTAATACGGAGATTTTTTTCTGCATTATCGAAAACAGAAGCATACAAAAGCACATTCGCCGTTACCAACAAAATAAATACGAATCGTTTTACTATTACGCGATTTCCGATATTGAACCACACGCCGATGATGAGCGAATAGATAATTGTCTCTTGTATACCGAACGTTGCGGTATGTACAATAGCATACGGTACTTGTTCCGCCCACTTCACAAAGTTCAGAGTCACCACTGCGATCAATTCATTTACTTCGCTGAAACAGGAAGCGAACACCATGGAAATACTACCGAGAATCGCTCCGCTAAGTCCGATCGTCACAACCACTCCCACCAGCGGAACAACAACAAGATTTGCAAAAAGAGAAACGATCGACACTTTCCCAAAATAAAATGCCGTAAACGGCAGTGTGCCGATTTGCGCCGCCAAGGATACTGCGAACAACTGCCACACAGTGTTCATTATCTTGAATTCCTCTAACGGTTCGGGAATTTTTGGAATCAGCTCATTTAGCTTTGGATAAAAGTAGACGATGGAAAAAACGGCAGAGAACGACAACTGGAATCCCACATCAAACAATTGTTTCGGCTCGAACAGCAAAATGACTATCGCAGAAACTCCAAGCACATTGTATACATCGGTCCGCTCTTCAAACAGTTTTCCCAAATACATCACCAGCATCATAATGGTCGCCCGAACCACCGACGGAGTTGCTCCCGTGAGATACATATAGTAGATGAGCATCATCATCACCAGGATAATCTTTGGCTTGCGGGAAAAACGGAGGAGTCCGACAACTACGACGATAATCTCTGCCACCAGTACCACATGCGAACCAGAAACAGCCAGAACGTGGATTGTTCCAGTGTTCATAAATGCAGTTTTGATCTCATCGGAGATCTCCGTTCTATCCCCTAACAACAGTCCGATCAAAAAATTCGCTTCATCCCCTCGCATTACCGTTCGGATTGTTGTTATGACGAATGCTTTCGACGGAAAGATGATATACTCAAACAACGGATTCGTAATTCTCTCTTCCAATATCGAAACATTTGCATATCCACGAACAGAAACTGTTGCACAGATGTTATTCAACGCCAGATATTCCTTGTAACTAAATTCTCCGGGATTCCGTTCTGCACTCGGCACCTGCAATATGCTTGCGAATGTAATTTCCGAACCATACAGTATCTTTACTGGCGTTTCATTCTTCCGTCTATCCGGATAGATTGTTACGTACGCCTTCCCTTCCGTTTCTACTGTATCGATATCATTAGCAACTGAAAGAATCTCAACGAGCAGTTTTGTTTTCTCTGCTGCAACATGCGGTTCATCCAACACGCGGCAACGGAACGTCAGCGAGTCGGAGATTGTGAGAAAACGAGAGATATGACGATGATCCTGCAATTGAACGGAAACCGAATAAGATGCGGCTGCCGAAAAAAAGAGCGCCGCCAAAAACAATAATGATGGATAACTTTCTCTTCCTTGCAGTGATCTCCGCAGTAATACATTACCGAGTGCGGCACAAAACAGGAATGCTGAAAAAAGTGCGCTAACGTACCATTCAAATCCTGACAGTTTTGCCGCAATGATCCCTGCGATAACGGCAAAAGCTCCTGTAAGTGCAGGGCGCTTCGTCATACGTTCTACAGCATTGAAAAATAAGAAATAACCGCAGGAGTGACGTGTGTGAGGTTTTTAATACGCGCGGAAAAATGGGGGTGGTGTTTTCCAATCACAATCAACGGAACAGGGTTTTTTGTGTGTGTCTTCACGGAAAGATCTTCGATGTTTCCATGGTCGCTGATCATTAAGAGCAGGTCTTTTTCATGATTAAATTTTTCTATAATACCGGAGATAAATCCATCCATTCGTTCAAGCATCTCCGTCGCTAACGGCATTTCCTGGGAATGTCCGGCATAATCCGTAACAAAATATTCAAAAAAAATCAGATCATGCTGTTGTCCCAATCGATAGAATAAATTACCTGCCGAGTACGGATCGGTCGGCGATACATCAGGGTGTCCGAGTTCGTGCCAGCGTGTACCAGAGATATCTGCAGAGATCGCCGTCTGCGCTTTCACCTGTTCATGTGTGTTCAAAAATTTTCCCGTGGAAAGATACGAGAGTGCAATGGTTGGCACCCTTCCTTTCGGTCCGAGAATATACTCTAGATAGCGATTCGGATATCCGTTGGCGAAAAAAAACGACCGGTTCATTCGCTGCAACTGCGCAAACAGGTTTTTTTCCTTAATAATGGGAACAAGCGTAGAATATGGATGAGGGCCGAAGTGTTTCCCCACAAACCGAGAGGCATTCACACCTGTCATTATCGCTGTCTGTCCGGTACCGCTTTGGGGTAATCCGGCGACTCTCAGCGTGGTGTTCACCGGGGAAAGGGAAACGGTTTCCGATGAGAACCGTTTAAACTGTTGAGATGGAACATTCCCACCGAACAATTTTCGGAATGTCGGCAGGTTCGAAGAAAAAAACGGATTTCGTTTCGGATTATTGTCTCCGTAGCCGACGCCGTCCCAGAATATGAAATAAAGAGCCATGGAGAATTTTTAAAATAGTGGAATTGTATAGCTAAAAGCGTACATCAGGTAGTAGGTATTGCGTACCAGCGAAACATTGATCCTGTAATTTTGACATACTTGTCCAAAATAAATCATAAAAGAGAAAAACTTGTTCCTTCTTTTCTTGACGGGGTTCCGAAGGAATGCTGACATGGTATAAACATTTGGTCGGCACAAGAAAAGAAGCAAAAGAACTCCGTGCGAAATGTATCGCGCACGATGAATCCCGTTCGCTCATGCCCATTGAGGGCGCTCATTGCGCCATCAAACGTCCCTTCATGATTTCATGACCCCCTCTGCATCTCCCCCTTGGTAGGTGGAGAAAAAACTCGCTCAATCCACCTAAATTTCGCCCCCCACCCACATCAGTACGATTACAATGTTAACTCAAGGGGCGTACTTCATATATTTTGTAAAATTCTTTTTTCTTTGACATGTTTTGACTGATGTTATACTCCAAGAGCTTTTATTTTGGACAGCTATGATTTTGATTCTACAATTACCGTTACCGGACCATCATTAATAAGAGCAACCTCCATCATCGCACGAAAAACACCGGTGGAAACACGATCCTTCCCAAGTAACATGCGCATGTATTCCACAAACTGATCATAGATCGGTTCGGCAAGTTGCGGAGGGGCGGCTTCAATAAAACTTGGACGGTTCCCTTTTCTGGTGTCTCCATAGATGGTAAATTGCGAAACAATCATCACCTTTCCGTTCGCATCATTCACCGAAAGATTCATCTTTTCATCCGCATCTTCAAATATTCTTACTGCAGCGCATTTTTCCGCTACATATTTCGCCTCTTCAGCAGTATCGCCGTTCTTGATGCCAAGCAAAATCAGCAGACCGTTATCAATGCGGCTATAGAGTATACCGTCTATAGTAACGCTTGCGGACGAAACACGTTGAATAATAGCTTTCATAAAGTTTAGGGATAGTTAGTAAACCGTTTTGACGTACGTCAATAATGCATCGCTTCTCAACGTTCTGACTGTAAATAACTAACTGATGTTACGCAAAACAAAACACTGGTCATGGTGAGCACGGCGCAGGCATAACCTCTTAGGTCATCCTTCTGCCAACAGCATCCCTTCGGAACAAAAAGCTAAGGATTTGCCCAGTATGATCGAATACATACGGATAGATATTAGCGTTAAAAAACAAATTCTTAAAGCTACATTGAAGAAGAACGAATCGATATTCAGTATTGCACTCATCTCTCGTTTTTAATTAAATACTCACGTTACGCAAAACAAGAAAAACGGTCACGGTGAGCAAGGCGCAGGCTAAGATAGTTACGTCATCCTTCTGCCGAAGGCATCCCTATCGGGAGACGCATCCTTTCCCGCAGGGATTCCTTCGGAACAAACAGCAAAGGATTTGCTCAGGATAAACGCTGTTTCTGCACCGCGTCGAACCATTCTTACCTTTTTGCGTAACATCAGTTAAATAGAGACATTTGAACAATCTCATGTCAATGTCATACCGAGGAGCGCCTGCCTGCCGGTACCCAAGGAACACCGTTGATGCAGGCAGGGAGCGACGAACCTGCCCGCCGGCGATCAGACGGGGAATCTCGTTTTTCCACTCAAAGGGAACAACAAGATTTTTTCGCGAAGTTTATACTAAGCGAATGTGCTCAGAATAATAAAGGACAATCTATTTTTTAGATGTTTCAAATAGATCGATGCTTGCAAAAAAACAGATGCCTATTGATTCCTCGATAATCTTTCACGATCACCTCGTCGGAGAAGTCGGCAGATTTAAATATTTCGAGTACACTTTCCGATTGGTTATATGCGTGTTCCATTCCTACGATGCCGTCATCCGTCAATGCGGCCTGTGCAAAATGAGCAATTTCTGGATAGAATTTCAACCCATTTGCATTGTCCGTTAAGGCAGTAACCGGTTCGTACTCTTTTACCTCCGGAGCAACCTGCGTCAGCTCGGCAATGGAAATATACGGTGGATTTGAGATAATGCATTGAAACCGCTGCGGGAATGTCTCCGCCTTCAACCCCATCATATCTGCTTTGAGAAACTTCGTTCTGTCTGAAACATTATTTCGTTCCGCGTTTCGGGCAGCAACCACTAATGCTTCTTCACTGATATCAATCCCCGTCACAAATGTGTGAGGAAGTTTTACCGCCAGACTGACGGCGATACAACCGCTGCCGGTACCGAGATCAAGAATAGAAAGTTCTTTCGAATCGAAGAAACGTTGTTTAATGAGCGTCAGTGCCTGATCGACAAGCAATTCAGTTTCCGGACGGGGAATAAGCACACTCCGATCGACAGAAAATTTCAATCCCATAAATTCCGTTTCGCCGAGAATGTACTGCAGCGGTTCATTCACCAGCCGTCGTTTGAGCAGAGATTTGAACAGCGCAAGTTCCTGTTCTGAGAGAGGTTGATCAAATTTTGTGTAGAGTTGTATCCGTTGCAGGTGTAAGATGTGCGACAACAGCAGTTCAATGTTTAACCGCGCATCATCAATATTTTTTTCAGCCAGATATCCCGTCCCCCACGTGATGAGCTCAAGGATTGTCCAGATTTTTTTTCCGGAATCAGCAGCGCCCAATACTTACTTCTTTCCTTTCGTCGATTTCCCGGCTTTCGACTTTGTCTTCATGGATTTTGCCGGCGTGGAATTTTGTTTCTTCTTGTCAGCAGTTGCGACCGTATTTTTTTTGCTGGCAGTGCGCGCTTGCAACTGCGCAGATGCGGTACGCGACCGAACAACTGTTCTGGACATGTCATCGTCCTCATCGTCGTCATCAGTACGTTTTTTCTTTTCGTACTTCTTCAACCCGACAACCTGGTCCTGGTTAAACCCCAACTTCTCCATCTTTTCCACTTCAAAAAAATCTTCCCCCACTTCGTATTCCCCCTCTTCTTCTCCGACATCAACATCTTCAATTTCGTCCTCAATCTTTGCCGCCACAAAGACAAAGCGTTTATCCGCTTCAATCAGGAATTCAAAATCGCCGAGGTTTTCCGGCATGTCGAATTTCAGCAACTCTGCCCGTTCTGCCATTTCATCCCACAGTTCCAGAATCGGAACTTCTTTGGTTTTATGGGATTCTAAATATTTTTCGGCTTCCGATAATAATTTTTCGTACATACTGGCCTCCTAATCGAACGATCCTTTCCTTGGTATGAAATTGGGTTATTGTTTCCGATACCGGACAATGCCGCCGACCACGGTCATTTCCACTTCCGTCGTCAGAATTTCTTTTGGTGAAACAATCATAATGTCTTTTGCTAGCATGACAAAATCCGCAAGCTTTCCCGCCTCAATACTCCCTTTTTCTTGTTCCATAAATTCAGCATAAGCCCCCCACATCGTAAACGATCGGAGCGCCTCTTCGCGTGTCATCCGCTGATCGATATACCAACCGCCGTTAAACAGAAGCGAGTCTTTGATCCCATCTGCCGAAAGCTGAAACTGTTCCGCAACATCTGCTGCAGAACGGGGAATTCCAACTTTATCTTGCCGTGTTACGGCCGCATAAAATCCATGGAGTGGATTCGGTAATTCTACAGGAAAATCCGAACCGGAGGGAATAATATTACCGTCATCAAGCAGCGAACGCCAAGCATACGCTCCGCGAACTCTGTCCGGTCCTAATCGCGCTTGTGCCCAATACATATCCGACGTTGCATGAGTCGGTTGCATGCTGGGAATAATATGTAATTTTTTAAAACGCTGGATATCGTCCGGTGCGATCACTTGTGCATGTTCAATTCTCAGCCTAGCACGTTTCGCCTGTTCCGGATAGCGCTGCGCTGCTTTTTCAAACTCATTCAGTGCAATTCTATTCCCCCTATCACCGATTGCGTGAATCGCGATCTGAAATCCTTTTTCAAGTCCTTGTTCCGACATTAAACGGATAGAATCAGGCGACGTCGTAATCAATCCACGATGCTCCGGTTCGTCACTGTACGGTTCAATTAGCGCGGCACCACGCGAACCGAGTGCACCGTCCAGATACAATTTGATCGAACGGATAGTAAACATACTGTTTAATTTATCTATGTACGGTCCTGTTTTCAGCATGTCGGAAAGCAGTTCACCACTTCCACCAATCAGTGCATAAATGCGCATTGGCAATTGCTGACGGTCCGCTAATTCTCGGTATAGTGCATAATCTTTTTTGTCAATCCCCATATCGTGAACACTGGTGATCCCTAATTTTAAACATTCACTGAATGCCAAGTTGTAATGAATTTTCAACTCTTCAGTTGAATACTCCGGAACGATGTTTCGAATCACCGATTCTGCATTATCAATAAAAATCCCAGTCGGATTCCCCAACCGGTCTCTGACGATCTGTCCCCCTTCGATTACCATCGGCATATCGGTGGATTTTTTCGCTATCTGCATAGCGGCGGAATTCACCCAGATTGCGTGACCGTCTATTCGGTTGAGAATAACAGGATTGTTCGGCGCCACTTTATCGAGCATCACTGAAGAGGGAAATGGTTTTTGCCTTGTTCCTTTTCCCCAATCGTTCTGGTCCCATCCGCGTCCCCTGATCCACTCTCCCGGTTTCATATCTTTCACTTTTTCTGCGACCATTTCCGCAATCTGCTGTGACGATTCGGTGCCGTAGAGGTTCAGTTCGGAAAGACTCTGACCAAGTCCCATTACATGTGCGTGTGCATCGATTAGTCCGGGTACGATCGTCTTCCCTTGCGCATCGATCACATTTTGTGATGTGTACTGATTTTGTATATCTTGTGTGGTGCCAACGGCAACAATTCTGCTTCCGCGGATCGCAAACGCTTCGGCGCGGGAGTTGGATGCATCGACAGTGTACACATTTGCGTTGACGATCAGAAGATCGACGATCCGTTTGCGGGATGCGATGGTCATGAACGTAGAAGCGGCAATGATCAGTGCGAGCAGTATGAGAAGAATATTTTTCATCGTTGTGTATTACCTTCACCGAAAATTACAAAAGGGATTTTCCAAAAGCCAATACCTTTTTCCTTCTGAGCGGAAGCAACAAACGGTAAAAATAAATTAACTGTTGACTCTTAGTGATTTTATTGTAGAAAATACCTATAGGTGAAGCATGAAAGAATTCGATGAATTTGTCTCTATTATGAAACACCTTCGCACCGAATGTCCGTGGGATAAGGAACAAACACACGAATCCTTAAAGAAACATTTTGTAGAAGAAGCGTATGAGGCGCTGGACGCCGTCGACCGGAAGAATTTCAACGACTTGCGCGGAGAATTAGGAGATGTTGCATTGCAAGTGGTTTTTCATGCAATTATTGCCGAAGAAGAACAGCAATTTACATTGGAAGAAGTATTCACAGAAATCAATCAAAAGTTGATCCGCCGTCATCCACATATTTACGGCACTGCGGTGGTTAATAACGGTGCGGAACAATCTGCACTATGGGATAAGATTAAAATGACCGAGGGACGGATGTCCGTTCTCGAAGGAATCCCGATGAATCTGCCGGCGCTGATGAAGGCAGAAAAAGTACAGAAGAAAGCAGCAAAAGTAGGATTTGAATGGAAACAGCGGAAAGATGTTTGGAAAAAAGTGGAAGAAGAAATGGCCGAACTCCACGAAGCAGTTGCATCGAACGATAAAAAACATACGCATGAAGAATTCGGCGATCTCCTCTTTTCACTGGTGAATTACGCCCGCTTCATCGATGTCGATCCAGAAGAATCGTTGCAGGCTACCGTCCTCAAATTCACACACCGCTTTCAATACATCGAAAAGAAATTGATTGAACAAGGAAAAGATATTCACGTTACAAGTCTGGAAGAGATGGACCAATTATGGAATAAGGCGAAGACTGAAGTACAGTGAATCGTCGTGGAGAAAGATTCACGAGCAATTCCATCGACAAGTTATAGTTTTGCAATTAATATTTTGGTGATTCTTTCATCGGATACCTTGCGAAGATACGCAATGTTTTTTCCGACCTTTTCCAGAAATTGCACCGAAAATTTTAGATCGTACTTATCCAAAATAAATCATACAAGAGAAAAACTTATTCCTTCTTTTCTTGACGGGGTTCCGAAGGAATGCCGACATGGTATAAAGATTTGATCGGCACAAGAAAAGAAGCAAAAGAACTCCGTGCGAAATGTAACACGCGCGATGAATCCCGTTCGCTTTTACCCATTGATGGCGCTCATTACGCCATCAAACGTCCCTTCATGATTTCACCCCCCCCCTCTGTATCTCCCGCTTGGTAGGGGGAGAAAAAGCTCACTCAATCCTCCAAAATTTCGCTCCCACTCACATCAGTACGGTTGCAATGGTAACTCGTGGGGCTTACGTCATATATTTTGTAAAATTCTATTTTATTTGACATGTTTTGATTGATGGTATACTCAAAGAGCTTTTTATTTTGGACAGCGAAAAATGTCCTCCCTGGTTAGGCTGTTGCTTGGTATTATGATCCAACCGAAAGCCAAGCTAATCGTCTTGACATTCAATATGTTGAAATCCACAGTTTCGGCACTATAGCACGCTCACCTCTGGTTCGAGGAAATAAACTTGAATTCGTCATTATTCTATTTTTCGAATCCAAAAACTTTGACTTGCTTGAGTCCTAAACAATTGAGCACATTTTTCAGGATATTTCAATTTGATGTAATTGCCTGCCCATATTACTTCAAACGCATGATTGAACATCAGAAACGCTTGCAGTAGATAGCCTTCATTGAAAAAGAGTTTCTGATTTACGACCCAGTTTTTAGGATACTCTCTCGGCAGAAAAATGTCGTGAATGTGCACTAATACTCCCTTTTTTAGACACGGCAATATTTCCAAGAATTCATAACACACATCACTGTCCGTTTTAACGATATGTGACGAATCAATAAAAAGAATATCATTCTCTTCTAGTGCCTCAAAGACGGTGAGATCGACCTCTTGAACAGTCTTCTCTATGAGTTGTGTTAGGCCGGGGAATCCAGCTTTGAGAATTTTATTTGGATATGGTTCGATAGCATATATTTGACCCGAGATACCATATTCTATTCTGTTTCTTTCTAGCGCATATCCTGCTAGTTGTGTAGACCAACCGGAACCAATCTCGATAATTTTCTTTGGCCGATGCTCTCGTATCATGGAATACAGGATGTCTCCATCAATTTCACCGAAGGCACCATTTTGGGAATAATAAGAACAATCAGACTCAGGACTGTTCAATCCAAAGGAGTCGTATTCGTGCTTAAATCGCGAACAGACCGTATCAAGAAAAACCAATTGTTTGTCCACATGCAACTCTATTCCTTTCATTGGCGATTCACGACTCCAGACAGCATCGGTAAGTTTACCTGTATCTGGAATTGGTTCATAAAAGTGATTAACCGTAATATGGAAGCCCAATCGCTGCCAAATAACAAATGTTTGTTTGATGATCTTAGAGAGAATTCTGAAGTACAACTTAGTGAAGATCATGAGAGCTATTCCTTAATATCGAAACTATTTAATGGTAATGGATTTAAGGCTTGGCAGAATCAATCGCCAAACGCACTGGTACTCAACTGCGTAACATGTTGTGCCGCAGTCTTGAAACAATTCTTTAATTTTCTAAAAACTGTCCTTATTGAAGGTTGTGTTTTTTTTCTCAACTTTCAAGTAAATATTCGCCGCCGCAATTACCAGGTCTACTTGCACCAATGAGTTCCTACGGGGAATGAATTGTTATACGGCTGTCATTTAATTAGAAGTAATCTCAAAAACACCTCATCATTGCCATTTCGAATCCTGCTATATTTTTTCTCCTGCGCTTGATTTTGCAAAATATTCAATTGGCACACAAAAAACTATTTTTTTCTTCTTTCCGCATTTATCTACACAGCCGTATAATAGAATGAAACTAAGCCATGGGGTAACATTCCTGCGCGTTTTTTTATTCCGCATAATGAATCCCTGACTTATACGGAATTCCTATAGCAGGTTAAGTTTGTAGGTTATCGTTCTGCTAACCGCCTCCCTTTTGCGAAGGGGGCACTTCGTGGCGGGAGATGCATCTCTTCCCGTTATATGGATCCAGAACATCGGGATGTAGGACAAGGATTTGCTCCCGATGACCACCGTGTATGCGTCGTGTCTCACGAAGTGATGCCTTCGGTAGAATTATTTTATTGCCAAGAAAAACACTCTGCGTAACATCAGCAATAAAAATAATCTTTCTTACCCTATGGTGTGTTTAGAATTTTCAACGGAGAGCAACGGATTAGGTACTTCTTCAAGACGATACGCCTCTTTATTTATTTACTCACGTTACGCAAAACAAGAAAAACGGTCATGGTGAGCAAGGCGCAGGCTAAGCTAGTTACGTCATCCTTCTGCCGAAGGCATCCCTATCGGGAGACGCATCCTTTCCCGCAGGGATTCCTTCGGAACAAACAGCAAAGGATTTGCTCAGGATGGGACCGCTGTTTCTGCGCCGCGTCGAACCATTTTTACCTTTCTGTGTAACATCAGTGAGTAAGCAATAATTATCTATGTATCGTGAATATTGTATTAGTATATTTAATGACCAACATCTCAAGAAAGACTAGCTGATGAACATACCAATATATTTCAAAAATAAAGGACAACGATGAGCGGCGAACAAAAATGCCCGAAATGTAATTCTGAAAATATATATCAAGATATGCATTTATGGATATGCCCTGAATGTTTTCATGAATGGAATCCTTCCGAGCTGGCAAAAATAGTGGAAGAAGAAACACAAACAACGTTGTTCCTAGATTCGAATGGGATTGTTCTTAATAATGGAGATACTGTAACAGTAATCAAAGATTTAAAAGTAAAAGGCTCACCGTCGGGACTTAAAGCTGGTACAAAGGTAAAGAACATACGCTTAGTTGAAAGTAATGACGGCCACAATATTTCATGTAAAATCGATGGTATCGGAGCGATGTTTTTGAAATCAGAATTTGTAAAAAAAGCATAATTCTTATTACGGGTAATCTCCCAATGCATTGGTAAATAATAGAAACATCGATTGTCCTTTGTCATTCTGTGCGAAGAATCTTGTTTTTCCATTTGAGTGGAATAACGAGTTTCCCTGCCTGATCAATGGCGGATAGGCGTGTCACTCCCTGCCTGTTGGTCTCCATAGGGACACCGTTTTGTGCAGACAGGCGTTTCTCGGTATGACATTAAGATGAGATTTTTCAGATATCCCGAATACTTAGAGACTGTGTCAAAACAGTTTTGTAACACCGAGCTCTGCTCGGCGGATTTACAATTTTCATTAATTTAGCATGTATTAACACCGACCGGAGGTCGGCGAGACGCTTTTAACACAGTCTCCTTAGTTTCAACATTGGCTTCCCTAAAAATGCCCCCTTCGAGGAGTGACTTGGTTAGGGTGCGCTTTGGGGGTTGTTACTTTTTACCTCTGGTCGCTTCGCCTCAAACCCCCGAACAACAACGTACGCAATTAAAGCAAAGAGAAAGAAAATAAGAAGCATCCAGGCAATGCTCTGCAATGAACCAATGATTGATTTGTAGATTTCGATAATCCACCGGTCCGAGGTAAGCTGAAGCAATTTCCCATCCTTATCGGGCGTGACATATTTCTCAATGTCCCACAACGGAACGCCGCCTGATATGCCTACGACATAGGTGGCGAACAAAATATATCGCTGCCAGGTCGGAGCAAGCTCGTCGGTGACAAGCCGACCCAAGATTTTGAAGATTGGTTTCCTGAAGAGGAGGGCAACCGACGTCGACATTGCTAACGCTATCACAAAAGTGATGATCAATAATGTAATAAACATATGCTACCTCCTTTTAATTGTACCTTATCGATGCGGTCTAATGGACTGGAACTAATCTGCCAAAAATAAACCGGACGAGGTTGCGTTGTAACGTTCTAGTGCGTCGGTATACGTTTTTATATTTCAACTGATTTCGCGTATCATAAGTTGTCAATTGATAATTCAACACTCATCATTCACCGCAAGCACGGTTACAACGTTGACCTGCTCCAATGGAGCCCCTTCGGGGAGCGTCCTGGTTAGGATGTGTTCAGATTTTACTTAATCGATACACCAACTAATTCAGCAATTAATGATATATATTGTTTAGCATTAGTAGCGGTTGAAGTAAAGACCACACTTTTTACTTCACCAATTCCCGGTGATACGAATAATATTGACCGAGATCCGCCAATTCTATTTTCATCAGGCGGTATTCTCGCCTCATATGCATAACAGTGATAATTCCCCAATGCAGTTGATATCATAGTATCAATGGAAACGATATAAAGATATTCATCATTTAAATAACGAAAAGAGTCATTTACTTTTGCAGGATATTTTAGAATAAGTTTAATGCCAGAAGGATCGAGTAAACAAAAACCGGTATCTAAATTTGCAAACAACACTCTCTCCCCAGATATAAACCACCGTATACCATTAACAATTGTATCTTTGTGTATTTCCATCATAGTGTTCCACCTGGAAAGAGATTTACCTGAAGAATCATACGCAGAGTAATTCCATGCCCATTTATTCCCTATGGCCATTGGGAATATCTCGTTGGAGTGCGGTGCATTAAGGTTGTTTGAATTAATATCATCCTTACAACCTGTCAGTAAAATTGATAGCAAGCAAAGTATACTAATATTTTTAGTCATCACGTAATCCTCTTTTTTTGTAAACCTAACGGATTAGATTCTTAGCGAACCACGAAACGCCCTGGCGCTATAGTAAGATTCTGCACCGTTGTGATACACAAAGACATTGCCGTAGCGGAAATCAGCAAAGATGGCACCACCGAGTTTTCTAATCTCAGAAGGTGTTTTCACCCAACTCGATGTTTTCATATCGAAATCTCCAAGGCTCTGCAGTTCTCGATATTGCTCTTCCGATAAAAGTTCAATGCCCATGGCAGCAGCCATATCAATAGCGTTATTTTTTGGTTTATGTTCTTTCCTTGACTCCAGTGCTTCACGATCGTAACAAATACTTCTGCGACCTTTTGGACTTTCCGCTGAACAATCATAAAAAATGTATTCGCCCGTCTTTTTATCATAACCAACAACATCCGGTTCACCGCCAGTTCTTTCCATTTCATTGAGCGACCACAGTTTTTCAGTATTAGGTTCCAGGGTTGCTTGTACGTTTGCCCATTTAAGACCTTTATGGCGGCTCAAGTGTTTCTCAAAACGGGCTTTCAATGCGCTGAGAAGTTCTTTACGTTGCGCTGGTGACAAGTTCTTTTTATTGCTATTAATTTTGTTCATACTATTATATTCCCTCTGTTGAATAGGTGTGTTTAATATCATACTTGTCCAAAAATACATCATACAAGAGAAAAACTTATTCCTTCTTTTCTTGACGGGGTACCGAAGGAATGTCGACATGGTATAAAGATTTGGTCGGCACAAGAAAAGAAGCAAAAGAACCCCTTGCGAAATGTAACGCGCGCGATGAATCCCGTTCGCACTTGCCTGTAGATGGAAAAAAACGCCATCAAAAGTCCCTTCATGATTTCAGACCCCCTCTGTATCTCCCCCTTTACAGGGGGAGAAATAACTCGCTCAATCCTCCTAAATTTCGCTCCCAACCACATCTCATCCAACACTGTAAGAAATGTAGGGGAGTACTTATTTTTCTCAACATAACATATCTTCCATACATCCACCTGTTTCGATAAATTTTTGTCAATAAGG
>Ga0265292_1001405_pt1 | contig 21330 bp, 16 predicted proteins | sample Munlanlewell296A_FD_189080 | JGI IMG/M metagenome (GOLD analysis project Ga0265292, IMG submission 189080) | Leachate microbial communities from a municipal landfill in Southern Ontario, Canada - Leachate well 296A | ecosystem: Engineered > Solid waste > Landfill > Unclassified | place: Canada... | reverse complement strand
TATCGCTGCGTGGGGCCGGTGAGCCGCCCCCCGGCCACAAGGGCGAGGAGGAGGGTTCCCAGGGAGTAGTGATCAAGTCCATCTGCGGCATCCCCGCGGACAGCCTGCTGTTCGCGGACAATGCTCCCGCGCAACCCGGCCAGTTTTTGGATCAGCGCCTTCGGGGACGCGAAGTCTTCGTCGCTCATGCTGCGCAGGATATCAGATCGATCATAGAGCTCGCGGGCGCTGGCCGTCCGCTCGAATTGCTGGGTGTTGCCGCGGATGCGGCCGGCCCCGACAAGTGCTCGCATCAGGGTGCCCAGCGAATATCCGCTGATTTCGTTGTGTGAGCGAAGGGACGCGAGCGTCTCCACGGCAAAGAGCGGTGTTGAGATCGCGTCATCGGAAATATCCTTGAGGAGTTCGGACCGATCATAGAGGTCCCGGGCTGCTGCGAGCCGCTTTACGCCCTCCAGATGGGTGCGGATACGGCCGCCTGCATGAAGCGCGTCGATAAGCGTTGCGAGCGAGTAGCTCCGCGGCTTATCGCCGCCCGAGAGGGCCAGCAGTCCCTGCGTCTCTTCGATCTCCGGTCGAATACGTGCGAGTTCAACGATGAGTTTTGCAGGACGTGCGAGGATCTGATCCGGGATTGCCTTCAAGATGCCGGAGCAATCATAGAGCTCGCGGGCGCTGGCCATCCGATTGAACTGCTGAAGCGCGCCGCGGATCTTTCCTCCGGCCGCCAGCGCCGTCATGAGCGAGGAGATGGTGCAATAGTCCGGCTCGTCCTCATCCTTCCCTCTTCGGCGCTGCCGTTCCCGGATGATTTCGTTGCGAAGCTCCGAGAGTTTTGCCGCGAGCGACTGTGGATCTGTACATTCCTCCTCGCTCAGGCCCTGCAGGATCGGGGAGTTTTCAAAGAGATTCCATCCGATCGTTGTGCGGAGGTAATCCGAAGTCTTCTCGCGGATGCGCCCCGCCGCGATGAGCGCGCCCAGCAACGTGCTCAGGCGATAATTAATCGGCGTTTTCTTTTGCCGAGCGTCCCGCTGCTCTGTCTCAACCTGCGGGAGGATCGAGCGCAGGATTGCGAGGGCCTTGTGCGGCGTAGCGAGATTCTCGCCGTTTATGGATTGCAGGAGAGGTGATCGGCGATAGAGTTCCAGTGCTGTGGACTGACGCATGCACCGAGCATGCATGCCGTTGATTTTGCCGCCTGCATGCAACGCCTGCACGAGCGTGGAAAGGGCGTAGGGGACATCGCCTTCGCGTTTGATGCCGAGTTTGCGCTGCTCCTCGTCGATGGCGCTGCGAGCGTCGCTGAGCCAGGCAAGAATAGCGGCTGGTGAGGTGAAGCCGTTCACGTCGGCTCCTTTAAGGATATCGGAGCGTTCGAAGAACTCGCGAGCCGTGGCCATGCGCATGAGACGATGCGGATCCTGCAGTCTCGCCCCTCCGGCGGCGAAGGCGGCTACGAGGGTGCTCAGCGCGTAAGAGGATTTTTTACCACTGATGGCGCGCTGCTCTTCCTGGATCTGCGGCCGCAGGGTCTCAAGATGGGATATGAGATCTTCCGGAGTGTAGAGCGTTGATATGTCGATACCCTGAAGGATCGGCGAGCGCGCATAAAGATCCTTGGCCATCTGATCCCAATGGACCCGGATCGAGGCCTTGCGGGCGGCTTCGATTGCCTGCGTGACGTCCGAAAAATCCGGTTGCCCGTCGATCAGACGATGCACGGCTGCAAGGACCGAATCACGCTCGCGGAGCGTTGCCGAGCCATCTTCATCGACCCTGAGGGCAAGGGCGACGCACTTCACATCGGGCAGTACTTCATCGGAGCCACTCTGCCAGGAGATGCGGCCGAGGAGCTGCAGGAGTTTGTGACATGTTTCCCCGGATATTTTCATGATGGGGGCCTGGACGGTTATCGCCGGGGCGCGAGAAAAGTTGCGGCTTTTTTGCCACTTATATAATCCTAAATCATACCTTTGATCGTCATGCGTCGGAGAGGCCGTCAGGCTGGCTTGGAAAGGGTCAAAACCGGCAGGGCAGGGCCCATTGCAGCAGGGCCCGTTTCGCAGCCTTCGGGGGACGCCTCCTGGGAGGCGTCGTCACTGGCCGTGGATTCGTCATTAGAACGGACTTCGCCGTTGGATGCCTGGAATATGAGTTGCGGATTCTCGTTTGCCCACCTTCTTACGATCAGCCGCGTGTTATCTTTGGTCGGGGCAAGGGGGGCCAGGGCCATCCAGGCCATAAGATCGCCGAGCATAGACGCCGGCGAACCTGGATTTTTATCCCGCGCCAGAATCGGATTGGAGAGGAGCTCGGACGAGCCTAATATCATGAGGGCGATTAGAAGCCTCGTCTCGCAGCATCCGCCCTCGGAGGCGTTCTTGAGATGGGTGAGCAACGATCTGAATGGGTGCGCATCGGGCAGCTCATCGTAGCCTGCGAGCCGCACCCCGAATTCATCCATCGAAAGCGGGACGAGATGGCCGAAGATATCCCTCACGATCGTATCGCTCCAACGTATCTTTATCCACTTTTTCGTCTCGGCCGCGGTCGATTTTGAAAGCAAATAGCTCTCGCCTCGAAGCGGAAGTGAGAGGACGCTGCCCTCCAGGATCGGGTCGAACAGGTGCCTGCGCTCGCCATCCAGTTCCTGTCCGTGAGTCAATAGCTTGAATTCATATGGTTCGTCCGCGGCCTCATCGATGCGCACCACAGTCTTTGGGACCTTTGCATTCGGGGCTATGGGCAAAGAAGATTCCGTCGCCAGCAACGCATCTTTAAGCGCCGCACTGGTGAGGCGCATGCGATCTATGAGATCCTCGAGCGCAGGGCGGACGCGGCGTCCCTTTGTTGCCGTGTTACTGAGCCGTTCGATCGTTTCCATGATCGGTTCAGCGAGCGAAGCCGGAAGGCCGTTCTGCACATCGTAAAGCGCATCGAATACGGTCGAGGCCTTCGCCTTCCGAGGGGGGTCCTCCTGCGCATCCATGAGCTGCGCAAATTTTGTCCCGATCTCCCCGAGCCGTCTTGCTATTTTCCAGACTGCAGTACTGTGAATCAATTTTGCGTCCTCCATCGCGGATCCGAACGAGGCGACATCGGAGCCGCTGCGCATTATCGTCCCAACGGCTATCCGGCCGCTTTTTTCGACGACCTCTGCCTCCGCGCTGACGGCTTTAAATTCAGCCAGTATTTTTTCAATCTCTGCGCCCAGGTCCCTGGCCGCAGCCATTTCGATGAGAGCGATTGCGGGCAGTTTTTGTTTCGAGGCATCCGCGGCCAGAATTCTGCCGCGCTCTGCCGCGATCTCCCCGGCCGCGCGAGCAACGCAATCCGCCTTGTTGAGGGCTTCGTTCAGTTTCGCCAGATCGTCGCGGACCTGCTTATCGGTATGCCAGACCGGTGCGACCTCGTCGGAGAACGACCGCGCATATATATTGGATACAGCCTTTCTGCGGTCGATCTCCGCTTGTTCCGCTTCATTCCGCAATCTCGCGATTTCGCCCGCGCAATCGTCGCGTCCTTCGATCGTCTCTGCCTGTCTTGACAGATCCTGCACGCGGATGGCTATCGCCTGAATTCGTTGGTTTTCGTTTGCGATGCGGAGCTTGAGACCCTCGCGGGCCTGTTCCGCTTCGGGTGATTGAAATGCCCTCTGCGCCTCTACGTGCAGATCGACTTCCTGCGCCTGCAGGCCAAGCATCTGCCTGACAAACGCGTGTTTTCTAGCCGCGGTGAGCCAGAAGGGAAAGGCATTAGCCATGAATCGCTCATAGAGTTCTTCCGGGGAATGGGGTGCGTTCTGCGCGTCCTTTGCGAGCGAATAGACTCTCTGTACGGCGCATTCGACCGCCCAGGAGAGGTGGGCCTCAATTGCCGTGAACCAATCGTGGAACGCGACGCAATAAAAGCCGGAAATGTTATCGCGGATATCGGAAAAATCAGAAAGCGCATCGTTGCCCACCATTCGCGCGATCTCCATGAGGGACCGGGGCTGCGGGGAGGCGAGCCTGTCGGCGGCGTATTCCGCGGCCAGGGCGAGAAGGGCAGCGTCCGCGCTCAGCTGCATGTCGAATCCCGCGCGCACGAGCCGCACGAGGCCGCATTCGCGATCCGTGACCAGCGAGCGCCAATGCTCGATATCGCGCTGCTGGTGCGCGATGAAGCCGGAAAGAAAGCCCGCGTCATGCGGCGTCCCGGCTATTTCCTGGGGACCTATTACAAGGCGGCTTCTGATGCGGTCACAAAAGATGAGGTACGCCCTTTTCATCGCGCCGACATCTACCTCCGCGCCTGCGTGAGCCCGTTTCCATTCTTCAGCGAACGCAGATATCCGTTCATCAAGGAGCGCGGTGGATGGAAGTGGAGTATCGATCTCGGATGGAAGCGGGATAGCGCCTTCCTTTGCGTTGAATTTCCGAATGCTCTCTGTTGCGAGTTCTCTTGCTTTTAAACGGCGGGCTTCAGTCTGCGGGTGGGCGTTTACGAGGAGCTCCATGCAATACAGATCGACGATCCTGTCTAACAGGCCCGGGGAGAACGGGGTGACCGTGCCGTGCAGTATTGACTGCGGAAAGAGCGCAAGATAGTCCCAGGCCGACATCTTCGCGAGCGTCGCCACGATCTCCTCTTCGTCAAGCGATGACGGCAACGGAGGAGCGGCCTTGTTTGCCACGCCTATCCGCGGCAGAAACGAGATGATTGCGCCTGCGGCCTGTTCGGTCCATGCCTTCTTGCGAAGATCGGGATCGATCCGCTTGCTGCATTTTTTCACTACATCGGAAAAAATATTTCTCCACAGCCGATTGTAAAAGCCTCCGACCCGATTCAAGTACTCGACGAGTACGTCCGTTGCAAATTGAGCCGTTATCTCATCGACCTGGTTCTCGTGAAGATACCCTCGCCACATATCCCGCCAGTGCCGGACGCTTAGGTCGACCGGAAAGTGGGGTTCATATAATCTCCGCCGATCGATTTCAGTCGTGTCGGCCCCGTTTTCCATTGGAGGTGGAATATAACGATCCATCGGCGGAGATTCAGCAGCGTGCCGGTTTTCTGCATGAGGCTGCGAATCAACGGCTTCATCCGCCGGGCGGCTCGAACGGGTATTTTCTGTGGCTATCACTATCGACATGGCCGATCGTCCTTTGAGCGTTAGTTATCGGAGTTCGAGCCGCGGGGTTGCTAACTTTTTTCAGCGTTCCAAGACAAGGGGAAAAGCGGTGCCGGGCCCCCGCGCGCCGCCCTATTTATCGTAAAGTTGGTTGCCTTTGCTTGGCGGTTCCTGCTACAAGCCCCGGCCATGCGACCGGAAATACGCGAAATTATGGCATCTGTGGGCAAGTCCTTCCGCTACGCGGGCGGGGAGGTCGGCCAGGTCCGCAAAGACTGGGACTCCTGCGAGGTGAGGGTCTGCCTCGCGTTCCCTGAAATCTACGAGATGGGGATGAGCCATCTTGGACTTTCGATCCTCTACCATATAATCAACGCAGAGGAGGGAATGCTCGCGGAGCGGGCGTTCGCGCCGTGGATGGACATGGAAGAGGCGCTGCGCGCCCGCGGTCAAAGGCTTTTCTCGCTCGAGTCGCATCGGCCGCTCTCTGATTTCGACATCATCGGGGTGAGTCTCGCCTCGGAATTCACGTACACGAACGCGCTCACGATCATCGATCTCGCCGGTCTTCCCATGCGCGCCGCGGAGCGCGGCGAGGGTCACCCGCTCGTGATCGCCGGCGGGCCATGCGCGTTCAACCCGATGCCTGTGGCAGCGTTCTTTGATGCGATCGTGATCGGGGATGGAGAGGATGTGATACTGGAGATCGCGGAGGCGGTGAGAGAATCCGGACCGGGGACCAGGGACCGGGGACCGGGAAGAGCAAACCGTGAGGCACTCCTTCGGCGATTGCAAACGATCCAAGGTGTTTATGTTCCCACTCTTTTTCCCGGTTCCCGATCCCAGGTCCCCGATTCCGCTCCCGGTTCCTGGTCCCAGGTTCCCGGTCCCGGTATTGGCATGGCGCGTGTCCCGGATCTCGACGCGGCCGCATTCCCTTCGCGGCCCATCGCGGCGTATGCGGCTACTCATGAGCGCGCGGCAGTAGAGGCGGCGCGGGGCTGCACGCGAGGTTGTCGCTTCTGCCAGGCGGGCTACACGTATCGCCCGCTGAGACAGCGATCATGCGAGTCAGCCGCATCACTCGCATGCGACGCCATCCTCTCGTCCGGCCGCGAGGAGTTCTCGTTCCTCTCGCTGTCAATCGGTGACTGGCGGCCTTTGGGCGCGGCGCTCGCCTGCGTGCACTCGGGCGTCGGCTCGATGCCGGTGAACGCCACCCTGCCGAGCCTTCGCGTGGAGTCTCTCACGCAGCCGGTGATCGACGCGCTCGGAAGCGCCCGCGCCGGCAGCTTCACGCTGGCGCCGGAGGCCGCGACGGAGCGCATGCGCCGCTTCATCAACAAGGGAAACACAGACGACGACCTCTACGCATCAGTTGAGAAGGTCTTCGCGAGCGGCTGGCACGCGATAAAGCTCTACTTCATGCTGGGCCTGCCCGGCGAGACGGCGGCGGAGGTCGAAGGCATCGTTGAGATTTCAAACCGCTGTCTCGATATCGGCAGGCGCTATCACAAGCGCCCCGATGTTACTGTATCCACATCGACGTTCGTGCCGAAGGCCCACACGCCCCTGCAGTGGGAGCGCCAGATCGGAATCGACGAGACGCTCACCTTGCAGCGCGAGCTCAAGCGTCGGCTGCGCAGGCCGGGGCTGGCCTATCGCTGGCACGGTGCAGAGATGAGCTTCTTGGAGGGGGTGCTCGCCCGCGGCGGGAGCGAGCTGGCTCCCGCGATCGAACATGCCTGGCGCGCGGGCGCACGATTCGACGGCTGGGACGAGTGCTTCAACCTTGCGCGCTGGCGCGAGGCGTTTGCGGCCAGCGGGATCGATGCTGAATCATATCTGGCGGCGCGACCGAGCGATGCGACCCTGCCGTGGGATCGGCTCGGCGCAGGGCCTTCGCGCGCATTTCTCTGGCGCGAGCGCGAGAGGGCGTATGAACTGGCAGCGACCGAGGATTGCTCCGCAGGTTCATGTGCCGGGTGCGGGATATGCGACTCAAAGACAGGTTTGATAAACCGAGTTGCTAATATTCCTCCCCTTTGTAAGGGGAGGTTAGGAGGGGTAGATCAAGATCTACCTCCCCTTTCCCCTCCCCGCCTGCCGGCCGGCGGGCAGGCTTACAAAGGAGGGGGAAATGCGAATCACGTGTTTCGCTATCGCGTCCGCTTCCGCAAAGAGGGGCGCGCCGCGTTCCTTGGTCATCTCGAATCGCTGGATGCCCTGCGCCGATGTTTTCGCGCCGCCGGGCTGCCGCTTGTATATTCTGAGGGCTATCACCCGCGCGCGCGCATAGCCGCCGGCCCGGCGCTGCCGGTGGGTGTTTCGAGCGCTGCGGAATATGCGGATATCGAGCTCGCGGAGGAGGTCTCGTCGGCAAGTATCGTGGAGGCGACGGCCGGGCGTCTTCCGGACGGCATGGCGGTCATGGATGCAGAGCCCATCCCCGCAGGCGCCCCATCGATCGAAGAATGCAGCGGCCGCATTCGCTATGAGATAGGTACGGCTGGTTTTGGCGAGGAACTTCCGCGCGCGATCGCCATGTGTGCGCGGTCAGCGCCTATCCCGCTCACGCGAGAGCGCAAGGGTAAGCGCGTGGAAGTCGACCTTCGAGACTACATCGCGGAGCTTGCCCAGGATGAACGCGGTGTGCTAGGCATCTCCGTCAACTGCCGCCAACCGGCATTGAAGATCTCGGAGATACTTCAATGCTTGTTTGGAATTTCTGAGCAAGATGCGCGCTCTTTGCGCATAAGTAAAATTGGAGTTGAATGGAAGTAAACATACTTGTGATCAGTGAATGCTTTGGATTTAACTGATCACTGATCACTGATCACTGATCACCGGTCACTGATCACGGACGTTAACATGCCCAATGAACTCATTATCAATGTGACCCTCGGCGAGACGCGGGTGGCGCGCCTGGAGAACGGCGTTGTCACGGAGCTCACCATCGAGCGCAAGCGCGAGGAAGGGATCTTAGGCAATATCTACAAGGGCCGCGTGGTGCGCGTGATGCCGGGCATGCAGGCGGCGTTCGTGGACATAGGCCTCGAGCGCACCGCCTTTCTTCACGCGTCGGACGTAGTGAAGGACCTGGCGCGGTTCGAGGAGGAGGGCGCCCTGCGCAAGCGCGACGAGGATGAGGATGCGCCGCCCGCCAAGACCCGCCGTAACCGCTCCGACCGCTATATCGAGAACGTGCTCAAGGACGGCAAGGAGATACTCGTACAGGTAGAGAAGGAGCCGCTCGGCACAAAGGGCGCGCGCGTCACGTCGCACATCTCTCTCCCGGGCCGATATCTCGTCTACATGCCCACGATAGATCACGTGGGCGTCTCCCGCCGCATCGGCGATCCCGTGGAGCGCCAGCGCCTCAAGGAGATGATGCACAGGCTGCGCAAGGGCACCGGCGGGTTCATAGTGCGCACTGTCTCCTCGGGCGTCACCGAGCGGGAATTCGCAGACGATGTGGATTACCTGACACGCACGTGGGGCGAGGTGGAAAAAAAGGCCTCGCCGGCCAAGGCGCCGTCTCTCGTACACGCGGAGCTGGATGTGATCTCGCGCGTGGTGCGCGACCTCTTCACGCCCGATATCGATCGCGTGGTCGTTGATTTTCCGGAGGCGTTCGAGCGCATCTGCGGCTTTGTCTCCGAATTCATGCCGCAGGGCCGCAAGGCCGTGGAACTCTACGAGGGGAACGAGCCGATCTTCGACGCGTTCGGCATAGAGATCGAGATCACGCGCGCGATCGGCCACAAGGTCTGGCTCAAGAGCGGCGGCTACATCATAATAGAGCAGACCGAGGCGCTGACCGCCATCGACGTCAACACGGGCAGATTCGTGGGTCGCAGAAACGTGGACGACACGATACTCAAGACCAACCTCGAGGCCGTGAAGGAGATCGTCTATCAGCTGAGGCTCCGCGGCATCGGAGGCATCATCATCATCGACTTCATCGACATGGAGCGATCGGCGGACCGAACCAAGGTCTACAACGCGCTCAAGGAGTCGCTCAAGGGCGACCGCGCGCGCACCACCATCAGCAAGATCTCGGACCTTGGGCTCGTGGAGATGACGCGCAAGCGCACGCGCGAGGACCTGCGCCGCCAGCTCACCAACACCTGCCCGTATTGCGAGGGCAAGGGGCACTTGAAGAGCCCGAACACGATCTGCTACGAGATCTTCCGCGAGGTCTGCCGCGAGGCGCCCTCAATCAAAGGCAGGCAGATCATGGTCTGCTGCCATCCATCGGTTGCGGGCATGCTCTACGACGAGGAGCGCGCGTATCTCGAGCAGCTCGAGGAGCGCTTCTCAAAGCGCATCGAGGTCAAGAGCATTTCCGACTACCACGTAGAGCAGTTTGATGTGGTGGAAAAAGAGCGGTAAAAACCCGTAAACCGTAAACCGTGCAATCAGGTGCTCGGGAATGACCAGGATTGTCATTCCCGCGGAAGCGGGAATCCCGTGCAGCCACTGGATTCCCGCCTGCCGGCAGGCAATCCCCCGAGGCGGCTCCTCGCGTAATTCCAAGTGCGACAGGCAGCGGGTATCACCTCGCGCTGCGGGGGCAGTCGCTACGCTACTCGTCGCGAAATCTTCGTTGCTTTCATCCCATTTGGTGTCTTCCCGCTGGTCAGGCCCCAAATGGGTGAAAGCAACGAAGATTTCGTCTCCTCATACGCTCCGCTCCTAAACGCCCTTTTAGCAGCGCGAGGTGATGCCCGCCGCCTGCCGCACAAGCATGGCGCTCGTCGCCGCAATCTTTTTTAGCGGACATGAAGACCAGACGGAGATAAATTGCAGGGCGCAAAACATCAATGATTGTGGCCCGTTAAGATGTGCTCCGTCTGGCTTTTCGGCGCACCTTTTCGTTTCCCGCGGTTTCATGACCTCATGATGGCGGATGTGCCGAAAACGCGGTTTTTAGAGGTGCCCTATATGCTAGAAGCGCTCCATCTCTCAGAGGATGCAACCTACAAGCGCATTCAGGCGGCGAGGACAGCGAGAAAATATCCCGTCGTGCTGTCCCTTATCTCGGAGGGCAGACTCAATCTGACGACGATCAATATCTTAACGCCGATTTTAACAGAGGAGAATCACGAGGAGTTGCTGCAAAGGGCAGTGCACAAATCAAAGCGTGAGGTAGAGAGGATAAGGGCCGAATATGCACCCAGACCAGATATTGCCGATATGGTTCGTAATCTGCCCACTCCAACTTGCGCCGGCGCAAGTTGCGTCTGCGATGCAAAACATTCTGTGAGTGAGCAATTTGACGCAATGTCATGCAATGATATGCGGATACAGCATGAATCCCCCTCCAGCCCGGCCAGGAGAGATGTTGTAGCCCCACTCACAGACCAACGGGTAAAATTCCAGTTTACTGGGAGCGAAGAACTCAGGGGCAAGCTGGATCGTGCAAGAGAGTTGCTGTGGCACAAGTATCCGCATGCAAAGTTGGAAGATATCATCGATGAGGCATTGGATGCGTTGCTCGCGAAGAAAGACCCGGCAAAGAAGATCGAGAGAAAACTCAGAAGAAACGTCTCAAGGCAGAACTCCTCAAAATCCGGCAATTCGCATAGCAGATATATCCCACAGCATGTCAAAGATACAGTCTGGCAACGGGATCAGGGGAGGTGCCGGTATGTGGGGCCAGATGGGAGGCGTTGTGATGAGCGAGGCGGCCTGGAATTCGACCATGTAAAGCCGTGGGCAAAGGGCGGGAGTTCAAATGATCCTGAAAATATCCGCATTCTGTGCCGCACGCACAATCAATTGGCTATGAGAGCGGTGTTTGGAGAAAGCCCGTCACCTGCAAGCGTTATCCATAGGCGGGCGGCCGTCCGCACGCGAGCCTTCAAGCGCAGTTGGGCGGGCGGATGACCGACCGCTTGTGGGTAACGCGCCCTTCGGCGTACTTTTTTGTTTCTAACCGGTTTTTTGACGTTTCTGCCCTGGTTTTCTCATTTTGATTGCCGTTAAATCAGCAGAGAAGGTCAGGAGACCTTTAATTGCCTCCAACACTTGGCTTAATGCTTGCATATTTTATGGATTGGTGGCCTTGAAGAAGGTGCGCCTTATGATTTAAACGGAGGTCTTATGAAGAGAATCGCCTTTCTGGTCATGTCGGTGGTGGTCGTTATGTTCCTGCAGGCCTGCGAGCAGCCGGAAGGCGGGGTCAGGCCAGGGGGGGGGTGACAAGTAGCGGGGTGTCTCAGACTGATGAGGCGCCTCCAGAAAATGTTGTCGCGCAGCAACCCCAGGCACCCGAGCAGCCAGAGCAACCCCAGGAACCCGAGCAACCCCAAGAACCTGGAGTTGGGAAAATAATCAGTCCAATCATTCAAATTCCGCCAATTCCTCCCCTTCAAAACAAGTACCGTGCGCCAAAGAAAATCACTTATCAATATTATCAGAAGGATCTTGGTTCACAGGAGAATATTGGGTCTGTTTCTGTTATTGAGCGGACAGTGTATGAATTCACGTACGATCCAACCAAGCACCAGACGACCATTAATGTTACAGGTACAAAGCCGGGCTCTTTCAAGACTATGCACACGATCATCAGCAATTTCGACGACAAAGGAAGAATCTCGCAGATAGAAATACCGGAGACAACGATGAAAATAACGTATGTATTTGATCAGAATGAAAATGCCCTGGAACAAACCGTGTACAACAAGGACAAACCCTACCTATGGCACAGGTGGGTTAAGGACCCAGATAATGCAAATAATTATTTTGTATATGAAACCGCGTTAGATAAGCAGGGTCAGAAGAAAGAAAAAGTCCCTTATGTCTACATGAGTATCAATTCTTCAGGTTTACCAAGTTCGTATTATGTATACGATAAAGAAGCTAAGGTTAAGAGTCCGTCTTTTGTTATTAATTATGCATCAGGGCAACTACTCATTACGAACTTTATCTATGATTTAATAGAGTTGTTTGCATGTACAATAAATGTAGATGAGGAGGTGGCTTCTCCCCAGCAATGTAAGTCCTATCACAAGAAGAATTCCTACGTGATTACAGCGCAGGAAGAAGGGCCAAGAACGCTCACAATGACTTCTACCGATAAGGATAATGTTACAAAGTCGAGAACCATTACGGGTACAATGGGCAAAGATGGACTTGCCATGGAAACAACAGAACTAGACGGTAAGGTTGAGGAACATTCATTCGAGTATATATATCTGCCGAATAAGCCGGAATTACCGCCGCCAATTCCGGCGATGATGATGTTCCTTAATCTGAGCAATTCACTTTTTTATGCTGATCGGCCCGATATCTACTTCGGTCCATTAGGGGCGGGCATCTTCGGCGTGCAACCTTTCATCAAGTAATCTATGACCCTTGATGTCAGTTTACGCTGCGCGTGATCAGCCAGTTTTCACCGCGGTACGTCATTGCTTTGTCCCGCAGCCGACGTCCGTAGAATAAGCGGAATAGACGCGGCCGATGCCGGAATAATCCTTATAGGCCCTGATGCGATAACAATACGTGGCTCCCAGCTCCAGCGTATTGTCCGTGGCCTTTGCGTTCACGTAGGTCCTCTTATCGCCGTCAACCGTTGCGATCTCGGCCCAGTCAGTAGCAGGGGTCTTCACCCGCTCAATGCTGAAGCCAGTCGGCAGGAAGTTGTCGTCGTATGCCCAGCTGACTGTCAGCTGGCATGGCGTTGTATCGTTCACGGTTATGCCGGACGGCGCGGGCACGCTTTCATTGCAGGTCACGCCCTTGACGATATCAAACGCGAGGTTCTTGTACTGCTTATTATAGTCCGCGTCATAATAGGGCACCTTATCCACCTCCATGTGGAACGTCACCGAGGAGAGGCCGGCCTTCAGGCAGGTAAACTTCACGGTGTTCTCGTTGGTCGTGTAGGGCTTTGACGGATATGGATCAATCACGTTCGGCGAGGGGCCTGCAATACTGCTGTCGGCTACCACCGGGTCAAGGAACCGGAATCGGCTCCGGATCCGGAGCATGGATGAGGCCGCAGACGAATGTCGAAAACCAGGGGTCGGCCATATGAACGCCGTCCTTGTCCATCGCATCGGTCGTGATCCTCACCTCATACGTCCTCATCTTCAGCGAAGCGGTCGGGTTGAATATCATCACGGTGTTGTCGTTCTTCCAACTGAACACACCCGCGATTGGGTTTGCGACTCCCTTCTCACGAAGCGTGAATGCCTTTTCAACCGATACGGTGTCCATTGCCCTGTCGAATTCGACCACGATGTCCGTGTTGATGTCGACGCCCCCCTGTTCGTCTTTGGGCGAAATGCTCACTACCGTCGGGGGAGGGACGGCCTCAGTCGTGAAGCTTGAGTTGAAGGCGTTGAGCATATGGACGCCGCTCTTTGCGGCGGCCCCTGTCGTGATCTCGATGTCGTATGTGACGCCCCTGTCCAGCTCTGGTTTGGGGGTGAACGACATCGTAGAATCTTCATTCTCCCAACTGATTGTGCCTTCCACAATCGCGCCGGTATCACTGCGCTTGAGCGAGAACGCGGCCTCCAACGAGGTCGTGTCCATCGGCTTTGTGAAATTGACTTTTATCTGGGCACCGATTGGGACGTTCTTCTCGCCGTCGGGCGGCGATGTGTCCTTCACCTCCGGGTACGGGTTCTCCATGGTCGTGAAGCTGGTGATGAATGCTTCAAGCCTGTAACCTTCCTCGCACCTCGCGTCCGAGCTGATCGACACGGCTATCTTGTTCAAATACGGCAGCGGCGCCTTGGGGCTGATGACGAGCTCGGTGTTGTAGCGCTGCCAGTTCATCGTCACTTCTACCTCGCCCTTGTCGTCGACCACCTGCGTCGCTACCTCGGTCTTCGCCGTATCCATCACCTTGCTGAATCTGACGAGCATCTTCGTGCCTGCAGCCACATTCGTCTCCCCATCATCCGGAGTTGTGAACTCCACGCGCGGTCGCCCGCTGGCATAGGTCTTGAACGCTGCAACAAACGCGTTCTCAAGCGGATAGCCGGCGGCGCTCGCCGCGTTCGGGCTCAGATTGATGAAGTAGACGCTGCCATGAAAGAGCTTGGACGCGGGCAAAAACGTGAGCACGCTGTTGTCCGCGTTCCACGAGACGGTTCCTTCTACTGCACCGCCCGTGGTCAACGAAAACGCCTTCGCCGTTTTTACCGGATCCATCGGCTGATCGAATGTCACCTCGATCGATGTGGAGACGCTTACCCCCTCGGATCCGCCGACGGGGTTGGCGCCAAGGACTTGGGGATAGACCGATTGATCCGCCGTTGTGAACGTGAACAAGACGTCGATCGGGATGATCAAGCCGGGGGATTTGGATACCGACGCGCTCTCGTAGACCAGATTTCCAGCCAGATGCACCGTGTAGGACGTCAAGAATTCCAGGACGTGCGAAGGCGTGAAGATCATCTTGTAGCCGTCCCACAGAAAAGTCCCTTCGATCCTTTCGCCTGTGGAGTTTTTGACGAGGGAAAATGACTGTTCGACAGAGGCCTTGTCTATGCCCTCTGCAAACTCTATGATGATCGGCGCATGGACATCGACTCCTATCGCGCTGGAAGGAGGGACTATCGAGAGGATGACATCGGCCACAATGGGGGGATTTGAATCGACCTGCGCCGACCCCGCCCCCGTGCCGCAGCCCGCTCCCAGATGCACCGCGACGCTTGCCAGGAACAACATGGCGATCACAGTCAAAAAATTCATGCGCTGAAAAATCTGTCGCATCATTTCACCACCGCTTAAATATTGCATATCAGATGCCACGACCTGGACCCTTTTGCCGTGATGGCGGTTTGCGCCAATTACATGTTTTATATGATTATATTTTTACCCGCTCTGAGCAGATGGGTGTATTATATGAGCGCTTTGTTGTATGAAAATCATACGGTGTCTATTTTCAACCAGTGGGGAACCGTATCTCTTCGATTTAGCGGATGAGCAAAGCTTGGGATATCAATCTGAACTCGATGGCGGCGTAGCGATCCCATCCATCCCGCATGTTGTTAGCGGGAATTGACCGATCTCAAAAAAAGTTACGCACTATTTTTGAGATCGAAGCAAGTACGGGAACATCGACGCAGGCCGACCGATTAACACGCTGCAATGCCGGATTGGAAGGGAAATGGGGCCTAGAACGATATTGTGATGAACGCTCGGACGGGCGTGAGGGTGAAGCTCACGTTCTTTGCGTCTTGGGACTGCATGGTGGTGCCCCGCGCTATCTTCTCGATCGATGCTACGAAGGCGGGTTTTTGAGGTGCCGGCTCGGCCTTTTTTTTGCCGGCAAGGCAGGTCTGGCAGATAAGTACGATGCCTACGATGCCCAATATAATGATAAAGGCCTTCACATTGCCTTCCTGCCTGCCGTGCAGGCTTTTATATTATCGGCACTTTCCTCAGGAAGTTGCGTGATATTCATGCCCCGCTCGTCATGAAGCCACGCGAGGCCCCGCCGGCATCGCCTCACGAACCGACACCGAATAAAGCTATACTTTATAAGGCTAACGTTCTTTGCCCAGCCACCGCGGTCCCCATCGTTCGACGACCTTCGACGTATTCAGCACTCCGAAGGAGTGCATATGACGATGAAGTGCCGGCGCTTGGGAACCGAGCGCCGGCCGATGCCGTCGGGACCTCGCTTACTACATGCCCTCGCCGCTTTTTATCGCCTTGCGAAGATGTGAGATTGCCCCGCCGCTCCCGGCGATGTTCTGGAACAGGCGATCCCGGAACACCGTCAAAGAGACCTTCAATCGGTCACCGACGATCATCCATCTTAAGTGCCCTGGCTGGCAGTTGTTTGTCGGGGTGTACAAGTGGCCTCGCCCATGCTTGTCGGCTTGGGGTGGTGCCGGACGGGGGACCCCCATTCGAGGGAGCGGCCGCCAATGAGATCTTCGGTTCCTTATGGATTGCTGTTCCGGCGGCAATTCCGAGAATGGGGGTGGACGGCGACAGGACCCGAAGCCGACACTGATTCAGCGAGGCAACGCTGGCGTACCTCGATACACACATCCCTACCAGGGCGCAGAATATTTGAATTCCTAGGGAAAAACCTTGACTTAGTAGCAACGGATAGGCTAGGTAGTCTCGCTTCGCACGTAAACGCTTTTGATAAATAAGGGAGTTTGCCGTGTACGCCGTCATAAAAACAGGTGGGAAGCAGTACAAAGTGTCCGAGGGCGATTCGCTCAAGGTCGAAAAACTTGAAGGCGATGCAGGGGCCGATGTGACTCTGGAAGAGGTCCTGTTCGTTGGCGGCAAAGGCTCGCCAAGCATAGGCGCTCCGCGCGTAGATGGCGCGACTGTCGTGGCTCAGATCGTTCGGCAGGCGAAGGCCCGCAAGGTGCTCGTCTACAAGAAGAAGCGACGCAAGGGCTATGAGAAGAAGTTCGGCCATCGCCAGCAGTACACGGAACTCAAGATTACGAAGATCAATGCATAATACCAATTCCCCTCCTTTGTAAGGAGGGGATGGGGGAGGTAGATCACGATCTACCCCTCCCGACCTCCCCTTACAAAGGGGAGGGGATGTGGAGATCATTATGGCTCATAAGAAATCAGGCGGCGCAGCGAAGAACGGCCGCGACAGCCATGGACAGAGGCGGGGCGTAAAGCGGTTCGGCGGACAGTTCGTGAAGTCCGGCAATATCCTCGTGAGGCAGTGCGGCACCAAGGTGCATGCGGGCCGCAACGTGGGAATCGGCAAGGACTACACGCTCTACGCGACGATCGACGGATTAGTGACATATACGACGGGCCGAGCGGATCGCAAATTCGTGAGCGTGCTTCCGGCCGCGCAGTAATGTGAGGTATATTTGACGATATCCGGACCCTCTGCCGATCAGAGGGTCTTTCTTTATGAGGCATGAGGCATGAGGCATGAGGCATGAGGCATGAGGCATGAGGCAATAAGACATACATGATTTTTTCCTGCATCATGCTTCATGTTTCATGTTTCGGAGGTTTTCCTGCTTCCTGTCTCCTGTTTCATGCTTCGATAGGCGACCATGAAATTCATCGATGAAGCCATAATAGAGGTGACTGCCGGCAACGGCGGAAACGGGTGCGTGAGCTTCCGCAGGGAGAAGTACGTCCCGCGCGGCGGGCCGGATGGCGGCGACGGAGGCCGCGGCGGCAGCGTGATCTTCCGCACGGAGAGCGGACTCACGACCCTCATGGATATCCGTTATCGCCGCCACTTCAAGGCCGGCCACGGCGGCCATGGCATGGGCAAACAGATGACCGGCCGCGACGGCGAGGACAAGCTTGTGCTCGTTCCTGCGGGCACCGCCGTCTTTGACGCGGAGACGGGGGGGCAGGTCGCCGACCTGGATGGAATCGGTGCGGAGTGGGTCGCTGCGAAGGGCGGACGAGGCGGGCGCGGGAACCAGCACTTTGCCACGGCCACACACCAGGCCCCGAGAAAGGCGGAGCAGGGCGGCATGGGCGAGTCATTCAAGCTCAAGCTCGAGCTCAAGCTCCTTGCGGACGTGGGGCTCGTGGGCCTTCCGAACGCCGGCAAGTCCACGCTCATCTCCGCGGTTTCGAATGCCAGGCCCAAGATCGCCGCGTATCCCTTCACCACAAAGGTGCCGAGCCTGGGGCTCGCAAGACTTCCGGATGGCCGCGGCTTCGTGATCGCGGACATCCCGGGGCTCATCGAGGGCGCGCACGAGGGCGCAGGCATGGGTATTCAGTTTTTGCGCCACATCGAACGGACGAAGGTGCTCTTGCATCTCATCGATCCCGTCGATCCCGCGCACGAGGATGCCGCCTCGTGCTACAAGACAATCCGGGCGGAACTCGGCGCGTTCGACGGGTCCCTGCTCGATCGGCCCGAGATAGTGGTGCTCACGAAGATGGACATACCCGAGGCCAGGGCCGTGAAGGCGGACGCGGAGAGGAAGATCAAAAAGCTCGGGGCAAAGGCGGTCGTCGCGATATCTGCCGCCGCACACGACGGTCTGGAGGAACTCCTCATCGAGATAGGCCGCGCGCTGCATTAATTGAGGCGGCTCAATTTCAGCGGAGCCGATTGACTTTGTCATTTCGGCCGTTCATATCTTGTGCATGGCGACGAAAAAAAGGAGAGGAACCAGACCCATGGCCACTCGAACTCTCGCGAAGGAAATCGCAAAGATCGCATCGGATCACAAGGCGGTCGACATCGCGGTGCTCGACCTGCGCAAGCTGACGAGCTTCACCGATTTTTTCGTGATCTGCAGCGGCACGTCGGATCGGCAGGTCACGGCCATCGCAGACGCCATCCACCAGGGCCTCAAGGAAAAGGGCAGGCTTCCGTTGGGCGACGAAGGCACGTCCAAGGGGCGCTGGGCGCTATTGGATTACGGCGATGTCGTGACGCATATCTTTTATCAGGCCGAACGAGACCACTATCAACTCGAGAAGCTCTGGTACGACGCCCCGCGCATCAGCTTCAAAGGCATCAACGACTAAGGCAATCCCATGCGACCAAAACCGCTGTTGTTGATGATCCTCGACGGCTGGGGATGGCGTGAATCCCACGACGCCAACGCTGTCGAGATGGGAAAGACCCCGAACTGGCACAAGCTCTGGGCCGATTATCCGCACACGCTGCTAAAGGCATCCGGCGAGGCGGTGGGGTTGCCCGCCGGCACCATGGGCAACTCCGAGGTAGGGCATCTCAATATAGGCGCGGGCCGCGTCGTGTATCAGGATTTCACCCGCATCAACAAGGCTGTCAGCGACGGCTCGTTCTTCAGCAACGAGGTGATAGCGGGCTGCCTCTCGAAGCTCGCCGCCAGCGGCCGCATGCTCCATCTGATGGGCCTCTGCTCGGACATCGGCGTGCATGCACACATAGATCACCTCGCGGCCCTCATCGACTATGCGAAGCGCGCGGGCGTCACGAGGGTCGCCATACACGCGTTCACCGACGGACGCGACTCGCCGCCCGACTCCGGCAAGGGCTACCTGGAGCGCATACAGCAGAAGGCCGACGCATCCGGGATCGCGCGCATTGCGACGGTCATGGGCCGCTACTATGCGATGGACCGCGACAAGCGCTGGGACCGCATAGAGAAGGCGTACGACGCGCTCGTGTGCGGCAAGGGAGTCGCGGTAAAAAGCGCGGCGGAGGCGATCGCGCGCTCGTATGCGGAGGATGTAACAGACGAGTTCATCCTGCCGGCGGTGATAATGGACGGCGGCAAGCCCGTGGCTGCCATGGAGGCCGGCGACGGCATCATCTTTTTCAACTTCCGCGCGGATCGCGCGAGGCAGATCACGCGGGCGCTCGCGCTTTCGGATTTCAACGAGTTCAAGCGATGCCGCGTGCCTTCGCTTTCGAGCTATATCTGCATGACCGAGTACGATGAAACCTTCGGTCTCCCCGTCGCGTTTCCGTCCGAGCAGCTCACAAATCTATTTGGAGAAGTAATCTCCCGCGCGGGGCTCAGGCAGCTGCGCATAGCGGAGACGGAGAAATACGCGCACGTCACGTTCTTCTTCAACGGCGGGGAGGAGAAAACTTTCCCGGGCGAAGAGCGTTGTCTCATACCCAGCCCGCGCGAGGTCGCCACTTACGACGAGAAGCCGGAGATGAGCGCGTACGGCGTCACCGAGGAACTTCTGAAAAAGATAGCTTCAGACGCCTACGACGTGATCGTACTCAACTTTGCGAACGGTGACATGGTGGGTCACACCGGCGACATCGACGCGGCGATCAAGGCGGTGGGCGCGGTGGACGAGTGCGTGGGGCGCATAGTTCCCGCAGTGCTTGCAAAAGGCGGCGATCTGCTCGTCACCGCGGATCATGGAAACTGCGAGGAGATGAAGGAGCCGGGCGGCAAACCCATGACGGCGCATTCCACCGGGCCGGTGCCTTTTATTTACGTCTCGAATGCAGAGCACAAAGCGAAGCTCAGGGCGGGCGGGCTCTCGGACATTGCTCCGACCATGCTCGGCATCCTTGGCCTCACAAAACCAGCTGAGATGACCGGCTCTTCCCTTATTTCAAACAGCTGATTCTTCACTGGCAGTTCCGCGTATCGCATACGTAATCCGGTTACCGACCCCGCAGCAGGTGCGATTTTACGCAACTTTTGCCCGTTTTTGCCGAAAAGAGGGCTGCAGCCGAGAGGCCGCATTGGAAGGGGTGTGAATCATGGGAATGGAAATAGGTGCATCCGAACTGCTCAAGGCCTTCGTATTCGACGTGGATCCGCTCGCCACGCTGGCCAGGGCCGGGATATTAGACGAAGGTAAGGCCGCGTCTCCCAGCGATCAATTCGTAGACAAGGTGCTTTCCGGGCTCATGGGCGCCCAGTCGGCCGGAATACCCACCTCAGAATTCCGGACGCGCATGCAGCTGATATCCGCGGCCGTAACGCCTGCGCTCTGGAAGCTGGAGGTCCATGCAGGCGAGCGCCTGCAGAGATACTTGAGGGAGGCCCTTGCTAAAGAAGGCTCTGAGCCGCCCCCATCAAGGCTTGGCGAACGCACGCTTGCGGATCTCCTCGATGGAAGGATAGCTGGCAGCGAATTCGGGCTGATCATCAAACATCATGCGAACGCGCTTTTCTCCAGGCTGACAATACTCTCGAGCCTGCAGAGGGTGCAGCGCATGGGCGCTTCGGACCAGGGAGTCGCTGGGCTGGAAGAGGAGCTGAAGGTCCTCAGAATGATAGATATAGGCCGACTCTTCTTCTACGCGGCGCAGGCCCGAGACCTGTATCCCGAGACATATCCTGAAGTAGCGACGCTGGCCGGGGTTTTGATCCTGAGGCCCAGGTTCGACCCCGAAATGAACGACGCGGCCAGAGAGAGACAGGCGAGGGCGTATGCAAATCTCAAGAGAAAAGTTGGGGAACAGCTCGGCCTCGCGTGGATATCTCGCGTGCTTTCGCACGAATTCAACGGCATCTTCTTCGGCGAGGACGGCAGGCGCATTGTTAATCCCGAGGTGGTGCGCCTCGAGAAGATGATCAGGGCCGCTACGCTCATGGGCAGCGGGCTCGTCCCGTCGCCGTCGGATTTCAATGACAGGTACGAATGGACGCGTGCGATCGTGAAACTCATCGCGCGCGCAAAATTTGATGAAGGCACAGTGATCCGCGCCTTTGGCGATGCTCTGAAATTCCTGCCCGACCGATTTGGCTGGGCGATCTCGCTGCGGGGCGTATATGGCGATCGCGCCGCGGGTATCCTGAGCGAACCTC
>Ga0265292_1001404_pt1 | contig 21348 bp, 15 predicted proteins | sample Munlanlewell296A_FD_189080 | JGI IMG/M metagenome (GOLD analysis project Ga0265292, IMG submission 189080) | Leachate microbial communities from a municipal landfill in Southern Ontario, Canada - Leachate well 296A | ecosystem: Engineered > Solid waste > Landfill > Unclassified | place: Canada... | reverse complement strand
TTTTCTTTGCCCCATAGGGGCTATCTTTTTTCGGTCATTTATTTACCATCATCCTTTGGGTTGCCCCCATACGGGGCATCTTACATCTTCTCCCCCATCATGTTGCTACAGAGCGGTTATCCCTACGGGATACTTTTCTTTGCCCCATAGGGGCTATCTTTTTTCGGTCATTTATTTACCATCATCCTTTGGGTTGCCCCCATACGGGGCATCTTACATCTTCTCCCCCATCATGTTGCTACAGAGCGGTTATCCCTACGGGATATTTTTCTTTGCCCCATAGGGGCTATCTTTTTTCGATCATTATTATTTACCATCATCCTTTGGGTTGCCCCCATACGGGGCATCTTACATCTTCTCCCCCATCATGTTGCTACAGAGCGGTTATCCCTACGGGATATTTTTCTTTGCCCCATAGGGGCTACCGCTCTGTAGCAACATGATGCACACAGTATTTTTTGCCCCGTAGGGGCTACCCTTCTTCGATTATTATTATTTCTGATTAAGGCCCTGCGTTCTCTTGCTTTCTGTTTAGCAGATAAATTACGATACTTGAAACAACACAATCAAAATCATACCCAAAGCCGTGTATCCCACAATGACAAACTGCCCACCCCAAAAGGGCAGGCAGCTGAAAATTGGATTCGAACTATGTATAAAGACGCTCATTTCACTCAAAAAGTTGTGTCAGCAAAAAAAAATAACAGAAATAGGCTCTTTTTGACTACTATGCGGCCCACCTATCGGCTAAATCCGTGTATCCAATCAGGCCCCTTAGTTGCTGATAAGTAACTATTGACGATCGTGAGTCGTTAGTCGTGAGAGCAGAAACGGGTATCTAATAATTTCAATCATCTATACGCCAATTGAAATATTTGTAATAAATTGAACTCTCTATTTTCTACCCTCTAACAACTAACGATTGACTACATGAAAAAAAAACCATCTCCTAACACAAAAGATTCAGGTAAACAAGACTCCCGGCGCTCATTCATCCGCAATGCGGCATTGGCTGCAGCCGGTTTTTACATTGTGCCCCGCCATGTATTGGGCCGTGGGTTTACCGCACCCAGCGACAGACTAACCATTGCAGGCGTGGGTGCCGGCGGTAAGGGCGAAAGCGATCTCTGGAGTTTTTTCCAGAGCGGCAAAGCCGATATCGGTTTTCTATGCGACGTGGATTCACGCCAAACAGCCAAGAGCCGTGAGCGCTATCCCAAAGCAAAAGTCTATACAGACTACCGTGAAATGCTCGACAAAGAACACAAGAATTTTGACGCTGTTTCGGTTTCCACCCCAGACCATATGCACGCCGTAATTGCCATGGGCGCTATGCAACTGGGTAAACATGTATATGTTCAAAAACCCCTTACCCACGATATTTATGAGGCCCGCATGCTTACCAAAGCGGCACACGATTATAAAGTGGTTACCCAAATGGGTAACCAGGGCGCCTCGGGTGATGGGGTTCGTCAACTGCAGGACTGGTACAATGCAGGCATTATTGGTGATGTGCATACCATTTATTGCTATACCGACAGGCCCGTTTGGCCACAGGGTATTCCCTGGTCGGCCAATAAACCACCTGTTCCAGCAGAACTCGACTGGAACCTCTGGTTAGGTACCGCTCCTTACCGCGATTATGTAGAAAAACTGGTTCCCTTTAACTGGCGTGGCTGGTGGGATTATGGTACCGGTGCCCTGGGTGATATGGCCTGCCATATTATGGCCCCCACCTTCGCTGTACTCGGGCTCGGTTATCCTTCTTCTGCAGAATGCAGCGTAGCCACACCATATACAGAAAACTGGAACCGCGGTGTATATCCCGATTCGGGCCCGATTTCTTCTTCTATCACCTTAACTTTTAAGGGCGAGAATGGTAAACCAGATATTAAACTGCATTGGATGGATGGTGGTATTCAGCCCGACCGTCCGGAAGAGCTTGGCCCTAACGAAATCATGGGTGATGGTGGTAATGGCGCCATCTTCCTGGGTACCAAAGGCAAAATGATCTGTGGTACTTATGGTAAATATCCGAATCTATTGCCTACCTCACGCACCAAAGAAACCATCGTACCAAAAACTGTTGCCCTCGTACCAGGCGGCGATGGCGGTCACTATACCGCATGGGTTGAAGGCGCGATTGCAGGTTATGGATCTGAGAAAGCAAAAAACCTCAGCTCTAATTTTGATATCGCCGGTCCGTTAACAGAAAGCGTACTGATGGGCAACCTGGCTATCCGCAGTTATCATATCGCCAAAAAAACTGAAAAGGGAAATACCAGTTACCCCGGCCGCAACGTCAAGTTGTTATGGGATGGCCCGAATATGAAGATCACCAATTTTGATGATGCTAATCAATTTGTGAAGAGAACATATAGAGAAGGATGGAGTTTGGGGGTATAAGGCAGGGTGCGGAAACCTGATTAAATAAAAAACGGTTCCTGTTTCAGGAACCGCTTTTTATTTATCGAATATCGAACAGATGACTGTTTAATAACGAAGAAAAAATCATTTAATAATTAAACGCTTTCATATACTTCGCATCTGCCTCCGCACTCTCCATCGGATTGGTTCCTGTGAATGCTTCCTGCTCAACAATATGGTGCTTGAGGCCATTGGCAGCACCTGCTTTAAGGATGGATGCAAAATCAATAGTGCCTTTGCCTATTTGTACCGATTCATGCCCGGTGGCGGTTTTGCCCATGTCTTTTACATGGCATAAACGGAAACGGCCGGGGTGTTTGGCAAACCATGCTTTAGGATCTTCTCCTGCAGCTACTACCCAGTAAATATCCATTTCAAAATCTACCAGGTCTTTATCGGTTCCCTCCATCATCACATCCTGTGGTACCTGCCCGTTCATGGGTTTGAAAGAGTAATCATGGTTATGATAGGCAAAACGGATTCCGTTCTTTTTACAGATCTCACCCGATTTATTAAACTCATCCGCGAAGCGTTTAAAATCATCGATAGATTTCTGTGGGCCCTTATGCGGACAAATCAAATACTTCATTCCAATCTCCGCGGCTTCTGCGGCTTTGCGCTCAAAATCTACCAGGTTATTACAATGGGATGAAATGATCTGCATACCCAGATCGTCCATGTATTTTTTAAACTCGGTATTTTTCCAACCCCAGAACATGCCATTTCTCCCTTCAAAACTTTCGATTGTTTTATATCCATAAGAAGAAATTTTCTGGAGGGTATCTTTCGGATTGGCCCCCAAATTCTCTTTTACCGTCCATAACTGAATCCCAAATGCAGGAATTTTTTTAAACCTGGTAAATTCTTCCACTAAGAAAGATTTTCCGGCAAATGGAATACTTAATCCCAATGCTGCAAAAGCACCGGTGCGTAAAAAATCTCTTCTGTTGGTTGACATAGTATGTTATTTTAAGTGAAATCCTGACAATAGATAATGACTGCCATTAAGTTACCCGTGTTTCGTGAGTCGTGAGAATATAGTTATAAGTTGAAAGTAATAAGTAGACGGCCTCCGAAAGCCTCAATTATTAATTACTAATTAAGTAGCCCATGCCTTATCGCCTTTCTTATAATCAATACATCCTTCATACTTACCCGGTACGGCTACATAACGCAAAGCCTTGGTAGCGCCCACTTCTGAAGAAAAATAACCCCATAAGGTTAACTCTTTCATCATACGGAAATAATGATTGGGTTGATCTGTTTTTTTATTTTTTTGATATCCCTTCTGCTCTGCATCGAGGGCAACCAACAGATCATGGCGCTCTTGCTCATTACTATCGAGGAATGTTTTACTGTTTTTGGCTTTGCTGGCTTCATCCAGTTTTTTAATGCCATCAAAAAAGATTTTCTGGTCCTTCTCTTCGTAACAATCACGAACGATCACAGACATGAAATCGCCCAGTTTGGCCGCCTTGGCACCGGGTGATGCGGCCGTAGTTGGCAAAATGGTTTCTGCTACTTCATCCATAAAGGAAATATCGCCCGGCGAAAACACAAGGCCCGTATCTGAGGTGGTTTTACAGCCCGTTAAAAAGGCTTCTGCACCCAAAATAGTTCCACCCAGGAGTAATGCTACACTGGATAATGCTTCTCTTCTATTCATGAGATTGGTTTTTTTGATTGTTTAATTTATTTAATTGCTATAAGTTCTGCTTCTTCAACTCCGACACTGCATGATCCACTGCCCTTGCAGTAAAAGCCATGTAGGTAAGAGATGGGTTAACACAGGCAGCCGATGTCATGAAAGAGCCATCCGTAACAAATACATTGGGTGCATCCCATACCTGGTTGAATTTATTCAGCACCGATGTTTTTGGATCTGCCCCCATACGTGCCGAACCCATTTCGTGTATACCACGACCCTGTATGGCATTCGCATCATATCCTTTCACCTCTTTCACACCGGCATTGGTAAGCATTTCAATGGCATCGGCCTGCATATCTTTGCGCATCTTCAGTTCATTCTCTTTCAGTTCCGCATCGAAAGCCAATACATTCAATCCCCATTTATCTTTCTTCGTTTTATCGAGAGAAATTTTATTGCTGTGATCAGGTAATATTTCACCAAATCCGCCCATACCCATCGTCCAGCTACCCGGTTCGGTGAGTGCATCTTTAAACTCTCCGCCAATACTCATTTCAGCAATATCACGGCTCCATCCCTGCCTGCCAGCGCCGCCCTGGTAACCAAAGCCCCGCAGGTAATCGCGTTTATCGCCAAACAGGTTCTGGTACCTTGGAATATATATGCCATTGGCACGGCGTCCGAAATAATATTTGTCTTCAAATCCTTCTACTCTTCCTCCTGCACCTACACCCAAATGGTGATCCATAATATTGTGTCCCAGTTCCCCGCTGCTGCTACCCAAACCATCGGGCCATACATCGGTGGCAGAATTCATCAATATCCAGGAGCTGTTAAAAGTGGATGCATTCAGAAAAATAATCTTAGCCGTGTAGGTGACTGTTTTATTTGTTTCAGCATCCAGTACTTCTACGCCGGTAGCTCTTTTTTTATCCTTATCATACAATACTTTGGTTACGATAGACCAGGGCCTGAGTGTAAGATTATTGGTTTTCATTGCCGCGGGTAAAGTAGATGACTGAGTACTGAAGTAGGCGCCAAACGGACAACCCAACCAGCATTTATTTCTGAACTGGCAGTTCGTTCTTCCTTCGTGAGCCACTGTTAGGTTAGCAGAACGGCCAATAATCATCGCGCGTGCTCCTTTATAGTATTCTTTCAAACGGGCCGCTACATCTTTTTCCACACAGGTCATATCCATGGGTGGCAGAAACTGTCCATCGGGCAGTTGTGCCAGCCCGTCACGGTTACCACTAATGCCGGCAAATTTTTCTACATGATCATACCAGGGTGCGATCTCTTTGTAGCGAACGGGCCAGTCAACGGCAATACCATCTTTGGCATTCGCTTCAAAATCAAAATCACTCCAGCGATAGCTTTGTCTTCCCCAGGTTAATGATCGGCCACCTACATGGTATCCGCGAAACCAGTCGTAACGTTTAATTTCTGTGTACGGACTTTCTTTGTCATTAACCCAATAATCTAAATTGGTTTCATTCAAAGGGTAGTCGCGTTTCAATACAGGGTAATCATTGATCATCTGCTGCGTTCTTCTGCCGCGGTGCGGATACTCCCATGATTCTTTGTTAGCATTCACGTAGTCTTTCACATGTTCTATGTTACGGCCACGTTCTAGCAACAACACTTTGAGTCCCTTTTCTGTAAGTTCTTTTGCAGCCCAGCCACCGCTAATTCCGGAGCCGACAACAATTGCATCGTAATTTTGATCAGACATTTTTCTTATTGGTTTTTATGGTTGGTTTACTTATGGTAGTTTGGAGTTAGAAGTTAGGAGTAATTTAAATGCTACTCCAGGCTTCTAACTCCTAACTTCTCTAAACGTCACAAATCATCACCGCCTTTTTCAGCGATCCCAGTTTATCAGTTGCTAAGGGAATAAATTCCTGCGCTACATAATCTGTAAAGCCTGTTTCCAGAATGGCTTTCATGATAGCAGGATAATAGAGCTCCTGTGTTTCATCAATTTCATGTCTGCCCGGCACACCGGCTGTATGGTAATGGCCGATATAGGTATTGTTATCTTTGATGGTTCTGATCACATCTCCTTCATCAATCTGCATGTGATAAATATCGTAGAGTAATTTAAAGTTAGGCGAGCCAATACGTTTACACAATTCAACACCCCATTGGGTTCTGTCGCACATATAATCTTTGTGGTCAATTTTACTATTCAGCAATTCCATCGTCAATATCACTCCTTTTTTTTCTGCCAGGCCAATAACCTGTTTTAGTCCGTCTACACAATTACGCAAACCCGTTTCATCATCCATACCATTGCGGTTTCCGCTGGCACAGAACAGGTTTTTAAATCCTGCATTGGCTACCAGGTCAATATGCTCTGTATAGTTTTTAATGAGTGTGGCATGGTACTGTTTATCATTCCAGCCTTTGGTTAATCCTATTTCGGCCCCATTGCACATGGAAGAAACCAGGTTATATTTTTTGAGTGTGTCCCAGTCTTTCGGCCCCACCAGGTCAATCCCCCTTAACCCAATTTCATTAGCGGCCACACAAAGCTGATCCAGTGGAATATCATTGAAACACCAGCGGCAAACAGAGTGGTTAATATTTCCTTTGAGCATGAACTTTTTCTTTTCAGCAGTTGCCGCAGCGGCAAAAGAGGGCAGGGCGGTACCTACTGCTAATGCAGCTATGATGTTCTTAATGGCAAGCCTTCTGTTAGATGAATTCGTCATAATTTTCAAGCATATAAATACATTCCGATGCTGTTTAGACAGCAGAGGCTATTACAGAATTTGTATTTTTTTTACCCCGCATATATAAGAACAAAACCGCAAAAGCAACCACCAGTATAATGGGTATGACTAATGTGGCGTTCAGCACTTCCGGACCGGCTAATTTCCTGGCTTCATTCATGGCAGCATCCGAAGTATCTCCCACAGGCAATTTAGCTGCCACCAGTTTATCGTAATAACCCCCCATAAAAATAGTGTACACCGATACCGCAAACATGCCCGCACCACCCATCAGGTTCATGCCCACCGCGCCTGTTTTAGGCAGGGTTTCAGATACAAATCCCAACATGGTTGGCCAGAAATAACATACGCCCATACCAAATACAATGGCACCCACAAAAAGCATATTGCCGGTACTATGCCCCAGTAAGTATAAACCCGCCGCTGCCAGAATCGCGGAAATCAATAGTACGCCGGTAGGTGATAATTTATGAACAACGGGACCTGCAAAACCACGCCCAATAACCATAATACCGGTTTCGATGGTAAGTAATAAGATAGCATTATCAGATACATTCTTTAATAACACATCAATCCACTGACCGGTAAATAATTCGGTGATGGCTGTTCCGAACATGAGAATGATCATCACAATAAATAAAGGATTCAACAGTGATTTATACATATCGCCGGCAGACACACCGCTGGCCACCCTTTCGGTAACCGGGAAATCAAGTTTACTGAACAGGTATCCGTAGATAAGGGTAGGTATCGCCATTAATCCCACTTGTATTTGCCAGCCAACACCCATTTTATCGAGGAAAAATACCAATAAAGTACCAATCACAATACCCCCCGGAAACCATAGATGAAAGTGGTTGAGTTTAGTCGTCTTATTATCTGAATAGATGGTAGCCACCAATGGGTTACAGGCCGCTTCAACTGTTCCGTTGGCAATGCCAATAAAAAGCGTTGAGATAAACAGGCTCCAGTATCCACCGGCAAAAACGGTAAGTAGTATCCCTGCTAAATGAAATATAAACGCAACGATGAGCAGTCGCTTCATACCAATGATATCTACTATAAAACCACCGATGATCACAGCGAGGGGGAAGCCCCAGAAAGCAGTGGCAGCAATAGTTCCAAGCTCTCCCGCGCTTAATTCAAACTGAACGCCCAGGCGTCCCAGGATACCGGCTCTGATGCCGAAAGAAAGGGATGTTACTAATAGGGCCAAACAGCTGGCCACAAATAATTGGCTACGTTGAGGGGTAGTCTGCATATCGTTAGAGTTAATATGGAAAAACAATCAGTCGTTAAATGTAATTTTTTATTTTTAAAACTGGATTGATAAAATGATAGTTACATCAAAAAATTTCATAAGCTTTACATCCATTGTGTCTTTCAGACGCAGGCGGTCAATATATCATCATAAAATAGTAAAATAGTATAAGTCATGAACCGTAAACTCAGAATGGGTATGGTAGGAGGGGGCAAAGATGCCTTTATCGGAGCCATCCACCGCCTCGCCGCCAATATGGATGGCCTTATTGAAATTGTATGTGGTGCACTTAGTATTAACCCGGAGATTGCCAAAGACTCGGGTGAGATGCTTTTTCTGCCCGCTGATCGTACCTATCTCACTTTTGATGAGATGATTACCAAAGAAAGCCTGCTGCCCGCAGATAAGCGGATAGATTTTGTAACCATCGTTACGCCCAACTTCGCGCATTTTGCCCCGGCCATGATGGCCCTCGATCATGGTTTTAATGTGGTGATTGAAAAGCCCATGACCTTTACACTTGATGAAGCCAAACAATTAAAAAAGAAAGTAGAAGAAACCGGTTTACTTCTTTGCCTTACCCATACGTATTCAGGCTACCCTATGGTAAAACAGGCCAAAGCCATGGTTCGCGAAGGCGTATTGGGTAAAATACGTAAGGTTTGGGTGGAATATCCGCAAGGATGGCTTAGTAAATTAAGCGAGCGCGAAGGCAATGCACAGGCCGCCTGGAGAACCGACCCTAAAAAATCGGGTAAGAGTGGTTGTATGGGAGACATTGGCACACATGCGGCACATCTGGCTGAATATATTACCGGTGCCAAAATCACCCATCTCTGTGCCGATCTGACTATTATGGTGGATGGCCGTGCACTGGATGATGATGGTAATGTGTTATTAAAATTTGATAACGGAGCAGCCGGTGTACTCATGGCATCGCAGGTTGCAGCAGGCGAAGAAAACGCGTTAAAAATTCGTGTATATGGAGAGAAAGGCGGTATTGAATGGGCACAACAGGAACCCAATACTTTATTGGTTAAATGGCTTGACCAGCCCACACAAATTTTAAGAGCCGGTGGTAATTATGGCGACCGCTTATCCGGTTTCGCTACCCATAATTGCCGCACACCCGGTGGTCACCCAGAAGGTTACCTCGAAGCTTTCGGAAATATCTACCGCAATTTTGCCCTAACACTTACTGCCAAAATCGATGGCACCATTCCTTCCAAAGAAGCGCTGGATTTTCCTTCTTTCGAAGATGGTATTCGTGGAATGGCCTTCATTGATAATGTAGTGGCATCAGCAGCGAGTGATCAGAAGTGGACGAAGTATGTGGTGTGATTGTTGTGCGGGGGAGTGAAGAGTGAAAAATCAAAAATAAAAAGTTGATCGTGAAACGTGAGTCGTGAGAGTTTTTATCATTCATTTATTTATTGTATATGACTACTATCAAAGGGCCGGGTATTTTTCTGGCACAGTTTATGGGCGATGCCGCGCCGTTTAATTCTTTAGCATCTGTTTGTAAATGGGCGGCCTCACTGGGGTTTACCGGTGTACAAATTCCTACCTGGGATAGCAGATGCATTGATCTGCGGAAAGCTGCCGAAAGTAAAACATATGCGGATGAGATCAGGGGTATTGTAAATGCCGCCGGTATGGAGATAACCGAACTGTCTACGCATTTACAGGGGCAACTCGTTGCCGTTAACCCTGCTTATGATGCCTTGTTTGATGGCTTTGCTCCGGAAAATGTTCGCAACAATCCCAAAGCAAGAACCGCCTGGGCCGTACAACAATTATCGTATGCGGCAAAAGCCTCTCAAAACCTGGGATTGAATGCCCACGCCACTTTCAGCGGCGCTTTATTATGGCATACCATATACCCCTGGCCACAGCGGCCCGCAGGTTTGGTGGAAACCGGATTTACTGAACTGGCCAAAAGATGGTTACCCATATTGAATGTATTTGATGAAGCAGGTATTGATCTTTGTTACGAAATACATCCCGGTGAGGACTTGCATGATGGGGTAACTTATGAACTCTTTCTCAAAAAAGTAAATAACCATCCAAGGGCCTGCTTATTATATGATCCCTCGCATTTTGTATTACAATGTCTCAACTACCTTAGTTATATAGACCATTATCATGAACGCATACGCATGTTTCATGTAAAGGATGCGGAATTTAATGCCACCGGAAAACAGGGGGTATACGGTGGTTACCAGAATTGGGTAGACCGGGCCGGACGTTTTCGTTCTTTGGGTGATGGACAGGTAGATTTTAAATCCATCTTCAGTAAACTTGCGGCTTATAATTATAAAGGATGGGCCGTAATGGAATGGGAATGTGCCATTAAAGATGCCGCAACCGGCGCCGCGGAAGGCGCTCCTTTTATTAAAGAGCATATTATAAAGGTAACCGAAAGAGCATTTGATGATTTTGCCGGAACCGGATCTGATGAAAATTTTAATCGGCGCATTTTAGGAATTGATTAATAACTTTGACCTCTAATCAAAAAAACATACAGCATTGAAAAAGTATTTTGTAGCCATCACTTTTCCGGCTTTAATAGGAGCCTGTAGTAACAGCGCTGAAAAAAAAGAAGCACCGGCAGCGGCGGCGCCCACTGCCTCAACCCTAAGTTCAAATCCTGATTACCAGAAAGGACTGGAACTGGTAGCTAAATCAGATTGCCTTACCTGCCATAAGGTGAGTGAAAAAATTGTTGGACCCGCTTATAAAGATGTAGCAGCCAAATATGAAAACACGGAAGAAAATGTAAACCTGCTCGCTTCAAAAATCATTAAAGGCGGAACCGGTGTTTGGGGCGCTATTCCAATGACGCCGCATGCGCAATTAAGTGAAGCCGATGCCAAACAAATGGCTAAATTTATTCTCTTACTCAGAAACAAATAATCCATGCAGTTATTCTCAGCTATCCCCGTTTTAGCGGTTGCTTTACTGGTATCAACGCCTGAAAAAAAAGTTCCGGTACGCATGCCGGTACAGCAAGAAAAGGGCTGGATATCCTTATTTGATGGCACCACCACCAAAGGATGGCATACATTCGGAAAAACTTTTGCAGGCGAAGCCTGGAAAGTGGCCGATGGTACTCTTTACCTGGATGCATCCAATAAGGCTAACTGGCAAACCAAGGGTGGCGGAGATATTGTGAGTGATGATGCTTTTGAAAATTTTCACCTGAAACTGGATTGGAAAATTTCAAAGAACGGAAACAGTGGTGTGATATTCTGGGTGCAGGATGATCCTGCCAAATACGCGTATACGTGGCATACCGGCCCGGAAATGCAGGTATTGGATAATGATGGCCATTCCGATGGCAAAATCAATAAACACCGCGCGGGTAATTTATATGATTTGATTGCAGGCAAAGAAGATGCCGTTAACCCTGTGGGTGAATGGAATACCGCGGAGATCATCAGCAATAAAGGCAAACTGGATTTTATATTGAATGGCATCACTGTGCTGTCTACTACCTATGGCGATGATAACTGGAAACAATTAATTGCCGGCAGTAAGTTTAAACCCAGGCCTGATTTTGGCACCAATTTTAAGGGCCATATTGCTTTACAGGATCATGGAAATGATGTCTGGTATAAAAATATCATGATCAAAAAATTATAGCAGTTCTCACTTTATTAGATGCCATCTCATTCGAATTGGGATGGCATTTTTAATTAGCTGACTATCCGGGAATGATTGATTTGAAATAACTAAGCTTAATTTTGTAGCATGTTTGAATACGATGATACCTATTTTATGCAACAGGCTTTGAAAGAAGCGGTGGCCGCTTATGAAGCAGACGAAGTGCCGGTGGGTGCAGTAGTAGTGATCAATAATAAAATTATCGCACGCGGACATAACCAGGTAGAATTGCTGAACGATTCTACGGCGCATGCAGAAATACTGGCCCTTACCTCGGCCTATAATTATTTAGGCGCGAAATATTTACCCGATGCTACCTTGTATGTAACGGTTGAACCTTGTTTGATGTGCTGTGGCGCTTTATTCTGGAGTAAGATTGGCCGTGTGGTATTTGGCACAGCCGATGAAAAGAACGGTTATAAACATATTACCAAAGAGAACTGGCCCTTCCATCCTAAAACAACATTGGTTACCGGTATTTTACAGGATGAATGCGCCAGCCTTATGCGGTCTTTTTTTAAATCGAAGCGATAACGATTCGCTGATATTTTTTAGAGCATAACCTGTAACGACAACCATACCGCCCTTCCCATTCCATTGATGCCACTGCCATGTGTGCGATAATCTATATTCAGTAGATTCTGAATACCTGTTCTCACAGAAAAATGTTTAGCTGCATAACCCCCATTCAGGTTTACCAAATTCCATCCAGGTGTGCCGCCTGCCTGGATACGATTATCCTCCTTATCTCCTTTTGCCAAACGCGTTTGCGCACCGGCAAAAAGATCTTCCACACTTACATAGGAATGTTGCCAATGATATTGCAATTGTACCCTTCCGTTAAAAGGAGGTATCCGTCGCATGGGTTCATTGGCTGATACGTTTTGTCCGTATGCATAGGCCGCACCCGTATAAAAACTAAAAGCAGCAGAAAGCTGATACCGCAATTCTAACTCAGCGCCTTTTACAAAAGACGCCTGGTTATTTTCTTTGGTATACACATTGTATCCGCCTGCTTGCTGCCCGGGAACCTGCACCCGCGAAATTAAATCGGTGAGGTACATATAATAAATAGCTACCGATGTTTGTACTTGCCTGTTATGAAAACGGTAGCCCAATTCTGTATGATAGCTTTTTTCAGGACGAAGACCATAGGCCGGCACTTCATACCGGAAATCAACCAGCCCCAAACTACCCATATCATCAATATTAGGCGTACGATACCCTGTGCTGAAAGAACTATACACTCTCGACCTCCGGTTAATGGAATACCCCAGAGCCGCATTCACTACCAATGAGGAGGGATGCACAGATACATTGCCCAATTTTACGGTTGATATACTGGTATCGGGTATATGAATGCCCATGGTGTTATAACGTAACCCGGCTTCTATATCAAAGGCGCCTGCTTTAATATGATGCAGGGTATACAAAGAAAAATTATTATCCGAAGAAGCATCCGGATAAAGACCTCTCAACCGTTGCCCCGGCGATGTGGCAATGGGTATTTGCCATTTAACACTGTTCACTTTATCATGATAATATTCTATACCGCTATTTACCTGCCAATCTGTTCCCGGTACAGAACTAATATCAACCGTTGCCCCCATGGTTTTTACCCGGTCTTCTTCGGTAAAGCGGTTGGCATTGGCCTGTTTGTAATAATCTCTTTTTTCAATGCTCTCCTGTGCAGACAAAATAAAAGTAACAGCCGATAACAAGGGCGCACTGGTTTTTGTTTCCAGTTTCAAATAACTCATTTTTCGTTCCTGCGGAGAGAAAAAATAATAGGCAAAATTTTCCAGTTTCACTTTATGATAAAGAGGAACCTGCTCCTGTTTTACATACTGGTGCGAAGCGGTAAGGGCGGTTTGTTTGCCTATCCTGAATTTCATTTTAACATCAAAAGCCTGTTCAGCATATCCCGAAGGCAACTGGCGGCCTGTTGAATCGCCACCGAATAAATCGCCGAATTTTCGGTTGGTATAGCCTGCAGACATAGCTATTTTTTCTGACCGGTAACCCAGTTCGGCCCTTGCCGTGTATTCCATATCCCGCGAAACCATTTTACCCACTGTGTTGGCGCTGAACAATTTTTTTCCGAAAGCAGGCTCTCTGGTAAACAGTTGAATTACACCACCCATGGCATCAGAGCCATATTGCACCGAACCCGTACCGCGTACCACTTCCACTTTATCAACCGTATACATATCAACTGTATTCAGGTATTGATTAGGGCCATACCGGAATGTGGCATTGTTAAAACGAATACCATCCACCAGCACCAGTGTTTGGTTACCGGTGAGGCCCCTTACAAAAGCAGAACCGCCACCATGATTTGTTTTTTGTACAAACACACCCACCGAACCCATCAATGCTTCCGGTATGGTTCTAAAACCGGCCCGCGCCATCTGTTTAGCAGTAACCAGATTATAAGAAAATGGCAGTTGCTGCGCAGTAGTTATTTTCCTGGTTGCCGTTACCACCACTTCTTCCAGCATACCCACTGTATCTTTTTTTACCTCAATACCATCCTGCGAAAAACTTAAGCAGGGGAGCATGAGACCATACAGCAATAGAAAATATTTAGTTACCCGCGGCATGTATTTTATTGATTGAATCCCGAAAATTTTTGTTGCTGCCGATAATGATCGGCCCGCATATCCTTGATATCATCCATCTCCGGTCCTTTTAAAATTTTACGCCAATCAATCGTTTTATGATAAGGCTTCATCGCTTTATTTACATCAAATACCCGCTCATCATTTTTTTCGAGTGTGTACTCCGTGTAATCGGGTTTGTCTGTAAAAAAATCCTGTAATAAAGAAGCGGTAGCATCATACTGGTTTACATAGGGCACACTTAAAATATTATAGATTGTTTTTAAAATAGAACCGAAGTTAGCATGTGTATGACTAACATAGCCGCGTTTTACATAAGGGCCTGCCATCATCAGTATAGAACGGTGCGCATCAATATGATCCACGCCACCCTGGGGGTCATCTTCTGTAATCACCACCAGCATATTTTTCCAGTAGGGGGTACGCGATAAAAAATGAAGTATTCTGCCCACAGCCAGGTCATTATCCGCCATATAAGAATGCGGAAAATAATAACCATCCTCAGGCCTTGCGCGTGAGCCATGGTCATTGGGAACCTGCATGGCAATTAAAGAAGGCATTTTTTCTTTTCCTTTCAGCCACTTATTGGTAAACTCTTCTTCAAACTGGTTCATCCTGAACTGGTCGGGAATATTGGAATTAAAACCTGCATAATGGGTACTGGTATTTTTATACAAAGCTTTTTGCATAGGTACCATTACCCCATGTCCGGCACCGGTGGCCGTATCATACCAGCTTTCGCGAACATGCGCCGTTTCATTGGCTTCGCCAAAATTATAGAAGGGGATATTCTTTCTTTCCAACGCTTCCCATAAACCTCCAATTTCCGCATAATCTTCCGGATCCATACTGCCTGTAGAACCGGGGAAGCGCCGGCCCGGCGCCTGTGAAAATAAATTAGCCGTTTTACTTACACTCGAATTGGTTTCAACCCATTCATTGGGAATAACGCCCATCATCCAGTGATGCCCGTGAATAGAGGCATCGCTATCGCAATAAAAATTATCACTGAAAGCGAATTGTTTTGCCAGTTTATGATGGTTGGGAGAAATTTTTACATTCTTAAACCTGGCACGTAAAGAATCGGGTAGGGTATACTCACAATCAACCCCAAACCTGGCCAGGGTTCTATCGCCTTTAGCATTTTTTAACTGCCCCAGTACTTCATCATACGTTCTGTTTTCTTTGGTGATGTACACAATATATTTAATCGGACTCTCCCGCATACCCGGCAAAGCGGGTAACGGATTGGCCAATGTATCATTCACTCTAACCGATTCAAAAGTATTGCGGATAGTTTGTGCAGTGTAAGCAGCCAGCGCGGATTTATCGGGCATCGGAATTTTTTGAAAACTGCCCAACTGAATATCACCAATATACGTGCCTTGTGGTGGAGCTATAAAACCGGCGCCACCATTGGGTCCAGCCCCTAAGCCACGGCAGGAAATCACATACAATTCTTTTTCATCGGCCGATAACTGAACCCTTGCAGGGCCCCAGCCGGCAGGTATCAATCCTTTCGTTATTTTCTTCTCTACATCAATTACCGCCACTGCATTAAAACCCAATAAAGCCACATACAATGTTTTCTCATCTTTGCTTAACGTAATACCAAAAGGTAATAAACCGCGATAGCGATCAATACGCGCATCAACGGTGATGGGGATATGGCCCACTATCCGGTGATTGGTATAATCAATCACGGCAATATTATCATTAGTAGCATTAGTTACATATATGTAATTTTTTCCAACGGCAATGGAATTAGGACTGGCGCCGCCCACCACTTCTGCCCCTTCAATCATTTCTCCGATCTGGTTACCGGTTTTAAATTTATCAACTACTTTATTGGTTGCCAGGTCAATGGTAAATACACTCATCGCTTCGGGTGATAGCGGGCTTCCTACACCCGGAATTTTTTTTCCATCGATGATGGTTCCTTCAATCGACTCTTTGGTATTATCGCCATAAGGATGGCGGGAAATCATCAGCGCGTCATAATTATCTTCAGTGGCTCCTGCTATTAACGGGTAGGCATACATACCCACATTGGCTACAAAAGCGGTTTTGGCATCGGCGCTTATGGCCAGTCCGAATGGCTGACGGCCGGCGGGTATGGAAGCTGTTATTTTCTTTTCGGTCAGATGATAGCGCACCATCCGAAAATTACCCCTGTCTAAAATCAATAACTCATCATGGTTAATTAATAAATCAGCGGTAAAACTCTCCGCGAATTTTTCCCCCGCTATACTCCCGTTCAATGAAATGGAATCTATCCGTTGCTTTCGCTCAATATCATACACAATAACAGCGCCATTATCTCCACCACTCAGGTATACTGTTTTTGAATCGGGTGCGAAAGCCACCCCCAAAAAAGAACTATTGGATAAGGGGGATGGTATTTTTTTATCGTAGCCGGGCACCCTGGTATTTTGTAGTGAAGCGATATCTATGATAGTAAAAACGCCATCGTGCAACGTGACCGCTTTTTTTCCATCCGGGGAAATAGCCATCCCAAAAGGATCGTTTGTAATGCGTATCAACTTACCGGCAGGTGTAAGAAAACGGCCACTGGGTAATACAGATACCCCTTTTTCATTAATGGTACAAAAACGGTTCTTACCGGGTACCTGTAAAACGGTAACGGGTTGTTGCGCTGCAAGAGAAACAGGCAGGGAAAAAACGGTTACTAACAATAGCAGTGTTTGATTCAGGATGTTTTTGACCGGCATATTACAGGGTTTTGATAGATGGTATCTGCAAATATATCCGGCTACCGCTATCAGCAACTACCCGGTTGATTAATAAATGATGATTTTTTGAACCTTCTCCCCTTTTTTGGCATTCTTAGTGGGTTACTTTCCCCGGTTTTGCGTATCAAGGGTTAAAATCTAAGCAAAATGATACAAAAAACATATTTCAAGACAAAAGACTATTGCAAGGTAAAATTTTCTTTCGCTAATGAGGCAATCAATGCTGAAACTGTTGATATCCTTGGCCTGAACAGCGACTGGGAAAATGCCATTGTGATGAGCAAAAAGAAAGACGGCAGTTTTACGGCTGACGTATCCTTACCTAAAAATTCACAACACGAATTTAAATACCTCGTTAACGCAACAGAATGGATCAATGATCCTGCTGCCGATGCACAGCGCTCAAATGTGTATGGCGGAAGCAATAGTGTAATTAGGTTGTAGTTTAAAAGAAGCAGGGTATCCCCTTCTTCTTACCACTGTTATTAAAATAATAAATAAACGAAAGCTCCGTGCTTCCGCTCCATTTATTTACCCGGCTTATGCCGGAACGGGTAATGTCGTAACTAAGGCCTACCTGGTACTCATTTGCCCGTAAGCCAAGGTATGGGTACACTGCATCATTTACCCTTAGCCAGGCGCCCGTGTACAATTGCTTATCGCTGGTACCGAGTGTTATTCCGTACGCGGCGCCCAATACATATTCATTGGTGCCGCCCTGTTCCATCAGGTGGGCCGTTACAAAAATATTATCCTGTTCGCCTACCGCAAAGCCGGCGCCGGCATGTATGGTAAATCGTTGTGCCAGTTGTGGATTATTGTTGCTGAAATAACTAAGCTTTGGCCTGAGTATATGAAACATAGCGGCCCCCAAAGAAAACTGGTTGCCGCTTTCATCTGTATAATTATAGAGTATACCTGCGTTCAGATCAACATACGTAATGGTTCTGTTTAAGATGGTTTCGCCACTGGGTATGCTCAGGTCGAAGCCGCCACCGGTAAACTGGCTATTGAAAGAAATTTTACTGAAGTCAACACTATTACCGGCAATACTTGCCTGCACCCCAATACCAATACTTTGATCACCCTCCGCATCAAGCCCCTTATTAAAACCGGTTGATAAGCTGAGGTAACTGTTTTTATAAATACCCCCTGATGATTGATCATACAAAGCATGTACCCCCAATCCCCAACGATCATTACTGCCTATCGCGTTTTTAAAGATTTTTGTATCGAAAGAGGCAGTACCGGTAGTATACGGATCGCCCAATGCGGCCCATTGATTGCGTACATTGAAACTAAACCGGTGCGCCCCGTTAAAATACCCCGTCATTGCCGGATTAAACGTAAGCGGCGAACTAAAATACTGCGAAAAATGCGGATCCTGCCCATAACCGGCACTACTGCTCATGATAAAGCATAGTAGAAAAAAGAAGCTATGGATATTTTTTAAGCCCATAATTTTTTGATGGCAGTTGACAGTTGTTAGATATTACTTTTCTCACGACTCACGATCACCCCCCTTACAATTATTAATTATTAATTAAAATAACGTTCCCGCTCCGCTTAATCACCTTCCCGCTTCCATCAATCGCTTCTGCGATCCACAAATAAGTTCCGGAAGGTTGCCATTTGCCCGATAGTTTTCCGTTCCATCCGTTTTGCGGAGTGGCATCGTTGGTTTGAAATACCTGGTTACCCCAACGGTTAAATATTTTAAAATAGGTAAGTGACCGAATGCCCGACAGCAGTGGATAACACTTGTCGTTCACGCCATCACCATTGGGTGTAAATCCCTGCCCAACAAATATTTCACCGGTACTGGCCAGTTTAACAAAAACAGAATCGGTGGTAACACATCCCGCCGCATTGGTAATTCGGATGGTAAAATCTGTTTCGTTACTAAGCGTAGCCGTTGGCGATTTTAGTGTGGCATTATTTAAACCCCATGCGGGCTGCCAAAGATAAATGCTGCCAATGGATCTTGCATTCAGCACAAAAGATTTTGTGTTTACCGCCGTAATGGTATCATACCTGGCACCGGCTGGCGCAGCGCTAATGGTATACGCTGTTATAATTTGTTCAGTAAGGGTTGCACAGGATGTATTTATGGCCTTGAGAGAGATAGCATAAGTGCCCGTTTGCTGAAAACTATGCACAGGCGAAAAAGAATTGGAAGAAGCGCCATCTCCAAAATCCCATAACCAGTTAATACCGCCGGAAGAAGCGATGGATGAGTTATTGGAAAAAATTACCGGCAAGCCCGCACAAACATTACCGGGTTTAAATTGTAAAATGGGTTTGGTAAGCAGGTCGAGCCGTATGTTATTAGACGCTACTTTACTACAGCCTTCTTTAGACATAAACTGAACGGTATAAATACCGGCAGTGGTTGCGGCAAAACTATCTGCCGTGGCCCCCGGAATACTGTTTTGATCGCGATACCATTGATAGGCAAAGGCGTTAGAAGCTTTTAATATTTGTGATGAGCCATCACAAATAAAATTTTCTGTTACCGTCTGTAAGGTCCCATTGGGTAAAGGGTTAATGGTAACAGTTATAGGAAGCAATGATAAACAGCCGTTTGTAAAAACGCCTTTTATGTAATAGATGCCGGAACTATTTATTGCATAGGGTGTTGTTAACGGAATGGTATGGGCTGGATCTTTCCAATAGGTATAACCTGGGCTATCGGTTGTATTGGGTGAGGTAATATTAACCGTTTCTGGCTCGCAAACCGGTGCCGGCTGGGTAATTTGAAAGGAGGGTGATGGATTAATAATTACGATAACCTGTTTCGACATACTACAGCCTGATGGCAGGGTTCCTTTAATATAATAGGTACCTGGGGCGGCCACTGCCGATGGGGTTACTAATGCATTGGTATTCATTGAATCAGTATAATAAGAAAAATTTAGTCCGGCAGTACTCCCCGCTGTAATGCTTGCCTGCAAAAGGTTTACGGTAGCGGGTGCACAAACAGCAACCGGGTAATTTACCACCAGATTGGGTTGCGATAGTATATTGGCAGTAACCGCTTGTATAACCGAGCACCCTTCTGCGGTAGCTGCTTTAATATAATACGTGCCGCCGGTTGTTATGGCGCCTGCATTGTTTAGGGGTAATGAAGCAGCCGCGTCTAACCAATGTGAATAAACGAGTCCGGCTGTACTACCTCTTGTAATAGCCGCGGCTATTAAATTAGCCGAACCCGGTGCACAAACGGGGGCGGGATTGGTAATGGTTAAGTTGGGCGAAGCGTTAATGCTAACTACCACCGGTTTCGAAACAGTACAGTTAGCTGTATTGGTTGCTTTAATATAATAAGTGCCCGACACACTGATAACAGTAGGTGTAGCTATACTGATACTGGTAGCCGCATCACTAAAATAAGTATAGGCTAGTCCGGTACTACTGCCGGCTGTAATGGTTGCCGCTGTTAGATTAACCGAAGCGGGATTGCAAACGGCTACAGGATTGGTAATCGTTACAGCAGGCAATGCATTAATGCTAACGGTTACCGGTTTTATTACCGAACAATTATCAGCCGTAGTTCCCTTAATATAATAAGTACCTGTTGTGCCAACAGTAGTTGGTGCGGTAACCGGTTGCGTTGCTATAGCATCTGTAAAATAAGTATAGGTTAATCCGCTGGTGCTGCCTGCTATATTAATTGTTGCGGTAATATCCACCGTACCCGGCGAGCAGATGGCCGCGGGCTGGTTAATATTTATGGAGGGGTTAGGATTAATGGTTACCATAACCGGCTTGATGACACTGCAATTATTTGCATTGGTCCCTTTTACATAATACGTGCCGCTGGAAGCAATGGCAGTAGGAGTTGTAAGACTATTACTGGCAATAGCATCAGAAAAATAACCAAGGGTTAAACCAGCAGAGCTACCAGTGGTAATGGTTGCATCTGTTAGGTTAATGGTGGAGGGGGTGCATTGGGTAGAGGGGGTGGTGATGGATAGGGAGGGTATTGCATTGATTGTTGCACTTGTTGTTCCAGCCGTACTCACACAACTATTTACTGATACGGTTACCAAATACGTTCCTGTGGCTCCGGTGGTGGCTGTTGTAATTGTTGGATTTTGTAATGATGAACTAAAACTGTTGGGGCCTGTCCATGTAAACGTTCCCCCAGTTACGTTTGCTGTACTTAGTGTTAATGTTGAGCCTGCACAGATAGCGCCACCATTGGTTACTACGGGTGTTGATGGTATCGCAT